>Ga0302320_10031281_pt1 | contig 10102 bp, 7 predicted proteins | sample Bog_T0_3_FD_202130 | JGI IMG/M metagenome (GOLD analysis project Ga0302320, IMG submission 202130) | Peat permafrost microbial communities from Stordalen Mire near Abisko, Sweden - Bog_T0_3 | ecosystem: Environmental > Terrestrial > Soil > Wetlands > Peat | place: Sweden: Abisko, Stordalen Mire...
GCGCTTTTCAGCTCTTGCACCTCGACCGCATTCCTGCCAGCGCTGCAATCGATGAGAGCGTGGAACTGGCCAAGCACGCCGGCCATCGTTTCGCATCCGGCATGGTCAACGCTGTGCTGCGCAAGCTGGCCGCTGCGGGAGCAAAACCGGAACCAGAGCAAACGTCGCCGCAGCAATTGGCTTTGGCAACAGCGCATCCTGAATGGATGGTTGCGCGCTGGGCGCAGTTTTACGGCATGGATGGAGCGCGCGCAATCTGCCTGCACGGCCAAGCGCAACCCACCCTCGCCGTGCGTCTCGCATCGCCGGATGCTGAAGGAGAACTGACCCGCGAGGGAATTGTTTTCGAGCGGAGCGCCTTGCTCGTGTCGGCGCGCACGGTCGCCAGCGGAGAGGCCGCGGTGGCAGAGGCTGCGCGCGCTGGCTGCCTGCGCATACAGGATGAGGGCTCGCAACTGGCGGGCGAAATTGCAGCCGGCGCCGTCGATCCAGCGCAATCACCGCTGCGCATTCTCGACACATGCGCCGCGCCGGGAGGCAAGACTCTCATCCTTGCCGAACGCAACCCGCACGCGCGCATCCTGGCCTGTGAGGCCAGCGAGCAGCGCATAGAGAGCCTGCGCGCCCGCTTGAGTGCCTATGGCGATCGCATCGAATGCCGCTTGGTGGACGCAGCGACACTTGCTCAGGATGGGAGCTTCGATGTTGCGCTTGTCGATGCGCCTTGCAGCGGCACGGGCACCATGGGACGCAATCCCGAAATTCGCCATAGATTGAAGCTTGATGATCTGCCGCGCCAGGCCGAGCGCCAGCGCGCAATTCTTGCTGCCGCGCTTGGCGCTGTGCGCTTGGGCGGGCGTGTTGTTTACTCTACCTGCTCGTTGGAGCCGGAAGAGAATGAACAGGTGATTGCCGCAGTACTCGCGCAGTGTGCGCATGCACGCACTGTTCCGCTTGCAGATTCGCTTGATTCATTGGCTCGCGCCGGCGTTCTGGTCTCAACGGCGGCAGCCCGTCTCCGCGAGTGCCTCACGCCAGAAGGCGCTCTGCGCCTGCTGCCCTCCGCCTTCAATACCGACGGCTTTTTTATTGCAATGCTGCAGAAGATCGGCTGAAGGAGTGCAGCGGCGGCCGCTCTTACTTGGCCGCGGTCAGCCTTACTTTTGTGGTCTGGTCCACACGAGTTCCCGCCGCGGGCCACTGCGCAATCACTGAGCCAGGCTTGATGGGCGCAACCGGCGCTGCGACTCCGCTGCCGATCTGGCCTATCGGCACGCTCTGATATGTGGGTGTAGCGGATTTGATGCCGGCCTTCGTCAGCGCGATCTCCGCCGTCAATACCGGCAGACCAACCATGTTGGGCATCACATAGCCATCCGGCGCTTCATCGTCCGGCGCGGCCACCAGCAGACTCACCGTGGGCTGGGCAATATCCTGCGCGTGGGCCGGCGGGTCCTGCGCCAGCACAGTTCCCTCAGCGGCGCTCGCGGTGGGCAAATGCACTGCCGGTCCAACTTCAAGTCCAACCCGGCGAAGCTGCAAATCGGCAACCCGCTCCTGCTGGCCAACCGTGTCGGGCACATCCACCTTCTGCGGTCCAAGGCTCTCTGACACGCGCACCTGCCACTCCCGCCGCACCTCTGTGCCCGGCGCAGGCGACTGCGTAAGAATGTGTCCCGCGGCCACGTCTGCCGAGTAGTAGCGATTGTCGACATTCAGATTCAGGCCAAGCCCGGCTGTAACGTTGCGCGCGTCGGGAACCGTCATCCCCTTGAGCGATGGAACCTGAACCTCAGCCCCGTGAATGGCAAAGTGCATGGTGGTAATGGCCGCTAGCAACCCCACGGCCACCAAAAGCAGCAGCAGTGAAGCGACTCTGAAAAAGCTCACAATCGGCCGGCTGTTCATCTTCGCCACTCACTCCCAACTAATATTCTTTCGCGTCTCAACGCAAATTGTCTGTCACCGGTTCGGGATGAATAGTCACGCGCTGCACATCCGGGCACTCAATCTTGAAGCGGTCCTCAAGCGCCGTGATCGCCAAATGCACCTGGCGCATCGGCATATCGTCGGGCATGGTGCAATGGCAGGTTACATAAATGTGTTCGCCGGTGCGGCCAACGTTGATCTCGTGCACATCGATAACCTCGGGTAACTGGCGGCTCGCACTGTGCAGAGCCTGCGCAATTCTCCGATTCTCCTCTACCATTACTTCAGGCAGCTCAATCGTCGCCGGTTCGCTTTCAATGTGAGTCAACACCGAGTCGATCTCCGGAGCGGCGCGCAATATATCGCCTTCCATATTCGTAACAAAGTCGTGGGCGCTCCTGAGCGAGAGATTCTCGTCAAGTTCCAGATGCTGTTCCACGCGCAAGCGGCCCTGGTGCGACTGTACGCTCAGTTCGTGCACGCTCACGTTGTAGCGGGCGGCAACCGCGCGCACGCGATCAAACACGCTTTCGGCACGGGCCTCGCGCGGCACAGTGTGGATTACGACATCCGACCGCGGCAGCATGCGATGCACCGCGTCAGTGGCTGCCTGCACCAGTTCGCCCGTATGCTCAAAGGTAAAGCGCCGCGGCAGCGCCAGCGTAAAATCGGCAAAGTATCCCGCTCCCGCGCGGCGCACGCGTGCCTGCTCCACGGCCATCACGCCTTCCACCTTTTCCACCTCGCGCACCAGCCGGCGTCGCGTCTCCGCAGGCACTTCATCCATCAGCACCGCAACCGTCTCGCGCCCTAAGTGCAGCGTGAGCCGCAGAATCATCACGGAAATAACCACGGCCGCAAAGGGATCGCCATAGCGCAGCCATCCAATGCCAAACCGCTCGCCCAGCCAGTTCGCGCCCAGCCCGCCAAGCACAGCCAGCGTTGCCCATATATCGCTGGCAAAGTGGAACGCGTCGGTAGCCAGCGCCGGCGAGCCAGTTCGCAGAGCAACAGCGCGCAGTTGCCGCGATCGCCAGAGGTCGACAGCGATCGAAGTCAGCAGCACCAGAACCGGCCAAACCGAGTGGTGCAGCTCCGTCATGTTATGAAGGATGCGATCAACCGCCTCCCAGATGATCCATCCGCATGAGACGGCCATCAGAATGGTTTCGCAAAACGCTGAAAGGTTCTCGATCTTCCCGTGGCCGTAGGTGTGATCCTCGTCCGCGGGCTTGTCGCTCACCTGTACTGAAAAATAGGTAAGCATCGCGCCAACCAGATCGAGCCCGGAGTGCGCCGCGTCTGACAGCACGCCCAGCGAACCGGATAGCAGTCCGGCCCCGAGCTTCAGCAGCGTCATGCAGCCGGCGGCCACCATGGAGTTGCGCGACACGCGCCGCTTCTCCGCGGACGACTCGGCCACGGTGATTGCCGGCTGCTCAATCGTAGGTTCTTCAGTCACTGTTTTTTCAATCTCTCGCGAGCCGGTTGCGGCCCGGCTTATCGCGCTCTTAGACTACCGTCGAACGGTTCGCTGTGTACAATCCAGCGATACCAAACGTATACGGCGTCCATGAGGATTCGCAATAGCCCGTGCGATTCAGCATCTCCACTATCTGCTCTGGCGGAGGGAAACTGCCGACCGAAGTGGGCAGGTAATTGTAGGGTCCGTCTTTACCGCAGATGAGCCGCCCAATCGCGGGCAGCACGCGACGGAAGTAAACGGCATACGCCATGCCGAGGATGCCGTCAGGCTCGCTGAATTCAAGAATGCCGAGCTGGCCGCCGGGCTTCAAAACGCGGTGGAACTCGCGCATGCCCGCCTCGTAGTTGGCCAGATTCCTGAAACCAAAGGCCGTCACAATCAAATCCAGCGACTCGGATTTGAGCGGCAGATGGAGCGCATCTGCTTCAAGAGGGATTGCGTATGGTTTGCCGGGAGCATTCGCATCGGCGCCGAACTTCTGCGCCCCGCGCGCCAGCATGTTGCGTGAAAAATCCGCCGCAATCAACGGCCGTGCGTTTTGAGGGCGATGCTTGAGCAGCGCCAGCGTCATGTCACCGGTGCCGCAGCAGATGTCGAGCACCGCCGCCTCAGGTCGGGCAAGAGTCGGTTGGAACCGCCGTGCCGCACGCTTCCACCACAGCCTGTCCACATTCGCTGAGAGCACGTGGTTCAGCAGGTCGTAGCGCGGCGCAATCGAGTCGAACATCTGGCGCACCGCGTTTGCGGCGCTTGCCTCGTCCAACGTCCCAAGCGGTTTGGCCCCAGTCGCCGGCATCGCAGTGATTCCTCTCCAACCGTCTCTACTGCAGCAGCGTGCCCTGGTCGTCGTCCTTCCCGTTCAGCTCATCCGGCGGAATAATTACCGCCGCGGCAACCTTGTCCTCCGGCTCCAGATTCAGCAGGTGTACGCCCTGGGTCGCTCGTCCGGCTGCGCGAATCTGTTTCGTATCGATGCGGATGATCTTGCCCCACTGGCTGATCACCACCAGTTCGCTGCTGTCATCCACAAGCTGAATCGTATTCACGCGGCCAATGCGCTGCGTCACGGCCATGTTCTTTACGCCCTTGCCGCCGCGCGTTTGCAGCCTGTACTCCTCAACGTTGGTGCGCTTGCCAAAGCCATTCTCCGTCACCGAGAGAATGCGGTAAGCGCCCTCTTCGTGTTCTTTCGGCGTAATGGCAACGCCCACAACATAGTCGTTCTTCAGCAGAGAGATGCCGCGCACGCCAAACGCCGGGCGGCCCATGGAGCGCACATCGCACTCGTCAAAGCGGATCGCCATGCCCAGGTGCGTCGCCAAAAACACAAGCTGCGAACCATCTGTAATGCGCGCGGCCACAAGCTCGTCTTCCTTGTCGATGCCGATGGCGATTATGCCGCGCGCCATCACGTTTGAGAAATCCTTGAGCGGAGTCTTCTTCACCGTTCCCTGGCGCGTGGCAAAGAAGATGAACTTGCCCTCTTCCTCAAGATCCTTTACCGGCAGAATCGCGCGCACGTTCTCGCCGGGTTGCAGATCGAGCAGGCTTTGCATCGACTTGCCCTTGCCCGCCGCGCCCACGTCGGGAACTTCATACACCTTCAGCCAGTACACGCGACCGCTGTTGGTAAAGCACAGCAGAAAAGCGTGCGTTGAGTCGATGATGAGCTGTGAGACAAAGTCCTCCTCGCGCGTCTTCATGCCGGTGCGGCCGGTGCCGCCGCGCCGCTGCTGGCGATACGTTGAGATCGGCGTGCGCTTCAGGTAGCCCTGGTGGCTTACGGTCACCGCAACCTGCTCGTCGGCGATCAAGTCCTCAAGCTGCAGCTCCGCGCTCTCGTCCACAATCTGTGTGCGCCGCGCATCGCCGTACTTGTCGCGAACTTCAGTAAGCTCCTTCACAATCACCGCGCGCAGCTTGGCGTCGCTGCCCAGAATCTCTTCGTACTCGGCAATGCGCTCGCGCACCACCTTCAACTCGCTCAGCAACTCGTCAATCGAGAGCTGGGTCAGGCGATACAGTTGCAATTCCAGAATGGCATCGATCTGCCGAAGCGTCAGACCCTTCTCTTCATGCGGCAGGTGCACGCGATCGAGGGTGATAATGATCTCGGTGCCTTTGCCCCACGCGTACAGGTTCTCTCTCGCGTCTGCTCTCGAACTCGATCCGCGAATGATCTTGATGACCTTGTCGAGATTGTCGAGCGCTATCTTCAGGCCTTCCAGAATGTGTTCCCGCTCGCGCGCCTTGCGCAGCAGGTACACGGTGCGGCGCTGCACCACGTCCACGCGGTGATCGATGAACGCCCGAATCGCCTGGTCCAGACCCAGCTCCCGCGGCTGCCCGTTCAGCACCGCCAGGAAGATCATGGAGAAGCTCTCTTGCATCTGCGTGTGCTTGTAGAGCTGGTTCAGCACAATCTCCGGCTGAGAGCCGCGCTTCAGCTCGATCACAATTCTCATGCCGTCGCGGTCGCTCTCGTCGCGCACATCGCTGATCTCGTCGATGACCTTGTCGTTGGTAAGCTCGGCAATGCGCTCAATGAGCTTTGACTTGTTTACCTGGTAAGGAATCTCGGTGACAATGATCGCCTGCTTCTCTTTTGTCAGGTTCTCGGTGGCCACCTTGGCGCGCATCATAAAGCGGCCGCGGCCCGTTCTATACGACTCGGCGATGCTGCCTCTGCCGTAAAGAAATCCGCCGGTAGGGAAGTCGGGCCCATGCACGTGTTTCATCACTTCGGCAAGGCCCGCCTGCGGATTGTTCACCAGTTCGATCGCCGCGTTCACGACCTCAGTCAAATTGTGCGGCGGAATATTCGTGGCCATGCCCACCGCGATGCCGCTCGATCCGTTCACAATCAGATTGGGAATGCGCGTTGGCAGCACCGTCGGTTCAAACGTTGACTCGTCGTAGTTCGGAACAAAGTCCACCGTCTCCATGTCGATATCGGCCAGCAGCTCGCCGGCAATCCGCTCCATGCGGCACTCGGTGTAACGCATCGCGGCCGGCGGATCGCCATCCACCGAGCCAAAGTTGCCCTGGCCGTCGACCAGCGGATAGCGCAGCGAGAACGGCTGCGCCATGCGCACCAGCGTGTCGTAAATCGCCGAGTCGCCGTGCGGATGGTACACGCCCATTGCCTGGCCCACAACCTTGGCGCACTTGGTGTACTTCTTGTTGTGCTGCAGCCCCATCTCGTTCAGCGTGTACAAAACGCGGCGATGCACGGGCTTTAACCCGTCGCGCGCATCGGGCAGCGCACGCCCGATAATCACGCTCATCGAGTAATCGAGATAGGAGCGGCGCATCTCCTCTTCGATGTTGATGGGAATCAGGTTCGAGTTGCCGGGAGGCGTACCGCCATCGAGAGGGAGCTGAGGGTTCTGATCGTCTGCCATAGGGTTTTCTTTAAGCCCGCCGGAGGGCGGCGAAAAAGGGTCCGGTTGAAGCGGGGCCGGGTCCGCAGGCTCTGGGTTCTATTTTACGCTGCCGCGGGGGGAGTTAGCAAGGTGGTTAACATTAAATAACTCATTGTTTATCTGTGCTTTACGGGGATATTCTGCGCGCCGTGGCGCCGCTGTTCAAAACCCGGCCGCAAAGCCCGGCTTTCCCTCTGCATTGAGCCACTTTTTGGGCGCAATTCCTCGCCTGCATTTCTCGCAATAATTCCGAAAAAGGTGCGGCCTTTGTGAAGCAACCCTAGAGCAGTCCTGGCAAACTCAATATGCAGAAGACTGCCTGCAGCAGCACAAGCGCACAGCCCGCATAGAGCGCCAGCCTGCCCCGTGGACTCTGATACGCGTCGGCAAACACGCCAGCGATAAACGTCACCAGAAACGGCAGCGCCCACAGCCACGGGCTGCCTTGCGCGCCGGTCATCACCAGCAGCATGAGCGCAATGGCGGAAAGCAGCGGCGCGGTATTGCCGAAGTAGCGCAGCCGCCGCAACGCCAGATACAGAGCCAGAGCCGCGCAGGTCGCAATCGTGATTCCGGCATTGCCCAGCGACGAGAAAAACCGCCGCCCCGGGTCCATTGATATCCACACGAATCCCGAAGCCGAGCGGAAGACGTAGCTGAACGCATCCGGCGAGCATCCGTAGCACAGAAAGAGAAATACGAAAGCCCCAACCGTCGCGATCAGCACGACGGGCAGCACCTGGCTTCTGTGCCCTTCGGCAATCCATAGCATCAGCGCCAAGCCCAGCAGGGCCGCCACCGGCAGCGCCACAATGTGCGCTGAAGCCGCCACCCCAAACGCCAGCGTGAGCAGAGCCATCCGCGGCCACCACTTTCGGCGCGGCCCTTGCATGGAGTGCGCTACGCCCACGCACGTGTAAACGCCGCCATAAACCGCCGCGGCGGCAAGTATCTCCACGTTGGGCGCAACGCATGCCTTGATCGCCTGCGGTGAAAAGCAATAGAGCGCCAGCGCGGTGTACCCACCAAGATTGCCGTAGAGCCGCCGCGTCACCCACCAGATGCATCCGCCCAGCAGGCATCCGGCGAGCAAAAATGGCAGCCGCAAAAGCAGCAGCACGTGCGTCATCTGGTAACGCAGCTCCCACGTGCTTATCTCACCGCCGGCCTGCACCACGCGATCCTCCGGCTTGCGGAACAGATCCAGCGCGCGCTCAGCCAGAAAGTTCAGCGTGAGCGGCAACCCGGCCAGCCGATAGGCAATAATTCCATCGTGGATATTGCCGCATGTGGTGTAGTAGCCCGCCAGCGCTGAAGGCCGCTCCCACGTCTCGCGGCCGCAGCGTGCGTACTCGTAGTCGCGGTCCGTGAGCGTTTGCTGGGCGGTGAGCCACAGCCCCTGCAGCAGGAAGAGCGCAATCAACCCAGCGGCGATGCGCTGCGGCAGATTGAATCGAAAGCGGCGGATTGCTCCAAACCTGTGGGTCATCGGGATCGTGCAGACCTTACCAGTCTAACCGGAACGGCCCGGCAACCTGAGCTTTCCCGGCAGACGCCCCAGGGGGGATTCGCTTCCAGCAAGTCGAGACGCCAATGGGGGAGCGCGGAAGATTTTGCACCGCACACCGGCACCCGCTACACTTCTCCTCAGCATGGCCATCGCTCGCGACAATACTCCGGAACGTCTTGTAAGCGCCGCCCGCGCCGACGAAGAGCAGAACTTCGAGCTCAAACTCCGGCCCCGCTGGCTGCGCGAATTCATCGGCCAGTCCAAAGCCAAAGAGCAGCTTGCCATCGCGCTTGAGGCCGCCAAATCACGTGGGGAGGCGCTCGACCACGTGCTGCTGTTCGGGCCGCCGGGCTTGGGCAAGACGACGCTGGCCACCATTATCGCCAACGAACTGGACGTGGGTTTTCAGCAGACGTCGGGTCCGGCGCTGCAGATTCAGGGCGATCTGACGGCCATCTTGACCAACCTGCGCGAGCGCCAGGTGCTGTTTCTCGACGAGATTCACCGCATGCAGCCGGTGCTGGAAGAAAAGCTCTACACCGCGCTCGAGGATTACAAGCTCGACATCATCATCGGCCAGGGCCCGGCGGCGCGCACGCACGTGATGGAGATAAGGCCCTTCACTTTTATCGGCGCAACCACGCGGCCTGGACTGCTTTCGTCGCCGCTGCGGTCGCGCTTCGGCATCCTGCTGCGGCTGGAGTTTTATACAGAAGAAGAGCTGCGCGTGATCGTTACCCGCTCGGCCGAGGTGCTGCAGATTCCGGTCGATGAGGATGGCGCGGCAGAGATTGCGCTGCGTTCGCGCGGCACACCGCGTATTGCCAACCGCTTGCTCCGCCGTGTGCGCGACTATGCGCAGGTGCGCGGCTCCGGCATTATCGACCGGCCCACGGCCAACGCCGCGCTGGCCATGCTGGAGGTGGACGCACACGGCTTTGACGAGATCGATCGACGGCTGCTGCTGGCCATCATTCAGAAGTACGACGGCGGACCGGTCGGCCTGAGTACGCTGGCGGCAACTCTCGCCGAAGAAGAGGACGCGCTCGAAGAAGTCTACGAGCCGTTTCTCATTCAGATTGGCTTTCTTGACCGCACGCCGCGCGGCCGCGTGGCCACGCGGTTGGCCTACGAGCACTTTGGCCTGACGCAGCCAAATCGCCAGAGTCCACTTTTCTAAAGGAGAAATCGAATGGCACTCACACCATCCACCATGCTCGCTTTGGGAACTGTTGCTCCTGACTTTGCGCTGCCCGATGTGGTGAGCGGCAAGACGGTGCGCCGCGACGACTTCCGCGGCAAAAAGGCGCTGCTGGTCATGTTCATCTGCGCCCACTGCCCCTTTGTAAAGCACGTTGAAGCGGAGCTTGCAAAGCTGGGCAAAGACTACGCCGCGCGACCGCTGGGCATTGCCGCCATCAGCTCCAACGACGCGGAGACGCATCCGGCCGACGCGCCGCAAGGACTCAAGCGGCAGGCGGAGACCTTCGGCTTCGGGTTCCCCTATCTCTACGACGAGTCGCAAGCCGTGGCGCGCGCCTACGATGCCGCTTGCACACCCGACTTCTTTCTCTTCGACAGCGATTTCCGGCTCGTCTATCGCGGCCAGCTCGACGCGAGCCGTCCAGGCAACGGCATTCCCGTCACTGGTCAGGATCTGCGCGCGGCGCTGGACGCCGTCCTCGCGTCAACGACGGTATCGCCAGACCAGAAGCCCTCCATCGGCTGCAACATCAAGTGGAAGGCGTAGGA
>Ga0302320_10031285_pt1 | contig 10102 bp, 8 predicted proteins | sample Bog_T0_3_FD_202130 | JGI IMG/M metagenome (GOLD analysis project Ga0302320, IMG submission 202130) | Peat permafrost microbial communities from Stordalen Mire near Abisko, Sweden - Bog_T0_3 | ecosystem: Environmental > Terrestrial > Soil > Wetlands > Peat | place: Sweden: Abisko, Stordalen Mire...
ACAACACGTATTATGACCGGAGGCCGCGACTTTATAAATGACTCTATAAGTATATATGGCAAAACAACTTATGTGCTAAGTTAATGCCATTCGGGACAGTCACTATTTTTTCCTACCGCTTGGCGCGGCGGCGGCCAATCAGGGCGAGGGTGCCGATTGCCAAGAGGCCAAGGGAAGCGGGTTCGGGAACTGCCGTGCCCGAGATCGCGATGTTATCAAAACGCCAGTTGCCGGAATTGTTGTTGTAAACCACGGGGTTACCCGCGGTCAGCGTGGCGCTGGTATACGTCGGAGAACCGGCCCCGGTATAGGTCGGGTCGTAGGCCGACACCAGGCGGATGCCGAAATGGGGGTCGTTGTTGGCTCCCGGGATGCCGGACAGGTCAATCGAGGGGCTGGTGACGCCGGAGGATGTCGCGCCGTAATAATCATTGGGTACGGCGGCAAGGACGGAGCCCTCGTTCGTCCAGCCATTTGGATTGGTGATATCCGTGTTGTACTGCACCTGCAGATCGCGGACGCCCTGGTTGGTGGCATACCAGTCAAACGAAAGCAAGATGCCGGTGTAGCCAATGGTGCTTACATCGGCTTCAATGCCCTGTGTGTACTGGGGGGCCGCCAGGTTCCAGCCGTTGCCCGGCGAGGCACCGCGGATGCGCCAAGTTGACTCGGAGAAAGAAGTGTCCGCAGCGCTAGCGGTAACGAGGACATCGTCGCTTGCAGTTGAGCCGACATTGGGAGCTTTCTGGGTGTAAGTGTAGTTGTTGGTCATTCCCAGCGTACTCAATGTGCCGGTGCCTGCTGTTGGGGCCGGGCTGTTATCCGGGGCGGCAACCACAGTAGTGGTGCCGAAGTTCCAGTCGGCAATGATATCACCAAAGGCCGATGCCGACGGCACGAGGACGATGGCGGCGAGCGCCAAGGCTGTGCGTGAAGTAGAGAAACTCAAACGGATCACGATTTTCTCCTGCCCCTTGAGGGGTGTTTGTTGACGCAGCACCACCGGGCGGGAGCCAACACAGGCTCCCACAGATTTCCGGCAGCGTGTCGCCGCCCTCTCTCATTTGTTTGCTCATCTGCGCCGACATTCCTTCGGTCGGCGCGAGCGCAAAGAGCCTCCATCCCGGAACCGCGAGATTCCAGGAAAAACATTCCAGCACCGCGAGGCGAACCTGACGGCAGACAGTTCTCTTCTCTCTCTCCAGTTGAATTTCCGCCACAAATCCGGATCTGGCGACCCTGCGGCGGCTCTCTTCCCCGTGGCCGGCGCACCGCGCAGGCCCAACTGCAGGAACTATACAGCCGGAAAAGGGGCGGTGTGTAAATAGTGCGCTAAGGTTTGGCGAAGAGTTGCCAGGTGCGGGTTGGAGTGGCTGGCATACCCGGCCCGAGGGCCGGGGCTAAACAGGGATGTCGGTTGATGTTTGAAACGCGGCGGGGCGCCGCGTCCACTTTTGGCACAGGTTCTAGAAGTTGGGCTTGGGCACCTGCACGCCGAAGGCCCAGCCGCCGAGGTAGTTATCGATTTTCACGACGATGTGGTTGATGCCGGCGTTGAGGCGCACGGGGACGCGGTCGGTGTTGGGGGCGAAGCTGCGGCCGACTTCGTGGGCGTGGACCGGTTTGCCGTTGAGCCAGATTTTGATGCCGTCGTCGGAGCCGACGCCGAGGGTGACTTCGCGGGCGTGGATGGACTCGATGGTGGCGTGGCCATAGGCGATGGCCCACTCGATTTTGCCCAGCAGGTGGGAGAGATCGACGCAGCCCTTTTTGATGGACTCGGCGGGGATCCACTGGAGGGTTTTGCCGGCGGCGGTTTTGTAGGTCGCGGCGAGATCGACGCTGCCATCCTTGCGATTGGCAAAGTCGGCTTCGAAGGGCGTGGGGAGATCGAGGGAGACCTGGTTGGGCGTGGGGCTGGGGAACGCGCCCAGCACGTGCCAGTGGCGGATGGCGTCCTCGGTGGCCTTTTTCTGCTGCCGGTCCCAGCTTTCGTGGAGTTTTTTGGCGTCGACGGGGCCGAAGGGTTTGCCGCTGGTGGGGACGAGGGTTTTTTTGGCGTCCAGGGGCGGGAGGAGATTGCCGTGGGCGGCGATGAGTTCGTCGCAGAGTTCGACGATCTGGTCGAGGGTGAGGGTGGCGGCGGTGAGGGGATCGAACATGGCGGCCTGGTAGACGTGGTCGCGGCGTCCTTCAAGGGCGGCGCGGATGAAGAGTTCGTGCTGGTGGATGTGGGGCATCATGTATGCGGCGAGCTGGGGGGGGAGTTCCCCCACGGTGGTGAGCTGGCAGCCGGCGCGGTCGACGAGGGTGGGGACTTCGGCGATGGCGGTGGCGGGGAGATTGGCGATGGCGCCGCGGTTGGGCATGTTGCCGTAGATGACCGAGGGCGTGCCGGTGACGATGGAATGGATGATGATCGAGCCGTATTCGTGGCTGCGGTGGACGGCGAGGGGGTCATCGGTTTTGCTGAGGGCCTTCATGCTTTCGAATTCATCGACGATGCCGTCGCAGCGGCGGAGGTATTCATCGATGGGGATGTCGTAGCGGTCGATGACGCCCTGGCCGCGGGGGATGAAGTGGGGGTTGTACTCGGCGTTGTGTTCGGAGGATTCCGTGACGAAGTGTCCGAGTATTTTCATGAGTTCGAAGCGGACCTTGTTGGTTTTGTAGACTTCGGGGCGGAGCATGGCTTCAAAGAGGCGGGGGTAGAGGCTTTGGTTGTTTTTGAGGATTTTGAGGTAGAAGGCCATGTGGTTGATGCCGGCGCAGACGAATTCGATTTTTGCGGGGTCTTCGCCGAGGTAGCCCATGAGCTGGTTGAAGGTGCCCTGGACGCTGTGGCAGAGGCCGACGGCGCGGATGGAGGAGGTGCGGGCGATGGTCTGCATGTTCATGGACATGGGGTTGGAGTAGTTGAGGAGCCAGGCGTTGGGGCAGAGTTCCATCATGTCTGCGCACATGCCTTTGATCATGGGGTAGGTGCGGAGGGCGCGGAAGAGTCCGCCGGGGCCGGTGGTGTCGGCGATGGTGAAGTTGAGTCCGTATTTGCGGGGGATTTCGAAATCGACGAGGGTGGAATCCATGCCGCCGATCTGGACCATGTTGATGACGAAGTCGGCCCCGGCGAGGGCGGCGCGGCGGTCGAGGGTGGCGTGGATGGCGGGGTTTGCGCCGAGGGATTTGGCGGCCTTGCGGCAGAGCGCGGCGCCGACGTCGAGGCGGTCCTGGTCGATATCCATATAGGAGAAGGTGGCGTTTTTGAATTCGGGGTAGTGGAGGATGTCGCCGGTGAGGTTTTTGGAGAAGACGACCGATCCGGCGCCGATCATGGCAATTTTGATCATGGGGTGCTCCTTAGGGTGGCGGCGAAAAGTTTTCCGCTTTATGCGGGTGTCAGTTGTTGGTTGAAACGCGGCGAGACGCGGCGTCTACTTTTGGCACAGGCTCCAGACAGTCGGGGGAGTTTACCCGGTCGGCGGGTTTGTGAGAACCGGCACCAAATCGGGACGCCAATTTCCGGCCGAAGGGGTGCATCAAAGAGTTAGGCTTTGTCTCAAAACGCATCTGCCGTAAAAGTGGTGGCGGTGCCCTCACCGGCATTTTGCACGTCTACCGACGCCGACGAGGGCGTCGGCACCACTTTTGAGACAAAGCCTAGAAATAATCGACCATTGAAAGAGTCGATTTCCGCCATACCCGGCCCAAGGGCCGGGGCTAAACGTTGGCGACTTTTGGCAAGTCTCAGGAGTGTTGCACTGTCAAGCCAGCGGCGGGACGCCGCCGCCTCGTTTGGGTGTTTCCGGCGGTGCGGGATTTACGTTATGCTTGGGGGCGGAGGTTGCCATGTCCACGCCGCAGCGTCGCATCGGTCCCGCTTCTGAATACCACGTCGATGCCGATGACCGGATTGTTTACGTTTCGCCGGCCTTTCTGGCGTTTGCCATTGAAAATGGCGCGCCGGAGCTGAATGCATCGTCGCTGCTGGGCGTTTCCATCTGGGATTGCGTGGCGGGCGTGTCCACGCGTGAGATTTATGCGGTGGCGTTTGACCTGGTCCGGCAGGAGCGCAGGGCATTGAGCCTTCCCATCCGCTGCGACAGTCCGACGTGCCGGCGATTCATGGAGCTGGAGATCGTGCCGGGGGCGGGGCGGGTGCTGGAACTGAGGGCGCTGCTTTTGCGGGCTGAGCCGCGGCCGGCGGAGGAGCTGCTGGACCCGCGGAGGGCGCGGTCGGATGTGATTCTGGAGGCGTGCAGTTTTTGCCGGGACATATATGTGGGGAATTCGGCATGGATGGGTGTGGAGGACGCGGTGCGGCACATGGATCTGTTCAGTTCGGCGCAGTTGCCGCTGTTGAGCCACAGCGTGTGCCCGAGGTGTTTGCCGGAGTTTCATCGGCGGATGGGCTTTAGCGTGTAGCGGGATTTTTCGGGCCATTGCGGGGAATTGCCGGGCGATGCGGCGTTGGGGGCCGGGGGCGGGCGATGGTTCAGGGAGCCATCGAACGGGCATTTCATATTGAAAGAGCGGCGGCGGCCAAGGGTTTTCCGCGTTATGCGGGTGTCAGTTGTTGTTTTGAAACGCGGCGAGACGCCGCGTCTACTTTTGGCACAGGCTCAATAGGAAGGGGCGGGATGCTTGAAGGGTGGAAGATACCGGCTTGGGGGATGGTTGGGAAATGGGAGGCGGGGAGGGGTGAGGACTAAATACCTACTATTTCGATAGGAATTTGCGGAAAAACCTTGACACTTGCCGGGGATGCATCTATGCTTCGCCTGTCATTTTTTTCAGGAGATACACATGGGCCGCATTTTTGCAGACATCACCAAGACTGTTGGTAACACGCCGCTGGTCAAGATCAACCGCATTGTGCCCGCCGGGGGGGCGACGGTGCTGGCGAAGTGCGAGTATTTCAATCCGCTGCATTCGGTGAAGGACCGCATTGGGGTGGCGATGATTGAGGCCGGGGAGAAGGCGGGGAAGATCAACAAGAGCACGCATATTCTGGAGGCGACATCGGGAAACACGGGCATTGCGCTGGCGTTTGTGTGCGCGGCCAAGGGGTACAAGCTGACGCTGACGATGCCGGAGACGATGTCGATTGAGCGGCGGCGGCTGCTGCGGATTTTGGGGGCGAATTTGGTGCTGACGCCGGGACCGGAGGGGATGACCGGGGCGATCAAGAAGTGCAACGAGCTGCATGCGGCGGACGCCAATTCGGTGATTGCCAGCCAGTTTGACAACCCGGCGAACCCGGACATCCACGCGAAGACGACGGCGGAGGAGATTTGGGCGGACACGGATGGGAAGGTGGATGCGATTATTTCGGCGGTGGGGACGGGTGGAACGATTTCGGGCGTGGCGCGGGTGCTTAAGGCGCGGAACCCGAATTTCAAGGCGATTGCGGTGGAGCCGACGAATTCGCCGGTGATCACGCAGTGCAAGGCGGGGCAGCCGATCAAGCCGGGGCCGCACAAGATTCAGGGGACGGGTGCGGGGTTTATTCCGAAGAATCTGGCGGTGGACCTGGTGGACGAGGTGATCACCTGCACGAACGAGGATGCGTTTGCGTTTGCCCGGCGGCTGGCGGCGGAGGAGGGGATTTTGGCGGGCATCAGTTCCGGGGCGAACATGTGGGCGGCGTTGCAGGTGGCGGCGCGGCCGGAGTTTAAGGGCAAGACGATTGTAACGGTGATGTGCAGCACGGGCGAGCGGTATATTAGTACGGCGATGTATGAGGGATTGGAGCAGTAAGCTCCTTTCATCCAAACTCAATGGACGAGGCGTCGTTTGAAACGACGCCTCGTTTGTTTTTGCCTATGCCATTGCTTGCAGGATTGTGGGCAACTGGACAACAAACCCGCTGCGCGCCATCACTTGATCCGCCCCAGCCTCTTTTGCCTGTTGGCCGAGTTCCACCTGCACGTGGGAAAGGAAGGCGACGATCTTGGGGGACTTGGGGTGGGATTTGATTTGCTTGATTGCGGCGATGGGGTCGAGGGTTGTGGCGTTGAGGTCCAGGATGACCAGCTCGATTGGTTCGGCGTCGAGACGCTGGGCGATGACCTCCGGCGTTCGCGCGCCGAGGATTTCCACTTGCAGGGCGCGGGCGGTGGAGAAGACCTTGGTGCTGAAGATGAGGTCGGGGATGATGGCGAGGATTTTGGCCATGTCAGAGCGCCTTGTGAGAGCCGTCGCAGAAGGGGGAGTTTTTCGTTTGCTTGCAGGTACACATCGCCACGCGCTGGTCGGCGGGGAGGACGACCTCGCGCGGGGAGAGGCCGGTGCCGGCGTGGGAGCCATCGCACCAGGGCTGGGTTTTGGAGCGGCCGCAGGAACACCAGTAATAGGTGCCGGCGGGGAGTTCGAGGATGATCGGGCGGGTTCCGGCGATGATGGGAAGTTCCATGGGGACTCCTGCGGAAAGTCAAAAGTTAGAGGGGAAAAAGTTAAAAGGAAAATTCTTTACGGTTCATTTATCACGGAATTGGCGAGGGTGCCGATTTTTTCGATGGTCATGGAGAGGGTGTCGCCGGGCTTGAGGAAGACGGGGGGCGTGCGGGCGGCGCCGATACCTTCGGGTGTGCCGGTGATGATGACGGTGCCGGGGAGGAGGGTGGTGGAGCCGGAGAGGAAGGCGATGAGGGTTTGGACGTTGAAGTGCATGTCGGCGGTGGAGGAGGATTGCATGAGGGTGCCGTTGAGGGTGGTGGAGAGGGCGAGGGTGTTGGGGTCGGGGATTTCGTCGGGGGTGACGATGGCGGGGCCGAGGGGGAGGAAGGTATCGAAGCCTTTGCCGCGGCACCATTGGCCGCCGCCGAAGGTTTTTTGCCAGTCGCGTGCGGTGACGTCGTTGGCGATGGTGTAGCCCAGGACGTAGTGGAGGGCGTCGGCGGCGGGGACGTTTTTTGCGCGTTTGCCGATGACGACGGCGAGTTCGACTTCGAAGTCGACCTCGTTGCTTTGGAGGTGGGTGGGGATTTGGATGGGGTCGCCGGGGTTGTTGAGGCAGGCGGGGGATTTCATGAAGAGGACGGGGAACTCGGCGACCTTGGATTTCATTTCGGCGGCGTGGCGGCGGTAGTTTTGGCCGATGGCGAGGACGGCGGCGGGGACGATGGGGGCGAGGAGTTTGGCGACGGGGATTTTTTGGGTGGTGAGGGTGTGGGCGGCGAGGATGTCGCCCTCGATGCGGAGGGCGGAGCCATCGGGCTGCTGGGCGCCGAAGTGGGTTTGGCCGGCGGGGTCGAGGAAGCGGATGATGCGCATGGTGTGGGTCTCCAGTTCAGGCTGGGAGAGTAGCCTGCGGGGGGCGGGAAGGCAAATGGGGGAACCTGGGAAACCTGGCGCTTGGGTAACGAAGTCGCCGGATAGTCATGCAGAAATAGGTGCCTGTCCCATGCCTGTCCCTATTGATTTGTCCCTATTTATTCTATTAATTAGGGTTGGCGCAGGTTATTTAACAAATAGGGCCAGGAGTTCCCCGCGGGTGCTGACGCTCAGGCGGGCATAGAGGCGCGAAACGTGTTCGCTGGCGGTGTGGCGGCTGAGGCCCATTTGGGCGGCGATTTCCTTGGTGGATTTACCTGCGAGGAGGGCGGCGAGGGTTTGACGCAGACGTGGCGGCAAGATGGCGAGAGCGGGATGTTCGCCGTTCGGAATGCGGTTTTCCTGCAACTCTTCGAGCAGAATGGTGAGGCTGTTTTCCCGCTGGTCGTTGAGCATGCGCAGGACCAGCAAACCATGTTTCCCCCGGAGGGTCCAGACGCGCGCCGTTGTCGGGTTCTTTCGCGCTTGGATGAACCACCGCTTGAGTGGCGCGGGAAACCGCGGGCCTTTGGCATCGCGATGAAAATAGTCCTTCAGCAGGGCGCTGGCGTGGCCTTCTTCGGAATCGACCCGGCCGTCGGCGTTTACTTTCAACGTGCCGACACGGCGACGATGGGCGCCAATGGCGGTGCGGAGCTCGGTGAAGGCTTCTGCGTTACGGTAGGCCGCCAGCAGGTGGGGATGAAGGAGGTTGAGCATGAGGCGGTCCCGCTCTGTGAATGTGCGGCGGTCGCGATGGCAGCCGACGGCGACCATCAGCGGCTTGGGAAAGGCGATGAGTATGCTAAGCTGCTCTTTGATGTTCCGTTCGCGATATATGTCGGTGAAAAGGGCCGAATTTTCCAAGTCTGCAGCGGAGATGAAGTCGGAAATTTTTAATGCGCCGTCGTTGACGACCGGCGCATTTTCAGCGGGTGGCTCGTCGTCCATGGGTGGTGAGTCGCCGTTGTCCGCTCCGGGTTTGGCGAGGGAGCCCCGCCGAATCCAATGTTTTACGAGGGGGTGCGTCGGCAGCAGTTCACCAAAGCGCACTACGCTTGCCGGTGTGGCTGTCGCCTGCATGTCGTCCGGGAACAGCCTGCCGATGGCTCGCCCGAGGAAAGGGTTGCATTCCTCATAGGCCAGGGAGTCGCAAGGCACGAGCGGGGAGACTGTCAGCATCATGCGGCGCGGGAGCGAAGTGAGATCGCCCGCTTCATAGAGCGTGGGCAGGACCGCAAGCAATTTTTGGAAGTCAGCGGAGGTCAACTGTGCAGGCGATGTGGGATCGTGCATCGGAATGGCCTCAACTGGTCTGGTGTGATTGGCGCTTCCGAAACGACTTATACCAGTCACGGCGGCGCATTTTCAAGGGAATTCCCACCATTTTGATCCCCTATTTTGCGGGGATTGCCGTGGGCGTGGGCCAATGTAGATTATGAATCATCATGTGGCAGCGTCCTGGTGGGGCGAGGCTGGACATGGAGGAGAAGCGGGTTGTGAGGAAGGGCGTGCCATTCCGGCGCGCATGGTCATTCCAGAGAGAGAGAATAAGGGCGGTCGTCTTGCCGTGAGAAGCGGTTTTACGATTGCGGCCTGTGCGCGACCGGCGTCGCGCGCTTGCGGTGTCGGCAAAGGGGCAATCGCGCGGGCGATTCCCGGATTGCCATGACGTATGGACCGGCCAAACGGCCTGAGAATGGAAGTGCATGCAAATGAATTGAATAATAAATATATCTTTATTATTGTATAATTTTGAGATTCTGCGGAGCGCCCGCGTCAACGATGCGTCATCGTTGTGCGCGGGATGACCTCCGCCAAATTTCTTTCTTTGAAAGGGAACCACAAATGTTTCGTAAGAACCACAATCTCGCTCCTGTCGCGCGGATGCTCATTCTTGGCACTTCACTGGCGGCGGCGTTGTCGCTGTCCGGCGGGCTTGCCCTGGGATCGGTCGTCACGACCACTGCCGTGTCCGGCGTTGATGTATTGGACCAAAACAGTGCGGCCCTCACCAATGGAGAGCAAATCACGTCCATGAGCATGTACGACTTTAACAACGGTTCCTATTCCCACAACTTCCTCACGGGCCAAAACACCTATTACTATGGGAACAGCAGTTCAAGCTACAGCGGCACCGTTTCAACCACGAGCCGGCCGCTTGTGGGGATTTACCATACCACAAATGGCGAGAACGGATCGAATGCGTACGGTTCGGTCTCGGGCACAGGGGCGAATTTGGTGGTTTTTTCGTCGAATGCTTCCATATATACGGCGGTAACAGGAAATACCGTTTCCGTGAATGACAATGCCATCGGCTATGGGGGTTATAATACGGGCACGGCAAGCGCCCAGATGGTCTTTGAGGAGGCCCCGACGCCGGGAATCACCTCTTTCACGCCCTATTTGCAGTCCTTCAGCGGAGGGGTGAGCCAGACCTCCCCGGTCATGGTGCAGATCGGCACGGCGGATCTGGGGGTCATCCGCGGCTTGGCCAGCCTCTTTGGCTATAACTTCGCCTCGCCTTATGCGGACCAAATTGACGTGCTCGGCAGCCTCTATCTTAATGGCGATCTCGTGGGGACCTTTGACGATCCGCTGAGTTATGCCGCCGGCGACGGCACGGGGGCGAAAAGTCTGACCACCGATCTTTCGAACGTTTTGGTGGATTTTTCCGGGGTCCAGCAACACACCGCAAATCTGGTTCTCAATTACTCGATTGTCGAGACGGGTTACGATGCGCTGGGCGATACCGCGCAATCAACGCTCGAAAGCGGCTCAACCAGCGAAG
>Ga0302320_10031288_pt1 | contig 10101 bp, 8 predicted proteins | sample Bog_T0_3_FD_202130 | JGI IMG/M metagenome (GOLD analysis project Ga0302320, IMG submission 202130) | Peat permafrost microbial communities from Stordalen Mire near Abisko, Sweden - Bog_T0_3 | ecosystem: Environmental > Terrestrial > Soil > Wetlands > Peat | place: Sweden: Abisko, Stordalen Mire...
AACTTGTGGTGGTGAATCCTGATGGCTTCCAGGGAGACGAACGTGACGTCATTCTTTATTCGCTCTCTTACGATGGCAATGGAATGACTAGGGACCAGCTATCGTCCCGGCAGGCGGACCGCCCGCATATTCAGGGCATGCTGAATGTCGCATTTACTCGTCCTCGGGATGAAATGCACATCTTTCACTCCGCTGATATAAAAGATTTTGGGATGGCTGATGGAAAGGGCCCCATCAAGGACTGGCTCGACCATTGCTCGGGATTGAAGGAAAAACGGGGCCCGCAAGATCGCTCCCTTCAAGCTCAGATGGCCAAAGCCGATTCAGGCTTCGAACAACAAGTGATGACAGCCCTGGCTGGAGTGGAGGGGCGAGTTGTAAAGGTTCGCGCTCAGTATCCATGCTGCGGTTACTTCATAGACATCATTGCGTCTGAGGGCGACAACAGGATCGCCATCGAATGCGATGGAGAGTGGGTACACCTTGATGAACACGGCGAGCTGAAGATTGAGGACATCGAGCGTCAGGAGGTGCTGGAACGCGCCGGCTGGCGTGTGCTGCGGATTCCGTATCGAAGTTGGCGCGAAGATCCGGAATCCCAAGTCTCACGGGTATTGGCCGCACTCGAAGCGCCAGAAACCTCGGACTTGGACCCCGACCCATCTCTTCCTCAGGAGTCTGACAACGCACAGCCTAAAGTGTCACCTGAGACCAAACCGAGAGTAGCAGTCAACAGAACAGAATTAGCGATAGTCGTGGCCCTGCGGTCCGGAGTCAGTGCGAGAGATGCCGTATATCGGCATGCCCGAGCAACATTAGGGAATGGGCGCTTAGGTTCAAGAATCAAGGCTTCTCTGGATTCGGCCACCGCAGCATTAGCAGCGCGAGGAGTGATTAGGATCGAGGAGGACGAACTCTTCTTCAGCAATGGCGACATGCGTACATCGCGCTTCGAAATTCCCGCTCGTCCTTCATCAAAAACCTATAGCGAAAAACGATAAAGTCATCGACTGTGATGGTCTTTCTGACCTGCCCCCAGTTACCGCTCGGTCAGACCCGATCTGATCCACAGCTGACTGCAATCGAGCCGGCCACCCTGGTTGAAACACTGCGGGAAACCTATGGGAACGGTTTTACAAAAGTCAATCGGTCCGACGCCCAGCTCGGAACAGTATTCGATCGCGAAGGTGTTTCAGATCTTAGCGAGCTGCTGAAAAAGAAATGATTTTGAGATAAACGCGAGATAGGGAGGGAAGGGAATTTAGCTAAGAACTAGGCTTGTTCGGCCACGCCTTCACTGCAAGCTCGGCCAGCATGCGTTGCCGTTGTTCGATCTCGACTGAGGTCCAATCTTCAAGGTCAGCGAGGGAACTTGTTAGCTTGATTTTTGAGACCGCAAAAAACGGCTTTTTCGTCGCAAAGTTAGAGTTGGCCGCTTTCAAATTCATGCGCTTGTTGAGCAATGCTAGATTTCCTAATCGCTTGACCAGGCTCGAGTGTTGATCTGCTGGCACGTTGCTCCATGCCGATGAGTACGTCTGGGGAAGGATGTGCTCCAGGTTTACTTTTTCGGAATCCGGGCTGACGACAAGCTCTTCCGTACCGGGTGTGACAAGCTGCTGCTCCAGCGTTCTAAGGTAGAACTTCGCTATCGCGCCTTTGGAAATGGTCGCGGAAGCAAAGCTGTCTTGAAAGACAGCGTCATCAGGAAGAACAATCTTCATAGCATTCCATAGCTTTAAAGCTGTGCGAATTGATCCTGCGGACACTTCCTTCGCCCGCTCCGAATAGTAGGTTTCGAGGGTGCCGCTGCCTCCGGACCCACAGATGAGAAAACGAACCGTCCAGGCTACGACCATCGGAAGGGCCTTTTTGACTTCTGCATCCGGGAAGTATTTGAAGATTGCAAGCAGGAGCGGCCGGATCTGCGTCACGCCGACCATATCCAGGACTTCCAGACAGTCGATGACCGTATCCCCATACGGCTTCCAGCGATCATGGCTTGGGTTTCGCAGGGCTACGTACGTTGTCGCGAGCTCGGCGAGGTCTTTGACGTACTCGATTACCTTAGCTTTGCTTGTAATCTGCCGTTTGATGGCGTCATAGAGGACTTTTTCACGGGTGAGGCCGTTCTTCGAGATCCAGGCCTGCCGGATGAACACCTTGACGTCAGGCTCTTCGCCTACCTCAGTGATAGCGGTCGTCATCGACTGCCATGCGGCCTGGGCCTCGGACAGACGGTCACCTGCCTGCCGGAAAACATAGTTTTTTAGTAAATCTGCGACTGAGAGGTCAAGGCCGCGATCGTTCAGCACCTCGAAAATCACGAAGGCGTTTGCCTCATCGCCAACCACTACTGAAATCAACAACGCTTTGGTCTCAATGAACTCTAAGAGGTCGAGGAGTGCATCGTCTGGAGCGTGGGTCGTGGCGGTGAGATTGGATACAAACGTCGCGGCGATCTGAATGGCATTAGCAATCCGAACTTGTGCTTGGGTCGATGCCTGCACTTGCCGATCGGGATGATCCGGAAAACACACGATCTGCTTGACGAAGAAATCCCGATCCTCGGGGATCAGAAATAGGTGCGCGGTCTCTTCCTGTGTTCTGATGTCGCGTTTTGAGAGATATTCGCGGCCAATGTCTTCTGCCCGCTGGGTCTGGCCATCTTTTGCGAAGTAGTCCCTGATGGCCGCTATCAGTACGCTGACAGTCACCAGCCGCTGCTGCCCGTCGATGATGCTCTGCCGACCTTCGGGACCATTCGCTAGCACGATCGTTCCGAGGAAATACTCTTCCGTCGTCCGGTTCTTGGCATCGGAAATATCCCGATATAGCTCACGGACCTGCTCTTCCTGCCAAGCGTAGGGGCGCTGGTGTGGGGGCACCGCAAAGCGGGAGTTCTTCAATAGTTTGCCGATGCCAATTAGGTCGGCATGGATCATCTTGTCCATATCAACCTTCTTTCGTCCTGTAGTCCTTCAGCCGGGTGCATTCGACCAGATGGCTGATTGTCTGCAGTGTGAAAACCTTCCCTCGCGTCGCAATGAGAAGCTTCTTCATGTCTTCGCGCCTTACCTTGAATCCTCGGCCGGCGATACAGGCGATGACCTCGAAGTGCGGCGGTGCCTCAAGAGGAAGGCCGTGCATGCTGAGGGATCCTAGATGCTGAACCCGCGTGACTTTGTCCCGCGCCGTGCCATCATCTTCGGTGATCTTGGCTTCGATGACGATCTGCGGATTGAACTCGTTCGGGATGATGAAATCAGGAGCCTGGTCGAAGCCGGTCACGCGTTCGGCTCGCTTTGTTTTGCGGGAACTGATGCCAGCACGCGCAAGAACGCCCTCGATCGCGCTTTCGAGGACGTCGCCCACCAACTCGCTGACCGAATCACGATGACCGGCGAATGGACGGCCAAGGAAGCGTTCGTACAAAAGCATGGAGTAGGGGACGCCGAGATCGGCAAGCGGCTGAATGCTGTTGAGACCGCCGCGCGTGTCGGCTTTGTCGAGGCGGTGGATTAGTTCGGGGGTTCGTTCGTCAACCGGTGCGCCTTCAATCAGCAGCTCGCAGGCCGCAGTCACAAGGGCGCGAATCCGCTGGCCGGTAAGCCCGTTAGTAGCTGGCAGCGGCTTGGTCGGCGTGAGACGAACTGTGCGATCGATCGATCGTGCGGCTCCCTGGTCGACTTTGACGCCGGTGCGCTGGGTGGTCACGTACGCCCATTCCGGGGGAGTGAACCCAAGGATGGAACGCAGCACGATAAGGGTAACGGGAACCTTGTACACGGTTTCCAGGACGGCCTCGACAGACAGATCGCGGAAGTCTTTGGTCGTATGCTTCAAGGCTTCGTAGCCCTGCTCGAACACCGGGTACTCAAGAAAACCGTCACCTTTCGGCAAGGTCAGAAACTCCGACTGGAGCGCCCCAAAGACCGCATCGACGTAGGTATCTAGATCCCCGAGAACTTCCTCGAACGGAACTTCAAAAGGAAACGGCATCGCGGATCTCCTGGCTGAAAACTGGAATAGAGATCCCTGTATCTGGAATGACGTGTTGCGACTTCACCAGGCTATCGATGATGGTTTGGGGGTCCCCAAAGGCATCGATCTCAGCCCGAAAAAGGCGGAGGCGGCAGGCAGTCGCTAATGTGCTGTCCCAACCCTTGCGAAGCTCCCAGACGGCCATGCGCGTGAGGTGCCCATACACGATGCAGCGAATATCCCCGGCCGTCGGCTTCATGCCTGCGGCGCGCAGTTGTACCAACTCACGCCGGACCAGGGCCGCAAGGCTTTTGGGCGTACTGAACAGTTGATCCTGGTGAGTCTGTCCCTTCGACCGACAGACGAACACCGTATCCACGATCGAGGATCCGGAGCCGTGAATATGTATCGAGCCGCCCATTTCCGCAGGACAGGGAAGCGAGGCTGAGCATGTAAGCCCTGCATCGAGGATCGCTATACCTACGGTTTCATAGGCTTCCAAGCGATTGTGATGGAAGGTGAAGGCTAAGGGGGCGCCTGGCTTCAGGGCCTTGGCCATAACTCCATAGACCGTGCCGAGACCTTCCGCGAACTCGGCAAAGCCGCGATCCTCGGTCTGATTGCCGGTAAGCTCGTCGGCGGACCGACTGGACGCCAGGCTAAAGCCGTCCGCATCGATGCCGACCAACTGGCGGAGCCAGACGTAGCAGAAATCCATCAGCTCGCCATATTGCACGTTCCCGAAATACGGCGGGTCGGTGAACACCGCATCGAGGCTGGCGGGGGCAATATCCAGAGTCGTCGAGGTGGCGCACCGGATGGAGATATTCCGAGTTCTTGACCCTTCGCGATGTTCGCCGATCCACTCGCCGGCGATCGGGACGGTGACTTTCCGGCCGGCGCCATGCCGAACCTCGAAGGGAGCATCGCAATAGCGTTTGGCCTTTGCGTATTTGTCGATGATGTTTCCCCAGCCGCCGGATCCAACGTTGACACCTTTGCCGTTGACGATGCCGAGCAGATTTGACTCGCATTGGACCAGGCCAATTGGGAAGCCGTGGATCGAAAAGATGTCGAGCGACTTCAGCGCCATCGTGTCGTAGCGACAGAGCATGTTCTGATAGCGCAACAGGTCCGATAGATTGGTCGCCAGGGCGTGGCGAACCCGCTTGTCAGGTTGGGCAAGGATCAGCCGGCAGCTGGCCTCCAGGCCGAGCAGTTGGCGATCGTTGAACAGGTCTCGATAAAACCGATAGCCCCAGCGATGCAGACGATCGGTCTCATCACCTGGCAGAATTTCCTGCTGCGGCACTAGGCCAGGCTGCGCGGCTTTCCATCGTGTGGCAGCCTTCTTGGCTCGTGCGAGATCCTTTGCGTCCGGCTTCTTGAAGAAGCGCCCGGCGTGCTCGGCCTTGCGATGAGGGTTGTAATACTCGATCGCGAACATCCGATGTCTCAGAGGACCCGATGCTTTCCTGGGATAGCTATTCACATGCCGGCAATGCGGGCAGGCGCAGCGATTACGCTTTGCGGGTCCGGCTTCGATCAGAGTGCTGGCGCAGCTCGCGCATGCGCCTGGCCGCTTGGCGTCGGCAACCTCATTCAACTCTCCGCACTTGGCGCAAACCATGACGTTTGCCGGATGCCGGGTGTCGTCGGCGATCAGATACCCCGGAAACAAATCGAATTCGCGCTGGCAGGCCTCGCAATCCAGGACTTTGACCCAGAGAAAATATTTGACGGGGACATTCTTGTCGCCATAGCGGGGGCAATCCGTCCGATAGGCCGCGCCAATATCCTTCTCCAATGTCTTCATTAAGGCATCAGCGGCATGTTTGTAGGCCGCCAGATCCAGGTGCTCAATCTCTTCCCGGACGATCCATGCCGCCATGGGGTTGATATCGAAGCCCTGCACATCGCATCCCACTCGGTTCGCTTCCAGGAGAGGGGTTCCACCTCCCATAAACGGGTCTGCGACCACACGCCCTGTGAAGTCGTGAGGCTCGAAAAAGCTCTTTGCCAGCGGATCCTTGCTGAACTCGGCGAGTATCAGCCCGCGAAACAGCGTCCCCGGTCGCCGTGCAAACCATTTATGGACCGCGATAATGGGCCGATAATTCTGCTGGATCTGCTTTTCCTTGAGTGCCATTGAGGCGATCAGGGGAATATCGAACCGGGTTTCAATCGACATTTATCTGCCCCTTGTAACCCTCCAGAATTTCGCTTGGTCGGGTCCTCTTAGGATACCTGTTCCATTTGCCTTGAACAGGGGCCGCTGTTTGACTTCATTTTTCGGCCTAAACCTAACATAAAATTACTGTCACGAGCCGCAAATTAGCTGTCACCGGTGAGTTTATTCTAGCCGAGCAGCGCACGGGCGGAGGATGGCGCCGCAAGTCGTGGATCCCTTCGACCGCCGCCCGGCGGCGATACCCCTGGATGATCTCAGGCGCGAGCCGGTCGAACATGTGTGGCGGCAAAGCGAGCGCTCGCAACCTCTGAAGCTTCCCACACTCCTCTCCAGCGTCTCGATGTTGACTGAACCAAGGATCGGCAAGAAGTTGATGCAACGTTATTGGTCGGTTCTGTCCCGGCAGCTTGCCCGCATTTACACCCAGTTGAGCAATCCGTCGGTGACGACCGGCGCAACGATGATATCTCGCTCGATGAGGTCGAGCGGATCGGGATCTGACAGTTTATAGCCAAGTAACGCGTAGAGACCCGTCGTCCGGGCGGACTCATGGGCAGCCATCTGCTGGGCGATTTCCAGCTTGCCGCCGTTCTTCAGATAAGCCGTGATGCCAGTGGCACGAAAGGTGTGACAGCCGAATCTCGGTCTTGATCCCGGCCGCTAGCGCCCCCGGCGAATCATCCTCCATACATCGGACTGGAGCAGGGAATTGCCGGTCAACTCGCCGGATCGCCCGCGCGTCGTGCGAAACAGCGGCTCTTTCCGATCCTGGGTGATGCCGGCCGCGGCGATGTACTCCTCCAGATAGCGGTCGAGATTGTGGTGCGTGGGCATCTCGTGCTCTTTGCCGCCCTTCTCGTGGAGCCGCACCCAGTCCCGCCGCCCCTGCACAAAAAAGTCCTCTACCTTCATCGAGACCGCCGCCCCCACCCGGGCGAAGGTGTAGACCCATCAGGCCAATCAAAGCCCGGTCGCGCAGGCCGGGAACGGAAGTGACGTCGATCGCGTCGATCAGGGTGCGGGCTTCGTCCACATTCAGGACCGGCGTCTTGCCCTTTTTCTGGGTATGCTTTGGCCCGCGCACGGCGTGAGCGGGATTGACGGGGAGGATCTGGCCGACCACCATCCAGTCGAACAGCATCCGCAGGGCCGCCAGCCGCAGCTTTACGGTTGGTCTGGAGTGTAGCTTGAGCTGGACTTCGACAAACGCCTTTGAAACAACCGCAGTATCATCGGGTCCCGGCTTAGAAGGCCGGTGCTGATCGAGGAGAAGAGGCATCATTCAACCCGGTGTTGTGGCGCGGTGAAGAGGCATTTACGATGCTGTTGTGACTATGACCCCGTCCCAACAATCGCGATTTAGAGGCTGCCTGCTGGGCGGTGCTGTCGGAGATGCACTTGGTGCGCCAGTGGAGTTTCTTTCGAGGCACGAAATTCAGAGCCGTTTTGGTTCAGGCGGTATTCGGGACTTCGCAGGCGCGTATGACAGAGTCGGCGCCATCACAGACGATACGCAAATGACCCTGTTCACAGCCGAAGGGATTCTCAGAGCTGCGGTTAGGTTTGAGAATAAGGGTATTTGTCACATACCTTCCGTTGTTCACCATTCCTACATGCGTTGGCTCAAAACCCAGGGCGAGACGGTCACGAATCGGACAATTCCGGTCGAGATGGACGGTTGGTTAATCGGATTGAATGCTCTATGGAGCCGCCGTTCACCGGGAATAACTTGTCTTTCATCTTTGCGTCAGGCACGGCATTTAGGGGACGTTGCGCACAACGATAGCAAGGGATGTGGAGGGGTAATGCGGGTCGCTCCGGTCGGCCTCGTGGCCAAGACAGATGGTGCGTTTGGTTTGGCAACCCAAGTGGCCGCGCTCACTCATGGGCATCCTTCTGGTTCTTTGAGTGCTGGATTCTTGGCGTGCCTAATCAGGAGGGTTGTGAATGGAGCGTCTCTGGATGATGCCATGAATGCAACCAAGGAGATCCTCAGAGCGGAGCGAGACCATGAAGAGGTATTGGAGGCTGTGGAGAGCGCAGAGCGATACGCAGCGACGCAAGATTTGAATGCTCTGCGAGACGGACGACTGGGTGAGGGATGGATAGCGGAAGAGGCGCTCTCGATAGCTTTGTACTGTGCATTTTTATTTCGCGATTTCGAGGATGCCGTCATTGAGGCTGTTAATCATTCGGGAGATAGCGACAGCACAGGCGCAATAACAGGAAACATCTGTGGGGCACTTTACGGGGTGGAGTCGATCCCCGACCGTTGGCTTGGGCAGTTGGAACTCAGATCCGAAATCACCGAAATCGCCGATGATCTGGCTGCCCTCGACACTGGCGTTTTCGATGCATCATCTGAAATAGCCTGGCAGCGGTATCCCGGACACTGATCGGATGAAAATGAACTCCGTCCCTAGTGGTTCCGCCAAACCAGCAGTGCGAAGACGCAAGTCGTACCGAATCGTTTTCCCCAAGTTAAATCTGGCGTTTGAGTTCTTCGAAGCCGCTGATGTTCGGTTGCGCTCGATGTCAGCCACATCCGCTGTCACTGCCCGCGATCCGGGAGACGTAGCAGATCGATCGGACTACCCAGTGTCAGACTTGTTAGGCTTGAGCATTATTCTGAGAGTGAACGTTCTAAACAAGGCAGGTTTCTCGGAATGTGCGGACGCTACTATCGAACGGCTGACAAGCAGGCGATTGCAGAACAGTTCCACGCGGCAGCGACGACAGACGAGCCGCTACCGCCCGGCTACAACATCGCACCCAGCACCACCCAGCCTGTCATCCGGCAGAGCCGCGATACTTTCGCCCGCGAGTTGGTTGGTATGCGCTGGGGGCTGATCGGTTTCGGTTCGGCCGGACCGGACCCGAAGCGCGCCACCTTCAACGCCAGATGCGAGAACCTCGAAAAGAGCAGCCTCTGGCGCGTGCCACTGCACAAGCGACGCTGTCTGGTGCCGATCTCCGGGTACTATGAATGGCGTAAGCCGGACAAGGCACCGTTCCGCTTCACCCTGGTCGACCAGCCGATGTTCGGGCTCGCGGGCCTGTGGGACGCCTGGAAGAGCCCGGCCGGGGACTGGCTACAGAGCTTTTCGATCATTACCGTTCAGGCCAACACGGCTATGAGCCCCATCCACGACCGCATGCCCGCTATTCTCAGTCCGCAGGATTACGACGAGTGGCTCGACCGCGGCGAGGTGGAAAGGGCGCCCCTTCACTTGCTCCGCCCCTTTTCTGAAACCACACTGCAGATCCACGCAGCCGATCCGAGGGTCGGCAATGTGCATAACCAGGACACCGCCTTGCTCGACCGGCAGTAAGAATGGATGACAGCCACTCTCAGCCGAGGTGAGAAGTGTCGATGCTGGGCACGGTGGCTCCGCCCTTGACATGCTGCTTGGAGTTGCGTACGTGCAGCCCCACAATAGAACACAAAGCTTTCGCGGGGGAAGGGAATTGCGGCGCGATCACGCATTTATCGAGCTTGGTTCGACTTGGTTTTTACCCACGATAATGGCAACTGTAGTTGAGGACGTCGACTCCTGATTGGATTTTGGCCGCAGCTCAATTTTGAGCAACAGGTAGGATAAGACCGGATGGTGCGATGACGAAGGATTTGATCCAAGGGTTCGAAGCAGACGAAGGCGCCTCCCGGCTGCTTCACAGTCTTCGCGATCTGATTCAAAACGCCCGGCGCCAGGCGGCGATTGCGGTAAACATCGGCCTGACGGTTCTCTACTGGAGGCTGGGCGACCGCATCCGGCGCGAGGTGCTTGGTTCCGAGCGCGCCGGGTACGGGGAGCAGATTGTTGCGACGCTGTCGCACCAGTTGGCTGCGGAGTTCGGCCGAGGCTTCGAACGGACGAACTTGACCCGGATGATGAAGTTCGCCGAGATGTTCCCAGATGAGGAAA
>Ga0302320_10031290_pt1 | contig 10101 bp, 8 predicted proteins | sample Bog_T0_3_FD_202130 | JGI IMG/M metagenome (GOLD analysis project Ga0302320, IMG submission 202130) | Peat permafrost microbial communities from Stordalen Mire near Abisko, Sweden - Bog_T0_3 | ecosystem: Environmental > Terrestrial > Soil > Wetlands > Peat | place: Sweden: Abisko, Stordalen Mire...
CCTCCGACGCATTGACCTCGTACCAGGAGATGCGCAGCATGGCGTCGATGGCAGGGGATTGGCCGAGGAGCGGCACTTGATGGAGTCCGCCGGCGTCCTGGCTGACCAGGGGCGTTCCGTCGTCCATCCACATTCGGACGGCGACGGTAACGGGGCCGGAGCGGAGATTGGCCGGAAGGTCGAATGCGCGGGGTTGGGAGTTGATGAAAGTGACGCCGTTCTTGTGGAAGCGGCCGAACTCACCCAGGTATTGGCCGTTGGCGAAGACCTGGTAAGCATCGTCGACGGATTCGGGCATGAGGATGGACAGCGTGGGCGGTTCGCCGCCGCTGGGGGCAACGTTCTCGACGTTGACGCGGAGGCGGTACCATGCGAAGCGAGTGAGTTTGGGGTAGCCCTGGGCGGTCCAGCCGGGGATATAGCTACTGACGCCGCTGACGGGGTCGTAGGAACCGGCTGGCGAAGTGAGGTCCTGGGTGGGCCACTGGGAGTCGTCGAGGTCCGGTTGCGCCCACAGCATCGGAGACAGGTCTTCCGGTTGAGCGCCGGCGTAGAGCGGCGAATCGCCGGGATGGAAGCGCCATTGGCCCGCGAGTGGAACGGCGGCACTGCCAATGCGTAGCTGCAGGGCGGGGGTTGGCCCGGTGGAAGAGGGCTGCGCCGAGGCGCTCGATAGAATGACGAATCCGAAAAGCGCGATGACAGAGAAGATGAGCGCCCGAGCCTGATTGAAGCGGCAAAACTTGCCTTGCATGCGTTTCTCCCACGGCAAAAACGGATTGATTGTGAAGACGGATAAGAATACTACCGCGCGGGAGTGGAGGATAGCTTAAAGGTGTCAGTTCTGTGAGAGATGTGGCGCAGTTCACACTCGGGAATTGAGACACGGCGGTCCTGGAGCATGCGAAGTGTTGAGATGATTGAGAGCGCGAGGAGCGACACCCTGAGTTTGACAGTTCGCCAAATCAGTTCAGCGAGCCTCGTGCTGGATTCGTGGCGTTCGGGCATCGTTGTCGGATCGCGGGTAAGGCCGGCGCGCTCGCGATGTCAACGGGTCATACGGTCCAGCGCGCCTGCAGGGGTCCACGTTGCCCCGTGTTATTTGCGCGGATCTCAAGAAAAAGGGACAACCGCAGGCTCTTCGACTCGCTGCGCTCGCTCAGAATGACTGCCATGTTTTTAGCGATCAAGAGGCCAGTGCTCCTTTCTGCTTGGTAGTTGTGATTGCATGGCGTGATTGCTCAGGATTTGTGCTTCGAAATTGGCTGGTTTGCAACGAGAAATACGCTAATCTAGGTCAATGACAGTTGAGGCAAAGAGCGTGGAAAGAGGGGGTTTGGCCGGGCGCGCGGCTGCGGCGGGAGGCGGAGGGAGGCCGTCGCTGCGGATTCGCGGGCTGCGCAAGGCTTTTGTGGATGTGCAAGCGGTGGATGGACTGGATCTCGAAGTGGCGCGGGGGGAGTGTTTCGGGCTGCTGGGGCCGAATGGCGCGGGGAAGACGACGACCATCGAGATCTGCGAGGGACTTACGGAGCCGGACGAGGGCGAGGTTGAGCTGCTGGGGTTGAACTGGAAGACGGGAGCGAAGGAGTTGCGGCAGCGGATCGGGATTCAGCTCCAGGAGACGCAGTTTCCTGAAAAGCTGACGGTGGAAGAGGCTCTGCGGCTGTTCCGGAGCTTTTACCGGCGCGGGATACCGGTGGAGGAGTCGATCAAGACGGCGCAGCTTGAGGAGAAGCGGCGGTCGCGGATCGGCGGACTTTCAGGAGGCCAAAAGCAGCGGCTGGCGATGGCCACGGCGCTGGTGGGCGATCCCGAGTTGCTGTTTCTGGATGAGCCGACGACGGGGCTCGATCCGCAGGCGCGGCGGCATTTGTGGGACTTGGTGGACGAGCTGAAGCAGGCTGGGCGCACGATTATTTTGACTACGCATTACATGGACGAGGCGGAGCGGCTGTGCGACCGGGTGGCGATTATGGATCACGGCAAGGTGATCGCGCTGGGTACGCCGCAGCAGTTGATCGCGAGCATTGGCGGGGAGGACATTGTGGAGTTTGCGGTAGGCGTTTCCCAGGTCCCGGATTCGGGACCTCCGCCCCATGGACAAAGACCTGTCCTTGGGGACCCCGGACCTGGGGCACCCAGAGCTTTGGTGGATCCGGCGGTGTTCACGGCGATACCGGGGGTGCGGTCGCACCGGGTGGACGCGGGGCTGCACCAGCTCTCGGTGAGCGAGCTGCATACTTCGGTGCCGCGCATCTTTGCGGCGCTGGACGCGCAGGGGCTGCATTTGAGCGAATTCCGCACGCACTCGGCCACGCTGGAAGACGTATTTGTGCGGCTGACGGGGAGGAATCTGCGCGATGAGTAAGCTGGAACTGAGCAGCCTTTATCAATTGACGATGGTGCGGTTCCGGTTGTTCCTGCGCGAACCGGAGGCGATTTTCTGGATTTTTATTTTTCCGATACTTCTCGCAATGGGATTGGGGATTGCGTTCCGGAACCGGCCGGCGGATGTGCTGCCGGTTGCCACCACCGATCCGCAATGCACGCAGATGCTGGCCGCAGACGCGGGGTTGCGCGCGTCAACAATGGATGAAGCCGCGGGCGCACACGCGCTCGCGACTGGCTCCATTGTGCTGCTTGCGGTCCCAATGACCGAAAACGGGGTCGTCTACCGCTACGATGACACAAACCCAGATGCCCGCGTCGCCCGCCTGCTGGTCGACCGCGACCTGCAGGCTGCGGGGGGGCGGCACGAGGCGGTTCACGCTGAGAATGACCTGGTGCACGAGACCGGGTCGCGCTACATCGATTTCGTGGTTCCGGGACTGCTGGGGATGAACCTGATGGGTTCGGCGATGTGGGGGCTGGGTTTTTCGATTGTGGATGCGCGGCAGAAAAAACTGCTCAAAAGGCTGGTTGCTTCGCCGATGCCGAAGTGGCAATACCTTTCGGCGTTCCTGCTCTCCCGCATGGCGCTGCTGGTAATTGAGGTGGTGATATTCCTGGGCTTTGCGCGCATTGCGTTCGGTGTGCCGTTTCGCGGGCCGCTGGTTGAGCTTGGGATTCTGTGCCTGCTGACTTCGCTGGCGTTTTCAGGACTGGGGCTGCTGGTGGCCTCGCGGGCCAAGACCATGGAAGGGGTTTCAGGGCTGATGAACCTGGTGATGCTGCCCATGTGGGTGTTGTCGGGGGTATTCTTTTCGGCTTCGCGATTCCCGGCGGTGGTTCAGCCATTGGTGCGGGCGCTGCCGCTGACGGCGGCCATCGATGCGATGCGCGGGAACATGCTGCAGGGTTTGAACCTGGGGCAGGAGATGGCTCCAGTGGCGATTATGCTGGCATGGTTCGTCGTGCCGTTTGCGATTTCGCTGCGAATTTTCCGATGGAGATGAGGGCAGGGGGTTACGGTGAAGGTTCGCTGTGAGCGGGCGGGGCTATTCAGCGGCTATCGCGATTCTGTATCATAGAAGTGACAGCCCACTTGTTATTCAACCCCCAACCCCAAGGAGGATATTCATATGGCAGAGATTGTCAAGAAGACAAGCGCAAAACCGAAGGCAGCGGCGAAACCCCGCAAGACCGCGGCCAAGAGCAACGGTGTTCCCTCGAATGTAACTGAAATGAAACCACCTATTGACCAGGTTGCGAAGCTCGCGCATCGCTTCTGGGCAGAGCGCGGCCACAAACACGGACACCATGAAGAGGATTGGTACCGGGCGGAGCAGGAACTGCGCGGAATGGCTTCCTGAGCAAGCGTTCAGCCTGCCGCTAACAGACGATTCAATCTGTTTCGAACGAGCTTCCGGCAACCCGGGCGGGAATCTGCGCGCGGTTTTTGGCCATCGTGCCGGCTTGAAATGGCTTTGCCTGCGGGTTTCGTGGGAAGGCTTGACGTGCGTCCGCGAATCGGCGGCGCTTTTTGCGCCGGCGGTGCAGGATTCCTTGCGCTGCTTACGAGTGCCACGAACGCCGGAATAGAAGCTGTGGCCGTGTTGCCGGCAATCCGGACATAACACCCGTTTTGGGGATAACTTCCGGATGGCCGGGCATAGGCTCGCGCATCGGCTCGCGACTGTATCGAGAACCTCGTTCTCGGATCAACGCGAAGCCGCTCTGTTGTCAGACGCCCTGGCATCGTTGCAATGGCGCGGCCGGCCTGTCCATGCTTGCGACACACACTTGAATTGGGCCCGCGCACAGCGTTTCGCCGAGCACGCTGTGTAGAATGGACAGCCATGATCTTCTCCGGACAACAAACCACCACCCGCCGCCAATTCGTGTCTCGATCCGCGCTTTTGACCGGAGGCATCTCCCTCGGGCTGAATTCCGCAGCCGGCAACCTGGCCGCCGAAACGGAAACCGCCTTCTCCGCGTACCAGCAGCGCCGGCGCGCCGATCTCTGGGACCTGCTTGGCGATCTGCCCTGGCAGCATCAACCCGCGCCGCCCAAGCTGGTCCGAACGGAAGAACACGACAATTACACTCTCCAGCGGCTTGTCCTCGACCTGAATGGGATCGAACCGGTTCCCGCTCTCCTGACGATTCCCAAGGGGCTTACGCGCCCCGCGCCCGGACTTCTCTTTATTCACTGGCACGCAGGAATGTACGGTCTGGGCAAGGAACAACTGCTCAAAGGAACCAGCGTTCAACCCGCCTATGCCCCCGTTTTCGCAGAAATGGGGTTCGTCACGCTGGCCATCGACAGTTGGTGTTTTGGCGAGCGCCAGCACGACCCCGACGGCCACCGCGGAGAGGAAGACGCCTTCAAGCTCATGCTCTGGCGCGGCCAGGTGCTCTGGGGCATGATGATGTTCGACGAATTCCGGGCCCTCTCTTACCTCGCAAGCCGCCCGGAAGTGGATCCGCAAAGGCTCGGTGCGACCGGTATGTCGATGGGATCCACCAAGACATGGTGGCTCGCGGCGCTCGATCCCCGGGTCCGATTGGCCATCGACATTTGCTGCCTCACCGATTTCGATTCGCTTATCGCCGCGCACGGCCTCAGCGGTCACAGCATTTTCTATTTTGTTCCATCGTTGCTGAAGGAATTCTCGACCACCGGGATCAACGAGTTGATCGTCCCGCGGCCTCATCTCAGCGTCAACGGGCGCAAGGATCCGCTTACGCCGGCCGCCGGGGTCGAGAAGATTCGCGACAATCTATTGCCGCTTTATCGGCAACACGGCCGCCAGGAAGATTGCCGCATCGAGCTCTTCGATTGCGCCCACGAGGAAACCCCGGAAATGCGCAGTCTGGTCATCGACTGGCTGCGGAGATATCTGGCCACAGGCTAATGCGATCTTCCCCTCAGGGACACTGTCGTTTCGGCAAAAGTGGATTCAGTGGAGCGTTTCGCAAACCTGACGTTGAAGCCCGCGCGCTTCAAACAGAAGCCTGCACGATTCAAACTTGCCCGCGGCCTGGAATCGATCGATGCCGGGACAAACATGGTCCTGATCCCGGTAAAATCGTATGTATATGGATTCAACCAACGACTGTCCGTCCGGCGCGGCGGCTCCGGAGACCATTTTGGGCGGGAGCCGGTTTATCCGCGCGTGCCTGCGCCGGCCTGTGGACCGCACCCCGGTCTGGTTTCTCCGCCAGGCAGGGCGCTACATGCAGGAGTACCGCGACGTCCGCAAGCATCACACGCTGGTGGAGATCTGCAAGCAGCCGGAACTGGCCTCGGAGGTGACGATTACCGCCGCCGAGAAGCTGGGGGTCGATGCGGCCATCATTTTTGCCGACCTTTTGCTGCCGCTGGAGCCGATGGGATTGCCGTTCGAGTTCCAGGCCGGCGAGGGGCCGGTGGTGCATCACCCGGTGCGCACCGCGGAGGACGTTTTGGCGCTGCGGACGGACCGGGCCGGGGATCTGGATTATGTGGCTCGCGCGATCCAGAAGGTTGCCGCGCATTTTCGCGACCGGTTGGGGATCATCGGTTTTTGCGGGGCGCCTTACACGCTGGCCAGCTACATGATCGAGGGCGGCGGGTCGCGCAATTACATTCACACCAAGCAGATGATGTACCGCGATCCGCTGGCGTGGCGCAACCTGCTGGACAAGATTGTGAAGGTTCTCGAGGAATATTGCCGGCTGCAGGTACAGGCGGGGGCCGATGTGATCCAGATTTTCGATAGCTGGGTGGGCTCGCTGGGCGTGGCCGACTATCTCGAATATGCGTTTGAGGCTACACAGCGGCTGGTGCGCAGCGTGCAGCAGATGGGCGTACCGGTAATTTACTTCGGCGTGGAGACGGCGGCCTTGCTGGGTGCGATGGCCAAGACTGGAGCCGATGTGATCGGGCTCGACTGGCGCCAGCCGCTCGATGAAGGCTGGCGGGCGGTGGGCCACGGTCATGCGGTGCAGGGCAACCTGGATCCGATTACGCTGTTTGCGCCGGTTGAGGTTCTGGAGAAGCGGGTGAAGGAGATTCTGCGCGCCGCCAATGGCCGGCCGGGCCACATCTTCAACCTGGGTCACGGGATTGTGCCGACGACGCCGGTGGAGAATGTGCAGGCGGTGGTGAGGATGGTCAAGGAGTTCCGGCTGGAGACGGCGCATGGCTAAACGGGCGGTTTTGCTGCTGGCTCACGGGACTCCGGAGACGATCGAGCAGATTCCCGAATATCTGCGCAACGTGGTGAGCGGACGCCCCATACCGCAAGCGGTGGTGGAGGAGATTCAGCATCGCTACGCCACGATTGGGCGCAGCCCGCTTACGGAGATCACGCTAGAGCAGGCCCGCCTGGTTGAATCCGAGCTGGCCGGGAGCGGATTGCAGGTTCCGGTCTACGTGGGGATGCGGAACTGGCGGCCGTACATTCCCGAGGTGGTGAAGCAAATGCGCGCGGACGGAGTGGAAGCGGCCGCGGTGATCTGCATGGCTCCGCAGAACTCCCGCACCAGCGTGGGTTTGTACCGGCGAGCCGTGGAGGCTGAGGCGTCGGGCATGCGCATCGACTTTACCGAGGGGTGGGCGCAGCATCCGCTGCTGGCCGACGCCTTTGCGGAGCGTCTTGGTCCGGCCTGGGACAAACTGAGCGCAGAGGTGGGTTACCCGGTTCCGGTGCTGTTTACCGCGCACAGCGTACCCACCCGGACGGTTGAGCCGCCTTCAGAAAGCGATGCGGGAACGGGGCGGCGACTCTGGCCGGGGCAGGGAGCCGACCCGTACGCCCAGGAAGCGCGCCATACGGCTGAGCTGGTGGCGGCCCGGGTTCCCGGGATTCCGCAATGGTGGTTTGCCTTCCAGAGCCAGGGCGCGAGCGGAGGATTGTGGATTGGGCCGAGCGTGGAGCAGACCCTCGATTCTCTTGCCGCATCCGGAGTCAAGTCGCTTATTCTCCAACCGATAGGATTTCTGTGCGATCATGTGGAGATTCTTTATGACGTAGATAACCTGTTTCGCGGATATGCCGTCAAACTGGGTATGCGCCTGGAACGCCCCGAGTCTTTGAATGCCTCGCAAACGCTGGCGAAGGCAGTGGCGGATCTTGCACAAATGGGTTTAGCGCGGATCAGGAGTTGAACTACGAGGCTTGCAGCGTTAGAATTATCGTTTTCCGCAAGATTTGTGTGTTTCAGCGCTTCAGATTCGTACCAAAACGAAGCAAGTGCTTTCTTTTTGCGAAGTTTATCCGATACAATTCAACGTAAGGTATTTTCCTGGGCCGCGTTTCGAGATCCTCTGTGGAGAGGGTGGTTACAGTCGGCACTGTTCGTGCCAACTTGCCAAGTAGAGTAAGCGAAAGACCATCATTAAGTTCCGAGGAGACGGAAGTGGCCTACGGAAGCGAGTCGCATGCTGCTGAGGGGTTTAAAGACCGCGCCAGCGCAAAGACCAAGGTACGTTGTCCCAAATGCGGCAGTGACACTGCTCGCCGGGTTGAGCGAAAGGGATTCCTGCAAAGGAGAATTCTTCCCTTGTTCGGGTACTTTCCCTGGACATGCTCAACATGTAAGGAGAGCTTCACGATGCGCAAGCGTTACCGCAAGAAATCCAGGCGGAAAGAGTACGTGGAGTAGATTCCGGGTTTTTGCGGGTGCGCAAGGATCAGGAGCGGAAGAAATTCCGGGCCAGGAAAACCACATTGGCGGGCCGCTCGGCCAGCCTTCTCATAAAGTACGGATACCACTCGCTCCCGAAGGGAACATAGACTCTCACCCTGTATCCTTCCTTGATCAACTGCCGTTGCAGGTCGCGGCGAACTCCGTAGAGCATTTGAAACTCGAAATTGCGGGGATCGATGCTGTGCCGGCTCGCAAAGGCCTTGGCGGCGGCGATCATGAGGGGGTCGTGAGTTGCGATGCCATGGTAGACGGGGCTGTCAAGCAGCATCTTGCTTAAGGTGATGAAATTGGCATCCACATCGTTTTTGCGCGGAAATGCAACTTCCGCAGGCTCTTTATAGGCCCCCTTGCAGAGGCGCACTCTGATTCCATCGGCCAGCAACTGCTCCACGTCGGCCTGGGAGCGGTAGAGGTAGGCCTGGATGACGACGCCGATGCTTCCGCGGGTTTCAGCGCGCGAGTTGAGGCGGCGCACGATGTCCAGCGTGACCTGGGTAAGGGTCGAATCCTCCATATCGATGCGGACGAAGTTGCCGGTAGCGTGGGCGTGACGGGCCAGGCTGGCGGCAATGGATTCAGCCAGGCCGGGCGACTGCTCGAGCCCCATCTGGGTGAGTTTGACGCTGATGTTGGCGTCGAGATTCCGCGCCCGGATCAGGTCGAGCAACTCGTGGTAGACCTCGGCTGCGCGGTGCGCTTCGGCTTCTGAAGTCACGCTCTCGCCCAGCGAGTCCAGGGTCACCGCCATTCCCTGGCGGTTGACGGCTTCAGCGACGCGCAGAGCGTCGGAGATCTCCATGCCGGCGATGAAGCGCGAGCTCAAACGGGCGCCTATTCTTGAATGTTCGCAGAAACGGCGCAACGGACGATTGTGAGAGAGAGCAATAAAGGCAGAACGCAAAAGAGGCATGGGATGATCCCTCCGGAGAGCGCCACAGCGGCCGACGATCTCGCGGACTATCCAGTTTCGCACAAGTGATCGGGATGGGGAATCATTCGGCGCTTATCGCACCTCAAACAGGGCGCTGCCGTGCGGCGGCAGGGTTACGCCGATTTCCTTCGAGTCTTTGGTGGTTGTATCGCTCCAGACATTCTGGGCGGAATGTTTTTGGCCGTCCAGGCCCAGTTGTTTCCATGTAGTGCGCAGGGTAACGGGCTTGTCGTCGAGGTTGAAGAAGCCGAAGTACTCCGCGTAGCCTCTGGCGCCGGGCTCATCGATCGACGCTCTCCATACGCGGGCGTTTTCAAAGCCGGCTCCGAGGGCAGCCGAGTCCACGGGCCGGCTGTAGGTGACGTTCTGGTTCATGAAGAGGACGGTCTGGTTGGTGATGAGCGAGCGGGTGAAATCGTCGAGACGCGTGAGGTTTGCGCCCAGAATCAGCGGAGACCGGGTGATGGCCCACAGAGTCAACTCGGTACGCTCCTCATCGGGCGTTTCGCGCGACTGGCGCGCCTGGCCCATGCCGGGATTTGGTCCCAGCCAGCCGATGGGCAGCATGTCCTCATCGGGCCAGCTACCGGGGCCGGTGTACACAAACCACTTTGCCAGGCGGTCGAAGGCATCGCGGATGCCGAAAGGATACTCTCCATCGCCCGGCTTGTGGGTGAAGGTCCAGCCGTCCCAGTGGTCGTCGGCGATGCGCCACATCTGCGCGTATTTTGCCACTTCGGCGGCGTGCTCCAGGCCTGTTGGCCCCGGAGAGAGGCTGAGCACGATGGGGCGTCCGGTCTTGCGGATAGCCTCGGCAATCTGGCGGATCTCGGTGGGGCGGTAGGGCCGGTCGGCGATGCAGTCCACCTTGATGAAGTCGATGCCCCAGCCGGCGTAGAGCTTGAGCATGGAGTCGTAATAGGCCTGGCCGGCCGGGTTGTCCTTGACGCCCCAGTTGCCCTGGTCCCAGGGGCAGGGGCTGGTGAGATCGGCGGCGTCGGAGGCGGTGAATCTGCCGCCTGCGATGGGCAGATTGGCCTTGACCACCTGGCGTGGGATGCCGCGCACAATATGAATGCCGAATTTCAGCC
>Ga0302320_10031292_pt1 | contig 10101 bp, 7 predicted proteins | sample Bog_T0_3_FD_202130 | JGI IMG/M metagenome (GOLD analysis project Ga0302320, IMG submission 202130) | Peat permafrost microbial communities from Stordalen Mire near Abisko, Sweden - Bog_T0_3 | ecosystem: Environmental > Terrestrial > Soil > Wetlands > Peat | place: Sweden: Abisko, Stordalen Mire...
TTGCGCTCAAGGATGGGCGTGTGCTGGCCCTCACCACTGTGATCGACGCGCCTCGCCCGCACGTGGTGCTGATCGGCAAGAGCGCGCAGGCGCGCGGCGGCGTTAGCGGCGGCGGCGGCAGTGACGGCAGCGGCAGTGACGGCAGCGGCAGCGCCAGCGGTAGCGCCAGCGGTAGCGCCAGCGGTAGCGGCAGCAGCAACATACAGCTCGCCAGCGACGATGAATTGCCGCTGGACGCAAAGCTGACGTTTTCGTTGCGTGCGCAAGCGCCGGAGACGTTCAGTTATGACGAGAAGATCGAGGTGGCGGCGGTCAATCAATCCTCGGCCACACTGCTCGGCTTTGACACCGGCGCCGTCACGCTGCTGGACGCACAAGTCGCGGTCGCCACCCTGGATCCGGCACGCTCGTTCGGCCCTTCGGCGTTCGGGCCGCTGCAGTTTCGCATCATCTCGCGCGATGCCATGGGCGACTGGCAACCGCTCGGGACACTGGTACGACTGCCTGCGCTGAGCGAGCTGAAATGTCCGGCCACCCGCGAGCTTGCCTGCAGGCTGTCCGGCGTCAATCTGTTCCTGGTCGATTCGGTGTCCAGCAACCCACAGTTCGATCATCCGGTTCAGGTACCCGAGGGGTTCACCGGCAATGCACTGCCGGTGCCGCGCCCCGTTGACGGCCAGTTGTATATCCGGCTGCGGGACGACCCATCGGTGGTGAATACGACGACGCTGGTGACGCAGCAGCTGCCGCCATCGGCGGATGAAATCGCGCGCGCTGCCGCCCGCCACGCCGCCGCCACGTCCGAGATTGAACCGGCAGTGGACAGCGCGGGTCCGCTGACCGTCAGGTGACCAGGTGCCGCGGCTTGCCGGCGACGAACGCCTCGACGTTGTCGATCAGCTGATCGGCCAGGAATTGCATCGCCCCTTCGCTGGCCCAGGCCACGTGCGGGGTGAGAATGAAATTCGGCAGTCGCAGCTCGAGCAGCGGGTTGCCATCCTTGGGTGGCTCCTTGGTCAGCACGTCGAACCCCGCGCCCGCGATCAACCCTTGCGTCAGCGCCTCGACCAGCGCCTGCTCATCCACCAGCCCGCCGCGCGAGGTGTTGATCAGCAGTGCGGTGCGTTTCATCTGGCGCAGTTCGGGAAGACCGATCATATTGCGGGTGTCAGGCGTCAATGGGGCATGCAGCGAGATGACGTCACTTTGCGCCAGCACCGCGCTGAGCGGCGTGAATTGCACATCCGGCATCTTCGGCGGCGCGTGGTCGGCGAACAGCACCTTCATGCCGAAGCCGTGGGCGATCTTCGCCGTCGCCTGGCCAAGCGCGCCCTCGCCGAGAATGCCGAGCGTCGCGCCGAACAGATCGCGGATCGGATGATCAAAGAAGCAGAACTGGTCGGACTTCTGCCACTTGCCATTGGCGACGTCCTCGCGATAGGCGATGAGGTTACGGCGTAGCGCCAGGATGAGCGCGAACGCGTGCTCAGGCACGGTGTGCACGGCGTAGTTGCGGATATTCGACACCGCGATGCCATGCGACTTGCAGTAGTCCAGGTCGATGACGTCGTAGCCGGTAGCCGCCACCGCGATCATCTTCAACTGCGGCAACTGCTGCAGCGTGGCCGCCCGCAGCGGCACCTTGTTGGTGATCGCGATCGTGGCATCGTGCAGCTTGTGCGGCAATTCACCCGGCTCGCTGGCCGGGTATTCCCGCCAGGCGTGCGCAAACCCAGGCCGTCGAACCTCGGCCTTGAGGCTGGCACGATCCAGAAACACGATCGTCTGCACGCGCGCTCCCTTAAGGCGTCTTCAGCCCTGGATCGAACCGGTCGAATGGGAGGCGAGAAACTGCTCTTCCTTGCTGACCTTCTTCTTCGGGATCGGGTCGTGCGAGCGCCAGTAGTTGGAAGCGGCGCCGACGCCGCTGCCGGGGGTGACCTTGATGCCGATATCCAGCATCGCCATCTCGGCCCCGGCGATGGCTCCCATCAGCATCAGTTCATTCAGGTCGCCCAGGTGTCCGATGCGAAATACCTTGCCCGCGACCTTGGACAACCCGGCGCCCAGTGCCAGGTTATAGCGACGAAACGCCACATCGATCACATGCGCGCCGTTGAAGCCCTCGGGCACCACGACCGCACTGACGGTATCCGAATACCATTTCGGCGCCTTGGCGCACAGCTTGAGCTTCCAGCCCTCGGTGATGGCCGCGCGCACGCCTTCAGCCAGGTAGGTGTGGCGGAAGAAGATGTTCTCCAGGCCCTCCTCCTCGATGATGTTGAGCGATTCGCGCAGGCCATACAGCATCGGCAGCGCCGGAGTGTACGGAAAGTAGCCGCTGGCATTGGCCTTGATCATGTCGGCGAGATCGAAATAGCAGCGCTTGGACTTCGCGGTCTTCATCGCGGCCAGCGCCTTCTGGCTCACGCCCAGGAATGACAGACCGGCCGGCAGCATGAATCCCTTCTGCGAGCCGCTCACCGTCATGTCCACGCCCCACTCATCCATGCGGAAATCGAGGCTGCCCAGCGAACTGACGGTATCAACCATCAGCAGCGCCGGATGCTTGGCGGCGTCCAGCGCCTTGCGCACGCCGGCGATGTCGCTGGTGACACCGGTGGAGGTTTCATTGTGGCAGGCGAGCACCGCCTTGATCTTGTGCTCCTTGTCGGCCTTCAGTATCTGTTCATAGCGATCGAGCGGCACACCCTCGCCCCACTCCACATCCAGCGCCTCGACATCGAAGCCCAGCCGCTGCGCCATGTCGATCCACAGGTAGCAGAACTGTCCGAAGTTGGCGGCCAGCACCTTGTCGCCGGGCGAGAGCGTATTGGTCAGCGCGGCCTCCCAGGATCCGGTGCCGGAGGACGGGAAAATGAACACCTGGCCGGTCTTGGTCTTGAACACCTTCTTCAGGTCGTGCAGCAGGCTGGTGGTGAGCTCCGGAAACCTGGACGACCGATGGTCTTCCATCGCCACCATCATTGCGCGCTGCACCCGGTCGGGAACATTGGTGGGCCCAGGGACAAACAAGAAATTTCGGCCGGGTATGCGCGTTCCCATCACATCATCTCCTTACGGATTAATTCTTCTGGACCATTTTGCGAGCCGCGCATTCTACCTTCGCTGTGCGTTTAAAACCAATTGCTTACTACGAATCCCGGGAGCCAACGGGCGCCGGGAGCCAACAGGCGCCGGGAGCCAACAGGCGGTGTTAGGATCCACGGATGGAATCTCGCGCGCAGGCCGTTGCCACGATCAGGATCGACGAGCCGCATGTACGCGTGACCGAATACCGCTTTGCGCCGGGCGCCGAGACCGGTTGGCATACGCACGGCTACGACTACGTCGTGGTACCGCTGCTCGACGGCGAGCTGCTGCTCGAGCAGCCCGACGGCACATCGCGGCGCGCCGAGCTGCGCACGCACCTGCCCTATTCCCGCCTGGCGGGGGTAGAACATAATGTGGTCAATGCCAACGCATTCGATTTCTCGTTCCTGGAAATCGAGCTGCTGCGCTGAGCGCCTGTCGCTGCCCCGGAGCGCCGCGGGGTGCCCCGGTCGGGCGCTCACCTATATCGAGCGCCGCGTCGAGCCCGCCGAAACCACTTTTCGACCACGTCTTGACCACGAATGAACAGTTTGCGCTTTGATGGTGTCGACTACCTGGATGGCCTCGCCTCCGACCCGGCCACGCTCGGCTGGATGCAGGGCAGTCCGCCGCCGCCCGAGCGGCGCATTTGCTTCACCGATCAACGCATGCTCGACTTCCCGCAGATCCGCTGGGTGCTGTCGCATCTGCGCGAGCTGCTGCCAACGGTCAACGTGTGGCGCGGCAATGGGCCGGTGCGCGATCTGGCTGCCGATACCACCTCGCGGCAGGACGACATCGACCAGCTGCCATTCGACAGCCTGGACGGACGCCGCTGCCAGTGGGGAGCGTCGCTGCCGGACACCTATACCGATGGCATCCTGGTGCTGCATCGCGGCCGCATGGTGTATCAGCGATACTTTGGTGCACTCAAGCCGCAGCTGCCGCACGCGTGCTTCTCGATCACCAAGTCGTATGCCGCCACGCTGGCCGCCACCCTGGTCTACGAGCGCGTGATCGATGATGCGCGCGTGGTGCCGTACTACCTGCCGGAGATGGCCGGCACTGCGTATGCCGATGCCACGCTGCGCCAGCTGCTCGACATGCAGGTCGGCGTGTCGCATTCGGAGCGCTATGCGGATCCGGGCACGCAGTTCTGGACCTACGCACGCGCTGCCGGGTTCTGCCCGCCGCCGTTGGGCGCTGGAACTGGTGCTGGCGCTGGCGCTGCCGCTGGCGCTGGCGCTGGCGCTGGACTGCACCAGTTCCTGCTGACACTGCGCAAAGACGGCGTGCACGGCGAGGCATTCAACTACAAGTCCGTCAATACCGAAGTGCTGTGCTGGGCGATGCAGCGGGCAACAGGTGTACCGCTGGCCGAGTTGCTGTCGCAGCGCCTGTGGTCGCAGCTCGGCTGCGAGGAGGATGCGTACATCAGCGTCGACCCGTTGGGCGTCGCCATGGGCGGCGCCGGCATGGCCGCCACGCTGCGCGACCTGGCGCGCTTCGGTGAGCTGCTGCGATGCGACGGCGCGCTCGGGCATCGACAGCTGATTCCAGCCGCTGTCGTGGCCGACATCCGGCGCGGCGACGATCCGGGGAAGTTCGCCAAAGCCGGCTACGCACTGTTGCCGGGCTATTCTTACCGTAATATGTGGTGGATCACCCACAACCAGCACCAGGCCTTCGAGGCGCGCGGCATTCATGGCCAGCGCCTGTACATCGCACCGGCGGCGGAGATGGTCGTGGCGCGCTTCGCCTCGCACCCGATTGCCAGCAGCGCGGCCAACGATCCGATCAGCATGCCGGCGCTGATCGCGCTCGGTCGATTCCTGGCCGCGCAGTGACGGGCAGCGCAGTGACGGGCAGCGCAGTGACGGGCAGCGCAGTGACGGGCAGCGCACTGACGGGCGTCTTCGTCGTCATTCCCCGCTCGACTCTGACGTGCGGCCCGGCGCGCCTGCCTGCGCCGCATAGAGCCGGCGCACCGCGTCCATGGTATCGGCGGCGTCGGCGCTCTTGTCTTCCCGATAGCGCTTGACGCGCGCCAGCCGCAGCGCGAGGCCGCCGGGATAGCGCGTGCTCGCCTGCAGGTCGCTGAAGGCGATCTCCACCACCAGCTCCGGGCGCACGTACACGGTCGACCGGTCACGATGCGTCTCGCGCGCCAGCAGCGCCCGGGTCTGCCACTCGAGCATCACGTCGGTGAGCCCTTTGAAGGTCTTGCCGAGCATCACGAACGCGCCGCTCGCGACATCCAGCGCACCCAGGTGCAGGTTCGAGAGCTTGCCGGTGCGCCGGCCGTGACCCCATTCGGCCGCCAGCACCACCAGATCCAGGGTCTGTACGTGCTTGATCTTCAGCCAGCGTGCATCGCGATTGCCTGCCTGGTAGGGCGCATCCAGCGACTTGGCCATCACGCCTTCATGTCCCGCCGCGAGCGCTGCATCGTAGAAGGCCAGTGCGACCGGCTGGCTCGAGGTGATGAGCCGAGGCATGCGCAGCGGCGCGGGCACGGCATCGTACAGCGCCTGGACGCGCTCGCGGGTCGGAAGATCCGCGATACTGCGACCGTCCACATACAGGCAGTCGAAGAAAAAGGCGCTGATCGGCAGCTCCCGCCGCACCTGTTCGACATCCAACTTGCGCCCGAAGCGTCGCATCGTCACCTGGAAAGCATGCGGCCGCCCCGATGCGCCCAGGGCGATCGCCTCCCCGTCCAGCACCAGCTCGCGCGCACCCAGGCCGAGCGTCACCTCGAGAATTTCCGGTAGTGCCGCGCTGACCTCGTTCAATGTGCGCGTAAATATGCGCACTTCCTCCGCGCGCTTGTGGACCTGGATGCGGGCGCCATCCATCTTCCACTCGAAGGCAACCTCACCGTGCAGCATCTCCAATGCGTCGGCGACATCGGCGGCCGTCTGCGCCAGCATCGGCGCGACCGGGGCGAATAGCTGCAGCTGGAACTTCGCCAGCGCCACGGCGCCCTGTCCCAGTGCAGCGCGCGCGACCTGCCCCAGGTCCCCCGCATACATGGCGGCGCGCCTGAGCTGTGATGGGGTCACATCCGCTGCGGATGCGATGGCGTCGAGCATGACGCCGGCGAGCGCGCCCTGGTGCAGCTCACCGAGCAGTAGATCGGCCAGGAATTGCTGTTCCGCGGCGGTAGCGCGCCCGAATAGTCCCTTCAGTGCCGCCTCGCGCCGCGCTGCAGACCCGCCGCCATGATCGGCCGCGATCGCTTCGAGCTCGCGATTGACCTCGGAGATCGTCAACGTTGCCTCGGTCGCATGGCGCGTGGCAGCCACGGATCGCAACAGGGCGGCGCCCACGCCGCTGCGCCCCTGCGGGGTCTGCCCCGACAGGTAGTGCACTGCAATTTCAACATCCTCGGGGGCCAGCGCGCGCAGCAGTGACGCCAGTTCGCGCACCTTGCCAAGGCGCGCGCTGGTCGCCACGACACGCTGCGACACGCTGACCAGGTCGGCGAGAAGGGTCATCGCACTGTTTCCAGATTCCTGCGCGTTGGAGTTCCGCCGCTCTGGCTTGTATCATTTCCGCGGTCGCGCGGCCGAATCCCATTACGCGTCACTAAAAGGAACCTCATGATCTGGGACGGCATCACGCGGCGTGAATTTATCGACGGTTTCGCCTGCGCCGTGGTTACCGGCGTGGCCGGCCCGGCCGTCAGCCGCGCTCAGGACGCTGCCGCGGCAGTCAGTCCTGCGGCCTATCCGCCGGGGCGCACCGGCTACGTCGGCAGCCGGCCGGCCGATTTCGCGATCGCGCATGGCATACGCGATGGACGCCGCTACCAGATCGACAGCCAGCCGGTTGCCGAGCACTACGACGTGGTCATCATCGGCGCCGGCATCGGCGGGCTGGCCAGTGCGCATTACCTGCGCAGGCTGCGCCCGACGGCGCGCATCCTGATACTCGACAACCACGATGACTTCGGCGGTCACGCGCGCCGCAACGAGTTCAACGTCGATGGCAGATTCCGGCTCGGCTATGGGGGCAGCGAGTCGCTGGATTCTCCGCGATTGCGCTGGACCGGTGTCGCGCGCGACTGTGTCGCATCGCTGGGCGTGTCGCTCGATCGCTGGCAGCAGGCCTTCCAGGTCGATCTCTACCCGGGAATGGGACTGTCCTCGGGGCTGTTCTTTCCGCGCGAGATCCATGGCGTCGACCGGCTGGTCACCGGCGATCCGGTACGCTCGATTCCGACCGATGTGCCGGCGGCGCGCCACAACGCGCGGGCAGCTGCGGACTTCATTGCCGATTGTCCGCTGAGCGTGGCACAGAAGGCGCAATTGCTGGCGCTCTACACCAACCAGCGCGACGTGCTGGCGGACTTCAGTCGCGCCGAGAAAGTCAGGTTGCTGCGGACGACGTCCTATCACGACTACCTGGCGCGCTACTTCGGACTCGACCCGCAGTGCCTGGCGATGTTCGATGGCCGCACCTTCGATCTGTTCGCGTGCAAGGCCGACGCTGTCCCCGCCCTGGATGCCTGGATCTGCCAGTACCCCGGCTTCCAGGCCATCGGCCTGCCATTGCCAAGGGAAGCGGCGGAATATGACGAGCCGTATATCTGTCATTTCCCCGATGGCAATGCCTCGCTGGCGCGCCTGTTCGTCCGCCAGCTGATCCCGGGCGTCGCACCCGGTCACAGCATGGATGACATCGTCAGCGCGGCATTCGCTTATGACCGCCTCGACCAGCCGGACCAGTCGGTGCGGCTGCGGCTGTCCTCCACGGTCGTCAGGCTGGCCAATAGCCGCTCCGGCGTCGATATCCTGTACGCGCAAGGGGAGCGCGTGACGCGCGTCTTTGCCGGGGAGGTGGTATACGCTGGCTACTCCGCGATGCTGCCCTATGTCTGCGACGATTTTGGCGCCGCACAGCGCAGCGCGCTGTCGCGCCAGGTGCGCGCACCGATGGCCTACGTGAATGTCGCGTTGCGCAACTGGCGCGCCTGGGTTAAGCAGGGCGTGCACTACGTCAACAACCCGTCCGGGTTCTACAGCAACATCAAGCTCGACTATCCGGTGAACCTGGGCGATTACCGCTGTTCGACCGATCCGGGCGAGCCGATGATCCTGCACCTGGTCCATGTGTCCTGTCCCGATGGCCCGACGCTGGATCTGCGCGGCAGCTGGCGCGCCGGACGCGCGCTGCTGTACGCGCGCGGCTTCGAGGACTTCGAAGCGCGTGCGCGCGATGAGCTCACGCGAATTCTCGGACCAGGCGGTTTCGACGCCGATCGCGACATCGCTGCCATCACGGTCAATCGCTGGGGTCACGGCTATGCTTACGAGCCGGTGCCACTGTTCGACCCGCAGCCCGATCGCGACCCCGCGACCGCCAGCGCGCGCCTTGGCCGTATTCACTTTGCCGGAACCGACGCCGCGTGGATGGCCTACGCCGACCGCGCCATCGATACCGCGCACCGGGTCGCGGCCGAGATCGCCGGGTAGCGTCGGGCGGCCGCTGTTCATCGTTGAGAGGTTCGAACCATGTCCAGCGCCAGTCCGCCAGGCAACCTTCACAGCAACCCGCCCGGCAGCCTGCCCGGCGACCTGGCGGGCAGCTTCCGGTTGGGCGACCGCAGCGTCTCGCGTCTGGGCTACGGCGCCATGCAACTGGCAGGACCCGGCGTATTCGGACCGCCCCGGGACCCTGATGCGGCACGCGCGGTGCTGCGCGAGAGCGTGGCCAGTGGCGTGAACCATATCGACACCGCCGACTACTATGGCCCGCACGTCACCAACCAGATCATCCGCGACGCGCTCTACCCGTATGCCGATGATCTCGTCATCGTCACCAAGCTCGGCGCACGCCGCGGCTCGGACGGGTCCTGGATTCCGGCCTTCGCGCCCGATGAACTCACGCAGGCAGTCCATGACAACCTGCGCTACCTGGGCCTGGATGTGCTCCCGGTCGTCAACCTGCGCAGCATGTTCAACGTACATCACCCCGCCGAAGGGTCGATCGAGGCGCCGCTCACGGTTCTGGCCGAACTCCAGCGCCAGGGCCTGGTACGTCATATCGGGCTCAGCAACGTCACGGCCGCGCAGATTGCCGAAGGGCGCCGGATCTGCCAGGTCGTGTGCGTGCAGAACTATTACAACCTGGCACATCGGGCCGATGACACGCTGATCGACGAGCTGGGTCGCCACGGCATCGCCTACGTGCCGTTCTTCCCGCTCGGCGGCTTCACGCCGCTGCAGTCATCCACGCTGTCGGATATCGCCAACGGGCTCGGTGCCACGCCGATGCAGGTCGCTCTCGCGTGGTTGCTGCACCGGGCTCCCAATATTCTCCTGATTCCCGGAACCTCATCCGTCGCTCACCTGCGCGAGAACCTGGCCGCCGCTCAGCTGCGACTGGCGCCGCACACCCTGGCGCAGTTGGACCAGGTCGATCCAGGCGGCGACTGAGTCACGCACAAACGCCTGCTGTGAGTCAACGCAGGCGCCCGTCCTACGCGCGTCGCGCCGTCAGGATCTTCACCGGCACCGCGAGCATCTGTCCCTGCATCACCCCTGTGCCTGCGGTGGCTGAGCGCGGCTGGCCGAGGATGACGCGAACCACGTCCATGCCGTCGACCACGCGGCCGAACACCGCGTAGCCAGGATCACCACCCTCAGGCTGCGCGTCCAGGGACGTCAGGTCGCCAATGACGATGAAGAAATCCCCCGTGGCGGTGCCGGGATCGGCACGGGCCATTGAAATCGCCCCGCTCACGTGGCTCAAGCCGGTCAGGCTGGTCGGTTCGTGTGCAATCGGCTTCAGCACACGCTTGGGGTTGCCGCGCACTCCGCCCTGGATCAGCCCCGACTGGCCATCGTCACCCACGGCCATCGCGCGGTAGAAGTCGCTCCCATCCAGCCGCTTCTGGTCGACATAGCGCAGGAAATTGGCCGCGGTGATGGGCGCGCGCTGTGTCTCGATGGCGAGCACGATGTCGCCCAGCGACGTCTTCAGGACGACCTTTGCGGTCGC
>Ga0302320_10031294_pt1 | contig 10100 bp, 11 predicted proteins | sample Bog_T0_3_FD_202130 | JGI IMG/M metagenome (GOLD analysis project Ga0302320, IMG submission 202130) | Peat permafrost microbial communities from Stordalen Mire near Abisko, Sweden - Bog_T0_3 | ecosystem: Environmental > Terrestrial > Soil > Wetlands > Peat | place: Sweden: Abisko, Stordalen Mire...
GATGTTCGGTACCGGTGAAACCATTGAACAGCGCATGAACCACTTTGAGATCGTCCGGCAAATTCAGGAAGATACCGGCGGCTTCACCGCGTTCATACCGTGGTTCTTCCAACGCGAATACACCTCGCTCGGCCGCTTTGTGAAAGAAGAAGCAACGGCAGTGGAGTACTTGAAGATGCTGGCCCTCTCACGCATCTATTTGGACAACATTCTCAACATTCAAGCCTCCTGGGTCACCCCCGGGTTGAAGGTTTGCCAAGTCGGTCTGCGCTTCGGCGGGAACGATGTCGGCAGCATCATGATTGAAGAAAACGTGGTCTCGGCGGCCGGCACTCATCACCGCGCAACGGAAGAACAACTGCGTCGCTTGATTCGCGATGCCGGCTTTGTTCCCAAGCAGCGCGACACCTTATATCGAACGTACTTTTTGAACTAAAAAAATGAGCGCTCACCTTGCGATGAGCGCTCTCTGTTTTTGGGTTGGAGGATTCCCGAAAAAAACTAGCTTTGCTCTTCCTTCTTAGCAGGACGAGTAGCTTTGATCTTCTTGGTCTCGATCGACTTGTTGGCCCAATCTTCGGCTTGGGCGATATCCGCTTTCGCGGCTTCCGCATTGTCTTCCAAATCGCCCTTCTTGCGGAGCAACAGGTTGAGATAGGTCATCGCGTCTTCGTTTTCCTTGTCGATGGTGAGACACTTATTTAGGTTCGTGATACCGTCGTTAATCGCGTCGCCGTATTTTTGCTGCATTTCGGCGCGCACCTTGGGATCCGTAATCGGACCCGGTTGAGTCGGAGCCATCTTTGCCGCCGCGCGTGCGGTTTGAATCGGAATATAAGCCTTCGCCCAATCGATCACGCCCAGGTAATAGTAGGCTTCCGCTTCCTTGCCATTGGCTTCAATGCGCTTCAGGTTCCACTGTCTGGCCTCTTCCAAAGATTTGGCCTTCTGCTCGGGAGTGCCTGCTTGCGAGGCATTGTAAGCCATCGAAGCCATCATCGCCAGAGCCAGCGGATTGTTCGGGTCCTTCTTGAGTACGTCATTGAACTCATTAGCCGCCGCGTCGTGGTTCTTGACGTTATCCGGATTCTCGGCGCCCGGAACCCATTGGATGTAGTAAGACGTCGCCAAATAAAGCTGGGCGTTTTGGCTGGTCGGATCCAGTGTGACAGCCTGTTTGAAATGCTTCACGGCGTCCGCGTACTTGCCGTTCTTATAAGACAGAACTCCCTGGTTGAGTTGGTCGCGCGATTGGAGCTTGGCGCAACTGGTGAGCAAGCTCATGCCGGCGCAAAGTGCCACCACGGCGCTCTTCTGCAGGAAAGAATGTGTGATTTGCATTATTGCCCCGCTTCCACTTTTGGAGTCATAATACCGACCTTATCCAATTCCGCGCCCTTGGCATCGTCAATGGCTTGCGCAACGTAGCGGTAATCCACGTCCGGATCGCCCTTAACGAAAACCACTTTCGTGGCGCGGGTCTTGAAGATTTCTTCCAAACGCGTCGTAAGATCTTTCTCTTGTACCGCCTGACCGTTGATCTGCAAGCTGTGATCCTTGGCAATTTCGATCACAACGTTTGGATCCTGATTAGGTGGGGGCGGCGGCTGGTTCGGCGGCGGAGGCTGCGGGACCAGAGTATCCAAGCCGTGAGGTGTAAGAGGCGTGATGACCATGAAGATAATCAACAGCACGAGCAACACGTCAATGAGCGGCGTAACGTTAATGTCCGCCTTGGCTCCACCGGAGCCACCAACTGCCATTGCCATAGAATTTTTCCTTTTTGGGGCTTCTCTACATCCCCGACGGTTTTCTCTTATCTTGTATGTTTTCGGTAATCAAACCAACGGAATCGACGCCCGCTGTTCGCAGGTTATCAATCACATCGGTCACGCTGGCAAAACGCGCGCGCGCGTCTGCTTTCACATAGATCGTCTTATCGGCGCGATTGGTTTGCAGGTCTTTCACCGCGGCGCCCAGATCTTCAGGGTGAATCATCTTGTTGCCCGGGCTGAGGAATGCGCGCCCATCGCGAGTAATGGCGACGAGAATCGCATCTTCCTTGTCGGCGTCGGGAATCTTCTTGTCGTTGTACGTCTTCACCATGTTGACTGTCTGGCCTTTAGACAACATAGGCGTAATCACCATGAAGATGATGAGCAAGACAAGCATGACGTCCACCATGGGGGTGACGTTAATTTCCGAAACAACTGCCTGAGCTTTTTTCTTCTCCATTTACTTTCTCCTATTTGTTGGATCAACGCCTGAAATCTTCCTGTTGGGAGCAGCCCGGCAAAGGCGCTGCTCCCTCAGGGATTCAACTTAAGAGCGTCTTTCAGAATGCTTACTTGCCAACCTTGGCTTGCGTACGCTTGAGGAAATAGTCGATCAATTCGGAACTGGAGTTACCCATTTCAACGTCGAAGGCTTCAATCCGGTTGGTGAAGTAGTTGAACACCCAGACTGCGGGCACCGCGACGAACAGACCGAAGGCGGTGGTAACGAGCGCTTCCGAAATGCCACCGGCAACCGCGCCAATACCAGTCGACTTGGATTGCGAAATGGATTTGAACGCGTTCATGATGCCGAATACCGTTCCGAACAGACCCACGAACGGACCCGTGGAGCCGATGGTGGCCAAGCTGCTGACGCCGCGTTTCAATTCGGCGTGCACGATGGCTTCGGCGCGTTCGAGAGCGCGGCGTGAGGCTTCGATATCTTCACCAGGGATTTCGCTGCTCATTTGATGAGCTTTGAATTCCTGCAAACCGGCGACGACGACTTTGGCCAAGTGGCTCTTGTTGAAACGGTCGGCAATCTTGATGGCTTCATCGAGCTTGCCTTCGCGCAGTGCGCCAGCCACGGCGGGAGCGAACGCACGCGATTGCTTGCGGGCAGCGTTGAATGTGATCCAGCGATCGATCATCACGCCGATTGACCAGGCGGACATGATGAAGAGGACCAACATGACGAGCTTCGCGACGATGCCCATGTTGGCCCAGAGAGACCGCAGATCGAAACTAATTCCACCGCTATCGGCTTCCTGAAACAGCCAGAGAGCCCAAACCTGAAGTTGTAGTAGTACCATGCTTTTTCTCCTAAGTTAATCGAATCTTTTGAACGGACTTTCTAACACAATCTTGCTAAAGAACTCTTGGCATTACTGACTCAAAGTGAAATTCACAATAATATCGGTAATGACTTCCACCGGCGAGCCATTCAACATGGTCGGACGGTACTTCCACTGAAGAACCGCTTCTTTCGCAGCGTTCACCAACAATGGATGGCCGCGTACGAGTTGCAAATTCTCAATGTTGCCTTCCTTGCTGATAGTAGCCGTGAATTCAACGGTACCCTGTACTCTGGCCGACTTTGCGAGAGGCGGATAGACAGGTTGGACCTTACGAAGAAGGTTGGCTTCCATCACGTTACCGCCGATACGCTGGGGACCAGACGGTTTCGGCTTGGGAGGCGGAGGAGGAGGCGGCGGCGGAACACCACCGACGATGCCACCAATGACTCCACCTGTGGCCCCACCTTCGACGCCACCCACAACGCCGGCATCAGGCGGCGGGGCGGATTCTTCAATGTGAGCGATCGTTTTGGGGATCACTCGCGGAGCCATCAGTTGGTTGGAAATAAATTGCTTCACGATAGGCTTCACCACTTTGACCACCTTCTCTGGAGGAGGCGGCGGAGGTGGTGGAGGCGGAGGGGGCGGCGGTGCTACCAGCATGCTTTTCAATTGAGCATTGGGTAGCGTCTGTGTATAGATGAGTGGGATCAGAATAGCAATAAAGATAATGCCAACCTGCAAGCCGAGCGAAAGCAGGATGGTATACGGCTTTTTGGTTTTCTGTGTCCCGTCAACAAACGTTTGATCGAACATTTCAGTTCCTCGCTGTGGCCTGTCACGAAAACAGGCCAAATTCAGTTACAACAAAACGCGGTCACTTGGCGGTCTTGACCGGCTTGGCCGCCTTTATACCTTTATCACCAACAGACGAACGTCCCTGCGCAGCCCGCCCCTCGGCCAGATTGCGCCAGAAGATCAGGATGGGACATGCAACAAAGATCGAAGAATAAGTTCCGATCATAATACCAATTACCAGAGCGAAGGAGAAACCGCTCAAAACCTGGCCGCCCCAAATAAACAATGAGACAGCGGTAAGGAAAGTCAGACCCGAAGTCAAAATCGTTCGGCTCAAAGTTTGATTCACGCTCAAGTTCACGATATCGGTGAAAGTACCGCGCACACCGAGCTTGAGATTTTCGCGGATACGGTCGAACGTGACGATGGTGTCATTCATCGAATAACCAACTAGAGTAAGCAACGCCGCGATGACTGTCAAATCGATTTGCTTATGGAAGAGAGAAAAAAGGCCGATCGTGATGATCGTGTCGTGGAAGACCGCAATCACGGCGGCTACGCCATAGATCCATTCGAAGCGGAAGGCAATGTAGACCAACATGGCTGCCAGAGCAATCAAGACCACATTAATCGCTTGTTGCCGCAAGTCCGCGCCGATCTTAGGTCCAACAATCTCAACACTACGGATCGCAAAGTTGCCGGCTTGGCACTCTTGCTTGATTACGTCCAAAATTTTCGGAGTAACACCAGGAACGGCGGAAAGTTGATCGAGCGAGGATACAAGACCGGAACGCGGAGAGGTGTCGCGAAAACCGGTAATCGCCTTGCTGAGAGCTTGCAACTGATCTTCAGAAAGACCGGCACCGGCACGCGCCAGCGGATCACGCAGACGATCGGCTAAGGTTGCCTGCGGAGCCTGATTGAGGTCCAGCTTTTGGTCGTTCGCGTTTTTGTTGAAATTCGCGTTCAAGGTGGCAATCATATCACCGCGCGCAATTTGCAAAGCTTTGTCGTCGCGAGCACTCGTCTGGATGAGGACTTCCTGCGTACCGCTCACTTCCTGCGCTTCGATTTCACCGGAAATCTTCTGGCGCAGTGCGGAGCGGATGGCTTCCGCCGGGGGACGATTGATGAAGTTCACATCCATAAAAGCGCCGCCAATAAAGTCTATGCCGTATTTCGGCCCGCCGTTGAGCCACAGGCTGACCAGCCCAGCCACCGTAAGCAGCAGTGACAGGATGATGAACGGCCACATGTTGCCGATAAAGTCGTAATTCGTTTTCTTGAAGATTTCCATCTATATCTTAGGGCCGGCATCCTGAAGTAGTAGACACCGATAATTCACAAATGTTCCCGAACCTCACTGAGGAATTTACCAGCGTAGTGCCAGGCCGCTCAAATACTGAGCGTTTCCACTGGCTTCGGCCGTGATAATTCCCAATCAAAAATAAATCTAGAGACAAAAACTGCAGTAAACAAGTTGGCGATTAGGCCGATCACCAACGTGACGGCGAACCCCTTTACAGGGCCTGAGCCGAACAAAAAGAGAATGGCGCAAGATACGACGGTGGTGATATGCGTATCGATAATTGTTAGGAATGCCTTGCGAAAGCCTGAGTCGACTGCGGGGATGACGGCTTTTCCGGCCCGCAACTCTTCCCGAATGCGCTCGAAAATCAGCACGTTGCTATCCACAGCCATACCAATGGTCAAAATGATCCCGGCGATGCCAGGCAGCGTAAGGACAGCGTCAAAATAGCTGAGGCATGCGATCAGAATAATCGCATTTAGGACCAGAGCGAGGGTAGCGTTGATGCCGCTCTTTTTGTAATAGACCAACATCACTACGACGACTGCGAGAACGCCGGCGATGCCAGCCACAAACCCCTGGCGGATGGAATCGGCGCCGAGCGACGGGCCGACAGTACTCTCCTGTTCGTAAGTAACGCGGGCAGGCAAAGAACCAGCTTTCAGATTGAGCGAAAGATCTTTGGCATCCTGCTGGCTGTTCTGACCTTCGATTACACCTTGGTCATTGATCTGGTTCTTGATACTCGGCGCTTCCAAAACCTTGCCATCCAAAACGATGGCCAGCGGAGTACCGATGTGAGACCCGGTAAACTCGCCAAAGCGGCGCGCCGCTTCCTGGCTCAGCACGAAGCCTGTGTTCCAGGTTCCAGGCATCTGACCACTTTCCGGTTTGGCGTCCATAATATCTTGCCCGCGAACAACCGGCGTGCGAGCGACAAGATAAACACCACCGCCCTTCGACGGGGTGCTGCCATTGGTAATCGGCTGGCCAATCAGTTTGCTTCCGAGTGGTAATACGCCACCTTGCTGGGCCAAGGCTTCTTCACGACTATTGAAGGGACCGCCCTTCACTTCATAAAGTTCTAGAACGCCAGCCGTTTGAATAATCTGCTTGACGCGGGTGGGATCATCGGTGCCCGGCATTTGCACGAGCAATTCGGAATCGGCATCTTCCCGGCGCTGCTGAACGGTTGCTTCTGTCAAACCGAGAGCGTTGATTTTCTTGTCGATCGTATTCTTGGAAAGCTCTAACGTGTTCTTCCAAAGGGCAAGGGCATTGGTGGGCTTGAGGGTAAGGCGATAATCGGTCGGATTGACGGAGGTGAGCACCCACTCGCCCAATTGCTCGTTCACCAGGCTGCGGAAGTTGCCGGCCTGAGCGGAGGGAACGCCCTTGACGACGATGGCAGCATTCTTGGCGTCCTGAATGCTAGTCGCCGCTTCGACGTTGATTTCGTTCACCGGGATGTTGGCTTTGCGGGCGGCCTCTTTGAGCCGGTCGGCGTCGCTGCTGGCCTCCTGGTTGAAAGCATCTTGCTGTTGGACTTGAATGACGAGGTAGGTTCCGCCACTTAAGTCAAGGCCCAGGTGAATGCGTTCGTGCCAGTTGGCGATGAGTTCGTCCTTGCTTTTCGGCAAGCCAATGATGCCGTAAATACAGACGAGTATTACCCCAAGAATAAAGAAGAACTTGTATCGAAGATTCGTTTTCATCGTTGTTGCTGCTGTTTATGCTGCTGCTTTACACTGCTTAGGTCCGACGCTATTTTTTGCCCGTATCGTCTGCCGCGACAACGCTTGTCACCGCGCTGCGCGCCACCTGCAGTTTTAAATTATCCGGCTTAATGCGCAGTATCAGAGTATCATCGTTGACCGCAACAATCGTACCGATAATGCCGCCACTGGTCACTACAGTTTGGCCGTTTTGCAAGGTACGTACCATTTCTTTCTGGGTTTTCTGCTGACGCTGCATCGGGCGGAAAAGCAGAAAGTAGAAAATGGCGATCATCAAAACGATGGGCACGGCTTGGCCCACCGCAGCGGGGATTCCGCCGCCGGGGGACGTAGATGCTTGTAGGAGTAACAGGAAATACGGCATTCAGGTCTGCTTTAGCTTACCCCAAGACACAGTTCAAGCTTGATGCTCCCCAGCCTCGTTGGCCAGGAAGTGCCGTAACCATTCTGGAAAGTGGCTCAGTAAGATAGACTGCCTGATTTGGCGCATAATGTCAAGAAAGTACTGGATGTTGTGCAAGGTTGCCAGCGACGAAAACAAGATCTCGCTAGCCTGAAACAAATGGCGAAGATAAGCCTTGCTGAAAGTGCGGCAGGTATAGCACGGACAAGCGGGGTCGAGCGGGCTTTCGTCTTCTAGATATTTGGCATGTTTGATGACAACTTTGCCTTTGGAAGTGAAAAGATAGCCATTACGGGCATTCCTGCTAGGCAGTACGCAATCCATCATGTCTACGCCATGCGCCACGTACTGGGGTAGCTCTTCCGGCATGCCCACGCCCATGACGTAGCGCGGTTTGTCCTTTGGCAAAAGCGGTGCGGCCACAGCGGTCATTTGCTGGCTCAGATCGCGCGGTTCGCCGACGGAAAGACCGCCGATCGCATAGCCCGGCGCATCCAACGCAAGCAAAGCTTCCACGCAAGCTTGGCGCAGATCGGGATACATAGAACCTTGCACGATGGGAAACAGCGCGCAGTGCAGACCCTTTTCGCGGCGCTGGTAGTGGGCATAACCTTTTTGCGCCCAGCGAACGGTTCGCTGCATAGATTCACTGGCGGCTTCGTGTGACGCGGGATAGGCAAGACATTCGTCGAGGACCATCATGATGTCGCTGCCCAACGAAAGTTGAACATCGACCGTGCTTTCGGGGGTGAACATGTGCGGGTCACCATTGAGATGCGAACGGAAGAGCACGCCTTCTTCAGAAACTTTGCGGAGGGAATCAAGACTGAAGACTTGGAAGCCGCCTGAATCTGTCAAAATGGCGCGGGGCCATGACATGAATTTGTGAAGACCACCCATGCGTTCGATGCGTTCGTGACCGGGTCGGAGGAAGAGATGGTAAGTGTTGGCGAGGATGATTTTGGCATCGAGGTCGTTTATCAGATCGCGTGGGGAAAGACCTTTGACAGTGCCTTGCGTGCCGACCGGCATGAACACAGGAGTTTCGATCACACCGTGAGCGGTATGCAGCAGGCCGGCGCGGGCGCCCGTGTGCGGACAAGTGGCCTGGATTTCAAAGCGGAGTGCGGTCATGCAAGCTTCATGGTGGCACGGCAGGCGAGATCGCTAACGCGATAATCCTCGTATGATCGACGAGCCTCACATTACCCAATCGGAAACGCAGATGATTGCGTTCATTCACGTTACGGTTCCGCGAGAAGAGATTCGGTTTGTGATGGATCCGGCACTACGCGAGCTAAAAGGGGCGCTAGCGGGGCAAGGCATTAAGCCGATAGGACCCTGGTTCACGCATCATTTGAGAATCGACCCAAAGGTTTTTGATTTTCAAGTTTGCCTGCCTGTGAGCAAGGAAGTTGTGGCGACAGGCCGGGTTCAGGCGGGACGGATGTTCGAGACGAAGGTAGCGCGGACGATTTATCGGGGGCCCTATGAAGGTCTCGGAAATGCTTGGCGGGAGTTCGGGAAATGGATCGAGGCGCATGGGTTTAGACCGGGCGAGGATTTGTGGGAATGTTATTTGGCCGGGCCGGAAAAGAGTAACAATCCGGCGGAGTGGGAGACTGAATTGAGCAGAGCGATTGAGTAAAGCCCTGACGGCAGCAGGAGATGGAAAATCGGTTTCGGCGAATATTGGTGCGGGCGACGAATTGGGTGGGCGATGCGGTGATGTCGGTACCGGCGTTGCAGGCGTTGCGCGAGCACAATTCGCAAACGCGGATTTCGATCTTGGCGCGGCCATGGGTGGCTGGATTATATGGGCGCGAGTCGTTTTGCGACGAAGTGATCCCTTATGAAGCGCCGCGTGGCTGGCAGGGATTGCAGGAAAAGCGGCGGGTGGCGGCGGAATTACGCAAGCGGAAGTTCGATTGCGCCTTGCTTCTGCAGAATGCCTTTGAAGCGGCGGCCTTGGTGCGCTGGGCTGGTATTCCCATTCGCATTGGTTACGACCGGGACGCGCGTGGTTGGTTGCTGACGCATCCAATTCCACTGCCGCAGGGTGGCGAAATTCCGCGGCATCAGCGGTTTTATTATTTGGAACTCTTAAAGCGCGCGAAGCTGATTCCCGGCTACGGCAAAGACGAAACAATCCGGCTGGGAGGGAGTGCTGGCGCGGCCGAAAGTGGACGCATACGGCTCCGGCAGGCAGGCCTGGGGAGCGCAGTGGTGGGAGTCAGTCCTGGCGCGGCTTACGGCGGCGCGAAACGCTGGCTGCCTGACCGGTTTGCGCAAGCAGCCGTCCGTTTGGCGAAGGAAAGAAATGCACAGGTAGCGGTGTTTGGGTCAAAGGACGAAACTGAGATCTGCGAAACAGTTTGCTTGGCGATCCAGCGCGCGGGAGTGGCGTGCCGCACTTTCGCCGGCGCAACGCCGTTGGATCAATTCGTTGAAATGGCAGCGGCTTGCGAGTTGTTCCTAACAAACGACTCCGGTGCGATGCACGTGGCGAGCGCGTTAGGGGTGCCCACCGTGGTGGTGTTTGGCGCAACCGACGACGAAGCCACCGGTCCGATAGGAACTTGGAGCCGAGTGGTGCGGCACCCGGTGGATTGCAGCCCGTGCCTGTTGCGGGAATGCCCGATTGATCATCGCTGCATGACCGGAGTAACGGCCAGCCAAGTAGTGGAAGCGGCAGATGGGCTAGTGGCGATTAGAGGAAAATAGGAATTTATCTTTGGACACACGCGACAAGATTACGTGGATTGGGAAGTTGCACAGAAA
>Ga0302320_10031296_pt1 | contig 10100 bp, 11 predicted proteins | sample Bog_T0_3_FD_202130 | JGI IMG/M metagenome (GOLD analysis project Ga0302320, IMG submission 202130) | Peat permafrost microbial communities from Stordalen Mire near Abisko, Sweden - Bog_T0_3 | ecosystem: Environmental > Terrestrial > Soil > Wetlands > Peat | place: Sweden: Abisko, Stordalen Mire...
AGGACCCCACTTAACCAGGGAGTCCGATCCGCTCATTCCGCCGCGTTCGTCCAGGAAGCCGCACTTTACACTAGGCATGGTGGAATTGGAACATGACTGAAGCTGGCATAGTCACCGGTGGAGCTCCGACCTGCCTAATCAGATACGGGCCTCTGCCGAACTCGCGGACGGCAACTTGCGCGGCTTCGTCGAAGGAAGGATAGACGCCGATAAGGCTTTCGTTGAAAACGAGAGCCCACTGACCCATGTGGCGATTCTCAAGATCGGCCCGCATGGTCTCGTATGCAGCAATTTCGCGGTCGAGTTCGATCATAGCTGTATCCATAGGTGCAAAGAGCATACCACGGACCATTTAGCCCCGGGTATTAATTTGACGCAGTTAAGGCGCCATTCGTTGGATTCGCTAGGCGCCTTCCGCGGCTCAAATCAGTCTGAAGAGGATCAATTTCCCGTCAAACAGAGCAGACAGCAACTGAATAGCCCGGTCCCTTTTGTTGACTCGCTTTTGGAACAAAGCCGGCCCCGGCCTGACAAGCCGGAGGGAACGAAAATTAGGCGTGGAACGTATGACTGAAAGTGAGGAAGATTTGTTCTTATGAATGCTTCTATAAACAGAACTCTGGCGGCAACTCTGATTGCAACTGCCGCCGGCCTCATCGCATGGCTATCCGGCCTCGGTGGAGTAATCTGGCCGTCCCATCCGCAAATCTGCGCCTTTCTGATTACGATTGTCGTCAGCATAGTGGTCATGCAAATCTGGCCCCGGAATCCCGGCCGGAACAAGCCCTGAGCGCGCGGCCCTCCCATTTCCTTGTCCGTTCCAACCGGAACGGGGGAGACCGGGCGGGAGGCCAAAGCGGCCGGCACGCATCCGCTACCGGAGTCTACGCAAACTGACCGCGAAAAACGGCCTTGATGTGCTCAAGGCGCTTGTGAAGTGCATCGGCCTCATCGTTCAGGCCGAGCCTTCGCGCCAGCCCGATCGCATCGTAGAAGAATTCCTTGGCGTCGCTGTAGCACGCGGTCGCAGCGCTGGAGGGGTGTGCCTCGTACATGTCGTCGTAGGCCTTCTCGCCCAGCTTCTTCAAATTCTCAAGCTGCGCCAGTTTCTCCTGCCGGTCTCCATCGTCGGTCATCTCTTGTCCTCAAAATCGTATCGCTGCCAAGGTCCGGCGCTGCCTGCCGCGGCAACAGCCCTTTGCCAGCCTCGTGCCCTATTTCTTCTCCGCAGCCTTCTTTGCCGGTCCAACCGGAAAATACCCGGTGCGCGTGCGGACATCCAGCTTGCCCATTCCCTTGGCCTCGGCGGTCACCTGAACCCGGCGAAAGCCCGGTATGCTGGTCGGCTTGGTCGAGTGGTAGCCAATCGTGTATTGGCTGCGGATATCGCGCGCCACTTCGGCCGCGATCTGATCCACGTCCTCCATCGACTTGGGGAAAAACGCCAGCCCCCCGGTCTCGGTAGAAAGCAACTCCAGCGCCCGCCGCGCATGGCGCACCTCGGAGCGGGTCATCTCGTCGCCGAACAGCAATCCAATGGAGTAGATGACCGGCCCGGATAGATCCTGCACCCGGCGGATGGTCTGCTCCGAGAGCAAAGTCGAGGCGTTGTCCTCTCCATCCGTAATCAAAACCAGAACCTGCTTGGGGCGCTTGGCATCGGCCACCAGCTTGTCCGCCGAGGCCACCACCGCGTCGTAGAGCGCCGTGCCGCCGCGGGAATCGATATGCGAAAGCCCGTCGCGCAGCTTGTTCAGGTCGGAGGTGAACTCCTGGTCGATGAAAGCTTCGTCGGAAAAATTCACCACAAAGGCTTCGTCCTGGGGGTTCGATGCCGCAATCAAATCCAGCGCGCTCTTGTTGACCGACGGGCGCTTTTTGTACATCGAGCCGGAGTTGTCGATCACCAGTCCGATCGACACCGGCAGGTCAGTGTGCTGAAAGCTGATGATGGTCTGATTAACGCCGTCCTCGGAAACCTGAAAGTTCTCCTTTTTCAGGTTCTCGACCAGCCGGCTGCCTTCCAGCACCGTGCAGTTCAGCACCACTTCTTCCACGTCGGTGCGCAGCACGTAGCCTTGACCCTGTTTGCGCAGCGGCCCGGCTCCGGTCGCCGGCGCCTCCAGGTCCGGTGAGCGCACCGGGTCCCGGTCTTCGCTCTGCGTCGGCGGCTGGGCCGGCGCGGCCTGGGCAGCGGCAGATTGTGAATTGGTTCTTTGCTGTGCAGGCAGCGTCAGCGCCACGCCGGCCAGAAGGGCCGCGAGAACCGCGTTATTGCAAAGGCGCATAGTAGCCCGTACGAGCATAAATAGTCAGCGGTGGAAGCCCCGGTGGGGGATTCACCTTCACCTTCACTTTACGCCACTTGCCGTCCCTGGTCAGGTCCTGGGGGCGGTAGCCGATCACATACTGGTTGCGCAGCTCGGTCGAGATCTTCTCCGCAATGTCGCCCATCTCGTCGATATCGTCCACACGGAACAGCCGCCCGCCCGTCATTTCGCTGACGTCGTCGAGCAGTTGCGGCCCGGTGCGCTCCTCGGGCGTGGTCGCATAGGTGTCGAAGATTCCGATCGAGTAGATTTCCACGTCGGCCTCCCGCACCTGCGACTTCACCTCGCCCTCCGTATAGCGCGAGCGGTTATCGCCGCCGTCTGAAACCACCAGCAGGGCCTTGCGGTCGTGGCGCGCATCCCGCATCTTCTGCACCCCGTAATAAATGGCGTCCAGCAGCGCCGTCCGGCGTCCGCTGCGCACCGTGGCCAGCCGCGCCTGGATATCCTCCACGGAACTCGTAAAGTCCTCGATCAGCTCCGGCCGGTCGTTGAACCCGATCACGAAAAACTCGTCCTGCGGATTGGCCGTCTTGATGAACTGAAGGATCGACTCCCGGGCCCGAACCAGCTTTGACGTCATGGAACCGGACAGGTCGAAGATAATCCCGATCGAAACCGGCGCGTCCTCGGATGCAAAGGACCGGATCTTCTGCTCCTTGTTGCTTTCAAAAACCTGAAAATCCTCCTGCTCCAGCCCCGTAACCAGCCGGTTCATCGGATCGGTTACCGTTACCGGCACCAGAACCAGGTCCACGTTCATCCGAATAAAGGAGCCGGGGTGAATCTTCAGCGCTCCGGGGCCGGTCTGGGCCGGAGCTTCAGCCCCTGCCGGAGCGCCCGGGGGCGGAGTGGAGCTGGCCGGCGGCTGCACGTGTACCTTGTTGAGCTGGTCTTCCTGAGCCGCGGCGCGCCATGGAATCAAAGCCGCCGCCAGCCCCAATATGCACAGTAAGGGAATCCAGGGCCGGGAAATCCCCAGCCGGTTGCCAGGCAGCCAAAGCTCGACCCGCCTGTGCATGCAGATGCGCCGGATTGGAAGCATATCCATCTTCCATCACCTAGAGATTGGAGGCGATATTATCACGATCCATCCATGACTTGCGTCACCAACTCGTCATCTCTTTGTCTTCGCGCAGTCGCCGCCTGCCAAGGGGAGCCAGGCCGTTGTCGCTACTGGGATACAATCGACCCTAAGCGTGCCGCCCGCCGCGGCCTTGATTAGCGGGACTCCGGCGAGCGAATTCCACCGCCTCAATCGGGAGCAAGCCCTTTCTCATGGCCCGCATTTATCCTTTTCGCGCCTGGCGTTACAGCCCGTCCGCCGTTCGTCTCGAAGACGCAGTCACCCAGCCCTACGACAAGATCTCGCCGGCCATGCAGCAGGCTTACTACCAGCGCAGTCCATTCAACCTGGTCCGCATCATTCTCGGCCTGCCTGAATTGTTTGACGCCGAAAGAGGCGAAAGCGTCTATACGCGGGCCGGGCGGGAGTTTCGCGCCTGGCGCGAGCAGGGCGTTCTCATCCAGGAAAAGGATCCGTGCGTCTTCGCCTATTCGCAGCGTTTCAAGGTTCCCGGAACTGAAATCGTGAAGGAAAGGCGCGGCTTTATCGCCCTTGGCAGACTTTACGAGTACGCAGAGCAGGTCGTCTTCCGCCATGAGCAAACCCTCTCCAAGCCCAAGAGCGACCGCCTCAACCTGCTCAAAGCCACCCACGCCCACTTCGGCCAGATCTTCATGCTCTACTCCGACCCCGCGGGCAGCGTGGAGAAGATTCTCTACGAGGGCAACGGCCCCGCCGAAGCCGAAGTCACCGACGAATACGGTGTGTTGCACCGTCTCTGGCGCGTCAGCGACCCGGCGGCCATCCGCCTGCTCGCGAGCGCCATGGCCGACAAGAAACTGATCATCGCCGATGGCCACCACCGCTACGAAACCGCGCTCAACTACTCGAAAGAACATGCCCCGGCGTCGCCGTCAAAATCCGAGCACAGCGCCACACAGTCCCCGCATCCCCCGTACCCTGAGGCCGCGGTCATGATGACCTTCGTGAACATGGACTCCGACGGGCTGGTGATTCTGCCCACTCACCGCGTGGTCCACAGCCTGCAAGGCTTCGACCCGATTGCTTTTGTAGCGGAGGCCGGAGAGTTTTTCACTGTCGAAAAGCTTTCCGAAGCCGACGCGGCTACTTATATGCGGACGCTGGGGGCAGAGAAGGGCACAGCTTTTGTCGCAGTCATCCACACGGGAGCCTATCTGCTCCGCTCGAAGCCCGAGACCTCCGGCCCCATGCTGGCCGATCTGCCCGAGCGGCAGCGCAATCTCGATCTGAGTCATCTGCACTCGATCCTGCTCGATCACATTCTCGGCCTCGACGCCGAAAAGGTCCGCGAGCAGACCAATATCCGCTACCTGCGCGACGCCGCCGAAGCCGTCAGCCAGGTCAGCCGCGGCGAAGCCGATGTCGCCTTCCTTACCAACCCCGTCTCCATGGAGCAACTTCGCGAGGTCGCCTTTGCCGGCGACGTGATGCCCCAGAAGTCCACCGACTTTTTTCCCAAGCTGCTGAGCGGCCTGACGATCTATGCGCTGAACTAGACACGGAAAGCGGCGAAGGCCTAATAGTTGGTTCTCTAAAAGGAGACCCAGATTAAAGGAATTGAGTAACAACCACCAAAAAGAAAGGTAGTATATATAGAGGTGATTCTCGGAGGGACTGATGGGTACCCTTTTGCTTGATGAACCACAAATTGATGAACAACCTGTTGATTTGACCGGATGGGATGTTTCTCGGCTACCGAACGGGAGAGTACGTATGTACGCGATTGTGTTCGACCTCGAAATTGCACAGTTGCAGAACGTGTACCCGAATCCTTCTTACACGAACGCTTACGCAGATATCAGGAAGATCCTAGAGCCCCTGGGCTTCAAATGGCAGCAAGGGAGTGTTTACTTCGGGGGCGAGGAAATGAACGCAGTCAAGTGTGTCCTGGCGGCTCAGGCCGTGAGTGACGCCTACCCCTGGTTCAAGAGTTGTGTCCGCGATATACGAATGCTGCGCATCGAGGAACTAAACGACCTATCGCCTGCCCTTTAGCGGATCGTCGAAGATTCCAAATCGAAATCTATGCGTGCAGAATCAATAACCGATGAAGATCCTTCCGCTTCCTTGACCGCGGAGGCCGCACCCCGGTCGCCCTGGCGAGTTACGGCGGTCGAAGCCCTTCCAGGGTTCCGTCTGCGGGTTGCCTTTGCCGACGGCCTCACGGGGATGGTAGACATGTCTCGTTTGGTGCATTCGCCGCAGGCCGGGGTATTCGCGGCACTTGCCGACCCGTCTCTGTTTCAACAGGTGACGCTTGATTATGGTGCTGTAGCGTGGCCCGGTGAATTGGATCTCGCCCCCGATGCAATGCACGCCGCAATCCAGGAGCAACAGGTGTGGTCGCTCTAGGAATCCGATGTTTTTGGGCGCCCGTGGTTCTGACAGCGGCCTTGCAATTGGCCGCCGCGCAGGCCCCGCCGGCTCCCTCGGCCCGCTTTGTCGTAGTCCTCGATGCCGCGCACGGCGGTGACGACGCTGGCGGCCGGCTCAACGACCAATCCGGGCAGAGCCAGCCGGAAAAGCTCTACACCCTGGCCCTCAGCGTGCGCCTGCGCTCGCTGCTTGCCGCGCGCGGCATCTCCGTCGTCACCACCCGCGAAGCGGACGTAACGGTGGACCCCGACCGCCGCGCCGAAATTGCCAACCGGACCTACGCCCAGGCCTGTCTCAGCATCCATGCCTCCCAGAGCGGCTCCGGGATCCACATCTATGTCTCCTCGCTTGCGCCCGCCGACCCAGCGCGCTTTGCTCCGTGGAAGACGGCGCAGGCCGCCTGGGTGACGCGCAGCCTCGCGCTTGCCGGCGTCCTCAACTCGGCCCTGCTCCACGCCGGCATGACCGTCACGCTGGGCCGCACCGCGCTGCCTGCCGTCGACAGCATGGCCTGCCCCGCGGTGGCGGTTGAAATCGCCCCGGAGATCTCCTCTGAACATGCTCAGCCCACCGGGATTGACGATCCCGGCTACCAGGCGCGCGTGGCCGAGGCGCTGGCAGCCGCTATTCTGGAATGGCGCACAGACGACTCGCGTACCGAGGCCACGCATGTGGAGGCTCCCCGGCCGTGATTCCCCGCTACCAGTCCGTTCTGTTCATCATTCTGCTCGTGGCGTCCATTGTCATGGGAGCGGTTCTGTGGCAGCTGCGCGAGCGCGCCCACCAGCGCCTGCTCGCCGGAGAAGACTCAGCCCCCACCCAGGCGCCCGAGGTAGCGCCTGCCGAGCAAGCCACCCTTTTCGCCGCCAACGATGCCGACAACTCGCTGATGACCCAGATTCTGTCCCTGCCTCTGCCCCAGAGTCCCGGCGCGCGCGCCCATGCCGTGCTGGGCAAGCTGCTGGATCTCTACGCCGCCCCCAATGCCGCTCACCCCGTGCCGGGTGGCGCTGCCTCCATCGCCCAGGTTTTCCTGTTGCCCGCCAGCGGCAGCGACAGCAATTCCGGCGCAGCCGCCCCCGGTTCAGCCGGAAAAGATTCCCAGAACGGCCCGGAGCTTGCCGTCGTCAACCTCACCGGCGCATTCGCCGCCAGCCACCCCTCCGGCCTTGAAACCGAGACCCTCACTGTGCTCTCCATCTGCGCCACGCTCCACGCCAATCTTCCCCGCGTCACACAGGTTCGTTTCCTGGTCGACGGCCAGCCCCGCGCAAACCTGGCCGGCCATGCGGATCTCACCCGCACCTACCTCGCCGCCGATGCAGTGCCGACGGAAGGAAGCCATCCATGAGCAATCCTGGATCCCCCACCATCGGCGTCTTCGATTCCGGTTTCGGCGGACTCACTGTCCTCCGCGCGCTGCTTGAGCGCTTCCCGCGGGCTCGCTTTGCATTCCTTGGCGACACCGCGCGGCTGCCTTATGGTTCCAAGTCCCGCCGCACCATCGCGCGCTATGCCGCCCAAAGCGCCCAGTTCCTGGTCCGCGAACAGGGCGCCGAATTCCTCGTCATCGCCTGCAATACCGCCAGCGCTCTGGCTCTCGACGCCATCAAGGACGCCGTTTCCGTTCCCGTCCTCGGCGTCATTGAGCCCGGAGCCGCCGCCGCCCGCGCCGCCTCCCGCACCGGCGACGTGCTGGTCATCGCTACTGAGGCTACCGTGCACAGCCACGCCTACCTGGCTGCCTGCCAGGCTCTTGGCCTGCGCGCCATTGAGAAAGCCTGTCCGCTGCTCGTTCCCCTGGTCGAAGAGGGCTGGACGGGTGTCCCGATCGCCGCCGGTTCCGTTACGTCAGCCGCTGCGGCGCAAGCCGCGTCTGCCCCGCCGCAGGTGGCCGTCACCGAGCAGGTCATCCGCATCTACCTCGATGAATTGAACGCCGAGGCCAAGGCGGCCGGCCTCAATCCCGACACCCTCGTCCTCGGTTGCACCCACTATCCGCTTCTGCGCCCGCTCATTCAGGCTGCCGTCCCTCGCGGCGTTCGCGTCATTGACTCGGCCGAGTCCACCGCCGAAACTGCCTTGCTCCAGTTCGGCAGCCGCTTCGCAAACCAGGCCGCCCTCCCGGATTCGAAGATCGACCCCGAGATTCGGTGCTTTGCTTCCGACTCCGTGGAGAAGTTCGAGCGCCTCGGCTCCCGCTTCCTGGGCCGCCCCACCGGAAGCGTCGAGCTGGTCGATCTCGGCGGCTGAGCGATGCGTCCATTTGCGTTTTCGCCGCCGGGGCGCAAGTAAATGCCGCCATCCATTCAGCTTGCGGGGCCGCGTGAATGGGAGAATCGCTCTGATATTCTATTAGTTGGCCCGTCATCCCCAATCAAGCGCGAGCCCTAGAGGAACAAACCAAGCATGATCGATTTGGCGGGTAAGACGGCCGTGGTCTTCGGGCTGGCCAACAAGCGTTCCATCGCCTGGGGCATTGCCCAAAAACTCCACGAGGCCGGCGCAACCCTGGCCATCTGTTACCAGAACGAGCGCATGAAGCTCGAGGCGGAGAACCTCATCAACGAGTTGCCCGGCGCCAGCGGCTTTCAGTGCGATGTCTCCAACGACACGGAGATCGAAACCCTCTTCGCCGGCCTCAAGCAGAAGTACGGCAAGATCGACATCCTGGTCCATGCCGTCGCCTTCGCTCCCGCCGCCGACCTGCGCGGCGACTTCCTGTTGACCAGCCGCGAAGGCTTCCGCGTCGCCATGGAAGTGAGCGTCTACTCGCTCATCGCCGTCACCCGCGCCGCCGCGCCGATGATGACCGAGGGCGGCAGCATCATGACCCTCAGCTTTTACGCTGCCGAGAAGGTTGTCCCCAATTACAACGTAATGGCCATCGCCAAGGCCGGCCTCGAATCCGCCGTCCGCTACCTGGCCTGGAACCTCGGCCCCCGCAACATCCGTGTCAACGCCATCTCCGCCGGCCCCATCAAGACCCTGGCCGCCCGCGGCGTAGGCGACCTGAGCGAGATGCTTAGGTCCCACGCCGACCGCGCCCCGCTCAAGCGCAACGTAGATCAGCTCGAAGTCGGCGGCGCCGCTTTGTTCCTCGCCAGCGACCTCTCCAGCGCCGTCACCGGCGAAGTCCTCTACGTGGACTGCGGCTACAACATCATGGGGTTCTGAGCAACACCCACAAAGCGTCGCTTTAAAAAAATAGCGCTGTCCCCCTGAGCGACCGGAGCGAAGCGAAGAGTGTCGAAGGACCTGCATTTGCTCCTGCCATTTCCACCCCCACACAAACCATCCGCAAGAATTCCGGAAGATCGCATCCGCGGCAAAGCCCCGCTCCGCCCCCGCCACAAACCGAACGCTTCCGACATGCCGACTTTTCGGGAGCAATAAGTGTTGACTGAAGTTTTTGAACCTTTCCGGGTCCCAAAAAAGAGACCTGCGCCATCTGCCGGGGTGCTGGCGATATCAGCTCGGTAGTGGCTCTCGACGCCTACTGCGCCTCCTTGACTCTCTTCCAAATGGGCGCAAGCTTCGCCCAGATTTCATCGATCGCATCGGCCGACTTGAGGCGATTGTATTCTTCTCGCGGTACCCCGCCCATCGTCCATCCCATGTCGGAAACTGGGTCGGGATACTTCCCGTATTCGTCTCGAAAAGCATCACTAAATGCTGCCTGGACTCTCGCATCCCCGTCTGAGACACCAAAACAGATTGGGTAATAATGTTTGGCTTTCCAGAATTGTTGGGAAAGGCCAACAAATAATAGTTTGCGCCTATCCTTTGTAAGATAAAAGCCGAATTCGTAGCTAACGCTTTCTGTTTTGGCTTCTTTGCCCGCACGATTTTTCAATCCTTCCAAGACCGAGTTCAGCTTTATGATCTCTTCCATCGGAAAGTCAGGGTTAAACATGGTTTCAATCTCCTTTGAAGTAAAGTTGATTGGGCCGAGGCGCTCCAGCAAGAGCAGTCGGAACTGCTCAATTGTAATGGGGTCACTCTTCGGCGGATCGCTTTTCTTTAACAGTTTCAGGACATCGTGCCAGTAAATCTGACATACATTGATCGCCTGCTGTCCAGAACTTTCCCCATACTGCTTGATGCATTTCTCATTTACAGATCGGTATTCCCAGTTTCCGGGTACAAGGTAGACGAGCCAAGACTCGCACCCCATAGTTTTTTTTCGCTCCAGCCAGCATTGGTAGCTTTTCGGTTCGTTGAGCAACCACTGAGTTCGTTCTAGGGCGCGGCCCTGTTCGGTTTTAATTTCAAATAGCACACAT
>Ga0302320_10031297_pt1 | contig 10099 bp, 5 predicted proteins | sample Bog_T0_3_FD_202130 | JGI IMG/M metagenome (GOLD analysis project Ga0302320, IMG submission 202130) | Peat permafrost microbial communities from Stordalen Mire near Abisko, Sweden - Bog_T0_3 | ecosystem: Environmental > Terrestrial > Soil > Wetlands > Peat | place: Sweden: Abisko, Stordalen Mire...
TGGCCGTTGTGAAAATCCGTCGTCTGGATAAATCCGACCTGGCTTTGGAAGCCGCTGCTAAAATCCTGATACGTCGAATTGAAATTGAAGGCGTGCCCGGAGCGGCGCAACTGGAGCAAACTGGCCGGCCCGGCCGCATAACTCGGGCTATCCACCGTGCCCTTCGTCGAACTCTCCACCATCTGTCCCAGCGCCGTCCATTTATTGGTTGCCCGCCAAGTAAAATCCACGCCACCAATGCGGTTCCATCCCTGGCCAAAATCCTCATCGGTATAAATCGCGCCGATGCTAAGGTTCTTGCCGAAATCCTGCGAGACGCGCCCCACGGCAAAGATTGCCCGCTTGTTATAAAGCGGATCGGGCGGCACAACGGTCTGCCCCGGCTCCCGGTCATCGATGGCAAACAATCCCAAGTTAGTGTGGCCGATCTTGCCCGTTATGCGTCCGCCATATTCCGGATGAATAATATTTCGCGTATAAACCAAACTGATTGGAGTAATAAAATAATTCGCATTTTCCAGAAAGAACGGCCGCAATTCCGGAAAGTACACCGGATACCGCACGTCGACGGTAAATTGAGGCTGGTCCGATTCCACATCGCTGAAATCCGGGTTGATCGTTGCGTCGAAAACAATTCTGTCCTTGAGAATTGCCTTGACCTCGCCGCCTGCCGTGCCTTCCAAATGCCGGGAACTGAAGAACGGATTCAGCGGGTCCACCGTCTGCAGTGTCCGCTCGTTCTGCGCTAAAACATACGGATTTATTTGCACATTGTGCGAACCAGTTACGCCCGCGATGCCGCGCAGCGTCCCCTCCTGGCTAAGTGTGCCGGAGATATTGGCAGCAATCCGCGGCCAGTTATCCGTTTCGCTGTTGCGTGGAAAGTTGCGCCCAAAGACCACGCCCCAATCCGCGCCGCCCGGAGGAAAGCGCAAGCTGCGAAACGGAATCGCAATCAGCGCCATCCATCCCTTGTCCGTCACTTGTCCTTCAGAATCCCAAACTTGGTCATAGCTGTAATCTGTGCTGACGTTATCGGTCCACGCGGCGTCGGCTTGCACACCCACTGGATTCACCGTAAAAAGAATTCCTCTGCGCCGGTCCTGAAAAGGATCCAGCAACACGGAAACATTGTCGTCATTCAAAACATTTTCACGCCGCGCCAGATGCCCGCGAATCTGGTCGGGGTGATCGTCGTAGCAGATGAATACAAAATACAAAACGCTTTTTGTATACCCCGCCCAAACCTCGGTCTTTTCCGTCGCGGGCTGTCCGTCTTTTGGATAATTCTGAATAAAATCGGAAATCTTCAGCAGCTTGTCTTTTAGCTGAACCTGTGGCTCCATCCCCGCAAAATCGGAGAGCCGCAGCGGATCGGCAAGCAGCGGCACGATGAGGGGAGCGGCCGGAGGCGTCTTGGCGCCTTGTGCATTGGGCGCTTGAGCGGCCAGAGCAGCGGGCTTGCCGCTCTGGGCAGTCAAAACCGCGGCCATCGCCAGGCACACCGCCGCTCCAATCGCCAAACGCCGCATGTATCCATAGTACGAAATGCACCTTACTTTGGTTCATGCAGGTAACATAATATTTGCGTCGCCTGCCGGTTTGCTCTTCGCTTGCGTCGAGCTTTCGCCAAAAATTCGGCGATAATAATCACCATGCGGCTCACCAATCACTGTTATGCGGTTACCGGGCTTGGTTAACGTAATCTCTGACCGGAAAGCTCCGTAGGCCTGGGCGCAGTTCCTCATCACGGCGGCGGCCTATGTATGGATGATTGGCAAGGAGATAAAAGTGATCGGAAAGGAATTCGGTAAAGCGATCCGCGATTTCAAGACTGCTGCTCTTTCTGGCTATATAGCACCAGATGTCGTCCAGATCGGCTTCGGCTTCAGATGCTACACGGTGCGCTATCAGCTGCTCACGCCTGTTCGGCGGCAAGCCGCGCGCGGCCCCGGCGCTTCACGTCGCCAGCAAGCTCACGCATGGATTCCTGAGTTATGACGCGGCCTTGACCATGACTGAGAGAAGCCTCTGCGCTATCGACCAGCGCGAGAATCTCGGCTCGGGTGCGCTCACGCTCCTCCCACAAGAGCAGCGCTTCTTCGACCGCATCTTCCTCGCGGCTCAACCTGCCCGCTTTTATGGCCATGCGGAAGAACGCCCTTTGGTCCGTCGATAGTTGAACATCCATACCTTCCAGCGTAGGAGCAAAGAAGCCAGGTATCAATAGATCGGCGGGAGCCGGCATCGCGCGGATGCGCCGTCCAAGGCAGCGGCCTTATCCTCTATACAGACCCCGTGAGCGACTTCGCCCAAACCGTCAAGCAGCAGGCCGACATCGTCAAGGTGATCGAAGGATACATCCGCCTGCGCAACGCGGGGGCGCAGAGATTCAAGGGACTGTGCCCATTCCATAAGGAGAAAACGCCGTCGTTCAACGTGAATGGTGGGTCGCAACAATTCTTTTACTGCTTCGGCTGCCAGGCATCGGGCGACGTCTTCAGCTTCGTCGCGAAAATCGAGAACGTCGGCTTCCCCGAGGCGGTCCGCATCGTTGCGGGCAAGTGCGGGATTGCGCTGCCCAAGCGGGAGTTCTCCTCGCCGGAAGAGGCGGCCGGAGCACGGATGCGGGGCAAGCTACTGGAACTGCATGAGACCGCGACTGCCTGGTTTGAAGAGCAGTTGCGCGGGCCGGAGGGGGCTGTCGCGCGCGAGTACCTTGCCGGTCGCGGGCTTTCGGTCGAGGGTATCGCAAAGTTCAGGATCGGCTACGCGCCGGAGAGCTTCAATGCGCTGCGCGACCGGCTGAGCGGCCTCGCCGACAATGAGACGCTGCGAGCCAGCGGCCTCTTCGCATCCAAAGAGCACGAGGACGGCACACTCGGCCCCATCTACGACCGCTTCCGCAAACGCGTCACTTTTCCCATCTGCAATGAGAGCGGGCGGGTGATCGCCTTCACGGCGAGGACTCTGGAAACAGGCGACAAGGCTGGGGCAAAGTACATCAACTCGCCCGAGACGCCGCTGTATTCCAAGGGGTCGGTGCTGTTCAACATGGACAAGGCGAAGGCGGCTATAAGGCAGATGGAGTTTGCGCTGCTGGTGGAAGGCCAGATGGATTGCATCTCGGTTTTTCTGCGCGGCATTCAGAACGTGATTGCGACCAGCGGGACGGCTTTTACCGAGCAGCAGGTCGCGCTTTTGCGCCGCCACACCTCGCAGGTTGTGGTCAACTTCGATCCTGACGCCGCAGGATCGAATGCGGCTGAGAAGTCGATTGCCCTGCTCACCGAAGAGGGCTTCACGATCAAGATCGTCACGCTCGATGGCGGCCTTGACCCCGACAGATACATACGGGAACGCGGCCTGGAAGCCTACACGGCAGCACTACGCGGCGCGCGGCGGCAGGCCGACTACCTGATCGAGCGCGCGCGGCTGGCCTTCCCCGGCGCCAGCGCAGAGCAGAAGGTCAAGGCGATGAACTTTCTGCTGCCGCACATTCGGCACTTGCCGGAGAAGCTGGCGCGGGACCAGTTTGCCGCCGACGCCGCGCAGAAGCTGGGCATCGATTCGGCCGTTCTGCGGGAAGAGTTGCGCCAGGCCGCGCTGCGCCGCCGCGACCACATTGAGACGCGGGCCACGGCGCTCACCGAGGTCGAGCGGGTGCTGCTGCGGGCGCTGGCCATCGACGATCCGGAGTTCGCTCAGTCGCGGGGGCTTGCCGCCCAGGCGTTGGCTGAGCAACCGGCTTGGTTCGAGCATTTGGGGGCTTTTGCGGCCTTGCAGGCACTCGTCACGCGCCAAGCCCGCGATCCCATGGACGTGATCGAAGACGAGGCCCAGCGAGCCTTGTTGGCCGAGACGCTGCTGGCCGAGACCAAGCCGCCCGAGGAGAGCGAGGTGCAGAGCGCGATCCAGGAGATTCATGAGCGAGCCATTGTGCGCCGCCTGCGCGAACTGCGCGAGCTGATCGCCGAAGCCGAGCGCCGCGGCGACTTTGCCGAACTGGCCCTGCTGACGCAGCAAAAGCTCGACATGGACCGCGCGCTGCGGCAGTTGCATAATCAGAGGCCGCCGGAGCGGTAGGTGTTTCTCGAATCCTCAGTGCATCTCCAGGAAAGATACCAGGAAATTGGAACGCGTAATAATCCAACCATACGAGCCATCGCAGCATGTTTGGAGCGCATATGATCCTCGAACTCAAACCCGCGCAGCAGAAGGTGCTTGACCGCGCCGCCCGCTCAGGTATGAGCCCGGATGAGGTGATCGATCAGGCCTTTGCAGTGATTCAAGAGCAGTATCGGAATGACGACTGGATGCTTGCCGACAAGGATTCCATTGCCGCTCAGATCGAAGTGGGATATGCGCAGGCTCAACGCGGTGAGCTTGTGGATGCTGACCAAGTGATTCATATTCTTCAGGATCGCCGGGCTAAGCGGCGCATTGCCTGATAGATGCCCAGCTCTTTTCAGTTCACTCCACAGGCGCTTGATCAGCTCGGCGACATCTGGGACTACATCGCGGAAGACAATGTGGGTGCGGTAAATCGCGTGGAATCGGCCATTCTGTCGGCTTGTAATAGTCTCGCCAGGCACCCTTTGCTCGGCTCCCGGTGAAGTGAAATTACCCCATTGCCCGTTCGCTTTTGGACGGTGACCCGGTTTCCAAACTACATCGTCGTCTACTGCCCCGACACGAAACCACTCCAGATTGTTGCGGTCCTCCATGGGAAGAGAGAAATTCAAGCGATTCTTGAAGACCCCAATACCCTATGAAGCAGGCTCGAAACCCAGCCGTCCGCGGCAAATCCTGCGTCCAATTCTCTTATTTTGCGTCAAATAAACAGAAACGGGACCGGCCGCCCCAAGGGCCACTCACCGATCCAGCATTTTTTGCCTTGGCAGGGCAGGTCAAAAAGTGGTATTCTTTGATTCTCTGTGCGGATGCGCGCCCCCTTTGCCCCAACTATGAGCCGCGGCTCGCGGGCGACCCAGGTGATTCCTGAAGCGCTTGCATCCTGTTCCGAGCAAAACCCTGAAGCCGCTTTTTCATGCGGGTGACCGCAGTCTTGTCTGCGGATGCGCCGGTTCTCCGGATTCCCACCGGAAAATCTTTAGTGCGTGTTCCTGACCGGGTACCGCACCGGCGCGCAAGACGGTGCTGAATTTTCCTTGCGCAAAGAGAGTAGGAGCATTTTGGCCATCGACGACAAGTTTGAGCACGACCACGAGCACGACCACGATATTGACAGCATCATTGAGGTTGGCAAGGAAAAGGGTTACCTCACCTACGGCGACGTGAATGACATGCTGCCGGATGAGATGGCCTCTTCGCCTGAAGATCTGGACGACCTGATCACCACCATCGGCACCCAGGGCATCGACCTGCTGGACGGCCCCAAATTCGGCGCCGACAAGGACTTCGATCTTGAAGAGGGCGAGGATGTCGAGCTCGACCTGACTCCCGGAACGCTGGAAAAGACGAACGACCCGGTCCGCATGTATCTGCGTGAGATGGGCACCGTGCCGCTGCTCACGCGCGAGGGCGAAGTCGAAATCGCCAAGCGCATCGAACGCGGACAGGTGCGCGTTCTCAAAGCAATCTCGCGCTCGCCCATCGTCATCCGTGAAATTGCCGCGCTGGGCGAAGACCTCAAGCGTGGTGTGCGCAACGTAAAAGAAGTAGTGATCTTCGACGACGAAGAACTCACCGAAGAGATTGTGCAGGCGCGCGTCAAGGCCACCGTCGCCCGCATTGACGCGCTGGTCAAGCACCAGAAGAAGATTGCGCAGCTTGAAGAGAAGCTCGAGACGCCGACCGCTGCCGTCAAGACAAAGGCCTCGGCCGCGCGCAAGAGCCGTTGGCTGATTGCCCGTGAAAAGGTTCTCATCTCGCGCATCGTCCGTGAGCTCAAATACACGCCGATGGAGCGCAAGCGGCTGCTCGACAAGGTCAACAAGACCGTCGATACGATGCGCACACTGGAGCGCCAGATTCGCTCCCTCGAGCAGAAGCACGAGGCTTCCAAGAGCGAGGAGTTGAAGAAGGAGTATCGCCGTCAGCAGAAGAACTGCAAGACGGATCTGGAGAAGATCGAGGCAGAAGCCGGCGTTCTCATCACGGAACTCAAGCGCACACAGCGCGAGATGATTCAGGGCGACATGGACGCCGAGCAGGCCAAGCGCGAGCTGATTGAAGCCAATTTGAGACTCGTGGTTTCCATCGCCAAGAAATACACCAACCGCGGCCTGCAATTCCTTGATCTGATCCAGGAGGGCAACATCGGCTTGATGAAGGCCGTCGATAAGTTCGAGTACCGTCGCGGCTACAAGTTCTCCACCTATGCAACATGGTGGATTCGCCAGGCAATCACGCGTGCCATTGCCGATCAGGCACGCACCATCCGCATTCCGGTGCATATGATCGAGACCATCAACAAGCTGATCCGCACCAGCCGTCAACTGGTGCAGGAGTTGGGCCGTGAGCCTTCGAGTGAAGAGATTGCCAAGCGCATGGACATCCCTGTCGCCAAGGTACGCAAGGTGCTGAAGATTGCGCAGGAGCCCATCTCGCTTGAGACTCCAATTGGCGAAGAGGAAGACTCACACCTCGGCGACTTCATTGAAGACCGTCAGGCCATTTCGCCCTCAGAAGCCGTCATCAGCGTCAACCTCAAGGAGTACACCTCGCAAGTTCTGCGCACTCTTACCCCTCGCGAAGAGCGCGTCATCAAGATGCGCTTCGGCCTGGAAGACGGCTCCGAGCACACGCTGGAAGAAGTAGGCCAAAGCTTCCAGGTGACAAGAGAGCGCATCCGCCAGATTGAAGCCAAGGCGCTGCGCAAACTCCGCCACCCCAGCCGCAGCCGCAAGCTGAAAGCGTTTGTCGAAGGTGTCAAGGATATGTAACCCGGCAGCAAGTAAGCCGCGCCGCTTTTTTACTCAGAAGCCGCAATCCGCCAGGGTTGCGGCTTTTTTCATTTCAGATTTCCATTCGGCGCAACAGGCAGCATTCGCCCTCGGCTTCCATCTGTCACAAGGTGAGGAGATTTACAATTGGCTAGACTCCTCCGATAGCACTCTTGGATACACGGTGACCGAATTGAAAAACAACCTTCTGCTTCTGCTGCTTGCAGGCCTATTTGCAACGCCTGTTTTTGCTCCTGCCCAATCAAGCGATCCCACAACTCCGGTTTCCAAGCCCGCTGCTGTCGCCGATCCATGGGCTCCAACGCATGGGGTCAAGTCGGCCGAGCAGATCGACAAGGAGTGGCAGGATTCCGTCTCCAAATTCGATGCGCGCCGCAACGCTCTGCTCAAGCAAGCCGATCAACAGGCATACGACGGTCCTTATCGTCCCGACTGGGAGACCCTTCGCAATCGCGAAATCCCTCAGTGGTTCAAGGATGCCAAGTTCGGAATTTTTATCGGCTGGGGGATTTATGCAGTCCCCGGCGCGGTCAATGAGTGGTATCCGCATAACATGTACAAGCCTGTTGACCCGGCGCACAATGACTTTGTCAAGCGTTTTGGCGGTTTTGATAAGTTTGGTTACAAGGATTTCATTCCCAGCTTCCGCGCTGAAAAATGGGATCCCGCGGATTGGGTGCAGCTTTTCAAAAAATCGGGCGCAAAGTATGTCATCCCCATAGCCGAGCACCACGACGGCTTCGCGATGTATGACTCCGATCTTTCCGATTGGACCGCGGCCAAGATGGGGCCGCATCGCGATGTTGTAGGCGAGCTATCTCAAGCCACGCGCGCGGCCGGCCTGCACTTCGGCCTCTCTTTTCATCGCGCAGAACATAACTACTATTTCGGCGAAGGCCGCTCCATCCGCTCCGATGTCAACGATCCAAAGTATGCCTCGTTCTACGGCCCGGCTCATTTCTGGCTGGTCGATCCGAATTATGTCGTCACTAATGAATGGACCTATGTCAGCGATAGCTGGATTCGCGACTGGCTGGCGCGCGCGGTTGAATTAGTCGATAAATACAAGCCCGACGTATTTTACTTTGACGGTGGCAACGGCCAGCCTTCTTATCGCGCCAAAATGACGGAGTTTACGGCATTTTATGATAACTATGCCGTGCGCAATCACATGGAGGGAGTTATCACTTTCAAGGGCCAGGCGATGGAGCCTACCGCGGGAGTGCAAGTCATCGAGCGCAGCCTTCGTACCGGGATCGATCCCCGGCACTGGCAGACCGAGACGCCCATCAGCAATCTCTCCTGGGGTTACATGGAGCACGACGATTTCAAGACGACCGACTCCCTTATTCATCAGTTAGTCGATACTGTCAGCAAGAATGGCAACTTGTTGCTCAGCATCGGTCCCAGGGCCGATGGCACGATCCCCGACCAGGTGCGTACGACTTTGCTGGAGATAGGCGCATGGCTCGACCGCAACGGAGAAGCGATCTATGCCACCGAGCCATGGACGATCTATGGTGAAGGACCAACCGAAATCAAGACCGGCTTTGGCTCCGACCAGACGATGAAGCCTTACACCGCCTCCGATTTTCGCTTTACACGGAAGGGCAGCAACCTTTATATCATCAGCCTCGCCTGCCCCGAGGACGGAACCGCATCCATCCATGCGCTCGGCCTGGCCGGAGAAGTCAAAGGCCATACCATCCAGCAGGTAGAGCTGCTCGGTTCGAGCCAGAAAGTCGAGTGGCTGCAAACCACCGGCGCGCTGAATGTGAAGCTGCCTCAGGATGCGGCCTGCAAATATGGCTTCGCGCTGCGGGTCAAGTTGGAGCATTTCAATCAATAACCGGATGTCTTCGGTCACCTGCGGGAGGCCAGAGGCCTTCAACTCGGGGAACGAACGGGGATAGTTTACCGCCCCTCGCTAGAGATAAGCGAAGGATGGGACACTCTGCAACTAAACCTAACATCATCAATGCAATAGCTCTGGTATGCAGAGGGTGAAGAGGAAGCTGGCGGGTAATCGGCGAATCATCAAGGGTAGCGAAGGTTTGGCGAACGATAAATGAACGAACAAGATCATTTTAATGAATAACTTAACTTGAAAAAGCGAATAATAAGAGAATCTAAAAAGCATAGTTTGCATTTTAGCTTATTCAACCTATTGATAATAAGCATGTTGAATAAGATAAAAACGCGAAAAGGCGAAGGAATGAAGAATGTATTTTCCGGTTTCACCGTCTTTTGCCGGCCATCTGAGTATGAAAATTGGAAATTGCGAGCTGGCCGCAGCTATGAACTAAGCGGCTTGCAACGGCGGCGGGTTGGATGGTGTTGGTCATGGTGGCTGCACCTGCTTGATTATCTGCTCGGCCAAATTTTTGGCTGCTTTTATTGATTATGCCTGAAGTGCGGAAATAATCTGCAAACCACTTGCGGTGGGGTAGACGCTCGCCGCTCACTCGCAGGAGGATTGTTGTCGGGGTGTGCGCTTCCCTCCCCGGTCCCCAAAAGCGAGGGACCGGGGGCACCCTCAACTTGATAAAACGCTGTATGAGACCGGGGCTACCCGCCCAACCGCAGGTCCCTCGACTCCGTATGGCGCAAAGTACGCGCCATACTTAACTCAAGATGACATATAAAAAGCACTGATCCGATATGCCGAAGTCGTTTGGCCCTACCGCAGGTGGTTACCAGCCGCGGGTTTGGAGCTGGTCTTTCAGTTCTATGCCGGCGGCGGCCAGGCCCTTCATGGTGCCGGTGACTTGCTCGCTGACCTCGGCCAAAATCTTGGGGTCGTTGAAGTGGGTGGTGGCGATGACGATGGCCTTGGCGCGGCTGACGGCCTCTTCGCGCTCCTTGGGATCGTTTTCGACATCGAGGGGGGTGGCGTTGCCCTTCATGAAGATTCCGCTTCCGACGAAGATGGCCTCGGCGCCTAACTGCATCATCAGGGCGGCGTCGGCTGGGGTCGCAATTCCACCTGCTGAAAAGTTGGGGACGGGGAGCTTGCCGGTCTGCGCAACCATGCGGATGAGCTCGTACGGGGCCTGGTGGTCTTTGGCGGCGCGGTAAAGCTCCTGCTCGCTGAGGACGGTGAGGGCGCGCATCTCGCTGGTGATCTGGCGCATGTGCTGGACGGCGTGGACGACGTCGCCGGTGCCGGC
>Ga0302320_10031298_pt1 | contig 10099 bp, 10 predicted proteins | sample Bog_T0_3_FD_202130 | JGI IMG/M metagenome (GOLD analysis project Ga0302320, IMG submission 202130) | Peat permafrost microbial communities from Stordalen Mire near Abisko, Sweden - Bog_T0_3 | ecosystem: Environmental > Terrestrial > Soil > Wetlands > Peat | place: Sweden: Abisko, Stordalen Mire...
CAAACCAAGCAAAAGAGGTACACCATTGGCCGTTAAGAAAGCAGCAAAGAAGGCGCCCGCCAAGAAGGCAGTCGCGAAGAAGGCTCCGGCAAAGAAGGCCGTAGCGAAGAAGGCAGTCGCGAAGAAGATTGTTGCCAAGAAGGCTCCGGCCAAGAAGGCAGTCGCGAAGAAAGTCGTCGCCAAGAAAGCCGTAGCAACCAAGGCAGTCGCGAAGAAAGCCCCTGCAAAGAAGGCAGTCGCGAAGAAGGCAGTCGCGAAGAAGGCCATCGCGAAGAAGGTCGTTGCCAAGAAGGCTCCAGCCAAGAAGGCAGTCGCGAAGAAAGTCGTCGCCAAGAAGGCTCCCGCGAAGAAGGCAGCAGCCAAGAAAGCAAGCAAGTAACACAGGCAATCAGTCGTTTCAGGCAAGCAAAAGAGCCCGGCAATGAGCCGGGCTTTTTTGCGTCTGTACATTTTTGATCCAGTCCAATCAGCCGGCGAGCCCGGTCCCCGCCGCAGCCTGCTTCACGTGCGGTCGATGATGGGCGAGATAATCCTCAACAAGAAACTGCAGAGTCACCGGCTCGTTCGAGCCCACCACGCAAACCGCGTGCAGGCGATCTTCCGGAATGTGGTCCACCACTGCGGTGAGAATCTCGTGCTCAACCTTTCACCACTCCAGCAACGTCTCCCATGGTTGCTCTGCATAGCCATGCATCTTTACCCAAGCCATCTGCTCGTAGCTGGGGCCTGCGTAGAGTCCCTCCGTCGCGGCTCGCACAAAGCGCTGACGATTATTCGCCGCGGAATCCAGCAGGTGACCGACAATCTCCTTTCGAGTCCAGCCGCCCTCCCGCCAGGGAACGTCCGCCAAGGCTGCTGGAAGTGCGAACAAGATGGCGCGGCACAGATTCAACTCGGTACGGAAATGATCGCCGAGCAACGTGGGCATGGCAATCTCCTTTGCAAATCTTCCCGGCAGTTTTGTGGAGCCTCAAAGAAAAATCACCGGGTGCCCTTCTCTCCGCGTTCCTGTGCGGATGTGGGAACAGACCCGGTGACTCTGTGCTGAGGCCATTTCTCTCTTAGACTCTTAGAAATCTATTTCTTCAATTCGTCGATTGCTGCCAACACCTCTTCCGAGTGGTGTTGCACCTCAACCTTGGTCCACACCTTCACGATCTTTCCCTCGGGATTGATCAGAAATGTGTTGCGGTTGGCAATCTTGAATCCGGCAAAACTTCCCAGCGAGCCATACTGATCCACAACTTTGTGATCCGGATCGGCGAGCAGGCGGAAGGTGAGTCCTTCCTTGGTGCAGAACTTCTTGTGGCTGTCGGGGGTGTCCAGACTCACGCCGAGGATGACGGCATTATCCGCGTCAAACTTGGCCTGATCGCGCTGGAAATTATGCGCTTCGATGGTGCAGCCCGAAGTCATGTCCTTGGGATAGAAATAGAGAACGATCCACTTCCCATGGAAGCTGTCCAGCGAAATCTGAGAGCCATCCTGGGAGGGAAGCGTGAAGGTGGGTGCGGGTTGGCCGACGCTGGGAAGCGTTTGGTCGGCATGTGCGGTGACAAGAGCAGCCGCGCAAACAAGCAGCGTGGCAGCAAAGAACAAAATCGCCTTGCGCATGAAAAACCTCCAGAAATCAGAAACAGGGATCAGGGACTAGGGTTCAGGAACTAGCCAGTGCGGGGCAAAAGCCCCGGACCGTAGAGCCCGTTTCGCTCTTGGTGCATGCGCATCAGTCTCGGCAGCGAAGGAAGCCGGGAAGCCCCGCCGGATTTCTGGCGCGCACCAAAATTGGATGCGTCAACGCCGGCAGACGAACCACACATTCGGACCCATTTCCTCTGAGCGCTGAACTCTGACCCCGGAGTCCCCTACGTCCTTGGCGAGGCCACAATGGCAATGCCGGCCCGATTCGCGCGCGCAAGCAGCGCTTCGCGGTCAAACAGCAGCGTGCGCCCGGCCTCCAGCGACAGACAGGTTGCCCCTGCTTTGATCATCGACTCCATCGTCCCCAGGCCTATTACAGGTACGTCAAAACGCATGTCCTGATTCGGCTTGGCAATCTTCACCACAGTCAATCCACGGCCCAAGGTTGAAGCTTTCTCGTCGCCCTCTTCCTCAAGTGATTGCATCAGCCGCCCTGCGCGCTCAATGGCCGCGTCCGTGCCTTCCATGGCCTCTACCGCCACGCAGGCCTGCGCGGCCACGACTACGGTCTGTCCAATGTCGAAACCCGCCACAGCGGCCGCCACGCTCAAACCATAGGCTATGTTCCTGCGCTCGTCTTCTGTGGGTGCGCGCTCGGTCAGCACGCCTTCCTGCGCCAGCAGCGGCTCCAGAAAAGCTGTGGAGCTCATCAGCTCAATCCCTTCGTCGCCCAGCACCTTGGCTACTGCGCCCAGCAGCATGTCCGTGGAGCGCGTACGCAGGTTCAGTAACAGCTTGGCCAGCCGCCAGTCGGGACGAATGCTGCTGAAGATCTGCTTGTGCTTCACCTGACCGGCCATCACCGCCATCGATACCCCTTCTTTGTGAAAGGTCTCAATCAGTCGCGTCAACTCGCCCAGCGATTGCCAGTAGACTGTGATGCGCTCATCGCATGCCGCTCGATGATTGATCTCCGGGTCGGTCTCTTCGCGAATGGCGGCCACCACCACGGAGAACCCCTGCGCGCGCGCCGCATCCAGCAGCAAAAAGGGAAAGCGCCCGTTGCCGGCAATGAGGCCAAGCTTCATCTACTTGATCACCCCGCGATGACTGCGTTCGATAAAGGCAACCAGCAGCGCCGCATCCTCGCCTTCCAGTTCCTTGATCTTCTCCACAGCCTGCGTGGTGTTCATCTTTGAAACCAACAAGAGCCGGAAAGCCTTCTGCAGCGTCTTCAGCCGCTCCGGCGTAAACCCGCGCCGCTCCAGTCCGACTTTGTTGACACCAAATGCCTTGTTCTCGCGCTTGGCCGAGGTCTTGGAAAACGGCAACACATCCATGGTCACGATTGTGCCGCCGCCAATGAACGCGTATTGCCCCACAGTGCAGAACTGATGAACCGGACAGAACGCGCCGACGGTCGCAAAATCCTCAATCACCACATGTCCCGCCAGCGTGGCCAGATTCGCCAGAATGCAGTTGCTGCCCACTTGGCAATCGTGTCCGATGTGCGCGCCGACCATCAACAGATTGTTGGAACCCAACCGGGTGACGCCCCCGCCGCCTGTAGTGCCGCGGCTGATTGTCACGTTTTCGCGGATGGTGTTGTTGTTCCCGATCACAGTCTGGGTGGGAGCGCCGTCATACTTCAGATCCTGCGGCGAAACTCCGATTGCGCAAAAAGAATAAAAAATGTTCCCTTCGCCGATCCGCGTACGGCCATCGATCACCACGTGCGACACCAGTGTGCAATTCTCGCCCAGCACCACCTCCGCACCTACCGTGCAAAAGGGCCCGATGGTACAAGAGTCAGGGACGACCGCTCCATCAGCGACAAGTGCGCTGGCATGAATACTCACTGTGCAGCCTCCGCCTCGGCCTCAGGGACCGGCGCGGCTTCCCGGGAACGCGGAACCACCTGGCAGGTCAGCGTCGCTTCGCAGGCCAGCTTGCCGTCGATGAATGCCTTGCCTTCCATACGACCGGCGCGGCTTCTCATCGAGATCACATCCACTTCAATGCGCAACTGGTCGCCGGGGGTCACCGGGCGACGGAACTTAGCCCGTTCAATGCCGGAAAAAACCACGAGCTTCTTCTCGCGGTCGGCCATCGCGGCGGTCATCAGCATTCCACCCGCCTGCGCCATCGCCTCGACCACCAGAACGCCAGGCATAATCGGATAGCCAGGGAAGTGTCCCTGGAAGAACTCTTCGTTGATGGTCACATTTTTCAGGGCCACCACGCGCTTGCCAGCCTCGAATTCAATCACGCGGTCGATCAGCAAAAAGGGGTAGCGGTGGGGCAGGAGCTTCATAATCTCCTGAATATCAAATCCGGTGCCTAGCGTCATTCTCGATCTCCAACCAGCAAGCGGGCAAAACCCGAACTCACTCTGTGGATTATAAATCGGCCCTGCCTTAGCTCTGCCGACCCTGCTGTCCTGCATGGGCCAGTCGCTTACTTCTTCACCCGCGTCGCCGCTGCGTCCACGCTCCAGAAACCCTCATCCAGTTCCTGGTTATAGACGGCCTTGTGCAGATAGTACTGCCGGGTCATATCGTCATTCTTGTAACGAGTTATCGTGAACGGGGTGGGGATGCCGTCGATCACGTGGTAGTCGTCGTACTCCTCCGCGTCCACGTTCTTGTCCTTATAGAGCGGATCCCGCCACTCGAAGCTGCGCCGCAGCGGCAGGTGAGTCTGCACGTCCATCAGAATCGTGATCGCCTCGTTGTTCGCAGAGATCAGTGTCACCTGCTCGGCCAGATGGCGCGCGGCCAGGTGCTGCCCCTCGTACACCAGAATCGTCTTGGGGTCTTTGAGCCACACCTTCACCGCCGTCTCAATCGAGTGGTCGCGGCGGCGCATAAAATCGTCCACCTGATCCTGTGGCAAGGGTACCTTGACCTTGTAGGTAATCTCCCACCCGGCGCGCCCAACGTAGTATTGCAGCACGTCGCGGTGCTTGGTGAACTCGTAACGGTCGCGATCCGGCCACGCGTGGTATTCCCAATAAAGCGTGGTTCCCACGTCGGGATTGCCATGGAAGAAGGCCGCTACATGGCCTTCGCGCAATTGGTTCTTCAGGTTCAGCCACGCCTCGCCGCCGAGCGCCTGCACCATCTGGTCCAGTGCCGCGCGTGCCTTGGCCGCGTTCTTCATGCTGGCTTCGTCCGTGGTCTGGGCCATCGTCCGCGCGGGAAAAGAGAAAGCGAACAGGGACAGCGCTGCCATGGCTATCGGTAAAACGCTGCGGAGTCTGCGCATCGGTTTTGTCTCCTCGGTTCTAAATCTATGCCGTGTTGAATGGATGAGGTGCTGGACTTCTGACCGGAAGCGGCACCGCACAAAATGGCCCGTTGCCTCAGGTCCCCCATTCGGGACCTCGGAAAGAACAAAATCCCTGCGATCAAAGTGCCAGTTGCGCTCACCAGTTAGACGAACAACGTGGACTCCAGGAGAGTCGAACTGCGCTATCCAACCAGCACCGCGCCACCGTTCACATTCAAGACTTCGCCAGAGATGAATCCCGCCAGCGGTGTACACAAAAAGAGCACCGGCCCGGCGATCTCCCCGGTCCGCGCCGCACGCCCCAGGGGAATCGTGGCGGCAATCCGAGGGCCCAGCACCGGATCCTGCAGCGTTCCCGCAGACATCTCTGTCGACACCCACCCAGGGGCTACGCAGTTAACCCGTACTCCACGCGGAGCCAGCTCGCTGGATAGGCTCTTGGTCAAACTGATCAGCGCCCCCTTCGTCACAGCGTAGTCTGCATGGTATGCCTCGCCGCGCTGCCCGGCCGTCGAGCTGATCAGCACAATATGTCCGCTCGCCTCGTCCGGTTCGGGCCGGCCTTGCCGATCAAACTGCGCCACTGCCGCGCGTACCAAGCCGAAGACCGAGTCCAGATTGACTCCCATGGTGTGCCTCCACTGCGCATCGGCCATCTGCGCAATCGGCGCATCCTTCGGTGGCCAAATGCCGTGGTTGGCTACCAGAATATCCAATCTTCCAAAGGCCTTCATGGCGGCTTCAACCAGCGCTTGCCCGTCTGCGGAGGAGCCTAACTCCTGCTCAATCGCCACGCAGCACGCTGGCCCGCCCATCTCGCGCACAAGCGCCTCAGCCTCATTGCGTGCCTTCCGATAGCTGAAGACGACGCGTGCTCCGGCCTTTGTGAACAAGCGAACCGTCTCCGCGCCGATTCCGCGCGACCCACCCGATATGAGGGCGACTTTCCCCTCCAGCAACAACGAAACTCCAGACATAGCCTCACGCTAATGCATTGCCGGAGATGCTGTCGAGGGCACAGTCGGGACGAAGCTGAGAAGATGAGAGGATCCAGCCAGACCATCCGCAGCGAGGCACATTTAAATTGCGCGCATTACCCGGACCGGCAACGTGATTATGGCGCTCACCAGCTCCAGTGCGCCGCCTACGGCAATTCCGACCACCCGGAAGGGCAACAACAGCAGCCATACGATGGGGTAAAGAACCAGGGCCGCCAGGGCTAACGGCCAGCAAAGCACGAGCAAAATACACCACAGAATAAACTTCACCATCGGTTCAACCTCTTCAAGGGCGGAATCGCCCGCCCTGAACAAGTCTTACGAAGGCCAAGGTGTGCCGGTTCCAGCGGCGCCTGCTATTCCTTCTTTGCCTCGCTTTTTGCGGGGGCAGCAGTAGCCTGATCTGTGCCCTTGGCCGACGGGAGGTCAGCCGCAACAGGCGCGGGACTCGGCTTAAGTGCCGCAGCACGGGCGGCCGCCGCTGCCGCTGCAGCCGCTGCGTCCTTCGGATTTTTGATCCGCCGCCTAACCGGAGGCTTTGCCGAGGTCTGTTCCAAATCGCGTCCAGCGGCGGAAGGCTTGGTGTGGAGCGTGGTCTCCATCGCGGCCGGCCGAAGCACCGCGGTCGGGGGAGCCGCTTCCAGATTCACCGCGATCTTGGGCGTCGGTGGCGGCAGCCCCGGAGAAATGGTGGCCGCGGTCGCCGGTTTGGCCTTGGGCTGTGGAGTCTCCCCTGGTTTCGGGGTGGGCGCGGGAGCTTTCGCGCCTTTCTCGGGGGCCTTGGTCGGAGCTGCGGCAGGCGTCGATGGGATAGCCTTCTTAGTGTCCGCAACAGCCGCTGGAGGAGCAGCCTTGCCCCCCGGCCTTGTCGGCAGAGCGGAGACATGTGACTTGCGCTTCCTAGCCGGCTTGTGACGGGAGTCGAGCGCAGTCTTCCTGACGGTGGCAGACGCCGCAGGTTTGGCTTGCTCCTGTTTTGCTGGAACAATCACAGCGCTTGCCGGCATAGTTGTCTGGACTGGGATTGCGTCGGACCACGGATTCGAGGGCGCTGCAGCCTCCTTGGCGGGGTCTCGCTTGGCAGGCTCTGGCGGTTTCTGCGCTTCCTTTGCCTTGGCGTCCTTGGTTGTAGGCGTCAGTGTAGGGTTCGCAGCAACGGCGTTCGGCGATACACCAGCGAGCCCGATCGGTGCAAGGGCCATCGCGGCTGGCGCTGGAGTAGCCACGGGGGGTAGGAACGTCCGGACATCTTTCCTCGTCGGCGAAAAAAGAGCCTTGCTCGGCTTCACAAAAACGGTAAAGACTCCCGCTTTGTCGCGCACCATGGCGATTCCGCAACGATTCGGCGTGCTCAGTCCGACTCCCTCGACCTGCTCCACGCTGAAAGCGGCTTTCCCAGGATTGCCTTGGCAAAGCGGAGCCTTGTTCACCCAGACCTGAACGAACGGAAGGTTGCCAAATGGTTTTGAAAGCAGTGCTTTGCCTTCTGCGTCGGTCAGAGTCTCTTCTCGCCACATCTGCAGTCGCATATCCCGCTGGTCGTACCCGGCAACCACCAGAAGATGGGCATATGGCACCGGCCTCCCATCCTTGCCGGAGAGAACCTGAACTGTAACCGGCTCGTTGTGGGTTACCGGGAAGATCTCGTTTGCCCAGCCCGCGAGCGAGCAGGAAAGCATCAACCCAGCGGCAATCGAGAGTGCGAGAGAACGAGTCATGAGCGGCGCCTTGAGCACCTTATCGGCGGCTCCGCGCGTTCCTCGATGTTTCTAATCTTTCTATCCGGCAAAGAGCGCCTGGCCCTGGGGGAAAGGCCCAGGGAAACCGGGGAACGTCAGAGGACATCCACTCAACTGCAAGCGGAGAATAGCCGCAGCTTTAGCTCCGAGGAGAGCCCCATTGCTACAAAGGCGCTACGAGCTTTCTGTTCCCTCTTTGGCCTTGGCACGCGCGGCAAGCACTTTTTTACGCTCCCGAATGAGCTTGGCTCGCTCTTTTTCGGGCAATTCAAGCACCGCATCTGTGCGCTTGGGCAATTTCTCTCGAATCAGCCAATAAGCCCGCTGCAACTCGTCCACAATCTGCCGGCTGGGAAGGGAATCCCAGCGTTCCAGCGTCACCCAGAAGGCCCGGGCCAAATACGGCGAGGCAACCACGCCCTCGTTTTCCAACAGTTCGTGGAATCGCTCCGCACCGCAGTGAAAGCCATATCCCGTGCCGTCCAGATCGGTCATGGCAAACATCTTGCCGCCCAAGTCACGGTCCCCTGCCCAATAGACCAGATGGTGGCCCCAGTTGACCGTCTCCGCCACGCCGGGCAGGCTCATACAGATCTCACGCACCCGCTCATTATCCATGCCAGCAGTGTAGGGCGAAATCGGTCACAAACGAAAGAGGGAAGGCAGCATGCAAGCGTGCGCGAGTGCCGCATTGCAGCCCTCGCGCCCCGCCTCGCAAGGAACGATCAGAAGCCGCGTTCAAACTTCAGCAGGCGTCCTTCGAGCTCCCATTGCGCGGCCGCCTTCTCGTTCGCATCCAGGAATGCCTTGCAGCCTGCGGCGGGCTTTTCTGCTCCCAGCATCTGGCCCCTGCAAGCGCTAGCGGGAGCCGTAAACACGTCCGGCGAGGCCCACAGGCTCGCTCCGGCCAAAAAGCTGTGTTCCATTCCGGTGCGCGCCAGTTGCTTCAGATCCGCATAGGCGAGGCGATAGTCCAGCGCGGCGCGCACGTATTCCCGCGTGAGGTCAATGCGACTCACGCCCTCGTCATCCGTCGACAGCGCGACCGGAACATGCGCAGCGCGATACAGCGGAAACGGGTGTTCGCTGCCCTTCACTCCCAATATGCCCTCATTCGAGCTCAGGTTCACTTCCACCATTACGTGATTCTGGGCAAGTTCCTTCAGCAGCGCGGGTGCGTCGTCTTCATACATCACATCGACGCCATGCCCGATCCGCTCCGCATGCCCCAGTTCGACAGCCTGGCGGATATGAAAGCGAAGTCCCTCTGGAGGCACCAGTCCGGGAGCCAACTCCCCCGCGTGGAGGCTGATATGCACCGTCGGATAGACGGAGTGCAGATACTCCACCATCTTCATCTGCAGGGTGTAGTCGCGCATGGAGACGAAGCCGTCCTCGGGCTGCACAAAGTTGATGCCGACAAACGCTCCCGCCTCGGTTCGCCCAGTTTTCCTATCTGTGGAAGCCTGGATGGTCTCGAAGCCCAGCAGGGTTTGGGCAAACACCTGTTCCGGCGAGCCAGCCCGCAGAATCTGATAGATTGACCGGACCTCAACCTTGCAGGCTGCCATAGCTTGCGCGGTCCCGCAATGTTCCATCTGTTGACGACCTGCTTCGGCAGTGCGAGCTTCGTTCTGGTCAATTGCCACTTCTTCGCGCAAACCGTGATCCAGCAGCGCCTGCCGAAACTGCGCGAAGTCCGGGTGTGCGGGGTCAGCACTCCATCCGATCTCGTGGGCAATCTGAGTTGCGTGACCAAAGGATGGCGTCTGCATGAGTTCCAGATATTGCTGATTCTGTGCCGCGGCGCGGCTGGCGGTCTCGTCGATCCATTCGGCATTGTGCCGCTTGTTCAACCCGCCAAAGCGTCCGAACGTGGCAAAAAACTGGTCGTGCCCACTGAACCCCGGGGTGGCTACAAAGCTGCGCATGGAGAAAGCGTTGATCAGCCGGTCATAAAGATCCTGGTTGGCCGTCACCTGTGCCGCCGCAATCAGCGGAGCGTTGCAGGGAGGCTTGGCAAAGCTGAGCCCGGCCGGATCCACACACAGTCCGTCTTCCCCGGCCGCGCGAATGAAGCTTTCCGCATAAACTGCTCCGGAAAGGTGCACGTGCAGATCCGCGCCCTTGGGGAAATCCACAAGAAACGAATGCAACGCCAACGGACCCCGCGCAACCGCTTCCTGATAAGCATGGGCAGCACGGGCCTCCGGTTGGGCTGCCGTTTGAACGGGTAAAGTGACGCAGACAACTGCCGAAAAAGCGAACGAAGCGAGCAGAATGTGGGAGGATCGCATGGTGCCTTTCAGTGTAGTGCAGCCGTTTCCTGTCTGTGACGAGATTCTGTTGGCCGCTTCCGTCTGACCGGTTTGGAGATGTGGAGTGGTGTTGCTATACTGATTAAGTTGTTGCGGACGCCTCCCGGCTACG
>Ga0302320_10031306_pt1 | contig 10097 bp, 8 predicted proteins | sample Bog_T0_3_FD_202130 | JGI IMG/M metagenome (GOLD analysis project Ga0302320, IMG submission 202130) | Peat permafrost microbial communities from Stordalen Mire near Abisko, Sweden - Bog_T0_3 | ecosystem: Environmental > Terrestrial > Soil > Wetlands > Peat | place: Sweden: Abisko, Stordalen Mire...
CGGCGGCTTTCGCCGCAGGATCAGTCCCAGCAACTCGACCATCCACGCTCCGGTCATCAGTACGAGCACAGGTATGCGAACCAACCGGGCAGGCTGCGAATGCCGTATGTACTCGTTCTGATCGAGAGGGGTTGTATCCACGAGGTTGATGATTTCACCCACCGCGTCGGGCCGCACTGCCGCCTCCATCAGTCCGTCCACAACGTCCTCAAGAAATACGAACGGCACACTCCTTGAGCCGCTGCCTGCCACAATCCACCACCCGGCAAAATTGATCACGCCATTTGGTGCGGATCTCTCAGCGCCCGGTCCGAAAAGCTTTCCAGGACGAAGCACTACCACCGGCAATCCTCGCTCTTTGCGAGCCTGCAGCACCATCTCCTCGGCTTCGAACTTGGACTGCGTGTACAGGCTGCGGCGCACCGGAAACGGCTCCAGGGGTGAGTCTTCTCTGACCGGATCGCCCGTGTGGTGGCCAACGTGGTCCATCACGCTGAGCGAACTAACATACACGAGCCGTTTGACGCCGTGTTTCATGCAGGCATCGATTACATTTCGTGTGCCCCAGATGGTGGCCTGCTCGAACTCCGCCGGGCCGCCCTGGGTGGCCGCGCCGAGGTGATAGACCAGTTCAATCCCCTGCATGGCGGCATCGACGATATCGGTTTGCCCCAGGCTGCCGTAGACAATTGAGATCGCGCCGCCGGCGCGCTCCGGATCGGCCGGCGAGCCGCTGCGTGGAGGTCGCCGCAGCAGGAGCCGCACCGGCTCACCCGCACTGCGCAATCGTTCCACGAGTCCGCTGCCAAGGAATCCCGCGCCGCCGGTTACCAGTATTCGCGCTGGCTGGAGCAGTGGCGCCGCCTGCCGCCGAAGCCGTTCAGCCTTTGCGGCGTCCGTTGCGACCGATACGTTCTCGATCCAGGCGACGGCTCTGCGCCCTTCTTCGGCCGGAACGGGAGGTGGGTTGCCGCCCTGGAGCGACCGATAGAATTCGTGTACGCTGCGGTCGATTGCTGGCAGCGGCCGGCGGAGCAGGCCCCACGGCGTCTGAAACGATTTTCGAATCGCGTTGCGTGTCCCGGTGATCGCCATCCCAATATGGCTTGGACCGGGCATCCGCCGGCTCAGCTCGCAGGTATGCAGAAAGCAATCGACCCGCAAGGCCCCGTCGGTCCCTTGAATCAGCAGTTGGTTCTGTAACGGGCGCGCGTTCCAGGAGAGAAACATGGACCCCGTTCCGTCACGGCAATCCATCTCCGCCCGCCATTCGTCGAACGTGAGAAACGGATTCCGTCCGCTTTCATAGGCGCGCACACGCAGGTCTTTGATAGGTCCGAGAAAGAGCTCGATCAGATACAGCCCGTGTATGCCTATATCGCGGAGCGGATAGGAACCCTGCCGAGACCGCGCCGGCAAAGGTCCGCCCGCATAAGGCGGATATTCGGAACTGCGAAGAAAATGCACTGCGATCGGTTTGCCCAGGACGCCGTTGCCCACCAGTCTCACGGCTTCGAGTACGGCCTTGTCGAAGCGCGCCGAATGATTCACTGACAGAATCCGCCCCGCGCGCTGTGCAGCTTCAATCATCGAATCGCACTCGGCCACGCTCTCGGCCATCGGCTTCTCGACCAGGACGTGGCAGTTCATCTCCAGAGCTTCCAGCGCAACTTCGCAGTGCGACTCCGGCGGCGTCAGGACATGAATCACGTCCGGCGCTATCGCCTTCATCTCGGTCAGACTGGCGAACACGGGTATCCCAAACCGTTCGCCCAGCGTTCTAGCCTTCCTGGGATCAAGGTCGGTGACTCCTGCCAGTTCAACAAACGGCAGGCCGCGAACCGCTCGGGCATGCTCCCCAGCGACGTAGCCCGCGCCGACTAACCCGCATCGGATTCCTTTTGCCGGCGAGCTCTTGCTGAAGCCGCTCATCGCACCTCGTGGACTTTGCTGGCATCGGATTGCTTTTCTTCGCGGTTCTGTCGCCACTGTGCAATGAATCCCAGCGCATTCGCAACCTGCGCCAGGCAAACCAGCAACGACAGGACGAGGGCTCTTGGGGCGCGTTCGTTTGACCAGGGAGATCCGATGATTCCCAGGTAGAACAAGGGTCCCTCGATCTGCGATGACTGATCTCTCGAGCGACGCTCCAGGCGCAGTTGGAAAGCTCCAGTACCGTAGTTCCAATGCTGTCGCCAAAAGCTTGCAAGGGTCAGTTCGTGAGCATGCAACACGGTTGGCAAATCGGTGCGCCCCAGCGGCCAGCCACTTGCGCACCAGCGGTCACAGAAGTCGCGATCTTCGGCCGCGGCCCGGGAGAACTTCGTTGAGAAGCCGCCGATGGAACGAAACCTCTCGGCCGGCACGCAGAGATTGTTCGACGCCAGAAACGGCGGCCGGCCGGAACGTCCGGGACGGAAGTAGTTCTCGACGAACTGGACCAGCGCATGGCTCGCGCACGAGAATACATTGGCCCTGAGATCGTTTTCTGTTCGGCCGGCGGCTGCGCAGTTGGGATCGCTGCCGGCGTGTGCCTCCCAATGACGTAGCCAGCCGGCTTGGGGACAGCAATCGTCGTCGAGAAACAGCAGGAATTGTCCTCCACTATTGGCAGCACCCGTGTTTCGAGCACGCGCCGGACCGCCGCGATCTTGCGAAATCAAGACAACGGGAATCGATGCTGCGTATCTGCCCACAATCTCCTCGGAAACAGGGTTCAACTCATCGCTGACCACGACGACCTCAAAAAGTTCAAGAGGATAATCGAGGCGCGTCATCGCATCCAGACATCGCTCCAGTTGACGTGGCCTGCGATAGGTGGCGATCACGATCGAGAATCGGGGACAAGCCATCTCTCTGGTCTATCTCCGCTTCGCAAGCGGTCGAAGGTATGCATTCCGCGCACCGCTGTTTTGCGGAGCAGCGGTTCCTATTCGAGGCGGAGTGTGCAGGGGTTGGTTCCCGAAATCTGCAGCGATGCTGGCCGTAGCGTCCTTCGATCCATCGTCGACCACGTTGGTCTCAAAGGGAACAACAAAGCTGTTACCCAATGCCTGAAGGCAGGCAGGCAGGTATTCTTCAGCATTGCAAGCGGGATTGACCTCAGAAATCGCGATTTGCATTAAATGAATCCCCGACCGAAAACATCGACGCTTTTCAAGAGAGAATTAAGCCACAACAACGGGGAAGAGCGGCAAGCGCAATTTGATAGACGAGATCTGCCGGTCAGCATGCTCTCGGCTGCGGGTTCCGTCGGCTTGCTTCAGTATCGCTTGTGAGAGTTTAGCATCCGCTTCGTCAGGGTGAGGCTTGAAGGTCTTTTCCCTGACGTTGAGCCCAAGTCACCTCAGCTCTCAACAGGTCCAGGTTGCCGTAGGCGCCGACAATCTCCGTATCAAACTAGACCTTGATGTAGCGGAAGAGTTCCCTCCCTCGTTCAATGAAGCTCCGAAATATCCGGGCAAGCTCAACGACGGTCTGCCCGCTCAGAGCCAAAGCAGAGCTGCGCCGCTCAGGCCGCGAATTTGGATCGACGTTCCGATCGAGCAATCTGATCCACAGGTTCGTGTCCGGATTAATGAGTTCCGAAACGATGCCACAAAGTCTACAACTTAAAATAAGTCATTGTCCTTGCAGATCCTCATGAAACGAACGGCGTTGTCTTTGGGGAACCGGAGGAAGAGCCACCATTGTTTCCTAATAGTATTGTTTGAGGCACGTTCTCAGAACGAGAATGGGGAGTTCACTGAACTCCGACCGTGAGAAGATAATCAAATCGAAAAAGGGAGTGCCACTGACCCATCCCTAAGCGATTGGCCTCTTCTTTGGAACAAAATGCACGAAGGAAGTGTGTACGATGAACCGCATTACAGACCAGGGAATCTGGATAGAGTCGGATGTTTCCTTGGCCGACACGTCCCATTGGACTGTACCGTTGCGGCTGGTGAAGGCCGTTGCCTCGGGCGTAGCCGCAAATCTGGGCAGCGTCCCGCCTCTCCTGGCAAGCAACCTGGAGACAATCCGCGATATCTACGCCGCCTGGCTTGGGGGCCATCAGGTACCGTTGAACTTTGAGTTGGCGACCAATGCCGCGGCTGCGGCCAGCGGCGTTTCGCTCTTCTTTTCCGGCGGCGTAGACAGCTTTTATTCCCTTATCAAGCACCGGGACGAGGTGGAGAATCTGGTGCTGGTTCACGGCTTCGACATTTCCCTCAACGACACGAAGACCTTTGCGATGGCTGAAGCGCAAGCCAGGGAGGCGGCCCGCCTCTTCGGCAAGCGCTTGATCGTGGCAAGGACCAACGTGCGCCTTGATCAGCCCAGCGTTCCGGGCGGCTGGGGAATGTACCACGGCGCACCGCTAGCCGCCGTCGCGCATGCGCTAGCACCAAATCACGGCAAGATCTACATCGCACCGAGTTACTCTTATGCCGATCTGCACCCGTGGGGATCGCATCCTCTGCTCGATCCCCTTTGGTCGACGGAGGCCGTCCAGGTCGTCCACGATGGAGGGGAAACCCGGCAAGACAAGTTGCGTGTCCTGGTTCAATATCCCGAGGTGTTGCCGCGGCTGCGCGTCTGTTGGCAGAACACCGGCGATTACAATTGCGGCTGCTGCGAAAAGTGCGTCAGGACAATGCTCGGTTTGCTCGCCCTCGGCGTCGATCGCTACGCAGCGTTTCCAGACACCCTCACGCCCGAGCTCGTACGTCAGCAAGGGCTCAGCCACGATTCCGCGCTGTTTTGGCGGGAACTACTTTCCCCAGGCCTGCCGCCCACCTATCAAGAAGCCGTGAAATCGGCCATCCGTAGCAGCGATGCAGGCCTGCCGCCGCGCACGGGTAGGTGGAAGCGGGGTGTCAAACGATGGCTCTTCGCAACGCGCAATGCTGCCAGGGCATTGGTGTCGCCGATCTATCATTCCTGAGTGCGTGTCGCGCTTCGTTTTCCGAACTGACAAACTCTGAAAGCGTCGGCATTTCGCCGGCAGAGGGAAATCAATGAACCGCGTAACAGATAACGGAATCTTTATTGAATCGGACGTTCCCTTGATCGACACGCCCCTGTGGTCGGTGCCCTTACGCTTGGTAAAGGCTGTCGCCGAGGGAAAAACCGCAAATCTGGGCAGCGTCCCGCCGCTCCTGGCAAAGAATCTGGAATCGATCCGCGATATTTACGCAGCTTGGATTGACGGCGGTCACAGGGTGCCGCTGGATTTTGAGATCTCCTCCGATGGCGCGCCCCCGGCCAGCGGCGTATCGCTCTTCTTTTCCGGCGGTTTGGACAGTTTCTGTTCCCTCGTCAAACACCGGGACGAAGTTGAGAATATGGTGTTGATTCACGGTTTTGACGTTCCCTTGGCCGACACGAAGACGTGGGACCTGGCTGAAGCGCAAGCTCGGGAGGCGGCTCAGATCTTTGGCAAACGCCTGATCTTAGTAAGAACCAATGTATTCTGGGAGCAGCCCAGCGTTCCAGGCGGTTGGGGTAAATACTTTGGTGCGGCTCTTGCGGCAGTTGCTCTTGCGCTTGCGCCCAATCACGAAAAAATCTACATTGCATCGTCTTACTCATATGCCAATCTGCGCCCGGATGGATCTCACCCATTGCTTGACCCCCTTTGGTCAACCGAAACACTTCGATTCATCCATGATGGAGGGGAAACCCGCATGGAGAAGCTACGCCTTCTGCTTCCGCACCCAGAGGCGTTGTCACGGCTGCGCGTGTGCTGGGAGAATGAGGGCAACTACAACTGCGGCGTCTGCGAAAAGTGTCTTAGGACCATGCTGGGTTTGCGAGCTCTTGGCGTCGATCGCTGCGCCGCGTTTCCAGATACCCTCACCGTGGATTTTGTTCGCCAGCAAGAACTTAAGCCTAAATCCGTCGTGTTTTGGAAGGAACTGCTGAACGCTGGTCTTCCGCCGGCCCTGAACGCCGCCGTGAAATCGGCCATTCACAGCTGCGACGCCGGCCTGCCGCCACGTACGGGCCATTTCAAGCGTGGTGTCAAACGATGGCTATACGCCGCGCGCAACGCCGGAAAGGCATTGGTGTCGCCTATCGATCGTTCCTGATGATGTGTAGCATCTGGTTCCCGAGCCGGACAATTTTGAACGCGCCGGCATTTCTTCGGTGGAGGGTAGTTTATGAACCGCGTAACAGACCAGGGAATCTGGATTGAATCCGATGTTCCGTTGGCCACCACGGCAGATTGGCCAGTGCCATTACGGTTGTTGCGGGCCGTCTCCGAGCGAGAACCTGCAAACCTCGGCCACGTCTCGCCGCTTTTGGCAAGTAACGTGGAAACAATCCGCGATATCTATGTTGCCTGGACCGGCCTCAGCCAGATAACGTTGGCCTTCGAGGTTGCTCCTGCTGCGGCCCCATGTAGTGGGGTGTCGCTATTCTTCTCGGGCGGAGTGGACAGTTACTATTCCCTCATCAAACACCGGGATGAGATTGAGAGTCTTGTGTTCGTTCACGGCTTTGAAATACCCTTGGCGGATTTGGAGACGTTTGCTTCGGCCCAAGCGCAAGTGCGCGAGGCAGCCGGCCTCTTCGGCAAGCGTCTGATTGTGGTTCGGACCAATATGCGTTGGGAACGACCCAATGATCCGCCATTGACGAATCTAAGTTGGGAATGGCCCCATTCCCCGTGCGGTTGGTTCATGGGGCATGGCGCAGGGATGGCCACCGTCGCCCATGCGCTCGCGCCCAATCACGGGAAGATGTACATCGCATCGTCCCATTCGTATGCCGACCTGCACCCGTGGGGATCGCACCCGTTGCTGGATCCGCTGTGGTCGAGTGAGGCGGTCCAGATCGTCCATGATGGCGGGGAAACCCGCGTTGAGAAGTTGCGCGTACTGGCGCAGTACCCTGAAGCGCTCAAGCGATTGCGTGTTTGTCATAGGAGCTATGGGAGCGAGAATTGCGGTCTCTGCGAAAAGTGCCTAAGGACGATGCTGGGCTTGCTTGCCGTGGGTGTCGATCGCTGCGCAGCGTTTCCAGACACCCTCACGCCGGAACTCGTGCGCCAGCCAAAACTCAACGGCGATTCCATCCTTCATTGGCGCGAACTGCTTCGCGCCAGTCTTCCGCCGGCCTATCACGCCGCTGTGAAATCGGCCATCAATAGCTATGACAAAGGCCTGCCGCCACGCTCAGGCAAGTTGAAGCGGGCGATCAATCGCTGGCGATTTGCCCTGCTCCACGCCTTGAGCGCATTGATGTCACCAATCACTCGTTCCTGAAGTCCAAGACTCCGCCACCCCGTAGCAGATAGCGCCATGGCATTCGATCAGTCGTGTCGGAAAGGTAATATGAAGAAGAGGCGCAAGGGCGTCCATTCCCGGCCTGACGAGGTTGCCTTGCCGTATCCCGCAGTCCAGTCATGACCAAACGCATTGTTGTCGAGGCGGGGAGTTACGACTACCGCAATTTGGGAGACACGGCCATGATGCAGGTCGCCGTCTTGCGCCTGAAGGAGTTGTGGCCTCACGCGGAGATTGGCGTCATCACCGTTCGCCCGGACCTGCTCGCGCGTTTCTGTCCTTCCGCGGTTCCCATTGACGTCAAAGCTCGGCACGCCTGGCTAGCAGGCAGATCATTATTTGGCCGATTCGGCCGGAGACTCCCGCCAAAAGTATCAACTATCCTGAAACGGACGGAAGAACAGCTTTGGCTGCGATTCCCGGCGCTGACGGATCTGTGGGCCATCTTTTGGGCGTTGGCCTTGCACAGGGCTGTTCTACCGTCATCATCCGGGTTCCGCAAGCGAGTGATTGGAGCCGACCTTTTGGTCCTTGCCGGCATGGGTGCGTTGAACGACGCTTTTGGAGAGAACGCCCGCTGGCTCCTGGATGAGTTTGGCGCCGCGTCACGGGCGGGTGTTCCGATTGTCGCATTTGGGCAGGGTATTGGCCCCATCACCAAGCCTTTATTGCTGGCAAAGGCCCGGACTGTGCTTCCTCAGTTCAAGCTGATAGGCCTGCGGGAAGGCCGCACGGCATTACCGCTGCTGGAGTCTCTCGGGGTGTCGAGAGAGAGAACCATCGTTACGGGCGACGACGCCATAGAACTCGCATACGAGCTGCGGACTGCGTCGATGGGCGACGCCATTGGCGTCAATCTGCGCATCGCCGCTTATGCCGAGACAGATGCGGAAACCGTAGGTAAACTCAGTGAATCTCTGCGGCGCGCTGCCCAGGCGCTGAACTCCTCCCTGGTTGCTGTGCCCATATTGCTTCACCAGAGCAACTCGGATGTGGAGACCATCGTCGAGTTGCTGGATGGTCAGATTCCAAGTTCACTTGCAGCGATCGAATCCCCGGAGGACGTCATTCGCCAGATCGGCAAGTGCAGGGTCGTGGTGACGGGCAGTTATCATGCCGGAGTCTTCGCCTTGGCTCAGGGCATACCGGTCGTGGGCTTGGTGCAGTCCGCTTACTACGAACAAAAGTTCGCCGGTCTTCAGGAACAATTCTCAGGCGGCTGCCGCTCCATCGACTTCAGGCGGCCAGTCACTTCCGGCGAGATTGAAGATGCGATCCGGAATGCCTGGGAGTCTGCCGAAGAAGTCAGGCCATCGTTGCTTGAGGCTGCGGCTCGCCAGATCGAACTCAGCCGAGCGGCCTACCGGGCCGTGAAGGGTCTTTATCGGCTTGAGCCGTAGAGTTCCGAGTTTTTCGCTCCCTCGTTCCTTGTGGCTTGCGCCAGATTCTGAACAAACGCTCGATTGGGCCGGGCGCGGCCCCAGGGCGCTGCAGGATAGGTCGCTGCGCAGGAGCCGAGCCGGAGGTGCGGGAATAGAAATTCCAGCCCCAAACGGTTATCCTTCAAACATGGTGGTTGGTTCGGTTTCAGTTGTCGTTCCTCATTACAATCGTCCGGATTTTGTTCGCGAGGCGCTGCTGTCGATCCATCAGCAGACTGTCAAGCCCACCGAGGTTTTGCTGGTGGACGACGACTCCAGCCCGGAAAACCGGGAGAAACTGAAGGATCTGTCGAGTTTGGCCACCATCCTCACAACTCCCAGGAATGTCGGTCTTGCGGGGGCGCGGAACTTCGGCGCGCAACATGCGAAAGGCGAATGGCTCACCTTCCTCGACGACGACGACTGCTGGCTGCCGGACAAGCAGGAGCGACAGATCCGCTATTTGGAAGCTCATCCGCAGGTGAAGGCATTAGGCGGCGGCCTGACGATGGAGACGCCGGATGGACGGGAAGAGTATTGGGGCGGCGAGCTCACGCGCCGGCCGACCCTTGCAAGCGCACTCGTCTACACCGCATCGATGGCCCAGGCGCTCATGATCCGCCGCGACGTCTTCCTGGAACTGGGCGGCTTCGACGCCCGCCTGCGTCATCTGGAGGACTATGAGTTTGGCATCCGCCTGCTCGCCTCCGGCAATGAGACTCATTTTCTAGGCGAGCCTTTATTTATCTATCGCCAGGGCGGCCCCCAGCGGCTTAGTCTTCAATGGGGCAGGATGCTCAGTGCCGAGATGAGGATCCTCAATATGCATCCCGGCCTCATACGCAAAGAGTTCGGCTCGCTGGGCGCGATCCGCCTGAAGGCGCGGTTCTGCAAAAAACATGGGCTGCAGAAGGGGCGTTTGGTGGGCAGATCGGTCTGGGCGTGGGGCTGTGCGTTGGAAGCGATCTTTGGCCCCCAGCGCGAAGAGCTCGATGGTTGAATGGCCCGGCATGGTTGAGACGGATTCCAAGGCTTGAAGTGACGAGATGGAGGGCTCCGTTTGAGAATCGGGCGAGTGGCCCAGGTCCCCGGCCTGCAAACCGCGCACAGACAGGGGGTGGCCCAGGTCACTCGCTGTCTCGCCTTCGGGGACCTGGGACGGCAGGTGGCCCACCCTGGGTTTCTCCACGCCGCCCCCGCATAACTCACGGGCGGGATGCTCAACAGCCCGCACCCACCGGAGCCCGGCCTCGCGCCCCCGCGCGACCTTTTCTCATATGTCTCTTGGTACAAAAGTCGACGGCCACATCTGCCTTTCAATCATAGTTTCTGTTTACGTGACGTCGCATGGATTCATCCTGCCTATGTGTGGACCAGGCGCGGCGATGTTGGTACCACCAGC
>Ga0302320_10031307_pt1 | contig 10097 bp, 7 predicted proteins | sample Bog_T0_3_FD_202130 | JGI IMG/M metagenome (GOLD analysis project Ga0302320, IMG submission 202130) | Peat permafrost microbial communities from Stordalen Mire near Abisko, Sweden - Bog_T0_3 | ecosystem: Environmental > Terrestrial > Soil > Wetlands > Peat | place: Sweden: Abisko, Stordalen Mire...
CCGTTCATCATCTTGGTGCCCATGACGTGGGTCGAGTTGACGTTGCCGAAGATGTCCAGCTCCAGCGCGGTGTTCATGGCGATGATGCCCAGGCGCCGGGCGATGCCCGGGCTGTTGGAGATCTCCATCTGGCGGATGACGAACTTCTTCCGCCAGGCATCCATGTTGGCTTTCCACTGGAGCTGGCAGGCGGGGGAGAGGGTCATGGCGGCGCCGGAGGCCACCACCAGCTTGTCGTGCAGCAGCAGTTCGATGACCGAATCCTGCATCACTTCGGTGTAGATGGAGACCGGCTCCTGGGCCGGATCCGCGGCCATGCTGCCGAGCACGGCGTTGGCCACGTTGCCCACGCCGGACTGGTAGGGTTGCTCGCTGTTCAGCCGGCCCAGCTTCCGTTCCTGCTTCAGGAAAGCCAGGATGTGGGCGGCGATGGTCTTGGAGTCCTGGTCGGGTTCCCGGAAGCCGCCGGTGCGGTCCGCCAGGTTGGTCTCGACGATGGCCTTGATCTTGCCAGGGTCCACCTGCACGTAGTCGGTGCCGATGCGGTCGCCGGAGTGGAGCAGGGGGATGGTCTGCCGGTGCGGCATGTCCTCTGGGATGTAGACGTCGTGGTAGCCCTTGAGCCCGTGGCCATAGAACGAATTGAGCTCGATCAGGATCCGGTCCGCGGTCTGCAGGTAGGAGGCGGAGGCGCCGCCCGAGGCGGCCAGGTAGATCCGGCCGTCCTCGGTCACGTCCACGGCCTCCACCAGGGCCACCGTGGGCTTGGGCAGGAAGCCCCAGCGCACCATCTGGCCGACGTGGGACAGGTGCATGTCGGTGAACTCGATTTCGCCTGCGTTGATGCCGGCCCGCACATCCGGGTTGGACTGGTACGGCAGGCGGCGGGAAAGGGCCTTGGCCCGGGCCAGCACGCCATCCAGCTCGTCGCCGGTGCTGGCGCCGGTGTACAGCGACACCTGGAACGGCTTGCCGTCTTCGTGCCACCGGACCGCCCGTGCCGCCAGGGCGCCGGGAATGACCTTCGGGTAGCCGGAAGGGGTGAAGCCGCTGGCGCCGATCACGTCACCGTGGTGGATGAGTTCGGCGGCCTCCTGGGCCGTCATGGTTCGAGAAGCGGTCAGCGCGTTCATAGGGCCTCGCCGGGATAAGTTGTATCGTGATTTAATTATTGATTATAGGCTGACCGGGCCGCAGCACGCTCAACCAAATATGCGCTCCGGGGTCAATTCGTCCATGAGCTCGGCCATCTGGCATCATGGTAGCCGTGGCACGGTTCTTTCGAGGTCCCCATGGCAGACGCCCCCCTGATTCGCCTATCCGACATCAAGAAGTACTATCAGATGGGCGACATGGAAGTGCGGGCCCTGGATGGGGTTTCCCTGGACATCCACCGGGGCGAGTATGTTGCGATCATGGGACCATCCGGTTCCGGCAAGTCCACCATGATGAACATCATCGGCTGCCTGGACACGCCCACCAGCGGCACCTACCACCTGAACGGCAAGCTGGCCTCGGCCATGTCCGACGATGAACTGGCCGGCATCCGCAACGAAGAGATCGGTTTCGTGTTCCAGACCTTCAACCTGCTGGCCCGCACCACGGCCCTGCAGAATGTCGAGCTGCCGCTGATCTACGGCGGCGTGCACGCCCGCGACCGGCACAGGCAGGCCCTGAAGGCCCTGGACAACGTGGGGCTCGCCCTGCGCGCCGACCACATGCCCAACCAGCTTTCCGGCGGCCAGCGCCAGCGGGTGGCAATCGCCCGGGCCCTGGTGAACAACCCCTCCATCCTGCTGGCCGACGAGCCCACCGGCGCCCTGGACACCAAGACCAGCGTGGAGATCATGAACCTGTTCGAGGAGTTGTTCCAGCGCGGCAACACCATCATCCTGGTGACCCACGAAGAGGACATCGCCCGCCACGCCCACCGGATCATCAAGCTGCTCGACGGCCAGATCATCCACGACGAGCCGAACGAGCCGATCTCCAGCGCGCAGCACCTGGCCAACCTGCGGATTTAGGACCGTTGTCCCGCCCGTCGCGCCTTCATGTTTGGTTCGGGTTCCGGGGGTTTGCGCCGACCCACCGGTGCGTGAACGCCTTGGAGCGTCCTCGCTGCGCTGCGGGCGCTCCAAGGGTTCACGCAGGCCTTCCCCGACGAAGGGTTGGTTTCTTCAGCGTTGAACCTCCCCTCCTTGAAAGGAGGGGATTCTTACGGCTCGCGCCGCAGGATTCCTGCTTCGACGGCCGCCTGACGGCATGGCTCCACAGGCTGCTGCCGGGGTCCCCTCGGCAGTACCTCGTTCGAGGATGTTACGAGCGGCATTGACATCGGCGTTGGCGCCATGGCCGCAGAACAAGGCTTAGACGGAAACGGTGGCCCTTGTGAATGATCATGGCGAAAATTTAGCGACATTTCCTGTCTTGGCAAGTATAAATGCACGGCTTGACCCCGCCCTCAAGGACGGGGTTTGCGCCACAGTCGAGGTCAATGACGCAAAATTCCATTCAACCATGCGTGGGAACCTGGCCCTTCCAGCACCTGCCCCCTCCCCCCGTGCCGCCATCCGCCTCGACCGGCAACCCATCAGGGAAGGCCAGCGTGAGGCCTTGGATCGCCCGCAGGCAGCGAAGCGGCCGAGGACCAAGGACCTCACGCAAGGGTGGGTCGGCGCAGCGTCGCGGGACCCTACGGGAGAATCGGCAGGACGACACAGGAGGGCAGCGCGGCGTTGTGGTAGACCGTATGCTCTGCCTTGCGGAAGTCCTCGTCCCGGGCCCGGTAGATGTCGGTGAACACCTGCGGGTTGCGGTCCACCAGGGGGAACCAGGAGCTCTGGATCTGCACCATGATCCGGTGGCCCTTGGCGAAGGTGTGGCAGACGTCGTTCAGGGCGAAGCTCACGGCGGTGGGCTGGCCGGGCCGGAACGGTTCCGCGGTCTCCAGGCCGTGGCGGAACTTGCCGCGCATCACTTCGGCCCGCACCAGCCGCTGGCAGCCGCCCAGGCCGCCCCCGGCCGCATCCGATTCGCCGCTCTCCCCGGGCAGCACGTCGACCAGTTTCACCACCCAGTCCGCGTCGGTGCCGGTGGTGCTCACCTGGAGCCGGGCCTGGAGCGGGCCGGCGACGGTGACCGGGGCGGTGAGCGGATCGGTCCGGTAGACCAGCACGTCCGGGCGCCGGGCGGCGAAGCGCTGGTCCTCCACCATGAAGGCCGAGGCGACCCGGGCTTCGGTGCCGGCGGTGTAGGGCACCGGGTGGGCGGGGTCGCTTTCGAAGCTGTCGGCCCCGGCGGCCGCCTTGGGCGCCTGGAAGGCCAGCCGGCCGCCTTCGCGGAGATACAGGGGGGTGGGCCGGCCCTCGGGCGGAGGCCAGGCGTTGAACCGGCGCCAGAGGTTGCCGCCGGTATCGAACACCAGGGCCCGGGGCAGGCCGGGGTCGGGCGCCCCTTTCAGGTGCTGCCGGAAGAACGGCGCCTCGACCCGCTCCCGGTAGAAGGCAGCGCTGCCCTCGCCGAAGCGCGCGTCGCCGAGCTGGTCCTCGTCCTCCCAGGACCAGCCGCCGTGGTCCCAGGGGCCCATGACCAGGATGCCCCGCGCGCCGACACGCCGGTCGACCTGGAGGGTGCCGAACAGGTCCTCCGGGTCGAACCAGCCGCCCACGGTCAGCACCGCGGGGCGGATGTCCTTCAGGTGCGGGCGCAGATCCCGGGCCTTCCAGTAGGCGTCGTCGGTGCCGTGGGCCATCTCCTCGGTCCAGACCTGGGCCTGGCCATGGAAGTAGCGGGCGTCGGCGTGGGGCAGGGCGCCCAGGTCCAGGAAGAACTGGTAGGCGTCGGGGTGCGCCCGGGCGAAGGCCGGCGGCTCGGGCTCAAGCGATGTGGGCCGCGGCCGGGGCGCGGCGTACACGGCGTCGAACCAGAAGGTCTGGGCCAGCATCAGGGCGCCGTTGTGGTGATCGTCGTCGCCGGCGAACAGGTCGGCCATGGGGGCCTGGGGGGAAACGGCCTTGAGCGCCGGGTGGGCGCCCACCAGCGCGCAGGCGGCGTAGAAGCCGGGGTAGGAGATGCCCCAGGCGCCAACCCGGCCGTTGTTGCCAGGCACCTGCTTCAGCACCCAGTCGATGGTGTCCCAGGCGTCGGTGGCCTCGTCCACGCCGCGGCCTTCCAGCAGCGGCGTCATTTCCTGGAAGGCGCCCTCGCTCATCATCTTGCCGCGCACGTCCTGGTTGACGAAGATGTAGCCTTCCCGGGCCAGCAGGCCGCTGGGCCCGAGCTCCTCGGGGTAGGCGTCGGGTCCGTATGGGCCGACGCCATAGCAGGTGCGCTGCAGCAGGACCGGGAACGGGCCGGGGCCTTGGGGCGTATAGATGGCCGTGAACAGCCGGACCCCGTCGCGCATGGGGACCATCACCTCCTGCTTGCGGTAGTTGGCCCGCAGGTAGGCGGCGCCCTGGGCCGGCAGCGGGCGCCCCAGGACCAGGACCAGCGCCAGCACGGCGCGCTTCACGGCAGCACCGGCAGCACCAGGTGCGAAGCCTGCCCCGGGCCGTGGAAGAGCTGCTGCTCGGCCTTGCGGAAATCGCTCTCCTTGGCGTGGTAGATGTCGGTGAACACCTGGGGGTTGCGGTCCATGAGCGGGAACCATGAGCTCTGCACCTGCACCACCAGCCGGTGTCCCCGCCGGAAGGTGTGGAAGACGTCGTTGAGCGCGAACCGGACCTCGGTGGGGCGGCCCGGCACGAACGGCTTGGGGTGGGTGAAACTCTCGCGGAACTTGCCGCGCATCACTTCGCCGCGCACCAGCCGCTGGGCGCCGGCGTCGGGCTCGTCCAGGTCGTCCGGATAGCCGTCGATCACCTTAACCACCCAGTCCGAGTCGGTGCCCGAGGTGCTCACCCAGAGATCGGCCTGGATCGGGCCGGCCAGGGTGAGGTCCGACGGCAGCGGGTCGGTCCGGAAAGTGAGCACGTCCGGCCTGCGCCCGGCGAAGCGCTGGTCGGCGGTCATGTATTCCCTGGCCATGGCGATGGCGATCCCGTTCAGGTAGGGCACCGGCCTGGCCGGATCGCTGGGGTAGGCGTCGCCGCCGGCCTGATCGGGGGCGTCGAAGCCGAGCCGGGCCCGGCTTTCGAAGTAGAGGTTGACCGGCCGCAGACCCTCGGGGGGCCACGCGTCCAGCCGGCGCCAGCGCCCGGCGCCGGTCTCGAACATGGTGGCCCGGGCCAGTCCGGGATCCGGGGCGCCCTTCAGGTGCCGCATGAAGAACGGGAATTCGATCCGGGTCTGGAAGAACCCCGCGGCGGCGCCGTCGCCGGGGTGGCGCCAGGCGCCGTGGCTCCAGGGGCCCATCACCAGGTATTGGTCGGTTTCCGGGCTCTGGCGGGCCAGGGCCAGGTGGGTCTGCAGGGCGCCGAACAGGTTTTCCGCGTCGTACCAGCCGCCCACGGTCAGCACCGCCGGGCGCACAGCGCGCAGGTGCGGTCTCAGGTCGCGCGCCTGCCAGTAGGCGTCATAGCTGCCGTGGGCCATGAGCGCTTCCCAGAAGGGGATGCGGCCCTTGAAGTGGCGCGCGTCGGCGTTGCCCAGGGGGCCCAGGTCCAGGAAGAACGCATAGCCGTCCGGGGTGCCGTGCTGGAAGGGCGGCGGCTGCTCGGTGGTGGGCCGGGGCCGGGGCCAGCCGAACTCGGCCAGGAAATTGAACGCGTGGGGCAGCCAGAAGGCGCCGTTGCGGTGGAAATCATCGCCGATGAACCAGTCCACGATGGGGCCCTGGGGCGACACCGCGCGCATGGCCGGGTGGGCGTCGATCAGCCCGGCGGCGGCGTAGAAGCCCGGATAGCTGACGCCCCACTGGCCCACCTTGCCGTTGTGGTTGGGCACGTGGCGCAGCAGCCATTCCACCGTGTCGTAGGTGTCGGTGGACTCGTCCACCACGGTGCGGCCGCCGGTGTGGGGCAGGGCCGGGGTCATGTCCAGGTGGATCCCCTCGCTCATCATTTGGCCGCGCACATCCTGGTAGACGAAGATGAAGCCCTCCTCGCCGAACGGGGCCGAGGGGCCCAGGTCGCCCTTGACGCGCCCGGGACCGTAGGGGGCCACCCCGTAGGGCGTGCGCTCCATCAGGAACGGGTAGCTCCGGCCATGGTCTTTGGGTTCATAGATCGCCGTGAACAGCCGGGTGCCGTCGCGCATGGGCACCATGACTTCCTGCTTGGCATAGTGCTCCAGGACGTAGGGGACCCCCTGGGCGCCCAGGGCCAGGGCCATGACCGCCGCGCAGCAGCTCCGCCTCAGTCCGGTCCATGGATTCATCCGCTGCTCCGTCCGCTTGAAGGTATTCTGGAACATTACCTGGGAGCACACGGTGTTTGGAAAGATTCGTTACATCCACTTCGTCGGAATCGGCGGCATCGGCATGTCGGGCATTGCCGAGGTGCTGGTGAATCTCGGCTACCAGGTGAGCGGTTCCGACCTCAAGGACGGCCCCATCACCCAGCGCCTGGCCAGCCTCGGGGTGCGGGTGACCATCGGCCATGATGCGAAATGCATCGAGAACGCCCAGGTTGTGGTGATATCCAGCGCCGTGAAGGGCAACAATCCGGAAGTGGTGGCCGCCCGGGCGGCCAAGGTGCCGGTGATCCCGCGCGGCGAGATGCTGGCGGAACTGATGCGCATGAAGTACGGCATCGCCATCGCCGGATCCCACGGCAAGACCACCACCACCAGCATGGTGGCCCAGGTGCTCAGCCAGGGCGGGATCGACCCCACCATCGTCATCGGCGGCAAGCTGGGCGCCATCGGCAGCAACGCCAAGCTGGGCAAGGGCCCGTTCCTGGTGGCCGAAGCGGACGAATCCGACGGCAGCTTCCTGCTGCTTTCGCCCACCATCGGCGTGATCACCAACGTCGACCGGGAGCATCTGGACCACTACAAGAACCTGGGCGAGATCATGGACGCCTTCGCCTCTTTCGGCAACAAGGTGCCGTTCTACGGCTCCGTGTTCGTCTGCATGGACGACCCCAACGTGGCCGCCCTGCGGCCCCGGCTCAAGCGCCAGGTGCGCACCTACGGCACCAACCCCCAGGTGGACATCCGGGCCCTGGAGCTGCGCATGGACGGCTGGCGCTCCCATTTCAAGGTGCGCGCCTACGGCGAGGACCTGGGCGAATTCTCCCTTGGCATTCCGGGCCACCACATGGTGCTCAACGCCCTGGCCACCATCGGGGTGGCCCTGGAACTGGGCGTCGAGCGGGAAGTGATCCGCGCCAGCCTGGCCAACTTCACCGGCGCCGACCGGCGGTTCCAGAAGCGCGGCGAGCGCAACGGGGTGACCGTGGTGGACGACTACGGCCACCACCCCACCGAGATCGCCGCTACGCTGAGGGCCGCCCGGGCCGGGTTCCCGGACCGGCGCCTGGTGGTGGCCTTCCAGCCGCACCGCTACAGCCGCACCCAGGCCCTGCTCGAGGAGTTCGGCCAGGCCTTCTTCGACGCCGACCTGGTGCTGGTCACCGACATCTACGCCGCCTCGGAAGCGCCCATTCCCGGCCTCACCGGCCGCTCCGTGGTGGACGCCATTCTCGCCCACGGCCAGCGGGAAGCCAGCTACGTGCCTCGGGTGGAAGACATGGCCCAGGCGCTGGCGGCCGTCACCCGGCCCGGGGACATGGTGCTGACCCTCGGGGCCGGCAACATCACTTCGGTGGGACCGGCCTTCCTGGATCTGCCCTGAACGCAAGAAGGCCCGGCAAGCGCCGGGCCTTCTCGCGTGAAGCGATCCTGTCTACTTGATCGCCTTCTTGACGGCGGCGAAATCAGGCACGCCGTCCTTCTCGGAGTCCTTGGCGACCTTGCCGACTTCGTTGAGATCCTTGGCGCCCATCTTGACGTGGCAGGTGGTGCAGCTGGCGTTGGCGATGCCGGCGGCCTTGGCTTTGGCGACAAAGGCCGGCTTGGCCATGGCGGGGAGGGCCAGCACCATGGCGGCGACGAGGACGAGGGTTGAGGAGTGGCGCATGATGCCTCCAGAAGAAAGCCACCGGTTGAGGTGGGGTGACGACAAACATCGAATAATGAGAATAGTTGATTTTCAGATCAACTGCCCCGAAAACTTAACAAGATTGGTGCCAATCCGGTCTCCGGGTAGCCTGGAAGCCATGGGCGAACCTCAAGACAGCCGCATCACCCTGACCCGGCCCGGCCTGGCCTGCGTCCCGCCGTTCTGGGCCCGGGGGCCCCACCTCCAGACCATCGCCGCCAACTACCTGCCCAGCCCCACCCCGGTGCTGCCCTGGGAGCGGCTCCGGCTGGACCTGGACGACGGCGACGCCCTGGCCGTGCGCGCGCTCGACGGCACGACCGGCGTGGTCGTCCATCTCTTCCACGGCCTGGGCGGCAGCGCGGACGGCCACTACCTGCTCCGGGCCGCGGCCCGGTTCCACGGCCTGGGCCACGCGGTGCTGGCGGTGAACCACCGGGGCGCCGGCGAGGGCGCCGGCTGGTCCCGGCATTCCTACAACAGCGGCTCCACCGGGGATCTGGCGGCCGTCCTGCGCTTCGGCCGGACCCGGTTCCCCGGCCACCTGCACGTGGCGGTGGGCTTCTCCATCAGCGCCAACATGCTGCTCCTGCTGCTCGGGCGGGGCGGCGCGGATCTGCCGGACCGGGCCATCGCGGTGAACCCGCCGGTGGACCTGGAGGCCTGCTCCAGGCGACTGGTCACCGGATTCAACCGGTGCTACGACCAGTATTTCGTCCGCCGGCTGCGCGGCGAGGTGATGCGCCGGCCCGGCGCCCGGCCCCTGCCCGCCACCGCCACCCTGCGCGAATTCGACGCGGTCTACACCGCCCCCCAGGGCGGCTTCCCCAGCCGGGAGGCCTACTACGCCGATTGCTCCTGCGGCCCGCACCTGGCCGGCATCCGGGTGCCCACGGTCATCCTCACCGCCCTGGACGATCCCTTCGCCCCCGGCGGCGACATCCTGGGCTGCGCGCCGGGGGCGGCGGTGCACCTGCACGCCGAGCCCTTCGGCGGGCACATGGGTTACCTGAGCCACAACCTGGAGGGCTACCGCTGGCTGGATTACGCGCTGGAGCATTACCTGGGGGAGCTCGTCACGACCGCATGGAAAGCCTGCACCGGCTGGGTGCCGGGGCAGGCTGACGGCGTGCCGCCGGACTACTTGGCGAAACGGCGGGAAACCTCGCTCCAGTTGATGTTGTCCAGGAAGACATTGACATAGTCGGGGCGCTTGATGCCGTAGTCGACCATGAAGGCGTGCTCCCAGCTGTCCAGCACCACCAGCAGGTCCTGCTCGATGGGCACGCCCAGGTGGTGTTCGGCGAAGAAGTAGCTGTGCAGCTTGCCGTCCCGGCGGTTGCGGGTCAGGATGGCCCAGCCCGGGCCGCCCAGGGCCGCGGCCTTCAGGTCGGCCAGGACCTTCTCCTGGCCGCCCTGGGCGTCCAGCGCCTTCTGCAGTTCCGTCGACACGTCCCCCTTGGCGCCCAGATTCTCGAAATACAGCTCGTGCAGGAACGACCCATTGAAGGCGACCACTTCGCGCCGCTTGAGTTCGCTGTATTCATTGAAGGAGTAGTTGGGCTTGGTATTGTCGGCGCCGGCCAGCTTCTCCTCGATCTCGTTAAGCTTGGTCACGTAGCCCTTATAAAGGGTGAAGTGCTGGTCCAATTGGCTGTCGCTGAAGCCCTTGAGGGCCCCGCCCTTCAGGTGGTCGTAGTTCTTAGCGGCATAGGCCATGAAATCCTCCGTCAACTCGCGCGATCGCGCCGGTTTAATCCTATCCGAGTTTTCGGTGGAGAAATCCAAATGTTTATTAAAGTGCAGGTTCAGAGTAGATAGCGCGGGTGGACTGGAAGGCGGCCGGCGGTTCGGCAAGCCATAGCCCGCCCAGGATCATCGTGCTCACCGGCACATCGGGCGTCTTCACGCCCCGGTGCGACATGCAGGTATGGACCGCCATCAGCTTCACGCCCCAGGCGGCGGGGCGCAGGTGCTCGGCCAGGGCCCCGGCGATCTGGTGGGTCATGCGCTCCTGGACCTGCAGCCGGTTGGCGAAGCCCTGCACCACCCG
>Ga0302320_10031312_pt1 | contig 10096 bp, 9 predicted proteins | sample Bog_T0_3_FD_202130 | JGI IMG/M metagenome (GOLD analysis project Ga0302320, IMG submission 202130) | Peat permafrost microbial communities from Stordalen Mire near Abisko, Sweden - Bog_T0_3 | ecosystem: Environmental > Terrestrial > Soil > Wetlands > Peat | place: Sweden: Abisko, Stordalen Mire...
CCATACCTCCCCACCAATTTAAAAAAAACCCCCACCCCCCGCCGCACGCGCTGGTTTTGGGCCGACCGTAGCGGCCCGACTAGTATCCCGCCTGCGTAGTCGTGCTCGAGGCCGTGATGCTCCCAAAAACGCCATCGGTCTGGTTGGCAAACCCCGCCGTGTAAAACAGCGTAGTTGACGGCTTGTCGGAATCACCGTTTCCGAACGCTAGAGACCATAAACCAGGGAACGAGAGAGCTTGCCCGTTACTTCCGGTGAGCGGCCCGACCGAGGTCGCCAACTGAGTTCCATTCGGGGTGAAGATACTGATTTTCCCGTCCCCGAAATTCCCGATCAGAACGTCTCCCGCCAGTGAGGCGAATCCTGTCGGGGCCACCGCGATCCCCCAGGGCGCATTCAGAACGCCGCCCGAGGCGAACCGACTCACAAAATTGCCCGAGAAATCGAACACATCGACGTATCCTAAACCGGCCCCGGTGGTCTCGTCATGTTTAGCGGCATCCTGCATCGCATAGGTCACATACAGCTGACTACCAACCGCCACTATGCCGAAGGGAACGAACCCCTTTGGGATATTCGGATCCACGAACTTTCCCTGCATGTCCGCCGGTAGATCGAAATTCGTGTCGAACACGTCGACTTTGTTGTTATGCAGATCCGTTGCATACAGGAAAGTCGCACCATTCACCGTTCCCAATGCCAGTCCCTTGTAGACAGCATGATTGGTGCCGTTCTTGATACCGTCGTCGTATGCCGTGACGGCGGTCGAACCGCTGTCTATGGCCCACGCGGTGATTAGTCCGCCCTCACCGGAAAATAAGAACTGCGCAGTTTCCTGCCCTTTGGTCGTCTGGATGAGAAAACTACCACTTCCATTGTAGACCTGCCCCGTGGGGTTGGCCTGCACGCCGGCCGCAGAAGCCGGGATTGCGACACCCGTGCTCGCAGATCCGGTCACTTCCTGCGTTTCAATTTCTCCCGTGCCGCTATAGAGCGTCGCGAGATTGCTATTGTTATCGGCGATCCAGAAGGGTAATCCTGGTCCTACGGCGATGCCCCAAGGATTTTGCAGATTGGCATCCACTGTTTTCGATGCTGCAACGACTTCCTGCTTGTCGACCACCAACGCAGTGTCGAGGAATACAGTTGAGGTCTGTGTGGTCGGGGTGCTCGCAAGCGAGGTGTTCGCAGGACTGCCGCCACCCCCGCCGCACGCAGAGATTACCAAAGCACCGAGGGTACTGAGAGCGGCCGGAAGAGGCGCTCTGATATTCAGAAAACGAATCAAGTTCACGAGAGTCTCCATAATTGATTGAAAAAACGAATTGACAGCGGTAGGTACCGGATCCGGCGAAAAGGGTTATAGAACGTCGACTTTTTTTCTTGCTATCGCTGCTGAGCAGTCGCGTCCAAAGGGTTCGAGAGCTGCCGATACTGATCCGCGCTCATGTCAGGCATCTTTCGGATGAACGAGACGATGTCCCAGATCGCAGCATCGTCCAGAGTTTTTCCCCACGCGGGCATCGCGCTCATTTTGATTCCGTGTTTGATGATCCAGAAAGCCCGTTGAGTGTCTTTAGTGTCTTCTTGTGCAAGGTTTGGCGGATGTGGGTAGAGCCCCGGGCGGATGTCGGACTTCGTCACGCCAGGGGCCAGGTGACAGCTGACGCAAAGCGCCGCGTAACGTTGGGCGCCGGCCATCACCCTCTTCGGGTCTTCGAGAGGTGGTACCTCAACCCCCCGCGTGCGAACTGCGATAGAGCGCTCGCGCAATTGCTCGATCATGGCCAACACAATTTTCGTGTGATGGTCATCGGCGCCGATGTCGTAGAACCCCGATTCGACGAACAGACCGGCGCCGATCACCCCGACCGCCAGTACTGCGGCGATGACTAGGCTTATTTTCAGAGTGCGACTCATGAGCCTTCTGAACGATGACCGTGCCGACCATACGCGGATGGATCGAGCACGTAAAATGATAAGTGCCAGGCTTGTCGAACTTATAAGAAAAGCTCTCGTTCGTATCCATGCCGCCTGACTTGAACACTCCTGTGTCGCTGACCACAGTGTGTGGTTCATCGTCTTTGTTGGTCCACGTCACGGTCGAGCCCGCCTTAACCGTCAAGGGTGTCGGGCTGAACATGAAATCCTTCACCACGATCTGAGTCGGGTCTGAGGTTTCTGCAACCGAGGGGGTATATAACTCCATCGCGCCAAGAGCCACCATTCCGACAGCCGTCAGCAACATTTGCGTTCCTCGAATATTCACGTCAGTTTCTCCTTCATTGAACTTAGGCGCCTGGCTAGGCAAGTGCCGTGTCGGTGAGCGCCAGTGCGCTCGGGTGTTTCACTACCGAGACGCTGGTTATCCCCAGCATCGCTGCCAATTGATCCGCCGGGACCTTGAGCGGGCCGGGCCCCGAACCCACGCCGGCAATAGGTTGCGGATAGGATGTCGAGCGGGCCGTGTGGAATGTGATGTTGCCTTCGACCTTCTGCACAATCTGATGGATGTGGCCATTGAGAACGGTGACTGAACCGAAGCGTCGCAACTGGCTCATGAGTTGATCCGCATCCCCCGTACCCCAACCCCACGGCTCATAGATCGTCCACAGCGGCATGTGGGCAAAAACCACGATCGGGGTGCTCGCCGAACGTCCCTTAAGGTCGGCCGCCACCCACGCGAGCTGCTCCGCGCCCAAGGTGCCGAGACCACCGGGCTTGAACTCAAGTACGTTGATGAGCGCTATAAAGTGCACGCCGGCGTGATCAAAGCTGTAATACCCCTTGTTGTTGGAGACTTTGCCGAATCGGTTGAAATATTCTGTGACCGTCGCATCGGTGGTGTCGTGCTCGCCTGGAACGGTGTGCATCTCGGTGGTGCGCAGACGGGAGAACAGCTGCTGCGCCTGATCGAATTCGGCGGGCTTCGATAGATGCGTGATGTCGCCTGTATGAATGATGAGCGCCGGCAGCACGGGCATTGCATTGACGATATCGATGGTCTCGGTCAGCGTGCCGGCGACATCCGGATTCGCTTCTTTGTTGAAACCAATATGCGTATCACTGATCTGAACAAAAAGGGGTTTGCCCAACGCCTTGCCCTCTTTGCTCTCATCGTAGCCACGGGCCGACGCCAGACTCATCGGCGTAAAGACGCCCCCAGACAGTGCGAACAGCGTTCCTGCTCCGCCAAAAGCCATGCACTTCAGCGCATTGCGCCGTGATTTAAGCAACTGATCATCCGACATGTCCGACTCCTTGGTTATTACTCTCAGGAGACAAGACTGCCGATGTGTCAGGTTTATTCCTTTCTTCTTAACTTTATTTTCGCGAGCACCGTTTGGTCTGAACCGTAGTTCTGTGTCGAGCAGACTCCGTCGTCCGGTGTTGAGTCCGCGTGAACGCCCCAACCAGCGGATTCTCATCGTGATCGGTCGATAAGAGTCTTGTCAGTGTCGGGGTGGATCGCGCTAGAATCTAGACACACTTCCGCGCCGGTTTACGCCCTGGTGGGCATTCAGGAGAGAAGACTTCGAGACAGCGGAATCTATCCCTCCTGGGCGCTGAGATCTTGCAGAAGACGGACAAGCCCCTGCAGCTCATTCCACGCGGTGTCCGAGACGGCGCAGTACTGCAGATTGCCAGCGCGCCAGAACACCAGGTGATAGCCGTTGCGGGTCGTATCCTTGGGCATGGCGGCCTTATTGGCCTCCCAGCTGAATACGTTGATGACGTGCGCGCCGTGCTGATAGACGACCACCGCAGCGCGCTGATGCTCGAAATAATCAGCGCGCCCACCAATCAGCCGATAGCCTTGCTGATTGAAATCGGCGACGACCGGAGAGACATCGGTATGGCCCGCAAACCATGGCTTAACCGTATGCTTATCGGTGGAAACCACGTCGATCAGATGATCCGGCATCAATGAGCGCACATGAGCGCTTATCAGATCGTCGAGAAGTGGATCGGTGAATGGTGCCGCCGTGAGGAACAATATGACACTTGCGGCGATAGCAGTGCCACCGGCGCCACTGAACACGCCACGCCAAAATGGCCGGGATCGCGAGCTCCTCTGGCGCTCCGCAATTCCACGCGGGCTCTTAACCGCGACTTCTTTATCGAGCGCGCGCATGATCCGGGCTTGCAGTGCCGGCGGAGTACTCTCGTAAGGCAGATCATGGCGCAACGCGGTGCGCACCTGTTCAAAGTCCTTAAGCAGCGCAGCGCACTCGGCGCAATGCTCTGTATGGCGTTCAATAATCGCGGCGGATACTGCATCGAGCTCGCCGTCGAAGTATGCCTGCGTACGCAGCGATTCAGCGCACTGCATGCGGTTCTCCACTAACTTCTTGCAGCCAACGCGCCTTCAGCGCCGCGCGCGCGCGCGCCAAACGAGACATCACGGTTCCGATGGGTACATCCGTGACGGTGGCGATATCGCGATAATCCATCTCCTCAATCTCACGGAGCACCAAAATTTCGCGATGCTCTTCCGGCAATGCCGACATGAGACGATCGAGAGTTCGCTTCTCGTCCTGCTGGATTGAGGCGCTCTCCGGACCGGGCATCGTCCCGGTCATAACCTGGTCATCTTGCAATTCATGCTCCTCGGGTAACGACACAAAAACGCCACGCCGCTGCTGCGTGAGCATCGTTAAATGCTGGTTTCTTACTATAGTCAGTAACCACGCTTTCACATTGGATCCTCGCAGGGAGTCAAATCCCCTAAACGCGCGCAAGATGGCTTCTTGCAGCAGGTCATCAGCGTCGCTCGGCGAATGCGTCAGCCACCGCGCAAACCCATACGCAGCGTCAAGATGCGGCAATACCACCAGCTCGAAACGGCGTCGCCTATCGTCCATGGAGCAAACTGCACACCATATTCATGTTCCCACTAGCGCCCATTCGCAATTGTCGACACGGCAGCACCATCGGAATCGGAATGTCAATCACCATTGTGCTGCCAAAACCATTGTTCTTCTCGGAGTTTCTTGTCCGACTCTGCCTTAGGCCGTCTGATGACGTACAGGCCTCCCTCTGCGAGCAGGAAGGTAGTGCCCGTGTCTTGCTTCGAAAGTTCCTCGTGGACCTGCTTTACTTCAAAGACAGGAGTTGAATCCCGTGAACTCGTTGAGTCGAAGACCTGGTAGTCTCGCAGCGGCCGCGAATCCGCTACTTGCGGACCGGGCTCTGCCTGGCCGACGGTGAAACCGTCATTGCCTAGAGGCGAGATCGCGCCCAGCGAATAAAGCCCAGGGAGCTGCTGGAGACTCGGTAGCATAGCCTTATGAAGATCCAGCACCGCCTCTGCTTGATCTTGTCGAAACCGGATAAGTTCCTTTTGGCCTCCCAGCGGAGAAACAAAGTCAAAAGGTCCCGATGCATGCAACGGCACTGAGCCCTTGCTCTTGACATGACCGGGGTCGGTCACATCAAAGACGGCCAGTTCTGCGCCCTGATTCTGTTCTACATAAAGTACCGATCGGCCGTCGTTCGCTTCGCGGAGAAACATTGCGTCGCCGGATTCGCGTGCTAACGCCGGCAGCTCCGTCGGCGGTACAACAATAACATTTGACGAGTTGGCGTGAACGGCCGATGCCGCTACGATGCCACTTGCAATTATGGCCGCTCGGCGAAGGCGCCCTGCTGACCTGCCGCTTGTATTTTCTCTCATCGCACATTCTCCTAAAAATGCCGTTATTGGGTGTCTCGAACAGTAAGACTGCTCGCCCTTCGTTTTTATTCCATTAGTCCCTAAATCCGTTGCTGTCGGCGGCAGCATGGCGGCGGGACCGTACTCCGAGGCGCCCAAGTGCGCTCGACTATGCGGGGGTGCGACGTTCGTCATGGCCGGCGCAACGTGGTTGCCGAAAATGCCATGCCGAGCCAAGGCGGTCGCCAAAAGTTTGCCGGTGCCGATCCCCGAGGAGGACTGCATTGCGCGAGGTAGCGAGATAATCTCCAGCATGGGCCTGGCGGAACCGCGTCTTGCTCAGCGCGGATTTGTTCGACGTCGAAGCTGCGGCGTGAGGAGGGACCCAACGGGAAGGAAATCCGGCGGATGCTTGCAGATTTAGTCAGCTACTGATCGAGGACCGCGGCACAGTACGTCGCGTCACTCCTGCCAGGGCAAAGCCCTGCTGTTGATACAAGTATGCGCGGAGCCTCGAACGAGGCTCCGCGCACCTCCTAGCGTTGTAGCAACTCGTGGTTACTGATGCACCTCGAATGCAACTCCGCATCCACCTGGGAGGTTGCCGGGACAACCAGTTTTCTTGACGTCGAAATCCCCGCCGCTGGAGGCCGATCCAAAAACATCTCCGTTCGCGTCGAGGGCAAGCGTATCGTCTAACGGAATGGCTCCGTCGGATCCTCCGAGAAAGGTGTACAGAATCGTCTCGGTCCAGCTGCTGCCGTCGGAACTTGGGGTGAGCTTGAACACAATGCCACAGCCGCCACCGGAGTCCTTCGTACAGGTAAACGCAGTTCCTCCACCGACGTAGGCTGTACCGTAAAGAGTCCCCGCAGCGCCCAAGGTCAGACCTGATTGAGGAAAGGATCCGTCCGCTTCGCCGACAAATTCGTGAATGAGGCTCTCCTCGACTTTTCCGTTTCCTTTGGGGATGATCTGGAATACCGTGCCATCCAAAGCGCTTCCCCCATTCTCTGTGGTACCGACCAGATTGCCTGCCTGGTCGGCGATTACGCCGGAAAATGGATTCCAGCCGGTGCTCGCGTCCTTGAAGCTATACCGGGTGCTCTCGGTCCAGGACCCATCCGCGTTGGGCGAGAGTTCAAATACCGTACCGCATTGACCTGCACCGCCGTTTGGATCGCCGCAAGTCGACGAGTCGCCCGCGCCGCCAAACGCTGTCGCGCCCCATAGGTTGCCGGCGGCATCGAACGCCAGACTGCCCGACGGATTGTCGCCGTCCGTGCCCTCTCCGGTGAAGCGATGCAGAACACTCTCGGTCCACTTCCCGTCCGCCAGGTGCAGCTTGTAGGTCGTGCCGCAACCATTGGAACAGAACAGAAGGCTGGTCACGCCTCCGCCGCCAACGTAGGTGCCCCCGAACAGGTCGCCGGCCTGGTCAAAGATTAAGCGGCCGCTTGGATTACATCCATCGTTCCCACTGCTGTCGAACTTATGCAGAATGGTCTCGGTCCACGCTCCGCCGGCGGTGGCGGGAGGCGAGAGTTCATAGACGATCCCGCAGCCGTTGCCGCCGTTCGGGGTGGTTCCATATAGGTTACCCGCCGCATCGAACACTACGCTCGAGCCGGGGTTAGCACCGTCCCCTCTTGCCTGCGAAAAATAGTGGATCGTTTGAAACTTAAAGCCGGTATTCGAGTTCGGCGACATTTCGAAAACCGTTCCGTCCGCAAACTCTCCCACACCGCCGGCGCTGGTTGTGCCAAATAGATTCCCATTCGCGTCGAAAACCATCCCGCTCGAAGGAAAGCTGCCGTCGGTGCCGCTGTCACCTTTAAAGGTGTGAATGACCGTCTCTTGAGCCGCACACACGGAACTGACCGCGAGCCCTATAGTAACCGCCGCTACCGCCAGCGCTTTCCTCATCGCAGTCAAATGTTCTCGGTGATTCATTTCCAAATTCCTCTGGTTAAAAAAATTGTGTTTCGTCAATCCTGCCATTCTGTATGCGAATCCGGCGTAGGCAATCACCATTGCCTTAGGGCGCGTTGGCCTGGCCAGCTTCGTTCGCGTCGACGCCAAGCGCGAAGAGCTCACCGGACTCCGTCGTTTCCGAATAAACCACACCATTTGCCACTGTTGGCGATGCCTGGCCGGCAACACCGGCAACGGCCGCGAGCTCCGCGCCAGTCCTCGCGTTAAACGCATAGAGGGTGCCATCATCGCTTCCGACGTAGACGACGCCATTGGCGACGGAAGGTGAAGATGTGATCCCGCTCGCCACGGGTGCGGACCAAACCGTTTTGCCCGTGCGTGCGTTGAGCGCATAGAGCGTGCCGCTTGATGATCCATGCTGGCCGGTGACTGAGGCGCCGATATAAACTATGCCCTTCGCAACGGCGGGCGAATCCCCCGGTATCGAAAGTGAACCGCCGGGCGATACGGACCAAAGCACGGCGCCTGTAGTCGCATTGAACGCGGCAACGACGCGGCCGCCGGCATAAACGACGCCTTCCACAACGGCCGGCGAGGAAGTATTGACCGGGCCCAAAATCGACGAAGACCAAATCTGTGCACCTGTCTTCGCGTCGAAGGCGATAAGATCGTCACCATTGATGTAGACCACGCCATTGGCTACCGCCGGCGAGGAAGCCGCGTTGTCGGCGCTGATCGGCGCTGACCAGAGTTGCTCACCCGTGGCCGCGTCGATCGCGAAGACGCTGCCGACTGCAGCGCCGAAATACGCGATGCCATCGACAACCGCCGCCCCCGAGGGTGCGTCCGGCAAGTAGTTGGTCCCCGCGCACCATAGATTCGTGCCGCCGGCGACGGCGTAAGCGCAGAGGCCGCTAAAAGAGTCAATGAAGACCGTACGCTTGCTGACCGCGGGCGAGATCCCGAATGCATTCGTGGCCCACAAGAGCTTACCGGTTGCCGCCTCGAAAGCATTCGTCCCACTGTAGACAACACCATCGACTACCGCTGGCGCGGTGAGTGGAAACGAGCCGTCAGATGTCGACCAAAGCACCTTGAGCGCGGCCACGTTCGTTGTATTCAGGATATGCTCAGCTGTATTAAATCGCCCGCCACTCGGCACGAAGCCGAATTCGGACCAATTGCCTTCGGCCGCCGACGGAGCAGCAGCATGGGCCGAGCAAACGGACGCCGCCATTACACCGAGCGCGGCGGCTGAGGTCCGAAGCGAAGTCAGCAGGCTTTCCCCAAGAGTGCGGCGTAAAACAAGCGCTCTTTCCGTTGATGACGTATCAGTGACTTGTATATCCCGCCAGCCCGATTCTTGGTTCGGTGTCCTATTGCTTTGCATACCATACTCCGCGAGAAGTCGGTCTCAATGCGAACAGCGTCCCCGCTCCGCCATAAGCGCCGCACTTCAACGCGTTACGCCGCGATTTCAGCAACTCATCATGTGACATGTCCGACTCCTTGGTCATTACTGCAGGAGACAAGACTGGGGATGTGCGCGGTTTATTCCCTTCTTCTTATCTTTATTTCCACCAGTGCCACTAGTTGTGCGGCCAAGCGACTGGGTGGGGCTCGATGTGGCAACGTTTTATGAGACGGCTACTTAAAGGATGTCCCGCGAATACAGAGGTTTCAGTAGCGCAGCGCAGCGTTCCGGAACCTAGGTTAAACCGTCTGCCGCTGGAAATTGTCCCATTCGACTTCCGGTGTATCAATGGATTCAGAGTCTTATCGCAGCGTAAGTCAGCAAATTGTGGGACAGCTTCACCGGCGTAAGCCTATGTTATTAAATGGGAATATCCCTATGGGAAGTAGCTTCTCTTAATCAATTGGTCGTAGGTTCGATCCCTACACGGCCCACCATCCAATAGCGTTCAGGGACGTCCAAGAACGTCCACTCCGATGAGATAGTCGCGGGAAATCGCTGCGAATCTCGACCAAAAATTTTGTTTTCACGCCCGTCGATGTCCATTGCCGTTCAGTGGCAGCCAGCTGTGGGCGGGGGCATATTTGGAGGCATCTCCAGTTTGGGAATGAAGTATTAAGCCCACGCCCTTTGTCGAGGCAATCGACATTGCGGTGGTCTAATGTCGAAAAAAGTGATAATTTTCGACATATGAGTTTTGACCCTTCCAAGCCATATAACGACTTGCCCGATCTTCCGCCGTCCGTCGATATCGAGACCAAGACGATCCTCAAGGCATGCGTGAGAGCCAGGGCAGCATTGGCAGCGCTGCGTCAAGCGACGGCGTTGATCCCGAATCCGGCGGTTTTGATCAATACAATTCCGCTGCTCGAAGCGCAGGCAAGTTCGGAAATTGAAAACATTGTAACCACAACCGATGCCCTGTTTCGCCATGCGCAATTGGAGTCGCTTGCGCCCGATCCCGCAACCAAAGAGGCACTGCGTTATCGAACCGCTCTCAAGGCTGGATTTGATTCGCTCCGAAAACGTCC
>Ga0302320_10031313_pt1 | contig 10096 bp, 5 predicted proteins | sample Bog_T0_3_FD_202130 | JGI IMG/M metagenome (GOLD analysis project Ga0302320, IMG submission 202130) | Peat permafrost microbial communities from Stordalen Mire near Abisko, Sweden - Bog_T0_3 | ecosystem: Environmental > Terrestrial > Soil > Wetlands > Peat | place: Sweden: Abisko, Stordalen Mire...
AAAAGTGACGGCGCTCATACCCACTGGATCCGATCAATTGATCAATAATTTTGCGCCGCTGTTCGCCTATCCGGCAGTCCAGACTATTCCCGCGCTGAAGGTCGATCAGACGATCACTTCCAACTGGAAGGCGTCCATGTACTGGTCTGGCTACAATCGGACGACCATTAGCTCTGCCGACGGCATGCCCCTTCCGCTATCGAACCGCCGCGACCAGCCAGTCTTTTCGGAAACCTATCGGGGCAATACGGACTATACCTTTACACCGAATCTGCTACTTCACTTCGGGCTCGGCTACATCCGCGACCGTAACGTCGACTCTACACCGGCGGCCGAAGCCAACTATGATGCAAGTGGCCAGCTAGGCTTCAAGGGGGGATTGTCCACCGGCATGCCCAATATCAAAGGGCTCAACGACAGCACGTTTGGTGGATTGGTCAATACCTACAACGGGAGCAGCTACGGCATCACACAACGCAATACCTATGAGACGGATAAGGCTACAGGCATTTCGAGCATTACCTGGATCAAAGGAAACCACAGCTTCAAGGCTGGTGCAGAGTACAAAAATGATATGTACATTGTTCACAGTTCTGCATACGTAGCTGGGGCCTATGGATTCAGTACGGCAGAAACCTCACTGCCATACCTTAACTCAAGTACTTTGAAAAACTCCAGCAATGGGAAGTCGGGTACGATTGGTTTCGGCTATGCCAGCTTCTTGTTGGGTCAGGTAGACAATGGCACGATCGGCAATGCAATCGTCAATCAATTTCGCCGGCCCACTTGGGGAATGTACGTCCAGGACACCTGGAGAGTTACGCCACTCCTGACCATCGACTACGGCATTCGGTGGGACTTTACGGAAACAAATAGCGAGCATAAGCACCTGATGAGCGGCTTTTCGCCGACGGCTTCGAACCCGAATGCAGGCGGCCTGTTTGGCGCAATGGCGTACGATGGGTTCGGTACTGGTCGTTGCAACTGCAACTTCCTCGAGCACTATCCTTATGCGATCGGACCGCGGTTAGGTGTGGCGTACAGGGTCAACGACAAGACCGTAGTTCGTGGTGGCGTGGGCATATCTTATGGCCAGCCGCCTGCCTATGACTATGCAGGAACCAACTACGGCGTGGTGGGAATGGGATTCAACGTGTTGAGTTTCTCGGCTCCGACATTTGGGACGCTCAACACAACTCTTTCCTCGGGCTTCAATTTTACGACCGCTCAAGTCACCGCTGCCACGCTTGATCCTGGTATTCAATGTTGCACAGCAATTAACAATACCCCCTCCCCGTGGTTCGACCCGCATGGAGACAGGCCGTCACGCATCCTGAATCTAATGTTTTCTGTACAACGTCAAGTCACCCCCAATCTAGCAGTCGAGGCGGCTTACGTGGGCAACCGTGCCATATGGCTGGTCTCCGGAGATCAGGGAAATTTTGGACTGACACAACTGAATGCGCTTTCGGCGCAGCGCATTGCGAAGGCTGGACTCAACGTAACGAGTGCTACCGACTATGCTGTCCTCAACTCGACATTTGCCTCAGGTATTCCGCAGGCGCACGGATTCAGTGTTCCTTACGTGGGATTCCCAACAGGCAAGACTCTGGCGCAGGCGCTTCGCCCGTATCCGCAATACGCGAATATCTACAGCGAGTACTCGCCAACCGGGAAAAGTTGGTATGACTCTTTGCAGGTCAAGGTGACCAAACGTCTTTCCCACGGCCTGGATCTCATTGAGTCGTTTACCTGGAGCAACAATCTTGTTCTAGGCATGGACACGGAACGCGGACGTGGTGCCGCCATCAACGATGCGCTCAACAGGGCAAGCAATAAAGTCATTTCGGCAGAATCTCAACCATTCGTCTCAAGCACTGGATTCACGTACCAGATTCCCGCGATTCCAGTCTTCAAAAACAATTTCGCGGCTCGAACCCTACTGGGTGGTTGGACCGCAGGTGGGCTGTTCAGCTTCGCAAGCGGCCTTCCGATCTCTGTCCCAACGTCCAACAATAACCTGAGCCAGGTGCTCTTCAGGGGAACCTACCAAAACCGAGTTGCGGGCCAGCCCTTGTTCCTCAAGAGCCCCAATGGCCACAACTTCAAGCCCTCGGACCAGATCCTTAACCCAGCGGCATGGACCGACGCCCCTCAAGGAACGTTTGGAACGACCAGGATCTATCAAAACGACTATCGCTGGCAGCGGAAGCCAGATGAAGAGGTGAATCTCTCAAAGCACTTCCCGATGCCTTTCGGCAAGTCAGATGCGCGCAGCATCCAGGTTCGTGGCGAATTCTTCAACGTGTTTAATCACCTCTATTACCCAGCACCGAACAGTTCCAATCCTGCACAGGCGACAACATCAAGTAATGGCGGGTTCGGCCAAATCAATGTAGGAAGCGTAACTAGCAATAGAACTGGGCAGATTGTTGCTCGATTCCAGTTCTAGTTGTGCGATGAGCTAGATGCCAATACAACGAAGTCCCCGGCTTGCCGGGGGCTTCGTTGCAACGCACTAAAACGCCCTAAAACTTGAATTGCCAGCGATCAAGTTTCGATGCGGCATTGAAGACGCATCCATGCGCACAGAAGCGGATCGCTAGGTAGATCAAATCACCCTGTTCGCAGTTAATGAAGACCGCAACCTCGGGAATGTTGCTTGTCCCCCGCAATGCCCGTAACACGGACAGCCAATCCATCCCACAGATACAAGTGCAGAGTAGAAGCAAGTCTACAAGGCTACCGGCTTAGGAGCAGACTCCCATAAGAAAGACAAATCTCCCATGCTGAACGATTCGAATCTCGCACATCCTAACTTTGCGCATTTCCATGTGTGCGTGCATTGCGGCAGCGCATTCCGGCGCGAGGAGTACGAAGGAAGGGCGCTTACTTCGGGAGTCTTTCCTTGCCTGAAGTGTGGACTTGAAGGGCCACTGAATGTGGTGATAAGAGAAGTCGAGGAGCGTGAAGGTAATAGTTAAATCCAGCCAGGAAATCGCTCATCTGCCTAGCGGCAAACGTCCCTGAAGCCCAGGAGTGACTCTGCTTAACTTCCGGCCAGTGGCACGAACAAACTCACTTACTAAACGTGACTTGTTGTCTGATCGTGTAGCCAGTTTAGTCACAAGGGTCAATCGCTCTTCAGCGAGTGGCCGCATCGTAATCTGACCGCGAGCGATCCGCCACGCGCCCGTGCGGGTCAGGAATGCAATTCCGCTGTGCGCGAAGATAAGTTCTGACGCCTCTTCGGCGGTCGTGACGTAGTGCACATCAGAAACGGTGACGCCCTTCTCGGAAATAGCCCGTCGAATCAACTCATAGAGGTGAGGATTCGCGTGCTGCGCAGGAAGAATCCAATCGCGGCCGTTCATATCCTGTAGACGAAGTTCTTTATAGCGCGCCAACGGATCGTCGGTAGACAGGGCGATATAGATCGGGCTTTCGGCGACCGTCAAATGACTGAGTGCTGGCATAGAAGGAACGGCTGTAATCAATGCCATATCCAATTTCCCTGCGACGACTTGGCGGGCCAATTCATGTGAATAGTTACTCCAGAACTTTACTTTGAGAACGGGGAAGAGTGGGAGCCGAACCATCTGGAGAGTCGTCACTAGAAACGGGTCTACATAGGCAGACTTGCCGATGTTAAGAAGTTCCTCAGCGCCATGGAAAACCGCCGACGTGCTCAACACGACATGCTCTACGTCTAGGAGCACAGTACGAGCCCCCTCCACAAAGTGCCGGCCAGCCTCAGTGAGTTCAACGCTTTGGTGATTGCGCACGAAGAGGCGCACACCGAGTTGGCTCTCCAACCGGAGAATCTGCCTACTCAGAGTCGGTTGCTGAATGTGCAATCGTTCGGCGGCTCTGGAGAAGTTCAGTTCCTCTGCCAGTACGATTGCCGCTTGCAGGAGTTGGATCTCTGGAAGCACCATAGCTATCCTCCATAGGAGAACCGAGGCAGGACAGCAAACTTGCATCATGCAGTGACTTAGAACCTAAGCTACAAGACTCTTGTTCAACGTTTGACGCGCCATGAAATCGTCTGGTTGCACAAAGTGAGATGTTTTGTTGTGGGCGTTATTACCAAAGCGCATAATGCGCGTACAAGAAATCATTAGACGAAGATAGAACTTCCAGCCATCATGAGCTACATCCTGGTATCTCTTCCAGGTCGCATTTACTGAGCAGCAACAGGAGCGTGCGCTCATGGAACATTCCCCTCGTTCTGAATCCGTAGCCAGGAAGAAGCCCCCGGTTCAAGCTCGAGAAAAGTTGCTCTTGAGCCGAGAAGAAGCCGCCCAGGTGCTTTCGATCAGTCAACGTGCTCTCGATTACCTCATTGCAAATCGACGCTTGGTAACCCGGCGGATCGGCGGCCGCGTTTTGATTCCGGTCGCAGAGTTGCGGCGGTTTGCTCGCGCCGATCACGCGGAGCGAATCGTCGCATAGGCTCATCCGAGCAGTCAATGGTAGTGGGACGATCACTCTGCTCTTTGGATGCTTGGAAGATCCAAGGTTCCTCTCTCAAAAGAGCGATGGAAAGTATTGCTCAGAGCTCAGAGATGCCATAAACAGCCACCAATATGCCTTTATTGTGTATAAACACTAGCGTTCGTCGCATACATAGTCAGGTATACTATATGTGTCTAGTAAGTCGGAGGTGACTATGCCTCGCGGTGTGTGGGAAAAAGTCTCGGGTAGTGGCATTTGGTGGATTCACTATGCAGATGCTGAGGGAAAGCGCCGACGCGAGAAAGTCGGGCGCAAAGCAGATGCGATCAAGCTTTACCAACAGCGCAAGGCGGATGCAAGCGCCGGCCGGAAGCTGGTAAAACCGCTTCGTTCACGTGAGAGAACCTTTCAGGAATTTGCCGACAATGCGATTGACTACGCCAAGAAACACAAGGCCAATCCGGCAGATGATGAGCAAAAGATAGGTCTCCTCGCGGCGGAATTCGGAACACGGGCTGCGTCTTCTCTGACGCAGCAGGAACTCGAAGCGTTTCTGGAGTCCCGGAAGACGAGCCCAGCGACATTTAATCGCTATCGCGCAACGCTCAGCATGATTTTTCGAGAGGCCATCCGCAATGGATGGACGGAGCGGAACCCGGCTCGGCTCGTCAGAGCCAAAAAAGAGGATAACGCCCGCATTCGTTTTCTCTCAGAAGAGGAAGAGAAGCGGCTGCGAGAGATTCTTGCAACTGACTATCAGAACCGGTACCTTAACGAGTTCGAGGTTGCTCTTCACACCGGAATGCGACGCTCGGAGCATTTCAGCCTGGAGTGGGCGCAAACCGACTTGAAGGCCAAGAGAATCCATCTGCTGAAGACGAAGAACGGGTCTGACCGGCTCATTCCGCTCAACTCGGTGGCGGTCGCTGCGCTCGAACGCCAGTGGGAGGTCTCCGGGAAGTCAGAACGGGTCTTTGTGACGGATGACGGGAAGCCGTTTATCCGTAAGCCTATCCGGCGTTGGTTTGAGGAGACCGTCGTCAAAGCTAAGATTCTGGATTTCACCTGGCATTGCCTTCGGCACACCTTCTGTAGCCGGTTGATCATGGCCGGGGTGCCCCTGAAAACAGCTCAGGAGTTGATGGGGCACAAGACTATCCAGATGACGGCCCGGTACGCCCATCTGTCGCCGGGGCATCTTCAGAACGCGGTCGAACTCCTGAGTGGCGGAAACAGCCACCAAACAGCCACCGGGGAACATATGAAACCAACAGCCACCAGAACAGCCACCAGACTAAAAAAGGCCGCCCGTGAGGGTAGCCTATGATCTTTTCTGTTTTTCTGTAACTATTTCTACCTACTTGAGTTGTATGGCGGAGAGGGGGAGATTCGAACTCCCGATAGCCTTACGACTATGTCTGATTTCGAGTCAGGTGCATTCAACCGGGCTCTGCCACCTCTCCGCATTGTGTACTACTCGCCGTTGAGCCTGTCGCGCTAATCAATCCCCGCGCCTGCCTCAAGAATACCGACGGTACAACTGCTTGCCTCGCTCCGCTCCTGCCTTCTGGAACTCTTCCCGCAACGGCGGGGCCAGAAATCAATCGCGGCAAAGCGTTAACGCCAGCCACACCTGTTTAGTTTACTGGCAAATGCGGGGTGGCCGCAATGGCCTGGGCGCAAGGAAGTGTTCTTCGCTGGTTTGCCTCAACCCGCATCCCCTCCTCGTCGCCTTAAAAGCAGAAAGGGCGGAGCGCTGTTCCCGCCCCGCCCTTTCCGGATCACGCCTTAAACCGCTTCGTCGCGGAACATCGGGTGCGGAATCAGGCGGCGATAGTCTTCCGCCGATGCCCCGTCGAGGCTGGCCTCGATGATCTTCTTGCCCAGGGGGTTCAGATCCGGAACCAGGAACTGCTTCAGCTCGCTGGCGAAGAACTCGCGCCACTGCCTTGCACCCTCCTGATAGACCTCAACGCCGCCCTGAATCTGTTCCTCAACCCGCAGAAACACTCGCGGAATCATCGAGCCTTCCACGCGCAGCTGGTTGGGAATGTATCCCAGCAGCGGGCAAAGCGCTTCCGTCACCTGTTCGCGGGCAAACTTGGCGCTGCCACGGCGGGCCAGGTATTCGCGGGCGATCCACTCGGCCATGAAGCCCACCTTCCACGCGCCAATATGCTGGTTTGGAATCAGCACGTAGCGCGTATCCGGCGTATTGATGATCTGCTCCAGCAGCAAATTGGCCTGGTCAACGCGGCGGCCGGTCGCGAAGGCCCAATAAGACCCCACGCCCTCCGACTGCATTCCCTTGCCCTTCTGCGTCTGAATGCTGGGGTTGGCGTGACCGCGCGGAGCCACAAGACGCCACAGCCAGCCCAGCGCCGGGCTGATCACGTGCATCAGGCCCAGAATGCCGTACAGCTGGCTGTCCTTGTGCGTGGGAGGGCAGCGCACGCCGAAGCTGCGCACGTCCACGCGCTGCGGGCAGGTCAGAATGTCTTCAATCATGTGCCGGGGCAGGATCACACGCGGGTTGGGGCAAAGCTTGCCCGGCGCGTCTTCCACGTGCTCCCAGGTCAGGCAGTTGCCGCCGGGAACAATGTAGTGATTCAGGAAGATCAGCGGCTCCGGCGGATCGATCGTCAGCCGTTCCAGGTTGGGCGCAGTGCCGTAGTGGTGAATATGATCCACACGCACAAACCATGCATTCTCAGCGTCTGCCAGGGTCAGACGGCCGCTGGCGCCCCGGTATTTGGGGTGAGCCACGGCCATATCGTCGGCAATGGGCCGCAGATGGCAGGCTTCCGGCAGGTTCAGCGTGCGTTCTTCATTGTTCACCACGTTTTTGCCGATCAGCAGGCGTCCATCTTCCATGCGATGGATGTGCTCGGTCATCTCGCTTTTGCCGCCGCCGCTGGCTCCTTCGTGCATGATGACCAACTGATTCTCGTAGGGCGTCACCACGGCCACCGCAGCGCAGTGGTTGGTCACAAAGCCTTCGCGCTCGCCGATATCCAGCAGCATGGAGTAAACGCCCTTCTTGGCGCTCGGTCCGGGATACAGGTTGTACGCGTAAATCTCCTGGTGCGTGCCTTGGCGGTCGTGGACCACCACCTGCTTGCCGCCGAAGTGGGTGTGGCGGAAGGGAGGAGCTACAAACAACACGCCGCCGGTCACGCGGAAGTTGGCCGGAACCTGGCTGCGCGGAATCATACCCTGCAGATCGCCCAGCGCAGCGGCAAAGAAGGCCGCCTGCCGGGGCACAATCAGCAATGCGCCGTAGCCCAGCGTGTCCGGGCCGGCATAGAAGGGAACCACCACCAGTTCCTGCGTCTTCAGCCAATCCAGGGTGTCCTGGCGGGTCTTGTCGAACGTCTCGCCGAAGCGCTCCATATAGGTCGGCTTGTCGGTAGGCAGCGAGTCGCCGATGACCATGGCGTCGGGATCGCGGCGGCGCATCGAGGGATCGGGAAAGTTGATCGCCACACCGTTGCGCGCCTTGGTGATTTCGGCCTCGACAATGCGTCCCACGCCCTTGGCCTGGAAGATGACCTCGTAGAAGCCGTGATCTTCGCGATTGCCAAGACGCCAATCCGTAGCTCCTGAGGTGCGTCCCAGCGACCAGTCCAGCAGTTGCTGGCGGGTCTCGGGAAACTGCACCAGGGGCGCAGCGCTCAACACTTCGAGCACGTGCGCGGGAAGGTCAAAATCAGCCCAGTTGGTCTGAATATCGACAACAGCCTGGGGATCGACACTTGTGGATGCACCGGCGGTGGTGGTCATGGTCTTCTCGCTTTCCGGATTCAATGATGGAAGAACTGCCTTTTTGGAACCGATCAATCGGTCTTCAGTGCGGCAAGGAGGTCGATATTCGTCCAGAACTCCCCCGCCTACGGGGAGCCGTCAGGGACAGAAATCCCCGCAGAGCCAAAAGTGCACATCTCTTTTATCTCACCCACCAGGATACTTGGCAGTGAGCTGAGTCACATTGTGGGATACCGTTCACAAATCAGCCGCAATGCCTCTTCGGCCGTATGGATATGCCCCTCCAGTTGCGCATCTTCCACCGCATGAAGCATTTCCTTGAACCCGGGCCCTGGCTGATAGCCCGCGGCGATCAGTTCCCGGCCGGTAATCAGGGGCTGCGGACGTACCGACTCTTCCGGCAGGTCTGCGAAGCGTTCTCGGACGAAGTTCCAGTGGTCCAGATTCCCGCTCCCGGCTAGACAATCCATCCGGTGCAGTTCGAGATGCTGGGGAAAGTCCTGCAGCCGGAAGAAGCGCTTCAGAGTTGAAGCCTTCATCTTCGGCGCATCGCCAAAGCGCATATGGTTCTCGACCAGGGCCAGTATCTGCCCGGTTTCGTCGTTGGAGAAGCGGAAGCGCCGGCAAATCTCCGTGCTGATGGCTACGCCCACTTCGACGTGGCCGTCGAAGCGAATCCTCTCGGCTCGGCGAAAGGTAGGGGGCTTGCCCACATCGTGCAACAGCGCGCCCCAGGCAAGCGTCAGGGGCGTTCCTGCCTCCAGTTGATCCAGCAGCCCCAGCGTATGCAGCCAGACATCGCCTTCGGGGTGAAACTGCGCTGGCTGCTCCACGCCCTTCATCCGCGCAATCTCCGGCAGCACCTCCGCCAGCAGCCCCGTCTCGTCCAGCAGTTCAAAGGCGCGCCGGGCCTTGCCCTCGGTCAGCATCTTGGTCAGCTCGTCTCGCACCCGCTCCCGGCTCACCAAGGCAGTTTTTGTGGCCAGTTGCCGCATCGCCGCAGCGGTTTTCGCTTCCAGTGCAAAACCAAGCCGTGCAGCAAAGCGGACCCCACGCAGCATGCGCAAGTGATCTTCCTCAAAGCGAAGCTCCGCTCGCCCGATGGCACGGACCAAACCCTGATCCAGATCGCTCAGCCCTCCCACGTGGTCAATCACCGCCGCTCGCAACTCCGGCCCCTGCAGGCCACAAAGGTTCCGTGCCCCATCCTTGCGCCTTTTTTCTGGCGCGAGGGTGGGAGGCCGACGCCCCAGATCGGCATTGTCCTGATCAGCCCTTTCCTGTGAAGCAAGGCGCGCCGAATGGCAAGAATCGGCATGGAAGCAATCCGCGAGCGGGTCCAGCAGCAATCCGTTGATGGTGAAATCCCGCCGCTGCACGTCTTCTTCGGCGCTGGAGGTGTACCGGACCTCATCCGGCCGCCGCCCATCGGAATAGGCTCCATCGGATCGGAAGGTCGCCACTTCCGTCACAATGTGCTCATTCTCGTCAGACCTTCCAACGTCGCTCCCGGCCTCGCAGGCGCTGGAAACCAGCACCACCCCAAAGTGCGCACCCACTGCAAAAGTGCGCGGAAACATGCGCAGCACACTGTCCGGGGTGGCAGAGGTGGCCACGTCAAAGTCTTTCGGTTCCCGCCTCAGCAACAGGTCGCGCACGCAGCCCCCGGCCAGATAGGCTTCGTGCCCAGCCTCGCGCAGGGTGCGCAAAATCCGGCAGGCGGCTTCGAATTGGGGGGTCTGGGGGAACATGCTCTTCTTCATTCTCGCCGAGATTGAGCATGGCAGAGCCGTTAAACTGTATCTATGAGCGTGTATCAGTGAGCGGCAGCGGCCTCATTCTCGGCATTGAATCCTCCTGCGACGAAACTGCA
>Ga0302320_10031316_pt1 | contig 10095 bp, 8 predicted proteins | sample Bog_T0_3_FD_202130 | JGI IMG/M metagenome (GOLD analysis project Ga0302320, IMG submission 202130) | Peat permafrost microbial communities from Stordalen Mire near Abisko, Sweden - Bog_T0_3 | ecosystem: Environmental > Terrestrial > Soil > Wetlands > Peat | place: Sweden: Abisko, Stordalen Mire...
TCAGCGGCACGTTTGCCGTGGCGTCCTTGGTCAGCTTTAAAAATGGCCGGCCCGACCGCGCGAATTATCGGCGGTTCAAGATCAAGACAGTCCAGGGCCAGGATGATTTCGCCAGCATGGCGGAAGTAGTCCGGCGGCGGTACACGAGGGTCTTGAACGAGTCGAAAGTCAAAAGCCCCCCGCGCAACGACGAAGGTGGCGAAGCCATTCCGCAGGAATTGCAGACGCTGGTAAACGAAACCAGCCGGAAAGTGCGGCGCGGCGTGCCGGTGAAGTCGGAGGCGGGAGGATTCAAGCTCGAGGATGGCAAATCCGCTGCGCAACCCGCTCCCAGTCCGCGGCTTCCGTCCTCGTTTCCTGATTTGATTTTGATAGACGGCGGCAAGGGGCAGTTGGGGATGGCGGCGGCGGAACTGAAAAAGCTGGGGCTTGAAAAAATACCGGTGATTGGGCTGGCGAAGGAATTTGAGGAAATTTACCTGCCGGAAAAAAGCGAGCCGTTGCGGCTGGGACTGGATCATCCGGTGGTGAAATTGCTGCAGCGCATCCGCGATGAATGCCATCGCGTGGCCAACAGCTATAATGCGCAGCTCCGGCTTAAGAAGATTTCCGAGAGCGTGCTCGACGAATTCCCCGGCATTGGCGAACGGCGCAAACAGGCCCTGCTCAAAAAATTTGGTTCGGTGCGGCGGATGCAACTCGCCAGCCTGGAACAACTGGCGGAAGTCTCCGGCTTCGGCGGCAAGGCGGCGGAGGAATTAAAAAGGTTTTTAGAGGCGCGGTCGGCGGTTATGCCCATCGCCCCCGAATCCGTTTTGGACCCCGATGCCAACCCAACCTCTTAGGTCAGATTCAATCTCCTTCGGAAATCTCCCCATCGTCCAAGTCAATTAATGCCGATGGTTGGATCTTGGGCGGTCTCTCAATCCCATAATAGCTGACGAAATTTCCAATTGCCGTTGACGACCGACACCGTATCTCCAAGAATCAATTCGAGACCAGCAAATGAGCCGTGCCATTCGATCCTTTTTGGAAACACGATGGCCGGGCAAAACGAACAGATTGGCAGGTAATGCAAAAAGCAGGCGGCTCACGTAAATAAGCAGTTAAACTCAATGAACAAAATCTTCCGATTCATATTTTGGTTGCTGCTGGCCGTTGCCGGCGCCTGGGCTTATGAAACGCTGGCCTTCCGGCGCGGCGAACCGGTCAACTCGGCCTATTTGATCATCGCCGCGGTTTGCACTTACGTCATCGGTTACCGGTTTTACTCGAAGTGGATAGCCTTGCGCGTGCTCGGGGTGGATAACCGCCGCGCCACGCCCTGCGAAGTGCATGACGACGGGAAGGATTTCGTCCGCACGAACCGCTTCATTTTGTTCGGGCATCATTTCGCGGCCATCGCCGGACCGGGGCCGTTGGTGGGCCCGGTGCTGGCGGCGCAGTTCGGTTATCTGCCCGGCGCGCTGTGGATTTTAATCGGCGTGGTTCTCGGGGGCGCAGTGCAGGATTTTGTGATTCTGTTTTGCTCCGTGCGCCGCAACGGAAAATCTCTCGGCGAAATGGTGAAGGCAGAGCTGAATTCGGGAGCGGGCGCGATCGCGGTGCTGGCGATTCTGGCCATCCTGGTGATCCTGCTCGCGGTGCTGGCCTTGGTGGTGGTCCGTGCCCTTGCGGAAAGTCCATGGGGCGTGTTTACGGTAGGCGCAACGGTTCCCATTGCATTGTTTATGGGAGGCTACATGCGGTTTTTGCGCGTGGGCAAGGTCTTGGAGGCAACGGCATTTGGCGTGGCGTTGCTCCTGCTGGCGGTTTGGGGCGGCAAACTGGTTTATCAGGACGCACATTGGTCGCAGGTCTTCGGGGTGCATGACATCTCGCTGGCATGGATCATCATCGGTTACGGCGTGATTTCCAGCAGCCTGCCGGTCTGGCTCATGCTCGCGCCGCGCGACTATCTGAGCACGTTCATGAAGCTCGGCACGATTATGCTGCTGGCCTTGGGAATTCTCTGCACGCTTCCGTATCTGCAAATGCCGGCGCTGACCCAGTTCATTGACGGCTCGGGGCCGGTGGTCGCCGGCAAGGTTTTTCCGTTCTGCTTTATCACCATTGCCTGCGGTGCCATTTCCGGTTTCCACTCGCTGGTGGCCAGCGGCACCACACCGAAAATGATTACGCGCGAAAATTACTTGCGGCCCGTGGCCTACGGCGCCATGTGTTTTGAATCCTTCGTGGCCATCATGGCGCTTATCGCCGCCTGCACGCTGGACCCGGGCGTGTATTTGAGCATGAACGTCAAGGGCGATCCCATCGCCACCGTGGCCAAAATCAACGCGCTAAATTTTCCGGTCACCGTTGATCAAATGAATACGCTCGCTTCCAATCTCGGTGAAAAAACCCTGTTCGGGCGCACCGGCGGCGCGGCGACACTGGCCGTAGGCATGGCGCATATTTTCTCCAAGGCCGTCAACGGACGCTGGCTTGATCTCTGGTATCACTTTGCGGTGATGTTCGAGGCGTTGTTTATTCTGACGACGCTGGATGCGGGCACGCGCGTGGGACGTTATTTGCTGCAAGGCGTTTTGGGCCGTGTTTGGAAACCGCTCGGCGACACGAAAAGTCATGTCGCCGCGCCGGTGGCTGCCGCGTTGATGGTTTGTGGCTGGGGCTATTTTTTAATTCAAGGCGTCCGCGATCCGCTTGGTGGCATCAATTCGCTCTGGCCGCTGTTTGGCATCGCCAACCAGATGCTGGCGGCAATTGCGCTATGTCTTGGCACGACGATTATTTTGAAGATGGCGATCGGAGCGCCGGTCTCCGACCCGGCTCGAATCAAAGGCTCGCAACGCGTCGGTCCGGAAACCAGCATTCCGCGCCGTTCGCCGTGGTTGGCGCTGGTCACATTGATTCCCCTCGTCTGGTTGCTGGCGGTGACATTCACGGCGGGCGTGGAGAAGATTTTCCATCCAGATCCGCGGATTGGATTTCTGGCGCAGGCCAAAGTGTTGAAAGAGAAAATGAATCTGGTCGAACAACCCGCTGACATTTCGGGCAGTGCAGATGTATTTGTGGAATTCCAAAAAAGACTGGCCGCCGCAAACGCTGATTACCCCAAAAACCGGTCTCTATATTTCAACAATCTTCTCGATGCCGCCGTCGCCGGCGTTTTCCTCGTTCTGGTTGCAACCATTGTCTGTTTAAGCGTACGCGAATGGTTTCTCCTGCTGTCTCTACGCAAGCCAGCAGTGCTGCACGAAACCGATCCCGTCTGGCTGCCGGATTATGCTTTGAAGGAAACCGGTCCAAATCTGCGCACCGCAGCCGGCGCGGCGGCGATCGCGCTTGGCCTGGCGCGCGAACTGTCCGGCGAAACGCATTTTGAGCGCGCCCGCCAGCAAGCCTGCGCCTGTGCCTGCGAACAGCACAGCGCCCAGAAAGTTTTTGCCCAGGCCACGGAAGAAAAATTCAACGGCGTGCGGCGATGCTGCTGATTTGCGTGGCTGCAAACGCGGGTTTGGGGCTACAATTTAAAAATGAAACTCGGCATTTATGGCGGTTCGTTTGACCCGGTTCATCTGGGACATTTGCTCGTGGCGCAGGCGGCGATTGAGGAACTGGGGCTGGACCGGTTGTTTTTTATTCCCGCGGCGCAGTCCCCGTTCAAGCCGGAAACCCAGCCCGCGCCCGCCGCCGTGCGTGTGAAACTTCTCCGGCTGGCACTCGCAGGCAAGACCCATTGCGAAGCGGACGAACAAGAAATCCAGCGTGGCGGCATTTCCTACACCGTGGACACATTGCGTAGCTATGCCGATAAATTTCCGGGCGCGAAGTTGTTTTATCTCATCGGCGCCGACAATGCCGCGAAGCTGAACGAGTGGCGCGAGCCGGCGACGCTGGCCAAGCTCGCGGAGTTTGTGGCAGTGCCCCGCCCGGGCGGTGGAACAGCGGTTTTTCCATCGCCGTTTCGCGGGCGGGCGTTGAGAGGATTTCCCTTCGACGTGTCGTCCTCTGCGATTCGCGCCCGGGTTAAGGCGGGTTTGCCGATTGATCTTCTTGTCCCTGCCGCCGTCGCGGGAGCGATACATGAGGCGAAGATTTACCGATGAGTGAAGCCCATTCGGCTGGGGCGGGGGCTCGGCGCGCAAATTTATTAAGCAAGCGCACTGCTCTCCTTTACGGCTTCCGGATTTCGGTCTTCGGATTTTATCTGTGTTCATCCGTGTTCATTTGTGGTTAAATTCACCCTGCAAACTATGGAATCCAAAAAACTGGCCCTGCTGTGCCGCGAACTGGCCGACAATAAAAAGGCGGAAGACATCGTCGTGCTGGACGTGCGCAAGGTGTCGAGCGTGACGGACTATTTCGTCATCGCGACCGGCACGAGCCAGCCGCACCTGCGCGCCATCGTGGAAGAAATCTCCAGCAAGCTCCGCGATGACCACGATGTGCGTCCGTCGCGCTCGGACGGTTCCACAACCGGCAACTGGGTGGTGCTGGACTATTTTGACGTGATCGTCCACGTCATGCACTCCGAGACGCGCAAACATTATGACCTCGAGGGTCTTTGGGGCGACGCCAAGCCGGTCACGCCGGCCAAGGCGCGCAAAAAGGCGGCGGCGAAGCCGGCAAAGAAATAATCCCGCGAACGGCCTGGCCGGCCGAGTTGCTGCTTTTGCAAATTGACCATCTGGCGCGCGATTGCTATGTTCTCCGTCCGTCCCCGACGGGTTTTTTATGCGACACACCATTTCAGTTTTGGTTGAGAACAAGTTCGGCGTGCTCACGCGCGTGGCCGGGCTGTTCAGCGGACGCGGCTATAACATTGACTCGCTCAATGTGGCCCCGACGCACGATGCCACGGCCTCGCGGATGACCATTGTCACGAGCGGTGACGAGGCGACCGTTGAGCAGATTATCAAGCAGCTTAACAAACTGCCGGACGTGCTGAAGGTGCAGGATTTTCGCAACGCCGAATATGTGGAACGCGAACTGGTGCTGGTGAAGGTGGCGGTGGATTCCAAATCGCGCGCCGAAGTGATGCAGATCACGGACATTTTCCGCGCGAAAATCGTGGACGTGCAGCCCAAATCGCTCACCGTCGAAATCACCGGTGACGAGGGCAAGGTGGAGAAGTTTCTGGAATTGATGAAAACCTTCGGCGTGCAGGAACTGACCCGCACCGGCAAGGCTGCGCTGCCGAGAAAGTAGGCAAGCAAGGTGTCAGCAGTTTCCGATCTGCAGGGGGCCTGTTTGAGACAGGCTTCATTCTTGAGTTAGTAACTTGACGGTGCTAATTTTTACCTGGAAATGGATTATCGCAAGCTCATCACAGTCGAACCCGGCAAGCGCGGTGGCAAGCCGTGCGTGCGCGGTTTGCGCATTACGGTGGGCGACGTGCTCGGTTGGATTGCCGCAGGAATGAGCGGGCCGCAAATTTTGGAAGATTACCCAGACTTGACCGAAGAAGATATTCGCGCGTGTTTGGCCTACGCCGCCGACCGCGAGCAGCACACCATGATTGCGCTTACGCCGCATGAAGCTGCTGTTCGATCATAACTTGAGCCACAAACTCGTCCGGCGGCTCGTGGACATTTTCCCTGATTCCACCCAGACAAAACTGATCGGCTTGGGTATGGTGAATGATTCAGTCGTTTGGCAGCACGCGAAGGATAATGGTTTTGTGGTGGCAACGCTGGACAAGGATTTCTCCGACCTGGCGCTCCAACGTGGCGTCCCGCCCAAGATTATCTGGTTGCGTTGTGGCAATTCAACTGTGGCCGAGATCGAGCATCTGCTGCGGGCGAACTTTGCAGACATTGAAAAATTTGAAACGCATCCAGCGGCGGAGGTTTTGGAAATCTGGCCTTAAGTGGGCGGGCAAATCGAGTTTCGTGCTGAAATTTGAAAATTGACCGCCATTATAGGCATTGTTAGGCTTTGGGTTCATTTCAAAACGAATTTATGGCAAAAATCTACACTGACAAGGACGCCGATCTCGGCGTGTTGAAAAATAAAACGCTGGCGGTGCTGGGCTTTGGCTCGCAGGGTCATGCCCACGCGCTGAATCTCAAGGACAGCGGCCTCAAGGTCATTATTGGCCTGTACGAGGGCAGCAAGTCCATCCCCGTGGCCAAGGAAAAGGGATTCGAGGTCGTTAGCACGGCCGAGGCAGTGAAGCGGGCGGACGTGATTTTTGTTTCCCTGCCGGACACGAAGCAGCCGGCGGCTTATGAAAAGGACATCGCCCCGAATTTGACGCCGGGCAAGACACTGTTGTTCGCGCACGGCTTCTCGATTCATTTCAAGACAATCGTCCCGCCGAAAAACGTGAACATCATCATGGTCGCGCCGAAAGGCCCGGGCCACACGGTCCGCCGCCAATACGTCGAAGGCAAGGGCGTGCCGAGCCTCATCGCCGTTTATCAGGGCGGCACGGCGGCCAAGAAAATTGCGCTGGCCTGGGCCAAGGGCATCGGCGGCACGCGCGCCGGCGTCATCGAAACGAATTTCAAGGAGGAGACGGAAACTGATTTGTTCGGCGAACAGACGGTTCTGTGTGGCGGCGCCAGCGCGTTGGTCCAGGCAGGATTTGAAGTGCTGGTCGAGGCGGGGTATTCGCCCGAGATGGCCTACTTTGAATGCCTGCACGAACTGAAGCTCATCGCCGACCTGATGAACGAATCCGGCATCAGCGGCATGCGTTTCTCGATTTCCGAAACCGCCAAGTGGGGCGATGTGAGCGTCGGTCCCAAGATCATTGACGCCAGCGTGAAGAAACGCATGAAGGCCGCGCTCAAGGATATCCAATCCGGCAAGTTCGCCAAGGGCTGGGTGGCGGAATACAAGGGCGGTTACAAGAAATACAATGCCCTGCTCAAAAAGGGCGCGGACCATCCGATTGAAAAAACGGGCGCCAAGCTTCGGGCGCTCATGCCGTGGATGGGCAAGAAGAATATCAAGGGCGCGCAGGCGGCCTACTGAGAATTTCAGTTTCCGATTAAAGAGCACAAGCCGCTGGAACAATCCAGCGGCTTTCTGTTTTTGGGAGGACCCGCGTATTTTGCAAAAATGCAAAAATGATCAGCGGTGAAAGCTCTCCGGTGGGCCGAGATAACTGGGCTTTACACCGCCGCAATCCACGATGATTTTCTCGAGCACCACCCCGGGATCAACCATCCAGAATTTCAAGGTGTGTTCGCCCGGATTTTTCAAATCAAAGGTCGTTTTCACTTTGCGGATATTGTCGCTTACCGTCATCCCCCAATCGCGGTTGAAATCGCCGCTGCCGACCGAATAATTCTCCGGCACTGCGGTGACGATTTGCGGCGGCTCGTCATCGAAGGACAGCGCAAACCGCAAACCGCGTCCGGCCACGAAATTCAGCGTCGGCGCAATGCGCGCTTCCACCTGCACCGTGCCCGCGTCAAACAGACGCATTTTGTATTCCAAGCATGGGGAATTCGCCGGCGGCGTGACGCTGGGAGCGGCCAGGGGAAAAACCGCCATGGCAGACATGGTGTTCCCGAGACCGTCAATCTTTTCCCAGCGCGCAGCAGGCGCGTCCACTTTGCCCGTAAAATGGTTCACTTCGATGGACACGCAGCCCTCCGCCTCAACAAAGCCAGCGGCCGAATCGCGCGATGGCTCCACAGGATTGGACACGTTGACTTTCACGACAACTGAATTGGTTCCACTGGTGACTCGTACAAACCCATTCGTTTCGCCGGTTGGTGCATTCTTCCAGTCCACGCCCACCCACAGCCGACGCTCCTTTTCAACTGTTCCTTGGTCCGGGCCCAGGAGAATCCACGGCGCGCTGGTGGCTGCGGAAAAATGAAGCGGTTTTTTGCCTTCATCAAAAACATCCATGTATCGTGAACGCTGGTTAAATTTATCAAGCACGGGCAACACCGCCTCGCTGGAACCGTCAGGCCATGCATTGGTAGAACCTTCGATGGCGACACCCATTTTCGCAGCGTCCGGCAGGGCCAATTCCGCAATCGCCGGCCGGTTGTTGAAATCCGGCTGCTGCCATCGCGTGTAGCCGATGTGTGTCTGGTCCATCATGTGATTCCACCTGCCGCCGGCGAGCGTGTGATTGTAGAACGCGGATAATTTGGCATCCGCTTCAAACAAGCTCTTCACCTTGGCGGCGTAATCGTTTGCGCTGGCGCGATGTTGCCCGGCATAAAGGCGGTTTTGGGCGGCGGCAACGTACAACTCGTTCAAATTGGCACAGGCCAAAACTGGATAGAGCACCAGTTCAAAGTAAGCGTCACGCTGTTTCTTTGGGAGCGCCCGTCCGATACCTCCGGCCTCCAGGGCGACTGTCCGCCAATCCGTCAGGTCGTTTTCGGCTTCACGATAATCCACCACACTGAACGTGTCCGGCGAGAGCAACTCCGGTTTGCGCCGGGTGTTCAGCCGCATAAAATTATCCACGACGGTGGCGATGGGCCGGCCAAACTTTTCGCCGAATTCCCGCGTGGCCCAAAGTTGTGTGAACCCGGACATTTTCTCCCTCGGCCAAGCTTCCGGGTTCCAGGCCAGCGTCAGAAAAAATTCTGTTGGAATCTGAACGTGCCCAAGGTGCCCGACATTCGCAATCCAGATTTGGTTTGCGCCATCCAAATGCGCCAGGCTCATCTGTTCCCAAATTCGCGGTATGGAAACACTGTTGACCCATTTGTAATTGCGCGGGCTGCCGACGTAATCGAGATGGTAATAAATTCCCGAACCGCCGGCGCGCTGCCGGTCTTCCGGCGACGGCAGCCGGCGCAAGTTGCCCCAGTTGTCATCGCACCAGAGCAGGGTCACGTCGTCCGGCACGCGCATCCCCTTTTCATAATATTCCTGCACTTCCTTGTAGAGCGCCCAAAGCTGCGGCACGGCAGCGGCATTGGTCTGATAGACGTCCGCGATGATGCCGCGCTGCGCCGCCACGATGGCCTCCAGCAGCGCCACGTTTGCGGTAGGGGACATGGCGGTGTCCACCTTGCCCCGCATGGCGATGGTCACCAGGTTTTCGCAATTCTTATTCCGCTCAATGCCTTCGCGCCAGAACTTCATCAACTCGTTGGAATGCGTCTGAAAATTCCAGTCCCGCGCGCTGTAGCCGGCGCGGGCCCATTCCTTGTCCGCGCGCATCATCGGCTCCACGTGCGAAGTGCCCATGACGATGCCGTAATCGTCCGCGAGCCGGAAATTTTCCGGATCGTCCTCGTTGAAGCAGTTATTCCACATGGCCGGCCACAGATAATTCGCCCGCAATCGCAAAAGCAGCTCAAACACGTTCGTATAGAAACCATGATTGTAATCGCCATAATGTTCCTTGACCCATCCAGTGAGGTCCGGAGCTTCGTCATTGATGAAAATCCCGCGATATTTCACCGTCGGCGGACCTTGGACAAACCGGCCGGCCTTCGTATAAATCTCGTCGTGGCGGCGCGGTGGCACATCGGCAAAAAAATGCCATGGCGAAACGCCCATCTGCTCGGATAAATCATAAATGCCGTAAATCGTGCCGCGCTTGTCGCTGCCGCAAATCACCAGGGCGTTCTCCACTCCAGGGAATGGCCGGGTGACGGTCTGGACAACGAATGATTCCCACTTGTTGCTGATTTCCGAAACATCCATTTTTCCTGCGCTCACCAGCCGGTCAATCATTTCACTTTTTCCAACCGTGCCGATAAGAATGACATTCGTGCCCGAAATTTGCCGGCCATTTAAAATTTTTGCCGTGAGGCCGGAGACCCGGTGAATGTCCGTCTGCAAATCCGCCGCCGCGCGCAGGACGCCGGGCCAGTCGTTCGTCGCCACGTCAATGTCTGCCGTATGGCCGTTTGCAAAAACGCAAAAACCGCCGGGTGTCGGCTGCCCGGTCACAAAATCATCCGTCGTGAGCGCAGCCGACCTCCCGGCGCACAACCCGAGGCTGACGACGGCAAGGAACGTTCTTAAGGTCATGCCATCAGTTGGCCGGAATGATTTCGATGCCGTTGATCTGCGGGTTTTCGATGTTGGGCGTGAAGGTAATCTCCAGGTTGCCGTTGGTGATCTCCACGGGTACCGTCTCGATATACGCGCGCAACG
>Ga0302320_10031317_pt1 | contig 10095 bp, 11 predicted proteins | sample Bog_T0_3_FD_202130 | JGI IMG/M metagenome (GOLD analysis project Ga0302320, IMG submission 202130) | Peat permafrost microbial communities from Stordalen Mire near Abisko, Sweden - Bog_T0_3 | ecosystem: Environmental > Terrestrial > Soil > Wetlands > Peat | place: Sweden: Abisko, Stordalen Mire...
CTTGGCCTTGGGCAATTCCTGCAAACTCAAACGGACGGCACCCAAATCCTGCAAACGTGCTTCACACTTGGAACAATGGCGCAGGTGTGCTTCCACTTTCGTCAACTCAGAGCCGCGTAAGCGGCCATCCAAATAGGCGGTAGTCCGGCGATGTACACTCCAGCAAGTCATGCACGTTCCATTCTTAATGCCATTCGTTTCTTAAGCCATTGCCTCAGTCAGGCCTTGATCGGGCCGCTGGGTCAGTTCACGGCGCAATGCTTCCCGGCCGCGTAGAATTCGCGATTTCACAGTTCCTAGAGAGACCTGCAAAATATCCGCGATTTCCTCGTAACTCAAATTCTGCACATCCCGCAAAACCACTGCGGTGCGAAAGACCGGGTTAATTTTGGTCAGCGCCTGCTCAATCATGGTCCGCGCTTCACTGTCCACCGCCAGCTCGAACGGTGAGCGACCGGGATCCGGCGTCAAGTCTAAAAAATTCGATTGCTCCGAACCGTGCTCCTCCATCGACACTTCCATGCGGCAGTGGCGGGCAAACCAGCGGCGATGGTTATAGGCTTCATGCACCGCAATCCGGTAAATCCAGGTACGCAGACTGCTCTGCTCACGAAAAGAAGCCACTCCGCGGAAAACCTTCAAGAACACTTCCTGTACGACATCGCTGGCATCGGACTGGTTGCCCAGCAACCGGTAAACCATACCGAAGACTTGCTGTTCATAGCGCTCGATCAACTCTTCGTAAGCGCCCTCGATACCAGACCTCAAGCCCCGGAGTATGCGGGCGTCTTCCTCGGAAATGCCCGTCTGGGCACCCGCCAGAATGGAGAGCTTTCCCGAGTTCGTGAAAAACGGATGCGCCATTGCTTTGTAATTCTACCGCTTAACCCGGTCGCCTGGCTAGTCAAAAGCCGGTCACTCACTCAAAACCGCAGTCAAATAAGGTAGACACCACGGCCTATGAGGAAGTTCCAGGGGATTTACCCTGCCTCACACACCTTTTTATAGTAGGCCTCGTACTTCGGGATGATCAAGTCTGTACAGAAGCGGCTATGCGCGGTATTCCTGGCCGCAGCCGCCAAACGGTCATGCAAAGCTTCATCCGTTAAGAGCGCTATTAGGCGCGCCGCTTGGGCGTCGGTATCGCCCACGGGCTCCATAAACCCGTCCTGCCCCTGGGTAATCAAGTCCGGTACTCCGCCCGTCAGCGTCGCCACCGGCGGCACTCCGCACGCCATGGCTTCCAAGGCCGCCAGGCCGAACGCTTCCGTCTCACTCGGCAAGTGCAAGGCGTGCATGCGCGGAATCAGCCGTTCCATATGGTCTTGTTTGCCCAGAAACCGTACGTGGTCGGCTACGCCCAAATCGCGCGCCAGTTGTTCGGCGGGGCCACGATCCGGCCCATCGCCAGCCATCACGAGTTCGGCGTCCACCTCGGCCCGCACTTTCGCAAACGCCCGAATGCAATCGTTCACCCGCTTCACGGGGCGGAAATTCGAAATATGCAGAATGCGTTTGCGTCCTTTGGCGCGCGCTTCCGGGTCCGGCTTGTAAAGCGTGCAATTCACAAAATTGTGGATCACCTCAATCGGATCGGTAATACCAAAGAACTCTTCCGTACGTTTGCGCATAAACTCGCTGATGGTCGTAACCCCGTTCGAACGTTCAATTGAGAACTTGGTAATCGGGAAATACGACCGATCTGTCCCGACCAGCGTAATGTCGGTTCCATGCAGCGTGGTAATGAACGGCAGAAAACGGCTGGTCGTCATCTGCTGGGCGAGCAAAGCAGAGATCGAATGCGGAATCGCATAATGCACGTGCAGCAGGTCCAACTTCTGGCGCTCGGCTACTTCATACATGCGCGACGCCAAGGCCAGCGAATAAGGCGGATAAACGAAGAGCGGATAATTCGAAACTTCCACTTCGTGATAGAAGATGTTCGGGGTATCCGGATCGAGGCGAATCGGATTGGCGTAACTGATGAAGTGGACCTGGTACCCACGCAGCGCGAGTTCCATGCCTAGCTCCGTAGCTACGATGCCGCTGCCGCCATATGTGGGATAGCAGGTAATGCCAATGCGCATAGCTTCAGTATGCACAGCAAAACGGCTGCGCTTGTTTGAGTCCGGACAGAGTTGGAGTGTACGTGGCACAAAACGAACAGCGATGGAGGCGGTTAGGCGGCCATTTTTAGGTCGCCGGGGCTGATTTCGACCGGCGGAGGGACCCCTTTCTTGGTTTGGATGACGAATTTCTTGAATTTGAATTCTTCGCGCTTCAAAATTTGAGCTTCTTTCTTCAGATTCATGCCTTCCGAGGCGCGGACTTCGGAGGCTTGTTTGAGCTTCTGCGATTCGAAGCCAATTTCGACGTTACGCCTTTCTTTTCTTAGATTTTGGAGTTCCTTTAACGACCGGTGGAAGGCGCGCTCGTGGGTTGTTTGATAGCGAATCAAGACACCCAGCTTCGCGACATCCTCCTTCGCCAGTCCGTCTTGCACGCAGTCGGCTTGCAGACGCAAAGCGCGGGCTCTTAACCATTCAGATTGAGCCATGTGACGCATGAGGATAACCTCGGTCTCAGTTGTCGGAGCGTGTTCTTGCGTGAGGCGAGCGAGGAGTTCGTTGAATTTGTCGGGATTCTCGTCGTAGAGAATGCCGAAGCGTTCGTGGTCTTTGACGGCGAGGCCGTGACGCCATGCGTTGATCCGGGCTGAGGCATCGAGGCGAGCTTGTGAAGTAGGACCCGTGGAGTGCTGAGCGTTCTCGCGGTTGGCGGCAGTTTGTTTAGCGGTAGCCATAATGTTTTTTCCTTTTTAGAAAGTTGATTTGCAGCAGGGCGCAACGGCCAGCTACGGCTCCAACGTACCAGGAGCTGTCAAGTCGCGAAACCGGAGTTTGGCTGTAAGTGGTTGAAAAGAATAGGACGATTTATTTTGAGGGTTGGTGACCGTCAAAAACCTCGCCTTCAATTAGACCCAAGCTCGATGCGGGGTACCGGGCGAGAAGAACGCGCGCTTTGTTGTGGCCCAACTGCCGGCGCAGGGACAGACTTGACAGAGGCAGGTCACTCACATGCGTGATGCAAATGCGGTCCTTTGCGCCCCGAGCCGTGATCGCTTCGGAGGTGTACACTGTTTGTAGCAGCCTGCACATGAGAACGGCTGTAGCCATTTACCTTCCGTTATTTGTAACCTTTTTCCTTCTTTTCCTTCCGTTAATTATGTCGGGAAAGCAATGGAGAGCAGCGCAGGAGAAGGCGCGCGCGCCGTGTGGCTGAGCATAGGATGAATGCAAGACTCCTGAGACTCAACATTTGAAGCGTTCCTAGAGGCTCTCCGCAGTTTCTCGCAAAGGCACGTGCCCGATAGATCGCGGCCCGGTTATCGTTAAAAGTACGGTAGCTTCAGTTGAACAAAGAGGCAAATGGAACTCTATCTCCGCTGGCTGGCTGGCTCAGAATGAGCGGGAGCCCGACGAGCTTCCGTCCGGCGAATCTTAAGTCAACAAATAAGTCTGGAACCCAGCCTTTACGCACGCTCGCCGAAAGCAAACTGATGTAAAATACCTCCGAGGACTTCCCTGAACATTCAGATTCGGCAAATCGGCTCGTCGACTTCGGAAGCTGCAATTCGCAGCCACCGAGTTCAAATTGACAGGCCCACGGACAAAGGGGGCGCTGATGAAGGTCCTATGGGTGGCGAACTGTTCTTAGCGGCGATAGGGGGTTGTTTCATGAGCAACCTGCTTGCAGCCATAAATGCGCGGCAGGCGAAAGTCTCCGAGGTTCTAATTGAGGTAACGGCCACACCCTCCGGTTCTCCCCCTCGATTCACAGAAATCGAGCTATGCGTCTCTGCGGAATGTGCCGACCGGGAGCTATTCGAAAAGCTGTTGGAGATAGCTGAGCGGGGATGCGTCATGATGAACACGCTCCGTGGCAAGCTCGATCTGCACGTTCGAATTGATACGCGCGTCTCCGGCGGAGTGCGCCCGAATTTCAATGCAGCCGCACTGCTTGAATAGATCAGGCTTTCATGCATAACTTCATCTGCTTCTTTGCTCGAGTTCCAAATCGGAATCCAATCAACTAGAACCGGCAGTTAACCGATAGCAGCGGCGAGTTTGGCGGTACCGCGTAAAAGCCCACGCCGCATACCGGATATGATGCCTTCGACAACAACTTAGTTAGACAAGCCAAGGTCGGGCCTTTTCGGACTTTCCAAAAAGTCCGCGTTTTAAAGCCCGCATCGTGGCACACAGGAAAGGTTCCGGAGCCCCAAAAGGGATCCATCGTCGAAACATTCTCCAGCTTGGGCCAGTGAGTATTTCAGGCAGTTGTGGCTGGAGGTGAACCCGGACGTACCTGAACAGTTGGCGCTACCGCTGTGGGGGATGGGTCAAACAGCAGTCAGCTCTCTTCCTTGGCGCGAATCGTGAATACGCTGCAACTTGCAGCAATCCGATCCGGCCGAATATGCAAAACTCACGAAGGAAATCGCGAAAAATCTACAAAGCGCCGCCCAAACCGCACAAACCGGCGGTCTCAAAGGGGCTCCGGCCAGAATTCGAGTGAGTCTTTGATCTCGCTCCCGATCGTTCTCAACACACTGTCCGCCTCCAACAACGGTAACGGCAACAGCATTTCCGGGCTTTCCCCCGAGATCGACGTCAGCAATCAAACGGTCAATGCGTGAGCTTTCGCGCCGTTACATCATCGCCGTCGGTGGCGCCGGTTCGTCCGGACTGCCCGCGGCGCCCAAAGGCCAGCGGATCATCAGGAATCCGAGTAACAGCATTACGCCAATGCCAATTACATACGACGGATCGCGGAAAACCTGTAAGCTTTCAAGAGTGTTTTTAGGGAGAAACTGCATGCCCGCCCAAACTAAACCCAAGATAGCTTCACCCGCAATCAAGCCTGAAGCGGTGAGCACGCCCGCATTCTCAACGCGCGCCCGTTGCGCTTCGTTATAGCCGCGACGTTGCGCGATGGTATCGCCCAACCAACGAATCAACCCGCCAATGAAGATCGCCGATGTCGTTTCAAACGGCAGATACATTCCCACCGCCACTAGCATAGGGCTCTTCACATTCATCGCGATAAACGCGAAACCCATCAGAATTCCCACCAAGACCAGCGGCCACGGCATATCACCGCCGACGATGCCTTGCGCCAGCAGCGCCATCAGGCCGGCTTGCGGCGCCGGCAATTGCCGGTCGCCAAACCCCGTTCCACCGGCTTTGATGTTGCCAACTTGCAGCAGAACCAAGGGGAAATACATCACTAAACTCGCCACCACCACGGCGAGCAGTTCGGCAATCTGAATGTTGCGCGGCGTTCCCCCCAAGATGTACCCGACTTTGAAATCCTGCAGCAGTTCGCCCGCCACCGCCGACGAGACGCAGACGACCGTCGCCACGCCTAAAACAGCCGCGACGCCGCCGACTCCCGATACTCCCAGCGACACCATTAACAGAGCGGCAATCAACAGAGTGGACAACGTCAAACCCGAGACTGGATTATTGGAAGAACCAATGAGCCCGCACAAGCTTCCTGAAACCGTGGCAAAGAAAAAGCCCAAAATCAACATGACCACGGCGGCCACCACGCCCGCCACCACGTTGCCGGAGAAATAAATATAGAGTCCAATCATCGCCGCAAAGACGACGCCAATCAAACTCAGCACCACCTTCGTGCTCATATAGCGTTCCGTGCGGTTGAGCGAAACCTCTTTGTCTTCCCCTGCTTGCCGCGCTTCGCTGATGGTTCGCTTAATGCCGATAGCCAAATTCGTGCGCATCTTGAACAGGGTGTAGCCCGCGCCTACCAGCATGCTGCCCACGGCAATCGGCCGCACCACGTATTTCCAAACCGCTGTCGCCATGGTTCCCCAAGCGTCGGGCTTGGCGGCCGCCGGTAAGAACATATGCAACTGCGGACCCGTGAAATAAATCAACAGCGGTACCAGGAAACCCCAAGCCAAGACGCCGCCGGAAAACTGCAGCGCCGCCAAGCGCGGACCAATCACGTAACCAACGCCAAAATAGGCGGGGCTAATGCTGGGCGCCGCGAAACTGCTCACTCCCCCCGTTGGCAAAATGTTAGTCGTGCCCGCGCCGCCTAAACGCACGCGGCTGTTTCCTAATTTTCCAATCCGCACTGGCAACTCGGCGTCGGCGGCGAACAACTGCAATTTGCCCAGCATGAAGAGGAAGCCGCCGATGGCGATATTCCAAAACAAAAATCGCGCCGCCTCTGCGCCACGTTGGCCAGCCTTGTGAATCTCCGATGCGGCCACCGACTCCGGGAAGGGCAGTTCGGCGTCCTCTACCATCACTCGCCGGACCAAAGAAATAAATAAAACGCCCAAGACACTACCGACCAAAATCAATACCGACGTTTTCCAATACGCATCGACAAACCCAAACGAACTCCATGTGTGGGCGATCAAGAAAGCCGGGATGGTAAAAATGGCCCCGGAGGCGACGCCTTCGCCGATCGATCCGCTGGTGCGCGAGATGTTTTCTTCGAGTAGCGAACCCTTCCATGCCCGCATGAACGCCATGCTAATGACTGCGGCCGGATAAGTAGCAGCCACCGTTACCCCTGCTCGCAAGCCGAGGTACGCGTTGGCGGCTCCGAGCACGACCGTCATACAAAGGCCCAGCGCTAGTGCCCGAAAGGTAAGCTCCCGCATCTCGACGTTCGTGGGTACGAACGGTTTGAATGATGGCGTACTCATATTTGTGCTGTTATTGTACGAACATTTCTGCCGTTCTTTCCCCAACCACTAGTACTTTCTGCAATCTTCGCGCGTCAACTTCTAAACTTTCGTAACGTTCTTTGTCTTAAGCTGTAAATATTCATTCCGCATGACTAGGAGAAATTTGTTCTAATGAAGCTACGATACATTCTGCACGCTGCCGCGGTTTGCGCTGCCGTTGCCATCCCGCTCGCCGCGAGCTCCATCACTACCACGTTCGCCGGTGGTAACCGTTTTGACGGAAACATGTTCAACGCCACCATTGGCTCCAGTTCGATTACCGTCAACAGCTTGGACGTAGACGTAGACACCGGATCGATGACCATCGATGTTTACATCAAGTCCGGCTCATATGTAGGTTTCGATACCAACTCGGCTGCGTGGACGTTAGTTTCCGCCACCTCCGTAACGGGCCTGGGCGCTGGAAATCCCACTCCGGTATCTGTAACGCCGTTCAATCTGTCGGCCGGCAACACATACGGCATCTACGTGGAAATTAATACAAATGCCAATTCGGCCCCCTACATGTATTACACGACTGGGACGAACACCTATTCCAACAGCGACTTGAGTTTATCGCTGGGTGATGGTCTGGGAGGTAACTTTGGCAGTTTGTCAGTGACCTCTAGCCGGACCTGGGACGGAACCATTAACTACACTGTGGCTTCCACATCAACGGTGCCCGAGCCCACTTCTCTAACGTTGTTCGCGCTGGCCGCTCCCGGGTTGTTTTTTGCGCGCCGCCGTTATTTGCGCAAATATTGATCCGTTCCGTCAATCCAATCCTGGCGTGGCGGGGTAAACGTATCGATACCGGTACTGTCTTCCAGCGCTTCGGCGGAATGCGGCACATTAGGGGGAATGATCAAAAATTCCCCTCCCTTTAAAACGATTTCTTCGCCTTCAATGGAAAACCGCATTGAGCCGGTGAGAACCTGGCTGATCTGTTCGTTGTGGTGGCTATGCTCGGGAACGAAGCAGCCCTTCTTCATGAGGATGCGCGCCACCATCACCTGCGTCCCCACTACAAACTGCCGTTCAAACAGCGGGTTCAACGTTTCAACCGGTAGCTCGTCCCAGCGAATGTGTTTTGTCATCCGTTCTATTGGATCACAGATCTATACCTGCGTGCTGGGGGTACTTGTGTCTTCGCCGAAGTCAGAATGTCGCTAGCATCTTTTTTCAAAGCGAGCGAGCGCGGGTCTGTTTGGCGGCAACTGAGATCGGGTGACCGCACGCCGTTGTATTCGATGAAAGTGGAGGTGCCGAACGAAACGCTCTTCATGCAATGCACGGGCGGCAGTTCGTTCAGCGGCCCTGCTGTCTTCAGATCTTCCATCAGCCGATTGCACAATTCTTTGGCGAGCGTGATCTTCTGCGCCGAGCCTCCGCGCGGCTCAACCATGGCTTGCTGACTGCTGTTTTCGAGCTTCACGTTCATGCCGGGCACGTTGGTTGAGCCAGTATCGATGACGGTGACTTGCGCGCAGCCGAGCCAGGCGCAACTCAGAAAGCCAAGAACAAACAATGGTTTAGCCATACCTTCATTGTGTCTCATTTTTTCGTTGCCTGAACGCCTGTTAGTAGAAGTTCGGAACAGGCAATGACAAATTGATCTTGCGCTAGTCCTTCGGCGAACGGCAATTGATCCAGCTTCAGTGCGCTGATGCCATGTACTAAAGACCACAATGTACAGGCCATGAGCCGCGTGCGGCCTGGCCGTAACTCGCCTTTCGCTTGACCCTCGGCAATCGTTTCTTCCAGAATTTCAAAGGCGCGCAGTTCCGCCGCGCACGCTTCTTCTTCTGGCCCGGCCAGCGGTTGCGCGCCAAACATTACTTCGAAATACGCCGGATGCTCGCGCGCGAAGCTCACGTAGGCGACGCCCATTCCCGTCAATCGCGACTTGTAATTCCTCGTCGAAACGGCTCGCCCAGCTTCCAACGCAGCGGCAAATTTTTCAAAACCGGCTTCGCGGATCGCTGCCAGCAACTCTGCCTTATCCGAAAAATGCCGGTAGGCTGCCATGCGCGAAACGCCCACGCGCGCGCCCATTTCTCGCAGTGTTAAGGCACGCACGCCCTTTTCGGAGATCAACTGCAACCCCGCTTCGATTAAGACTGCGCGCAAATTGCCGTGATGATAGCTTTTCTTTGCCGGCGCGCCCATACCAGCATCTTTGCATTTACATGTTGACTGTGGCAACATTTGATCGCGGTTTGGGTCTTCTTATACACTGTCTCCATGACTCGTCGCACCCTTGTTGGTTCCGTCGCCCTCGCCGCCGCGGCGCGCGTTCTTGAAGCGCAGCAACGCCGCCGCCATACCGAATGGAAGCCGTTGCTCGGCGTTCTTGGCTCTTATACGCCGAACAATGTCGCTTTCGCGAAAGCGCAAGGCTTCACCAATATGATTCTTAGCTCAGGCCCGGGCGCGCGCTCCACGCTCAATGCCGAAACGATTACCGATGCGCAAATCGCCGACATCAAAAAGGTGCTCAGCGACAGCCAGATGCATGTCTCCGCGCTGCAGGTTGGCAGTAGTAGCATCGATCCAGACCCGGCGAAGCGCGCCAAGTCAAATGGCTATATGGTCAAAGCGATCGAACTGGCGGGCAAATTGGGCGTCCCTTACATCGGTACCCAATCGGGCCGCGACCGCGCCCTGCCGTTCCAGAAGCAGATTGACGAGATTGTCAAGGTGTATAACGAGTCGTTTTTCCCCGCTTGCGAGCGCGCCAAGGTCCGCATTCTTTGGGAACCTTGGCCCGACGGTGACAATCTGGCCACGAGTCCGGCCGGTTTCACCGCCTTGTTTAAGGGCTTTGGCGATTCGCCTTATGTTGGTTTGCAGTATGATCCGTCGCACTTTGTCCGCCAGTTCATGGATCCGATTGAGACGGCGCGCGAGTTTGTCGACAAGATCTACGATGTGCATTTGAAAGACACGGAAATTTTGTGGCCCGTGCTGCGATCCACGGGGATTATAGACGAAAACAAAGCGCAGTGGTGGCGCTATCGGATTCCGGGGATGGGTTCCATCAACTGGCGCGATTTCTTTAACGTGCTGCAAGACGTGGGCTATACCGGCGCGATGTCGATCGAACAGGAAGACCCGCTCTACGGCGCTGGCAACAACCCAGGGCCTGATTTTTCGGAAGATTTCAAGATGGGCTTCGTTATGGCGAAGCGCTACCTCAATCAATACGTGCCTTAGATAAGCATTTCTTCGACCTAATCCGCCCGCGCCCTGAAATCGCCGCAAGTCTCAAGTTCCGCCAGGCGATTCGGAGGGCGGGCATTCCTGCCAGCGGGCCGCCTTTCCAG
>Ga0302320_10031318_pt1 | contig 10095 bp, 9 predicted proteins | sample Bog_T0_3_FD_202130 | JGI IMG/M metagenome (GOLD analysis project Ga0302320, IMG submission 202130) | Peat permafrost microbial communities from Stordalen Mire near Abisko, Sweden - Bog_T0_3 | ecosystem: Environmental > Terrestrial > Soil > Wetlands > Peat | place: Sweden: Abisko, Stordalen Mire...
CTGATTATTTCCCTGCGAAAAATAAAAATGAAAACCAAAAATAAAAAAAAACATATTTCTTTGCGATTTATTAAATTTTACGGAATATAGCATTTTTTTGGATTTAAAATAATTATTCAGTATTTTTTCCAGATTTTTTTAAATGTCAAAAAAATAAATTTTTAATAGGGTCTTAAAAATTGTGAAAGGTTTATATAAATTTTATATTTTGTTTTTTTCCTTTAAAAATTATTATTTTTGTTTATTTTCCAAAAAGAAATTTCAAAGATTGAATTTTCCGAAAAAAAAAAAAAAAAACAAGTTTTTTTTTTTTACATTCACTCATTCAAATTAAATCTTCAGAAATTAAACTCCAAGAATTTCCTTTATATTCCATTCCTTATATTAACCATAACCCCTCTCACTCATCAAACTTGTTTATTACTTCAAAATGTACGACGACATAGAGACATACAAAGTCAAGGAAAGGCAGGTTTCCATAATTTCCTCTCTTTCGTTCATTACCCTCTTTTTTTAGATTCTTATCCTCCGCAACGGAAATTCTTCCCTTTCTGTCCACATAAAACTTTCTCATAATTTAAAGTTTTCCGACATCAGACGAACTCTGGAAGATAAAATGGACTTTAAAAATTGTCGAACCCTCCGGCTTTTCACAGAAAAAGGTGTGGAAATCTATGAGGATGATTTAGAATTTGTGAAAAACGATACAAATCTCTACGCATCGAAAGGCGAGGATTTTGACCAACATTCATGTTATTCCGAATACGAAATACAAAAGAAGCTCGGGGAAGGAGGTTTCGGTAAGGTGGTCTTAGGTGTCCATAAGAAAACTATGGAAAAAGTGGCGATAAAAATCGTAAATACGAGTCTTATCGGTAAAAAACTTTAATTTCATAAGTTTTTTGATGATTTTCTTTGAAGGAAACGCACAAGACATCGATATGGTGTTTCGAGAAGTGGAGATGTTGAAGAGTCTGAATCATAAAAACATCGTGAAAATCTTGAATTGTTATACCTTACCTAATATGGAAGTGATAATCGTGATGGAGTTCTTACAAGGTGGAGAATTATTGGATTATGTTCTGGAGAAAGGTCGGCTAGAGGAATCAGAGGCACGGTTTTTCTTTAAACAGGTCGTAGATGCTGTGACCTATATCCATCAAGAAAAACTCATACATCGAGATTTAAAGCTTGAAAACCTGCTTTTGGCTGCGAAAAACGATAGATTAATTAAGGTTCCCTTGGTTTAAAACATTTAATTTTACGTCTTTTGAGGTCGTGGATTTTGGGATAGCAGGCATTAATGTGAATTTCAATGCAGAAAATTTGGATGCAGGGTCTTTGAGTTATTTAGCTCCAGAACTTTTACAAAGGAGACCCAATAGTGTTTCGCCTGGATTGGATATATGGGCCTTAGGGATCATACTTTATGGGATGGTGTGCGGCGAATTGCCTTTCCAAGGCAAAGAAAATAAGGATAAATTGACAGCTGAGAATATCATAAAGGGAGAATATGGATACCCTCCGGAAATTAATAAGAAGGTGTCGAAGGAACTCAAAGATTTGATCAAGAAGATTCTGAACACGAACCCTGCAGCGAGATTAACTTTGAATGAAATCTATGAACATCCATGGATGCAGGAAAAAAAATTGCCTGAGTGAGTTTTTGTTGTTTTTTTTTTGTTATTTTTTTTTTTTCGGTTTATAATTTTTTTATTTTTTTGCAGTCATTTTTTTTTAGTGTAATTATTATTTTGTGATTTTTCATTTTTGTGTTGTTGTTTTTGATGATTTTTTTTTTAGTTTTTTTTTGGTTAATTTTTATATTTTAATCATTCTATATATCTATATATTATAGTGTTATCCCAGAAGAAGAAAAGAACCTGATCCCTATAAACGAAGAATATGAGAAAAATCCATCATTACCCTACAAAAATTCCACGAGTTCCAGCTCCAAAGTCAAATCTCCAGCCCAAAAGTTGGTTAAAAACAATTTTTCCCCAGCCAACAAAAGTCCTCCAGCCTTGAGCTCTTTAAAGAAGGGGTCGATGCCTGGCATAAATACTGGTTTTTTTTAAAATATTTTATTAAAAAAATGAAAAATGATAACTTAAAGCAGAAAAGAAGATAATCCATAGCTTTGGAGGCCCTCACAGTCCGGTGAAGAAGGGCAGTGGTAAAATCTGAAGGATTTTGCTAATTTGTTCATGAAATTACTTTCTCATTAATATCGAAAAAATAAAAAGACCAGAAGAACCTGAAATAAATTTGATTTTTTGCGATAAAATTGACTTTAAATTTATTTTTTTATTTTATTTTTGCAAATTTTCGAATTTCTACCTTTTTCTCCATGATATCCTTTAATTTCAACGATCTCGATGTGCCTGCCTTGAAATATCGAAAAGAAAGACTTCTCAGCTCGATCAAAGGTCTTCATTTTTTCTTTGGGAGCATGAAAATCTTTCAAAATTTGATTATTTTTTAGATTTAAAACAATTGGTCGGGTTCTTAAAGAATGAACAACAATTTCTCGAAAACGAGAAAAAGACTATGCAAAGCCATACAGAGGAGCTCATAAAGATCTTGACGCAATGGGAAAATAAGAAACCTGAGAAAAAGAAGAGAAAGAGCTTGGTCTTGAATAAATCCGACCAAAAGCCGAAAAAACCAGAAAATAAAATGAAGTTTTTTTTTTTTTTTTTAAAAAGGCTGAAATCTTTTAAAAAATAGGGGGAAAAATGACAAATCTAAAAACCTGGGGTCAAGTTCCCAAGAAAACATCTGAAACTAGTTACTTATTAAAGTTTAAATTTATCTATAGATGTCAACGAAATACTCTCTGATTTCAAACAACCTCAAGAATCACAGCCGCCTTATAAAGAACCCTCTAATGACGAGGAATTTAAACAGGACAAAGAACCTGAACAACAAACCAAAGAGGCACTTACACTAGAGGAGGAATTGGCTCAAATCCGTATGCAAATCACTACGAAAAACGAGCAAAATAGCATAATTTCTAATCCTTAATGCTTATTTAATTCATCCCCCAAAAAAACTATGATCATATGAAAAATTAATAGAAAAACTAAGTCTATCTCTTCTAAATACTTAATAAATAACCCGCTCTTTTAATCTCCAGAAGCACATCCTCTGCACCCGCAATGAATACATTGCACAATTTTTCCTTCTTCTAATTTGGCTTTTGGCACTCTGCAAATACAAGTCGTGCCATAATTATGATCCTTCGCCTGAATGCACAACAAACAACATAATTTCTCATACCCAGCCTTCTTCCATTTCGCTATCAATGTCTTATCAGCCCAACTTTCTCTCAAACAATATTCATATAACTCTCTGGAAATTTCTTTTTTCTTATAGAAAAGATCATATATATAGCGTGATCTTTGATGATGAAGCCGCCAAATCGTCCATAAAGTCTCAGCCTTACGCTTCCCTTCACCCGTGTCGTTTTCAGCGTCTCGCATTTGATTCGCCAATTCCGTCAAAGTTGGCTCGATCAGGTCCCAACCTTCAGGAGTTTTCTTGGCTTTGAGAGTCTTTACTTTAGGCATTGGAACTTTTTTGGAATTGTTTAAAGCTATTTTATAATAAAACTAGAAATTCAAATATTCGAGAATTTCTTTTAGGAAACTTAATTTTCAAATTCCCAATTTTGGATTTGAAAATCGGAATTTCTTGTTCAAGTAAAAATGGTTCTCTCATGAAAATGAAAAAAAAAATCTATAAATTTAGGTATTAATTTAAATTTTTTCACTTTGTTTTTTCAACAAAATTTTGTATACATACTTTTTATAATTACAACAAGAAACTTTACGACATCCGATTTTTTTTTTTTTTTTAACTACCGGGGTTGAAAACCCTTTAATTAATTTTTTAAAAAAAAGCCTAATTTAATTAAATTTTATTTGTTTCCATTTTTTAATTTGGAAACTTTTTTTTTTTTTTTAAGGGTTTTATTAAATTGCGATTTATAAAAAATTAATTAAAATCTTGCCATATTTTTAAGAAAATAAAAAAAAAAAAAATTTCACAATATAAACTTAAAAACAAATTGAATAATCAATGAAGGCCCTTTTGAAATGGAAAAAACACTCTGTAAATTCCAGTTCTGGAAATAACAAACGTTAAGCTTTTTGCAAAGCAGGTTCAAAATCCATAGTCACTCCTTGGGATTTTAATTTCCAAACTCCATTTTGTTCAACGAGCATTCTCAAGTTCATAAATAATAATGATTTAAAAATTTTTTTCTAAAAACTCAAACATAAAATTCTTAAAAATTTCAAAATTGTCATAATAATTAAAATTATAATCTGCTCTTTAAATCCCAATTTCCTTCTTATTTTTTCCCCATCTTATCAGTTTTTTTCTTGGCAAACCCTGCATTTTTCTTCTTACTTTCTTCATTTTTCACCAAAGCGCCTATTTTCTCAGCGGTGTTTTCCACCCCTTCAGTGGGAATCGAGGTCAAATTCCCATTCGTCTCATTTGGGTCTATTTCTATTACTTTCATTTGAAATTCTCTTTCCATCTGATCTTTTTCCTCCTTCAATTCCAGGAAACTCTTCAATAATTTCTCATATTTTTCTTCTTTAAACCCTTTATTTTTGTTATTTTGTTCAGTCCTCAGGATTTCGAGTTCATTTTGCAGGACTTTTATCTTATTTTGAAATCCAGTTTCAAGTTCGCGTGCTTTTAATCCCTTTTCCTTATTATTTCTTTGATATCCCTCGATTTTCTCCTTAAATTCCTTGATATTATCCTGACAACTTTTTAACAATTTCCCTGCTTTTTCTCTTTCCAGCTTCAAATTGGCCAATTTTACCTCCAAATCCTTCTTTTCAAGCGGTTTCAAATCCAATGAATATTCCAAACCCTCGAAATATATCTCAGGGTTCAAATCCTCATCCACATTTTTGAGATATAATTCCTTGAGTTTCGCATATTTCAGCTTCCAAAATTTGTTATCCTCAAGGTTTTGACTGGCGATTTTAGACAATTTCTCCAATTCATCAGTCAAAATAAAGATCTTCTCTGTCAATTTCTGCTGAATTTGACGTTTATCCAATGAATCATAAAGACCGCTTTGAAATGCCTTGTTTTCCATATGCGAAATTAAAATTGGCAGGTTTTCCGATATCAAAACTTCTGGTTTTCTCTTGAATTCAGCAGTTTGTTGAGAGAAATTATCAGGATTTAAAGGGTTATGAAGAGGAGAAAATTGAGATTTGGGCGATAGACGGTCTTGAAGTCGATTCTGAGGCTTTTCAGGGAAATTCATTGGTTTTTCAAAGAAAATCGGAGGCTTTTCGATAGGCTTCTCAGCGAAATTCATAGGCGAATTGCTGGTTTTATCAATGAAATTAACGGGAGTTTCATTAGTGGGCGTTTTTTCAGTTGAAATGGCTGGTTTTATCATTTTCTCAGACTTTTCATTCGTTTTTTCATTGAAATTCAAAGGCTTCTCATTAAAATTGCCACCCAGTCCTTGAGAGATAGGGATTTTGACGGCCTTTTCAGGCTTTTTGTTGTTTCTTTCTAATAAACTCACAGAATTCTCTACAGAACTCACTGGAAAATGGGCACTATCCTTCCTTTCCTCTTCAAAATCGTTATAATCAGCTTCGAAATTCAAATTTTGGCTTTTTATCTTCACAATTCCAGGGTTTTCCTTATTATTCTTAGAGACCTTCTCATTAGGATCGATGGGTTTAGAGACTTTAGGCTTTTCTGAAGTCTTTTGTGAAGCCGCAGGCTTCTTGGATTGCGAATTCTGGGGCTTAGAAACTGGGGCTTTTTGCTTTTTTGTTGACATTTACAGAGAAAATTTAAGTTATATCGTTTATTTTAATTAGTGTTTTAAGGAAATTTTAAGTCTTTTAAGGAGTTAAAATGGTCCTCTTCCCTCAAAATCCTTTTAAGACCGTTTTTTATTAGTTTTCCCCTATAAAAAGCAAGAAAATTCAGAAGACACTCAAAGAATTTAGTATAAATCAAGGATTCTGTCTTCTTTCTAATATATATATATAAAGATTTAATTAATCCAACTACTCATTCCAGCCAAAAAAACTCTTGATTCTAAGACAAATCCCTGTAGTCGAAATCTAGCTAAATTCCTCACTTTTCAAGTCCCATCATGTTCAAATACCCATGATCTTTAATCTTTGGCATCAAATTTAGAAAAAATCAAGCCCTATTCATGCCACCAATCCTCAACGATAAACTCTTTATCATCCCTTTCATCCTCACTTCCTTTGTCATGGCACAAACTCCAATCCCTACTCTTGTTTATACCTATTTGGGATTACCTAATCTCCCTTTTCAAAGCTTCCTTGATGATGGATGGGTGCCAAACACTTTCGATTCCGGTTATGGTGCTCAACAAATAAGAGACATGACTTATTTTGGACCTTTCATAAGAGAAATGACCAGGACCTTCCCTAATTATAAAGTGACCTATCCAATATGTTTCGCCAATGTCAGCTTTGCTTTATATTTGTCAACCATTGAACAAGAATCACAGATTATATGGCCTTTTTTCAGTACCAACAACGACTCTCAGAATGATATCCTAACCACCAGTGTGATCCGGATTTGTGCTGATAATTATTGCGACCCGAATATAGAGTATGAATCTAAAAGGTTCAACCCTGGTGTTGGGACCTGGCAACTCTCAATCCAGACGAATAAATATCAAACTGGTGATTTATATACAAATTTCTGTTTCTCTATTGGTCAATATAATGTCTCCTTTTATAATTGTTCGATCCAATGTCGGACATGTTCTGGACTTACTGAGGCTGATTGTACCCAATGTTATGACAATGCCATCATGAATGAAGGAACATGTGAATGTGAATCTAATTATTATTGGGATCAGCTCATAGATTGTCCATCAGATGATGTGACCTTATGTTTAAGATGTCTGCCATGTGATAGCACTTGTTTGGAATGTGATGGTCCTTTATCAAATCAATGCATTTTATGTAATGGTTATCTTTATGATGGTCAATGTGTTGATATTTGTCCTAATGACACCTTCATTAATGATCTTGATAATAACAATAGGTCTTGTGTGACAATTTGTCCTAGCAATAGCTTTTTTTTCATATCAGAAAGGGTATGTATTGCCAATTGTGAGAATTCATCATTCATAGGCTATTTCAATGATATCAACAATGGAACATGTGGCATCTGCAATGAAAATTGTCTAACATGTACCATAACCAGCACAAATTGCATCATATGTAAAAATGATCTGTTTTTATGGCAAAACACCTGTGTGACAACCTGTCCTCCAAGCACTTTTCTCGAGATTTCAGGCATTTCCTGCGGGACATGTGAACTCACCTGTTCATTATGTGAAGGGACATCTTCGAATTGTAGTGGCTGTCAAAACGGTTATTATCTCGATAATATCGCAAATATCTGTGCTACAAATTGTCCTCTTGGATTTTATCCTGATATAGAAAACCTCATCTGTGAAGCTTGTGGGGATTATTGTTTACAATGTCAGAACTCGAGTTCCTGTGAAAATTGTATTCAAGGATATTATGTGAATGTTTTCCAATTTTGTGAATTGATAAAACCAGAAATTTCAATTTCAGTGAATTTGCTTCCCACAAAAAATCCTTTGGTTTTTTCTTTAATCTTTAACAATTCGGCAATAGTTTCAACAACAGATTTTTCGCAGAATTCTGATGTAATTTGGCCTGAAAAAACCAGCTTTCCATTCGATTTCACTCCTATTGAATCGAATATTAATAATGGATCATCTTCATGCAATTTAATATTCAAACCACAAAATTCTGATATTCTCTCAAATAACCAAATCTATATTTTCATCCTTTATCTCATCGATTCCAATGAAAACTATACTTTAATCCCAACTTCATTTTCTTCAATTCTCAATCTCACAGATTATGCCTCTGAAAACCTCATCAAAACATTTATAGACTTCAGATTATTTTATCTCAATAACCAATATCCCATTTATATCGAATTCTTCCTGCCGAATTCCTCCAATGAAACCTTGAATTTCTCTTCATTTCCTGCTTTCTTTAATCAAATACTCGATACTTCTATAATTTCGATTTTGGATTTCACATCTTTTTCATCTCAACTTATTCAATCCTTTAAATTTTATAATATGAGTTATATTGAAATATCTTTAAACTTCTCAAAATCGATGATTTCCAATGCTCCTTTGACTTTTTCCTTATCCCCACAAGTCAATTTCCCGAATGTCTCGTTTTCAAAAACCTCAGATTCTATCAAATTATTAGATTATATCTCAATTTCCGTCTCTTCTCAAGATTTTATCAACCAAACCTCAAATATCATGTCAAAAACAACAGGAATTTCCTCTTCATTGACTACTTGCAACTTTTTCCTGAATCTTGCGAATCTCATGAGCATTCGATTGTTTATAATGTTGGATCTATTGAAATTCTTTAAATATATCAATATCAAATATCCAGTCAATATGATGGCTTTATTCAATTCCCAATTGAGTTTCCAATCTGTGGATATCATGGATTTCCCCTTCGATCAAAAAGACCCTCAAGCTGAAGGTCCTTTCCTTTATTATCAGATATCCACTTATTTTCTCAATAATGCTAATGTCAGTTTGTTCCAATTGGTAGGAAGCTATTTTTTGGGTCTTTTGGTGCTTTTTCTCGCAAGAAAAAACAAGTTCTTTAAAGAAGCCTTAGAACTCAATTGGAGACAAATCAAAGGTAAATTCACTATGGGACTCTTTCTGAAATGTTTTATCAATGTTATTGCGAAACTCGTTGTTTGGAATTTCATCGTGGCTCAATTTCTCTCAAGTTTCAATGAAAACATGCTTTATGTCTTCGTGAATTATGTCTGGCCGCCTTTGAATTCATCTATAGGAAGAATTAATTTCATTGTGGCCACGATTTTCTTCATAATAATGATGATTTTTTTGACTTTTATCTTGAAAAAAATCAGGAAAATCCGCGAAATTGTCAAGAAAAACACCATTCTTCCATTCAATTTATCGAATAAAAGTCCTGAGGAAATCAAAGATTTTGGTAATGAGGATAAAGAGAATTCCTTAGAAAACAGAAAACATAAAGATTCAAATTGGGATTTGGATGATTTCTTCGATATGTCTCCTGGTTTCACACAGAAAAAATCCCTTCGTGTAGGATATCAAGTAATTCCTTGGGAAAAGCTTAAATATATGATCGAAGCAGAGACTATAAAAAACAATAATAAAGAGAATTCCCCTCAGGAAATCTATAAGAAAAGACCTAATTTCCTATTGAAATTGCCTAAAAAACTCGAAATTTCCATAGAAGAAACAACAGCCAGGACGAAAAAATCGAATAATAGTCCTATTTCGATAGGTAATCTGAAGGAAGAAGCTCTTTTTGAAGAAAATGTGATAAAATCCAGATATTTCCTCTTATTTAAGCGGGTGAATCATCAGAAAGCCATTCAAAGCTATTTTATTTTCCTGGAATTAGCTAGACAATTCCTGATATCGCTGTTTTTAGCTTTTTGTTGGGAAAATCCTATTTTCGTGAGCATTTCAATAGAAAGCATGAATCTCCTCTTTTTTTTCCTTGTTCTTTGTTTCAAGCCTTATCCAGAGAAAAAAGATTGGATTTGGGCTCTTATTGGAGATATTGCCTTAAATGTGGCTGGAATAGTCTGTGTTTTTTTGGCCTTTATGGATAAAAACCAGGACTTCGATTATGATAAAAGGATGAATTTAGGCTGGGTCTTTGTTGTGAATAATATTGCTTTGATGGTCTTATTAATAGGGATCTTTCTATGGCAATTATTGAAGTTCTTATATAGATTTTATAAAATGATGGGCAGATTTTGTCGGAATAGAAGAAAAACAAGGGTTTTTTCAAGCGAAAAGTCTAATAATTTGGAAAACATGGAAAAACGGGAACAGGAGAAAAAAGAAAAAAAAAAAGAAGAGAAAAAAGAAGAAAAAAAGATTACCCAAACGTGAGGGGCACGTGAGGAGTTGACAAACATAGTAATTTTGAAAAAGTGAAGACAAGAGGGTATTAGCGATAGAGTGCACAACTC
>Ga0302320_10031319_pt1 | contig 10094 bp, 7 predicted proteins | sample Bog_T0_3_FD_202130 | JGI IMG/M metagenome (GOLD analysis project Ga0302320, IMG submission 202130) | Peat permafrost microbial communities from Stordalen Mire near Abisko, Sweden - Bog_T0_3 | ecosystem: Environmental > Terrestrial > Soil > Wetlands > Peat | place: Sweden: Abisko, Stordalen Mire...
GAGTGGAATGAGCCCTGGGCCAAGTGGTTTGTGGGCGGCAAGCTGAATCTGAGCTACAACTGCGTCGACCGGCACGCGCTGGGAGCGCGGCGCGACAAGACCGCGATCATCTGGGAAGGCGAGCCGGGCGAGGTGCGGCGGCTGAGCTACGCCGAGTTGCACGTCGAGGTGCAGAAGTTTGCCAACGCGCTGAAGTCGCTGGGCATCAAGAAGGGCGACCGCGTAGCCATTTACATGGGCATGACGCCGGAACTGGCGATTGCGCTGCTGGCCTGCGCGCGCATCGGGGCCGTGCATTCGGTGATCTTTGGCGGCTTTGCAGCCAACGCGATTGCCGACCGGGTGAACGACTCGGAGTGCGTGGCCATTCTCACCCAGGACACAAGCTTTCGGCGCGGCGGCGAGATCCAACTGAAGCGAACCGTGGACGAGGCGATGGCCGCCTGCCACACGGTGAAGCATGTGGTGGTTTATCGGCGGAGCGGTTCGCCCGTGAAGATGGTTGAGGGCCGCGACCACTGGTGGCACGACCTGGTGGCCGCCGCCGCGCCGGCGTGTCCTGCAGAGGAACTGGATTCCGAAGACTCGCTTTACATCTTGTACACGTCGGGAACGACGGGCAAGCCGAAGGGGCTGGTCCACACAACGGGCGGGTATGCGGTGCAGACCTACCTGACCACAAAGTATGTCTTTGATATTCGCGACGAGGATGTTTACTGGTGTACAGCCGATATTGGCTGGGTGACCGGACACTCTTATGTTGTGTATGGGCCGCTGCAGAATGGGGCGACCGTGCTGATGTACGAGGGTGCGCCAAACTGGCCTGACTTTTCGCGCTTCTGGAAGATTATCGACGACCACAAAGTGACGATCTTCTATACAGCGCCGACGGCGATTCGCGCGTTCATCAAGTGGGGCGACCAGTACGTGGAGAATTACAAGCTGGACTCTTTGCGCTTGTTGGGGACGGTCGGCGAGCCAATCAATCCTGAGGCGTGGATGTGGTACCGGGAGAAGATCGGCCACAATCGCTGCCCGATTGTGGATACGTGGTGGCAGACGGAGACTGGAGCGATCATGATTGCGCCCATCCCAGGCGCGGTGCCGGCCAAGCCGGGCTCGGCCACTCGGCCGTTCTTCGGCATCGAGCCGGCTGTGGTCACCAAGGAAGGCGAAGACGTTCCACCGGGCAGCGGAGGATTGCTGGTGGTGCGAAGGCCTTGGCCTTCGATGGCGCGGACTGTTTATGGCGATCCTGAGCGTTACAAGAAGACCTACTGGAGCGATGTGCCGGGCTGCTACTTTACCGGCGACGGCGCCCGCAAAGATGCGGATGGCTATTACTGGCTGATGGGCCGCGTGGACGATGTGATCAACGTGAGCGGCCATCGACTGGGAACCATGGAAGTGGAGTCGGCGCTGGTGGCGCATCCCAAGGTGGCCGAGGCGGCGGTGGTGGGGCGTCCCGATGCATTGAAGGGGCAGGCGATTTCTGCGTTTGTATCGCTTGAGAGCGGCAACTATCCCAGCGATGAGTTGAAGGACGAGTTGAGGAAGTGGGTGTCGAAGGAGATTGGCTCACTGGCGCGGCCGGACGACATTCGCTTCACCGAGGCACTGCCCAAGACGCGGTCGGGGAAGATCATGAGGCGGCTGCTGAGAGAGCTGGCGACGCATGGCGAGATCAAGGGGGACATTACTACGCTGGAAGATTTCACCGTGATCGCTAAGCTGCGGGAGGCGGAAGAGGGGTAAGTTCACTGTGCGGCGGAGGTAGCGATGCGCAGTTTACGTTACGGGGTGGCGATGACCCTGGATGGATTCATTGCGGGACCGAACGGTGAGTATGACTGGATCATGTCCGATCCTGCGATCGATTTTGTCGCCATGTTTGCGCGCTTCGATATCTGTCTGATGGGGCGGAAGACGTATGAGGTTGCCAGCGAAAAGGGCAAGTCGTGGGACCGCTTTGGCCAGCGCTGGATTGTCGTGTCGACCACGATGAAGCCTGAGGAGCATCCCAACGTTACGGTTCTCAGTAGCGGCGTTGCGGAGGCGGTGGCTGCATTGAAGGCGCAGCCCGGCAAGGACATCTGGCTCTTCGGCGGCGGCGTGTTGTTTCGAAGCATGCTCGATGCGGGACTGGTGGATGGAATCGATGTCCACGTGATGCCTGTGCTGCTGGGGAGCGGGGTTCCGCTGCTGCCGGCGGGACGGCGACGGAGCCTTCATCTGGAGGAGAGCAAAACGCTGCCGAGCGGCATATTGACGCTGGCTTACTCTCTTGTGCCGGAACCGGCTATGGGCTGATGGCGTTCACCTGCCTGTTGCCGAGGTTGCCGCGATGCATTCATTCCGCGACGCGAAAACAGGAGAGGCGTCCACGGTTGCGGACGCCTCTTGATTTGGGTTGAATCTGGTTTGGCTTAGAACCTGTAGACTGCGCCGATTGAAGCGCGATCGTTCCATGTCTTGTGCGGCGAGTAGCCCAGGGCGGCAGAGTTGTTAATTACGGAAAATGATGCGCCGATGTAGTCGCCGCCTGCGCGTATGGAAAGGCGCGGGGACAGATCGTACTCCGCACCGCCGCCGAACCCGCCGGCAAAGGAGAGATTCGGCGTCTGGCTTTCTCCGCCGCTATGTTCCACGCCAATCAGCGCATGAAGGTACGCGCCGTACTTTCCGTAGAGGGTGGCGTGAATCTCCGGCCCGAACAGGGCTGAGTACATCGACGGGTGACCAGGGTTGCCCGATGAAATCGCGTATTTGTAGTAGTCGCCGTCCGCTACCGCGCCAAGATATTTGCCGAAGTTGCGGGTAACGTAGACCTCGCCGCCAATCAGGCCGCTGCGCGACTGGTTGACCTGGTTGAGGCTGCTGTAGCTGAACCCGCCAAAAACGGCGTACTTGTAGGAAGGCCCGTTCTCATCGACAGAGCGCGATCCACGGGCTGGGGCAACCTGGCTTGTGGCTGCCAGGGGCATAAACGTGGCCGGAACCATGGCCAAACTCAAAAGCAATAACGTCCTCTTCAACTTGAAACTCTCCTGAATACCTTGCTTTGGCCGCTCAGCGATTGGCCAGCCTTTACCTGGATTTCCAGGGCAGCAGGCGCGTAACCGATTTAGTGTACCCTCATAGACTATCCTTTCCACCCCGGTTCGCAGAAGCCCCAATGCCGCCGGACAGTCTTGAATGGCGGGTTGGGACTGTAATCCATCCTGCGAGCGACACGAGTTTGACCGTTGTCAACCCGGATAGTCATCCGGCCGGGCAGGTACGCTCTGCGCAGAACAGCCTTCCGCGAAGGCCCAAATTTGCCGCCCTGCCTTAATCCCGCTCAAGATACCAGGGAATGTTGATGACGACGATGCGCCGGTTGCCGCGCAGCAGGAGGATGACTTTGAGCAGATCGGCGCGGCGGTTGTGCATCAGGTTCTCCCACCAGTGGCGAACGACGAGTTCCGGCACGAGGACGCAGACATTGTGTGATTCAGACTCTTTTTCAGCCGCAAGGACGTAATCGACCACGGGCGCAAGAATGTAGCGGAAGGGCGATTGCAGAATCACGAGCTTGGGAACGCATTTGCAGGCTTCGCGCAAAGGGGCGGCCACGTCGGCTTCCCACACCTTGCAGATATCGTCGGGCTCTTCGGTGGTTTGCACGTGCAGGCAGCGAACATCGTTGGACATGGATAAAGCAAAGGCGAGCGCCTTCTCGGTGATGCGGCTCCAGCGGTCCATGGGCACGACGACGATGGGTTCGGTCAGCTCGGAGGGCAGGATGGGCAGGTCGAGGAAGGTCTCCTTGTCGACGCGCACATAGTGGCGATGAACGGAGCGCATCAGCAAGATCAAGGCCGCAATCAGCAGGACTGTGATCCAGGCGCCGTCTAGGAACTTGGCAACCAGCACGACGACTGCAGTAATCCCGGTGGCGACTGCGCCCAGGCCATTGACAAAAATCCGCAACCTGGCCTTGCCCTTGCGCTTCCAGTGCATGACCATGCCGGCTTGCGAGAGTGTGAAGGCCATGAACGCGCCAATTGCGTAGAGGGGAATGAGCCTGTCAGTGACGCCGCGGAAGACGATCAGCAGCAGAGCGGTGAGCGCCACGAGCACGTAGATGCCCCAGGAGTAGAGCAGGCGGCGGCCGCGCAGCAGGAAGACATGCGGCATGTAGTCGTCGAGGGCAATGGCGCGGGTGAGGCGGGGAAAGTCGGCAAAGGCGGTGTTGGCAGAGAGCGCGAGGACCAGCAACACGGAGCCGATGGTCAAGTAATAGAACCAGCCATGGCCCATGACGGCGCGGGTGAGCATCGAGAGCACGCTTTCATAGCGGGGGCCCTCAGGATCTGTAGCGGCGATGTGGTAGGCGCGGCAGAGCAGAGCAATGCCGGCAAGCAGCACGGACAGCAGAACAATGATGATGGTGAGCGTGATCTTGGCATTTTTTCGGGTGTCGTCACGGAAGGCCATGACGCCATTGCTTACCGCTTCAACGCCGGTCATGGCCGTGCAGCCTGACGAAAAGACCTTGAGCAGCAGCCACAGGCTCACTGCCGCAGTGGCATTGGGCATGGAGGGGAGCGGCGTGAGCGGGTGGACATGGCCACCGGTGTGGAAGACCTGCCATGCGCCGGCGGCGATGACGATCAGCAGCGTTGCCGTGAAGAGGTAGGTGGGAATCATGAAGACAACGCCGGTATCGTGGACGCCGCGCATGTTCACAATGGTCAGAATCAGCAATACAAGCAGGCAGAGATGAAGCGTGTGCGGCTGCAAGCTGGGGACAGCGGAGATGAGCGCGCCAACGCCGGCCGAGATGCCCACGGCCGCGGTGAGGACGTAGTCGATCATCAAGGCAGCGGCGGCCAACAGGCCGGCGCCTTCACCGAGGTTTTGCGAGGCAACGGTGTAGGAGCCTCCGCCATGCGGATAGGCGTCGATGGTCTGGCGATAACTGAAAAAAACAATGAAGAGCAGGCCAACAATGGCCGCGCTGATGGGGACGATGTAATGCACGCCCATGAGCCCAAGCGGGATGAGCAGCGTGAGCGCCGCTTCAGGGCCGTATGCGGCAGAACTCAGGGCATCGAGGCCAAAAATGGGAATGCCGGCGATGGGGCCGATATGTTCTGCACGCTCCTCACTGGTGGCCAGGGGCCGGCCAAAGAGAAGGTTTTGGATACTCGAAGTTAATGCCATGAAGTATGAGTCCGGCAGCCCTGGATTTTAGGTGGAGAATTTGGCTGTCGTGAAAATTGTCTCACGGTGCGGTTGCACCGATTTGGCGGACGACGGCAGGAAGAGTGCCGTCGTCGCCTCCAGAGCGTTGTTATTGCGGGGTTGGGAGCCAGCAATTGGGAGTGGAGTGGGAGATTGCGACCTCTTCTTCGGTCATATCGGTGGAAACGTCGGCAAAGAGCGGAGTACTCAAGTAGCGTTCGCCCGTATCGGGCAACATGCACAGAATCGTCGAACCCTTTGGAGCTTCGGCTGCAACGCGCAGCGCCCCGGCAAATGTGCCGCCCGACGTGATGCCGACAAAGATGCCTTCCTTGCGGGCGAGGTCTTTGCTGCATTGGATCGCTTCAGGCCCTTTGATGCGCATGATCTGGCTGATCTGCTGAGCTGCGACGACATCGCCTGCCAGCTTGGCGACGAAGTCGGGGCTCCAGCCCTGCATGGGGTGAGGTTTCCAGGATGGGTGAGCGACGGCGGCCGATCCGTCGGCGTTGCGTTGCTGCTCGATTCCGCTGGAAAGCATGGCGGCGTCATCCGGCTCGCAGACGACAATTTTCGTCTCTGGCCGCTCTTTGGCCAGTACGCGCGCTACGCCTTTCAGCGTGCCGCCGGTGCCAAATCCTGTGACCCAATAGTCGAGCGGTTCGCCTTTGAAGTCTTCCAGGATCTCCGAGGCAGTGGTGCGCGAATGCATGTCAGGATTGGCTTCATTTTCGAACTGCCGCGTATAGAACCACCCATGGGTTTCAGCAAGTTCAACGGTCTTGGCAATCATGCCTACAGCTCTGGCGGATGCAGGGGTGAGCACAACCTTGGCTCCGAGAAAGCGCATCAACCGGCGGCGCTCAACGCTGAATGACTCAGCCATGGTGACGACGAGCGGGTAACCCTTGGCCGCGCAGACCATGGCCAGCCCGATGCCGGTGTTGCCGCTGGTTGCCTCAATCACGGTTTGTCCCGGCTTGAGCTGCCCTGACCGCTCCGCATCTTCAATCACGCCGAGAGCCAGACGATCTTTCACCGAGCCAAGCGGGTTGAAGGCCTCGATCTTCACATAGAGATTGATGTCGGGCGGGGCGAGTTTATTGATCTTGACAACGGGGGTGTTGCCGACGGTTTCGAGGATGTTGGCGTATCTGCGTCCCATGCGTGTCTCCTTTGGATGGGCGCAATTCTATCCTGCGCCAACAATCCTGCGAAAGAAAATCTGAGCCGTTCGCGGAGGACCTTGAAAAGGATGGCACTTTGAAGAGGTTTCTTGAACAAGAAGAGGCCGCCGCGCAGGAGCACGGCGGCCAATTCTCAAGAGCACTAGCCGTTTTGGTCGGCCTGATCGGGGTGAACCGTTCTGTAACTTGCGTTGCCCTTCGACCAGACGAGAAGCAAGAGATCGCGTCCTTTGCTGCTCTGGTGTACCTGATCAACGAATTGACTGGCGGACCCAGCCGGCTTGCGGTTGACTTCGAGAATTACATCGCCGGGCTGGATGCCGGCTTCATCCGCGGGACTGGCCGGACGAACATTCTCGACGACGACGCCGTGAACCTGGTCAGGCACATTCGCCTGCTGGCGGTTTTCCGGGGTGAGATCGGCGACGGCGAGCCCGAGCTTTCCTCCGTGTGTGCTCTCTGGACTGCTGCCGTTCGCTTCTTCAGCATTGCCATGGAACTCGCCAACTGTGAGGTTCAATGTGACGGGCTTGCCATCTCGGATCACGCCGAGAGCGATCTTCTTTCCCGGAGACATTTCGCTCACGACAACTTGAAGAGCGCCTCCGTTTGTGACTTTTTGCCCATCAATCTGGGCGATGACGTCGCCGGTATGCACTCCGCCTCGGCTGGCAGGCGAATCGGGCGTGACCTGGGAGACGATTGCGCCTTCAGCGTCCTGCAAGTTGAAGAAGTGCGCATTGTCGGGGGTTACGTCGTTCATGGCGATGCCGAGATAGCCGTGATCGACTTTTCCGTTCTTCATCAGCTGCTCTGCGGTGGCGCGCACCATCTGCGAGGGAATTGCAAAGCCCGCGCCGGCAAACGATCCGCTGTTGGAGATGATGAAGGTGTTGATGCCGACCAGTTCACCGTGTGCGTTGACGAGCGGTCCGCCGGAGTTGCCGGGATTGATGGCCGCGTCGGTCTGGATGTAGCCACCTGGTTTGCGGGCATCATCCGAATAGGGATTGGGACGGTTGACGGCGCTGACGATGCCGCGGGTGACGGAGAACTGGAAGTACCCAAATGGGCTGCCGAAGGCCAGCACAGTCTGGCCGGGCGAAAGCTTGCTGGAGTCTCCCCAAGCGATGGTGGGCAGGTTGGTGGCATCGACCTTGATCACGGCGATGTCGGTGAGCTTGTCCACGCCGATGACCTTGGCATTGAGGACGCGGCGATCGTTGAGCGTGACCTTGATGTTGGTGGCGCCATCGACGACGTGATCGTTGGTCACAATGTATCCGTCGGGCGAGATGATGATGCCGCTGCCGACGCCGTGCTCAAGCTGCGGCTCGTTGTGCTGTTGCTGTCCTTCACCGAAGAACCGGCGCAGGCCGGGCGGCAGGTTTTGCATCTGCCCCTCGGGGCCTTCCGCTTCGTCGGATTCGCCTGAGCTTTTGGCGGTGACGGCGACATTGACGACGGCGGGAGTTACGCGTGCCGCAACCGCCTCCATCGCATTGTCGAGCGAGGTGAGCGCCGAAACACTGTTGTCGTCCATGGGGGTGGCAGCGTGAACGCCACCGTGACCGGCAAACAGCACGGCTCCAAAGAGGAAGGCGCCAACCGCCGTGGCCGGCATGGCGAACTTCCTCACATTTGCGACTAATTGATTAGTTGGTGCTTGCATTGAACTTCCTCTCATGGGGATTTTGGGGGGTTGATGATGCGCTTAGATTTGAACGATCAGCCAGCCATTCTCTATCTGGATGGCGGCATACCTGGGTCGCGTTTCATGTTGGACCGTGATGACAAGATGGGGCTGAACGGGCGTCTGAACAAGAACTGGCGCTTCTTCAAAATCAGTAAAACCGGTCACGACGAGCCACGCCTGACCCGACGCAGTGGGTCGGTCGTCAGTTTCAGTGAAGACGGCTCTGGTGAGGGTTGGCCGATTCAAGTCCCTGTGGCGCAGGCTTGGCACGCTAAATTGAACCTGGACTGCGCGCGGCTGCCCCATTTTCGGCCTGAAAGTCATCTTGGCCTTGACCAAATGCGGCGCAACCGCGACGTCGTGAAGATTGAACTGGCCGGATGACGGCAATGAACGGGCTTGCTGCGGCAATTGCGTCGACGGGGCAAAGCTTACCAACTGTGGGCTGCGGGCCAGCCCGACGGCGCAACCCACTGCGCCGAGGACCAATGCTGCCGACGCGAGCATGGCCGGTTTGCCGCTGATGGACGTGGCCGGCTGGCGCAAGATGCGATGAATGCGGCGCACCAGCTCCGACTGCTTTTCCCAGGCGCCGAGCACGAGCGGAAGGCTGCGGTGGAGCATGGAGTACTCAGCCAGGCGTGTGAGGCAGATGGCGTAGGCCTTGCGGCCAGCGCTGGAATGGAGCACGTGGTCGTCGCAGGCAAGCTCACGCTCCGCACAGAGCCTGCGCTCTACCCAGAGCAAGACGGGGTTGAGCGGGAAGAGAACCATGCCGACTTTTTGCAGCAGATTGGTCCAGTCGTCGGCGCGGTGCAGATGTTCCATCTCATGCTTGACAACCAGTTGCAGCTCCAAGGGTGAGAGCCGGCCAAGCAATTGAGGAGGAAGCAGAATGCGGGGGCGAAAGAATCCAAAGACGCTGGGGCGCTCGACTTCAGAGGATGTGCAAAGCTCGGCTGAGCGCCTGCGCCGCTTTTCATGACCTTGAATCGTCTCGTGCCCTTGAATCAGGGCCAGGATGGCTGGGTCAGCGTTGACGGGCGTGGCTCGGCTGGCCAACTGGTGCAACCGCACTGCACTCAAGACCAACTGCACGGCTCTCCACAGTGAGAGCGCGGACCAAACGGCGGCGATTGCGATGCTCCAACGCGGGTCGAAGCGAAAGGCGGATGGCTGCGCGGGGATTGCCTGGACCCAATGCCCGGAAAATGCGGGCAGAACGTGCAGCAGAACCAGCAGCGCGAAGATGTTCATCCATATTGCGGAGCGGGCGGCGGCGGTGAGGCCGGGCATCAAGCGCATGCACAGAGCCACGCAGGCGGCCAGCAGGGTTCCCTGCCAGATGGCTGAAAAGAGCGCACTGACGGCGGTGGCGGAGGTGTCGGAAAGAAGCGAAGTGGCATGGAGCAGGAGTGGGTCCATTTTATGCTTCCTCCGCAACTTCGTCGGGCATGCTGGCGATGGCATCTTTCAGGCGCTTCAGCTCTTCCGCGTCCACCTCGTCGTCGCCCAAGAGCGAGAGCAGCAGGCGCTCCGGGGAGTTGTCGAAGAAGCGCTGCAACACATGGCGAACCTCGGAGCGGCTTGCCTCAAGCTCGCCGACGCAGGCGGTATAGAGGAATGCCCGGCCATCTTGCCGGTGGCTGACATAGCCCTTTGTCTCGAGAATCCGAATGGTGGTCAGGACAGATGTATAGGCAAGCGTGCCCTCTTCGGTGGTGGCGGCCACCATGTCAGAGACAGCCGATTCGCCACGGCTCCAGAGGACTTTCATGAGCCGGAGCTCGGCGGGCGTGAGCGTGATTGATCTTTTTGGAGGCATTGCCGTCTGAGAAGTCCCGAGAGGGCCTGGTTCAACCCTCTGAGCAAATAGACGTAACAACTAATGATTTAGTTACCAAGAAACATGTACCCAATCAATGCGTACGAATTTGACTCGAGTTTTTGAGCAGTGTACGATTTGAATGTGGCAAGAGTGG
>Ga0302320_10031320_pt1 | contig 10094 bp, 11 predicted proteins | sample Bog_T0_3_FD_202130 | JGI IMG/M metagenome (GOLD analysis project Ga0302320, IMG submission 202130) | Peat permafrost microbial communities from Stordalen Mire near Abisko, Sweden - Bog_T0_3 | ecosystem: Environmental > Terrestrial > Soil > Wetlands > Peat | place: Sweden: Abisko, Stordalen Mire...
GTCAAGCAGCACCGGGTTGCCGCGACCGCGCAGGACGAGATCGGAGAAGCGTCCGACCCGCGCCCGCAGCAGCTTGCCCATCATCTCACTGCGGCTGCGCACCGCGTCGATCGCATAGGCGCGGATTTCGCGCCCGCTCATGCCGGCGGCGTACGCGGCGCCGATCATCGCGCCGATCGAAGTTCCAGCGATCGCCGACGGCGCGACGCCGAGCTCGTCGAGCGCCTCGAGCACGGCGATATGGGCGAAGCCGCGCGCGCCGCCGCTGCCGAGCGCGATGGCGACGATCGGTTCGGAAGCGCCTCCGCGCGCGAAGATCGGCGTTGCGCCAGAGTCCATTCACCCGCCCTTCTTCATTGCGACCGCGCGCCAACCGATGTCGCGCCGGCAGAAGCCGCCCGGCCAGTCGATACGATCGACGGCGGCGTAGGCGCGCGCCTGCGCCTCAGCGACATCGCGGCCGAGCGCGGTGACCGCAAGCACGCGGCCGCCGTCGGCGACCAACTTTTCGCCGTTGCGGCGCGTGCCGGCGTGCAGGATCGTCACGCCCGGCGCGCGCGCCGCGGCGTCGAGCCCGCGGATCGGCGTGCCCTTCTCCGGCGTTCCGGGATAGCCGCGCGCCGCCATGATCACCGTGAGCGCCGCTTCGTCCGAAAAACGCGGCGCGCGGTCGGGCAAAGCGCCGCGCGCGCAACCGAGCAGGAATTCGAGCAGGTCGTCGTCGAACCGGGCCAGGATCGCCTCGGCCTCCGGGTCGCCGAAGCGGACGTTATACTCGATCAGCTTCGGTCCGTTTGCGCCGACCATCAACCCGACGAACAGCACGCCGCGGAACGGCGCGCCACGTTTGGCCATCCCGGCGACGGTCGGCGCGACGATCTCGCGCATCACCTGCTCGCTCAAGGCCGGCGTCAGCAACGGCGGCGGCGAATAGGCGCCCATGCCGCCGGTATTGGGGCCGGAATCGCCGTCGCCGACGCGCTTGTGGTCCTGCGCGCCGGCGAAGGCAACAGCGCGCGTTCCGTCGCACAGGGCGAAGAACGACAGCTCTTCGCCGTCGAGATAGTCCTCGACCACGAGTTGCGCGCCGGCCCCGCCGAAGGCGCCGGCGAACATCGATTGGATCGCCTGCTCAGCTTCGTCGAGCGTCATCGCAACGACGACGCCTTTGCCGGCGGCGAGGCCGTCGGCCTTGACGACGATCGGCGCGCCCTTGGCGCGGACGTAGGCGAGCGCCGACGCCGCGTCGGCGAGGCGACGATAGTCGCCCGTCGGAATGCCGAACTCCCGGCAGAAATCCTTGGCGAATCCTTTCGAGCCTTCGAGGCGCGCGGCCGCTTTGCTCGGCCCGAAGCACAGGATGCCCGCAGCGGCGAGATCGTCGACAACGCCGGCGACCAGCGGCGCCTCGGGACCGACGACAACCAGCCCGATTTCGCGCGCACGACAGAAGTCGACGATCGCCGCGTGATCGTCGATCGGCAGCGCGACGTTTTCGGCCACTGCGGCGCAACCCGGATTGCCCGGCGCGACAAAGAGCCTCGACAGCGACGGCGATTTCGCCAGCGCCATCGCCAGAGCATGCTCGCGGCCGCCGCCGCCGAGAATGAGAACGTTCATCGCCTATCCTTGCCGATCCTTTCGCGACTGCTGGGCGCGACAGCGATTTGCGGCGGTTTGAGCAATTCCGCGCCCCGAGGTCAAACCCGCATCTCGGCGAGACGGCTGAGCCAGGCCTCCACGCCCGCGCCCCCTTCCGAGGGAAGCGCGGCGGCGAGCCGCCGATGATGGCCGCCGAGCCGATCGCGGCAGGCCGCCAGCAGACGCGCGCCGAGTTCGGTCGCCTCGGCGCGGCGGATGCGGCCATGGCGCTCATGGGCGCGACGCAGAACTGCGCGTTTGCGCTCGAGATTGGCCAGCACGAGGCTCGTCGTCTGCGGCGTCAGGCGCTCGGCGCGGGCGATCTCGGCGTTGCTGATCCCCGGCGTCTCGAAGACGGTCTTCAGCACCGCGTATTGGGCCAACGTGACGCCGAGATCGGCGAGCGCGCGCTCGACCGCCAAGCGGTGGGTCGCCGCCGCGCGACGCAACAAGTCGTCGAGTTTGGCTTCGGTCATGCTCGGCGCGCTCCCTTTTTTTGCCCATGATATACGAATTCGAATATCTTGAACAACGCGGCCTTGGCCCGGTCGCGTGCGGACCCTATGTTCCGCTCGCCGGCGCTTCGCCGCGCTCCGCTCGGAGTTTCGCCATGACATCCGCCTGGCGCTGGGGCCTCGTTGCGGCCCTTTTCGCCGCCGCCGCCGCGACCGCTCACGCCCAATCGGCCGACCCGGACCTCATCTTCCGCAAGTCGACCACGTTCAAGCTTTTGACCCCGAACGACAAACTCGCCGTTTATGGCATCGACGATCCCGTCGTCGAGGGCGTCGCCTGCCACTACACCGCGCCGGAAAAGGGCGGCCTCGCCGGCGCCTTCGGCCTCGCCGAGCAGACGTCCGACATTTCGCTCGCCTGCCGTCAGTACGGCCCGATCAAGTTCAAGGCGAAGTTCGAGCAGGGCGAGGTCGTCTTCAGCGAGCGCCGATCGCTGATCTTCAAGAAGATGCAGATCGTCCGCGGCTGCGACGTCAAGCGCAACATCCTGGTCTATATGACCTATTCGGACAAGCTGATCGACGGGTCGCCGAAGAACTCAACTTCCACGGTGCCGATCGAGCCATGGGGCGGCTCGAACGACATCCCGAAATGCGCTGACTATCTGCGCTGAGCGGCGCCGCGCGTCTCAGTCGCCGCAGGTGACGATATAGGCCGCGTCGGCCGCCGCGGCGCCGTTGGCGCGGCCGAACGACAGCGCCGCGCCGCGGCCTTCCGCCGCACACCAGGCGTCGGCGACGGCGCGACCGCATTCGCCGCCCTCGCCGAGGCATTCCTGCAGCCCGTAGCCGTCGTTGGCGGCGATGGGGAAGACGCGCGCCTGCCCAGCCGAGGCGGCCTGGGAAAGGCCGAAACCCAGCGCGCAGGCGGCGGCGAAGGCGAGGAGAGCGGAAAGAGGGGCGAGGTTACGCATGAACGAGCCTTACGGTCTGGCAAGCGAACGCGAATCGTCGAAGGGTGAACAAAATCTGTGCGAACTTCATAAAATTGCGTTAACGGCGACATTAGGGCGGGCGCGCCCTCGCGCTTGACATCGCCGCCCCTCTAAGAGATGGATGCCGCCATGACGCGCCTGACCCGCATTTGCCGGATCATCATCATTAGCCGCTAGCTCTTAGCTGGCTGGCTCGCGTCTCTCTGTCTGAAGTTTCGAGAAGCGATCGACCGGCCGGTCCGGCGCATGCGTGCGACCTGGTCCTGACCCGAATTCTTGGAACCGAGATGCCGACCCCGCTCCGACTTTACAATACGCTGACGCGCAGCAAGGCCGAGTTCGCCCCGCTCGATCCTCGCGCGGTGCGCATGTATGTCTGCGGGCCGACGGTCTACGACTTCGCCCATATCGGCAACGCGCGGCCGGTGATCGTCTTCGACGTGCTGTTCCGGCTGCTGCGGCGGCTCTACGGCGAGGCGAACGTCGTCTACGCGCGCAACGTCACCGACGTCGACGACAAGATCAACGCCCGCGCCGCGCGCGACTTCCCCGACCTGCCGCTCAATGCGGCGATCGCCCGCGTCACCGAGGCGACCGAACGCCAGTTCCACCACGACGTCGCGGCGCTCGGTTGCCTGCCGCCAACCCACGAGCCGCGCGCGACCGCCCATATCGACGAGATGAAGGCGCTGATCGAGCGGCTGGCGGCGCGCGGCGTCGCCTATGTCGCTGAGGAGCACGTCCTGTTCTCGCCGAGCGCGATGGACGCGCTCAAGGGCGCGCCGCGCTACGGCGCGCTGGCGAGGCGCTCGCTCGACGAGATGCTCGCCGGCGCGCGGATCGACGTCGCCCCCTACAAGCGCGACCCGATGGATTTCGTGCTGTGGAAGCCGTCGAAGGCCAACGAGCCGGGATGGCCGAGTCCGTGCGGGATCGCGACGCTTGGCCGACCCGGCTGGCACATCGAGTGCTCGGCGATGTCGATGGCCGAACTGCTCGCGCCGTTCGGCGGCGGGCTCGCTTGCGACGATCCAACGAAGAACGTCTTCGACATCCACGGCGGCGGCGTCGACCTCGTGTTCCCCCACCACGAGAACGAGATCGCGCAGTCGTGCTGCGCCTTCGGCGCGCCGCGCATGGCGAACGTCTGGATGCACAACGGCTTTTTGCAGGTCGAAGGCGAGAAGATGTCGAAGAGCCTCGGCAACTTCATCACCATTAACGACCTCCTGCGCAGCGACGCCTTCGGCGGCCGCCAATGGTCGGGCGAGGCGCTGCGGCTGGCGATGCTGCGCACCCATTACCGCCAGCCGATCGACTGGACGGCGAAAGCGCTGGAAGAGGCTGAAAGCACACTCGACCGCTGGTACGACGCGATCGGCGAGGTCGCGCCGGGCGAAGTCGCGCCGAGCGTGGACGAAGCGCTCAGCGACGACCTGAACACCCCAGCCGCGCTGGCTGAACTTCACCGCCTCGCCCATCCAGCGGTCGCCGGATTGATGATGATTGGCGTCACCTTGGTAGGTCAACAGCCGGCCCCCGCGATGCTCAAGGCGAGCGCCAACCTGCTCGGGCTGCTGAGCCAGAAGCGCAGCGAGCGTCAGGCCGCCGGCCTGGCGGCGGCCGCCGTCGACCGCAGCGAAGTCGAGCGGCTGGTCGCAGCGCGCGCCGCCGCCCGCGCGACCAAGAACTGGGCGGAGTCCGACCGCCTGCGCGACGCGCTCTCGGGCATGGGCGTCGTCGTCAAGGATTCCAAAGGCGGCACGACCTGGGAGGTCAAGCGATGAGCGCCGTCTCCCTGCGCCCCTACCTTCCCGCCGACGCCGAGCGCTGCGCCGCCATCTTTCGCGCCAGCGTCGAAGGCCTGGCGATCGAAGACTACAGCGCCGACCAGTGCGTCGCCTGGGCGGCGCAGGCCGACGATCCCGACTTTCCCAAGCGCCTCGTCGGCGCGTTGACGCTGGTGGCGCTCGTCGACGGCGAGCCGGCCGGTTTCGCCTCGCTCAAGGGCGCAGAGACGATCGACATGCTCTATGTCGAACCCGACTTCGCGCGGCAGGGCGTCGCGACCGCCCTCATTGACGCGCTCGTCCGCCTCGCCGCCGCGCGCGGCGCGAAGACGCTGACGAGCGACGTCAGCGACACGGCGCGGCCGCTGTTCGACCGCCGAGGATTCCAGGCCCAACGCCGCAACCTCGTCCAGCTCGACGACGAATGGCTGGCGAACACCACCATGACCAAGCGCCTCGCGCCGCCAGGCGGCGCGGACGAGCCGGCGCGCCATTGAGGAAACGACGATGACCCGCGAACGCCTCTACCTCTTCGATACGACGCTGCGCGACGGCGCGCTGACCACCGGCGTCGATTTCTCGCTGGAGGACAAGCGGCAGATCGCAGCGATGCTCGACGGACTCGGCGTCGATTACGTCGAGGGCGGCTATCCCGGCGCCAACCCGATCGACACGCGCTTCTTCGAGCGCAAACCGACCAAGCGCGCGCGCTTCTGCGCCTTCGGCATGACCAAGCGACCCGGCCGCTCGGCGGCCAACGATCCCGGCGTCGCCGCCCTCATCGCCGCCGACGCCGACGCGATCGTCTTCGTCGCCAAGACTTGGGACTATCACGTCCACGTCGCGCTCGGCTGTACGCTGGAGGAGAACCTCGCTTGCATCGTCGACAGCGTCAAAGCGGCGATCGCCGCCGGCCGCGAGGCGATGGTCGATTGCGAACATTTCTTCGACGGCTACAAGGCCAACCCCGCTTACGCGCTCGAATGCGCGCGCGCCGCCTATGACGCCGGCGCGCGCTGGGTGGTGCTGTGCGACACCAACGGCGGCACGCTGCCCGACGAAGTCGAGCGTATCGTCGCCGAGGCGGCGCGTGTCGTCCCCGGCGACCATATCGGCATCCACGCCCACAACGACACCGACAACGCGGTGGCCAACTCGCTCGCCGCGGTGCGCGCCGGCGCGCGCCAGGTGCAAGGCACGTTGAACGGCCTCGGCGAGCGTTGCGGCAACGCCAACCTCGTCTCGCTGATTCCGTCGCTGGCGCTGAAAGTCGGGCTCGCCGACCGGTTCGAGACCGGCGTGTCGGAAGCATCTCTGCGCGAGCTCGCCAAGATCTCGCACGCCTTCGACGAACTGTTGAACCGCGCGCCTAACCGCCACGCGCCTTACGTCGGCGCATCCGCCTTCGCCACCAAGGCCGGCATTCACGCTTCCGCCCTGGCCAAGGACCCGCGCACTTACGAGCACATACAGCCGGAGACCGTCGGCAATGCGCGCGCGATCCTCGTCTCCGATCAGGCCGGCCGCTCCAACCTCATCGCCCAGCTCGCCAGCAAGGGGATCGTCGCGAACCCCGACGACCCCAAGCTGTCGCGACTGCTCGGCGAGGTGAAGGACCGCGAGGCGCAAGGCTTCGCCTATGAGGCGGCTGACGCGTCGTTCGAGCTGCTGGCGCGCCGCACGCTCGGCGAAGTGCCGAGGTTCTTCGACGTCGAGAGCTTCCACGTCAGCGTCGAGCGCAAGTTCAATTCGCACGGCGCGCTCTATTCCGCCTCGCAGGCGGTGGTGAAGATCCGCATCGGCGACCAGACGTCGATCTCCGCCGCCGAAGGCAACGGCCCGGTCAACGCGCTCGACCTCGCGTTGCGAAAGGACCTCGGCGCCTACCAGAAGCATATCGACGACCTCGAGTTGCTCGATTATCGCGTGCGCGTCTTCCAGGGCGGCACCGACGCGGTGACGCGGGTGCTGATCGAGTTCGGCGAGGCCTCCTCAGGCGCGCGCTGGTCGACCGTCGGCGTCTCGTCCAACGTCATCGACGCGTCGTTCCAGGCGCTGGTCGACGCGATCGACTACAAGCTGGTCAAGGTCGGCGCCGCGGCGCCGTAACTTTCTTTCCGCGGCAGGGAATAAACGCCGCTTTCCGCGAGTCTCTCCTCATGAGCGGCGACGCCGCGCCATGAGGAGGACCGCATGACAGAACGCGATTCGCTGCACCTCGACCGCCGCCAGGCCCTCAGCTGCATGGTGTGGGCTGGTTCCGGCGTCGTCTGGACCATCGCCGGCGGCATTCCCGCCTCGCGCCTGATCGGCGAGGCGGCGGCTGAAGAAGGCGGCTTTTCCTTCGTCCAGATCTCCGACAGCCATATCGGCTTCGACAAGCCGGCCAATCCCGACACCCGCGCGACGTTGGACGCGGCGCTCGACCAGGTCATCGCCCTGCCCCGTCGGCCGGCGTTCATGATCCACACCGGCGACGTCACTCATGCCGCGACTCCGCAGCAGTTCGACGACGCGGGGCAATTGATCGGCCGCGCGCGCCTCGACGTGCGTTACGCCCCCGGCGAGCACGACATCGTCGACGCGGCGACCCGCGCCGCTTATCTCGACCGCTTCGGCAAGGGCGCGACCGGCGGCGGCTGGTACGCCTTTGACTATGGCGGCGTCCACTTCGTCAGCCTGGTCAACGTCGTCGACCTCAAGGCGAACGGCCTCGGTTCGCTCGGGCCGGAGCAGCTCGCCTGGCTCGCCGAGGATCTCGGCGGCAAGACCAGTTCGACGCCGATCGTCGTCTTCGCTCACATACCGTTATGGACGATCGCGCCGGAATGGGGATGGGGAACGGAGGATTCGGCGGAGGCGCTGAAGCTGCTGGCGGGCTTCGGTTCGGTGACCGTGCTCAACGGTCACATCCACCAACTCATGCAGAAGGTTGAGGGCGCAGTGACTTTCCACACCGCCCGCTCGACCGCCTTCCCGCAGCCGGCGCCAGGAACCGCGCCTGCGCCCGGGCCGATGCGCGTTCCGCCGGGCGAGCTGCGCAAACTGCTCGGCGTGACCGACGTCTCCTTTTCCCGGTCTTCGTCGCCGCTGGCGATCACCGACACGGCCCTGGGGTGAGGAGCGGCGCGATGAACCTCGGACACATGCTCGGCGCCGCGCTCGCCCTCGCCGCCGCCGACCCTGCCCGCGCCGCCGGCGACGCGGCGCGCGGCGAACAGCTCTACGAAGGTTGCCAGGATTGCCATTCGCTCGACAAGAACGACGTCGGCCCGCGCCATCGCGGCGTGTTCGGCCGCAAGGCGGGGTCGTTGCCCGATTATCCCTACTCCGACGCCCTGAAGAACGCCGGTTTCGTTTGGGACGAACGGACGCTCGACCGCTGGCTCGCCAATCCGCAGGCCTTCGTGCCGGGCGTCAGAATGTTCTATCATCTCGACAAGGCTCAGGACCGCGCCGACGTGATCGCGTTCCTCAAGGAGCGGGCGCGGTGAGCGGCGGAACGCGGGAAGGATCATGATCAGCGACGCGGCGCGGCGGCGGTATCAGGCGATCGTGCCGCCGCATGTCGACGACGCCTACGCGTTGGCGCGCTGGCTCTCCGGCGACGCGGCCGACGCCGAGGACATCGTGCAGGACGCCGCGTTGCGGGCTTTGAACGCGCTGGAGACGGCGAACGTCGAGCGACCGCGCGCGTGGTTCCTGCGCATCGTCCGCAACGCGGCGTTGACCTGGATGGCGAAAAACCGTTCGAAATCGCTGTCCTTCGCCGGCGGCGCCGACGATCTTGCGGCGATCGAGACCGTCGACTTCGCCGACGACGACGGGTCTCCCGAAGCGATTCTCATCGCCGCCGAGGACGGCGAGCGCGTGCGCCGAGCGATCGCCGCGCTGCCGCAGCCGCTGAGGGAAGCGTTGGTGCTCAGGGAGATCAACGGCCTCGCCTATCGCGAGATCGCCGAGGCGACCGAAACGCCGATCGGCACCGTGATGTCGCGGTTGGCGCGAGGGCGCGCGGCGCTCGCCAAGATTCTGGAAGACAAGCGATGAGCGACTCCGACCCGCGCCAAGATCAGCTCTTGCGCCTTAACGCCGCGCTCGACGACGAGCTGGACGCGGCCCACCGCGTCGAGCTGGAGCGCGAACTCGAGCGCGATCCGCAACTGCGCGCTTCATTGCGGCGCCTGTCCGCGGTGCGCGAAGCGGTGCGGCGGCATGGAGCGGCTGAGACGGCGCCGGCGGCGCTTCGCGACGCCGTCGCTGCGATCGGCCGTCCGAAAGCAAACGGGCGGCGTGTCCCGCTGTCGCTGGCGGCCGCAGTCGCAGCGGGAATCGTCATCGGCGCGGCGGCCCAGGCCCTGCTCCTCTCTTCGCGCGCCGCCGATCCGGTCGCCGCCGCGATGGTCGCCGATTTCGCGCGCGCCGGGCTTTCCGACCGACCGTTCGACGTCGCCTCCTCGGACCGCCATACGGTCAAGCCGTGGCTCGTCGCCCATGCGCCGCTCGGCGTCGAAGTCGCCGACCTCGCCGACAAGGGTTATCCGCTGGCGGGAGGGCGCATCGCGGTCGTCGGCGCGACACCGGTCCCGACGCTGGTCTACCAGCGGCGCGAGCACTGGATCGCGTTAACCGAGTTGCCGCTGTCGCTCGGCGACCGCGCGCTCGGACCGCGGGAGGGAACGCTCGACGGGTTCCGCCTGGTTCGCTGGGCCGATCGGGAGCGCGCCTATGTCGCCGTGTCGGACATCGACGCCGCCGAATTGTCGGCCTTCGCCGCCGCCTTCCGCGCCGCGGCGGCGGTCGGCGGCGGCGAGGCGCGGTGAAATCGCCCCGCCGCCCTTCCCTTGCCTCGTTCGGCCGCCTATATTGGGCGCGCCGCCGCAAGGCGACTATGGCGATAAACGGACGTCGGAATAAGTCTTTCGGACCCGGGGGCGGTACCCGGCGCCTCCACCCAAGCCCACCGGACAGGCGGGTTTCGGCGGGGGCGAAATAGGTTCGACGGGGGATGTAAAGGACGCGCTTTCGCTCGGCATGATACCGCCGTTATCGGGTCAAACCTATAGTTGCGAATGACAACTATGCTCCGGTGGCCCTCGCTGCGTAATGCAGCGCTGGTACTGGGATTCAAGCCCTAAGGGTTTGCTCCTTTAGGCGGGGTTCGGAGGCGCCCGGCAACAGAAGCCTCCACTTTCATTTCACCCGCGCATTTG
>Ga0302320_10031325_pt1 | contig 10093 bp, 11 predicted proteins | sample Bog_T0_3_FD_202130 | JGI IMG/M metagenome (GOLD analysis project Ga0302320, IMG submission 202130) | Peat permafrost microbial communities from Stordalen Mire near Abisko, Sweden - Bog_T0_3 | ecosystem: Environmental > Terrestrial > Soil > Wetlands > Peat | place: Sweden: Abisko, Stordalen Mire...
TTTCGAGCAGGATGTCTGGATGGATCAGGGCAAGGCCGAGGCATTTTCCGGCGCGCTCGACCATCCGCCGACCTCGACCTGGGAGATCCTCAATCCGCGCGAATACGAGCGGCGCCAGCCTCCTTCCGTCCCTCTGCTGCCGGACATTCATCCCCTCGTCGACAGAATGTATGTGCCGTACGACATTGGGCAGGTGGGGCAGCTTGACGTGCACATCCTGACCGAGCTGTTTGGCGGCGATGGAGCAGCGCGCGATTTGACGCCAGCATGGAATGGCGGCATCTACTGGGCCGGACAACTGCGCACTGCAAGAACTCCGGAGGAGCAGACGAGCCTGAAGTCGCTTTCTCTCTTCTACCTTGCGGCGTGGCGCAACGCAGCGTCAGCCGAGGCTTTCGCGAAGCTCTACGCCAACAACCTGGGTAGGAAATATTCGGGTCTGAAAAAGGATGCGACAGCGCAGGCAACCGCGCCCAACGATGGCCGTTCTGTAGAGCAGGTGTATTCCACCACAGAGGGTCCCGTGGTCATTACGACGCGCGGCAAGCTGGTCTTTATCGCGGAGAGCTTCCCCCTGCCCCTCGCAAGGCAACTGACCTCCCTGATACTGGACGCACAGGGCTCGGGCGAGATGAAGATGGCGCACACTGGGGACACGCAAAATCCCAGCGCTTCATCCGCAGCGGCTCACCCGCTTACAGCCGACATGGTGCGTTTTATGCAGAACTGCGGCGTGATGAAAGTCGCCGTCGACGCAGGCTTGCGGGCAGTGAAATAAGCAAGCCGTAGCGCCGGGCTCCAGATCGGGGTCCCCGGCAAGCCTGCTTTTGGCTTGTTGGGGTGATGGATCGGCTGTCCGGAGGGCCTCCCGGCCCTCCGACGCTTTCATACCGACTACCTACTGATTCCCATCCAGAATCGACCCAATCACTCCGCCGAGCAATCCGCCGCCTAGGCCGGCTGCGGTGGTCTGGCGCGCTGCTTCCTGGCGTGGCAGATATTCCCCAATCTGGTGCGCGAGCCGCGAAATCGGCAAGGTTTGCAGCCATACCGCGCCGGGTCCAGTGAGCACCGCGAGAAACAAGCCGTCGCCACCGAAGATCATGTTCCGAATGCCCGGAACCATCGTGATCTGGAAGCCAACCGACGACTGGAACGCGCCCACGTGCCCCGGATGCACGCGAAGGGTTTCGCCGGGCGCAAGATTCTTCACGATCAATTCGCCGCTCAGCTCCAGCCATGCCGTGCCGTAGCCGCCCACTTTCTGCAGCAGAAATCCGTCGCCGCCAAAGATGCCTGCGCCGAGCGACTGCTGAAAGCCGACGCCGATGGTGACCTGCGGCGTGGCGCAAAGGAACCCGTGCCGATGCACAAGATACTCCGGCCCGTTACCCAGCTCGACCGGAACAATATGGCCGGGCACCTTTGTAGCAAACGAAACCTCGCCCGGATACTGGATGGCGCGGTACTCCGTCATAAAGATGCTGCCGCCGCCGGCCACGCGCTTCAGCACGCCGAACAGGCCGCCCCCGCCGCCCATCTGCGTATGCGTCTGCATCTGAATCGAGCCGGTCATCCAGGAAAGCTCACCGCTCTCCGAGTACACGCTCTCGTTGGGGTCCAGTAGAACGTCAAGTACGGGCATTGTGGTGCCCTGAATTCTGGTCTGCATGGCGAGACCTCCTGTCAGCAAACAGTGTACCCGGAAGCAAGCCGCGCACCGCTGAAAAATAAGCGATCCACAGTACGCGCGGCACTGGCATGCATCGTGCGTAAATCGCCGTCGGCGCTATCCGCTTACTTCAGGTGGTGCGCGAGGAATGTTTTCACCGCCTCGAGGTTCGGCGCGTAGAAGCGGGGATCTGCCCAGTACGTGTGCTTGCCGCCCGTAGCCTGGAAGAACACAACCGGCACATTCGCCGCCTGCAGAGCATTGGTAAACGCGACCGCCTCCGCAAAGGGAACAGACTGATCCTGATCGCCATGACCAACATAAAATGCCGGCGCTCCAGCGTGAATCTGGTATTGCGGCGACGCGGCCTTGCAGGCGTCCATCATCGCTGCGCATTCTCCGCCCAGGTAGATGGTGATATCCGATGGTTGCGTTGCGCTCGGTGCGGGCGTGGTCAGGTCCAGCGCGCCATTAAAGATCACGGCTGCCTCAACCTGCGAAGCGGTGTCGCCCTTCGACAACCCCACAAGCGCCGCCAGTTCCCCGCCAGCCGAGCTGCCTGCAACCGCAATGCGAAACGGATCGAGATGGTACTCCGCCGCATGCGCGCGGAAAAACTTCACCGCCGCAAGCGACTCGTTCAACGCGCCCGGAAAACTGGATTTGCCGAGATCGTAATCGATGGTAAAGCCAACGTAGCCCGCATCGGCCAGCGCCTTGATCACCTTCACCATCTGGCTGCGATTGCCGCTCACCCATCCGCCGCCGTGAATAAAAACAATCCCCGGATGCACACCCGTGCCGTTCGGAATGTAGATGTCTGCTTTCAGCGGCCCCTGCGCGCCCGTCGTGTATGTCACGTCGCTGGTGACCGTGAAATTTTCCTCAGCAGGTGGATTCTCGCCCACCGGAACAGGAGCCGCTTGTGCGGAAAGAATCGCGGTGCGGGAAGCAAGAAGAAGAAAGACGGGAAGCAGCAGCCACTTGGAACGCATGGAGCGACACCTCGTGAGCCATCCTTAACCGCCGCGGAAGACCATGTCAAGGCTGGGCAGTTCTTACCGAGATCAGGAAGTCGGCGCCGCTCCCGACAGAACAATCGGCAGCGTCGGCGTCGGCGAACCAGCCGCCCGCTCAATGGTCACGCCGAAGGCCTTGGCCTGCACGTTTACCGGCAGATCCGGCAGAATCAGGCTCGCACTCCCTTTGGCATCCGGCCGGAAGAGCCCCGCCGGGATCGGCGCGCTCCCGTTCGACGGAATCACCCACAGCTCGTACGTCTTGCCCTCAGGCAAAGGCCCAAGGTTGCTGGCTTCCAGAACCAGCCCGCCGCGCGAAGCCAGATACACCGCACGCGCGCTCGGCACAGGCGCAGCCTTGCCGGCCGTCAACACCACATGCTGCGCATCTGGCGCGGTCAGCACATCCAGCACCTTCTGCGCATGCTGGCTGTCCGCGGCGAATTGCGCAATCTGATAGTTATCGGTGGCAAGCTCGTGTTGCAGCGAAAAGTTTCCAACGCCCAGCAGGACGGCGACCAGCGCCATCACCGCCGCGATCGACCACGGAATCCAAACAGCAGCGCGCCGCGTGGGCTTGGCGCTCGCGATGGGAATGACTTCCACCCGCGGCTTCTGCTCAGGGGCTGCTGCAATACGATCCATGAATCGCTGGCGCGCGCCTTCCGGCAGCGGCTGCTCGTCCACGCTCATGGCAACAAGGGACAGGTCCGCCGCGATCTTCTCGAGCTCGGCGCGGCATGCGGGGCACTGGTCAAGATGCGAACGAACAGCAGCGGACTCCGCGGGAGTGGCGCCGTTCATCGCATAGAGGGCCAGGTCCTCCTGCTCGATATGTCCACCGGTGTTCATGATTCAAGTGCCTTTCGCAACGTAATAAGTGCCGACCGTATGCGTGTCTTCACCGTTCCCAGCGGATCGCCCGTCCGTGCCGCAATCTCGGAGTGGCTGAGTCCTTCAAAATATGCAAGCTCCATCGAGGCCTGCTGTTCAAGTGGCAAGGCTTTCATCACCTTGCGCACCATTTCGATCATCGTGTTGCGTTCACTCTCCGCCGCCAGGTTTGTGCTCGCAACCAGCACAACGTCTTCCACCGAGTCTGTGGGCTTTCTGCGGCGCAACGCGTCGATGGCGCGATTGCGCGCAACAACCGCGAGCCACGCGCCCAGGGAACCACGCCCCTTGAGAAACGTGTGCGGCTCCCGCCAGACCTTGAAGAAAACGTCTTGCAACACATCCTCCGCGTATCCCGAATCCGAAAGCACCCTGAAAGCCACCGAGTACACCATGCGGCTGTAGCGATCGAAGATCTGCCCCATGGCCTGCTGATCGCCTTTGGCTACACGATCCAGCAGTTGCTCGTCCTCAGACAGAGCCATCCCCTTCTGCGCCATGCCACACTCAGCATCCGCGTCGCGGGATTCCTCTGGTGTTCTATCCAGAGAACGGAAACCGGAAGGGATCGGATTGGGGGAATTGTCAGTCATCAGGGAAACACAGGGAAGAACGGCGGAAGACGCTGCCTGCGCCATTCTAACGTTCGTCTGCATGAAGACACAACTGGGGAATTGCGTTGTGGGTCATCGCACAGCTTGGGGGCCGAGCAAGCGCGCGCGATGGGCCGGAGGTCAATTCCGGTCCATCGCGCGCAAGGGGAGGGCAAGTTTGCCTGCACTCTAAGTACGATTTGAGGGGCCGAATCGGATTGCCATCAGCCCGATTTTTTTGGGGAGATCCGCGACAGCCCGGCAACGCCCGTTCACCAGGCGAGCTGTTCGTCCCCCGAGGCGGGCGAGAAAAAGGTAATCGGTGCGGGCAGTGGTTCCAGCGTGTCTCCAAAGATCTGGATGCTCTCCGGACCTTCTTCGCGTGCCCTCTGCAGAGCCCTTTCCGCTTCGCGGAGAACCACGACCGGCGAACGGCCACGACTTACGGCGACGCCGAAACATGCCGAGAGACGGATCGATTCTCCGCCTACCTGGAAGGGCGTGCTGAAAACATCCATGCGCAACCTGTCCGCGAGCAGCAGCGCGTTCTCCGTCGCGCAGCCGGGAAGAACCAGCAGAAACTCGTCCTGTCCCGGTCGCCCGAGCAAGTCATAGCTGCGCAACAGGCGTGAGGTGCGCCCCACCACCATCCTCAGCAGCTCATCGCAAGCCTCTGTTCCAAGGCGCGAATTCCAGTGGCCGAAATCGTCGATATCTAAAAGCACCACGCACAGCGGGCTGTTGAGCCGCTGTACGCGATCGGTCTCGCGAAACAGCATCGAGAGCAACGCCTCGCGGTTATACACACCGGTTAACCGATCCATTTGCGCGGAAGAAACCGTCGACTCGCGAAGCAAATCAAGCTCGAGCATCGCGTGGCGTAAGCGAAAGACGTGATCGACCCGCAGCCGCCAATAAGCAGGAGGACAACTGCGCAGGATGAGATCGTCCACGATGCCTTCCGAGATGCGAACGAGAGCATCTTCGGTGACAACATCCGTAATGAGCACGATCGGAAACGAGTCTGTCGAGTGATCCGCGCGAAGCGTCGCCAGCAACTGTCCAAAGGGCAGGCCGGGAATGCTTCCATCCAGAAGCACAAGATCGGGCGGGTTCGCCGCGGACATTGCATCGAGAACCGCCTGGGCCGTGAACACAACCTTGACGCGTGCGCCGGAAGCAAGCAGTTCCGGTTCAACCGCGGTCAGCAATGTGGGGTCGGGTGAAGCGAGCAGCAACGAGGGAGGGTAGTTGGCGTGCATCCTGGATCATCTCCTGAACGATGCATCGGCGCAGATTAGAAAACATTTAGAACGCAGATGAGAATTTTTTGGGGCGCACTTCGAACGATGTGCAGATTTCGGACACTGCGGCTAACCCATCCACGCTGACTTCGAGCGGGTGCCCCATCCTTGCCACGTCACGAGTTTACTCGTACTGAAATTCCCGCATACGCAACGAAAGCCGCTCGCGCGGCTTTCGTTCGTCCTTCAGTTTTTCCCGAAACCTAGTCCGTAAAGTCCACCCGCGGCTCAATCGGAATGATCCCGCGCTCATGCCCCAGGTCCAGCAGCTTGCGAATCGCCTCCCGGCCATCGGGTCCGTAATCGAGCGTTCGCTCGTTCACGTACATGCTCACAAACCGGCTTGCCGTTCTCGAATCGAGATCGCGCGCAAACTGCATGGCGTACTCAAGCGCCTGCTCGCGATGATCGAGCGCGTGCTGAATGCTGTCGCGCAACGCCTTGGAAATGATCTTGTGCTTTTCTGCTCCCAGCGAACGGCGAATTGCATTGCCGCCGAGTGGCAGCACGAGGCCCGTGGTTTCCTGCCACCACACGCCAAGATCGAGCACCTTGTAGAGACCGCTGGTGTTGTAGGTGAGCTGCCCTTCGTGAATGATGAGGCCGGCGTCATAGGTTCCGGCAAGAATAGCGGGAATGATCTGGTCAAAAGGAACGACTTCAGTATGAAGATTTGGATTAAAAACTTTGAGCGCGAGATAAGCCGTGGTCAGCGTGCCGGGAACCGCAATCTTGATGTTGGCGAGATCTTCGATACCGACCTTGCTCTTGGTCACGATCATGGGACCGTATCCCTCGCCGACACTGCCCCCGCAACCCATCAAGGTGTAGTTGTCCTGCACGTAAGGATAAGCATGAAAGCTGATCGCGCTCACATCGAAAAACGCTTCTTCGCGGGCGCGTCTGTTCAGGGTTTCAATGTCGCAAAGCGTGTGAGAAAAGTGATAGCCCGGCACGCGGATTTTGTTGGTGGCCAGGCCGTAAAACATGAACGCGTCATCGGAATCGGGACTATGCGCGATGGAGATTTCGGTCACATCGGGAGAGGTGGATGTTTCAGTATGGTCGGCGTTCACGGGGGGGCTGGTCCTTTCAAATAAATCAGCGGTAACAAAAATTTAGATGCAACTACGCGGGATTGCGACGAAAGCGTTGAAGACCCAGAGCGAAGCCAGCTACAGCGGCAACCTTCAGAGCTTCACCGGGCAAAAATGGCATGAACCCAATCGCGAGTACGGGGCGCAGCGATGCGTGGGTAAATACTGCCAGCCCAAGAACGCCGCTCGACAGGATCACAAGGTCCCCGAGAGCGGCGCTGATAACGGCAGCCGTAAAGCTGCGGCCCGATTTGCGCCACAAAATCGAAATCAACGCTGCAGCCAGCGGATACGCAAGGAGATAACCGCCGGTGGGGCCAATCAGATGCGCCAGCCCGGTCAGCCCCGGAGTGGGGGCAAACACCGGCAGTCCCACTGCGCCTTCCACCAGATAAGCGAGCATCGTATCGGCGGCCAGCTGCGGAGAAAGCATCAGGCCGAGAGCCAGAACTGCAAAAGTTTGCATAGTCAGCGGCACCGGCGTGAAATATAGCGGCAGGGCAATGTGTGCGGAGACGGCAAGAAATGCGCTCCCAGCCAGAACAATGCTTGCCTTCCACAGCAGCGATGCTGAGGCGGCGGGGATTGGCACCGATTGCACGGGTACCGTGAGTTCCTTGTCCAACGGAGTTCCTCCTAGAAGCCGATTGCGAAGCCTGATGTGGACCTGCCAGCCTGTTTCCTGCGTTTGGGCTCCCTCTACGCCGCCCAGCTTACCCGTCGATTTCCTTGTTGGGTTCGACTGCAGTGGGAGTCACAAGGCGAAGCTTTTTTCGCTGTAAATAGATATGACGCGCCACGCCTCCGGCTGCAAACAGCAGCGCTCCAAGCGATACGAGAAGACCAATGAACAACCAGCGCAGCAACATAGGAGCGACCACCCAAGAATATCAGAAGGGTTCAGTCAGGCGTTCAGGAACCAGGCTCAAGGCTGGCGCGCAGCCATTCCAGGTAGCGATGGCTCCCTGACTCCACATCCAGCACCAGAAACTCGGGAGTCTCGTAGCCGTGCAACTGGTGCAGGCGAGTCTCCAAAGCGGGCAGTTGTTCGAGCCCGCTTTTGATCAGCAACAGAACCTCGGTGGCCGATTCAACACTTCCCTGCCAGCGATAAACAGACTGGATGGCAGGAATAAGCGAGACGCACGCAGCCAGATGCTCCTCCACCAGCCTGCGCGCAATCTTGTTGCCTTCGTCAAGGCTGGCAACCGTGGTCAAAACGATCCGAGGCATCGAATTAGAGTCGGGCATCAATGGCTCCGCTGTGGATGTTTTCTGCTTTGCGTCGGAATGCACATTCGAAGGCTAGCAGGTTGCCGGCTTGCCGAGCAGAGGCGCGCCAAGGCAGTATGGACCTTGGGCCTCGATAACCAACAAACGCGGAGGAAGTGATGAGCACAGCAATCAAGTTTGGCACCTCGGGATGGCGGGCGATTGTCGCCGACGAGTTCACAATGGCGAACATCCGCCTGGCCGTGGCGGGCATTGCGGCCTACGTCAAGAGCCAGCCCGAACCGCACCGCGTGCTGGTGGGCCGCGACCCACGCTTTCTGGGTGAAACCTTTGTTGCCGAAGCCGCGCGTGTACTCGCCGGAGCGGGCATAGCCCCCATCGTGATTCCTGAAGCCGCGCCCACGCCGGCCATTGCCTATGCCGTGCACACGCTCAAGACCTCCGGTGCCATCAACTTCACCGCCTCGCACAATCCACCGGAGTACAACGGTATCAAGTTCTCCACCCACGACGGCGCCCCCGCGCTGCCGGAAGTGACAAAGCAAATTGAGGCGGCCATCGTCGCCCTCCAGGCGGGCGGCGCCATCGCCATCCAGAACCCTCCATCGGCAGGCTTTGAAACGTTCGACGTGAAGCCCGCCTTCCTCAAGCGGCTCGCCGAGCTCGTCGACTTGAAGGCGATTGCCAAGTCGGGCATCAAGATTGTCTACGACCCCTTCTGGGGCGCAGGACGCGGCTACAGCTCTGACGTACTGCGCGATGCCGGCGTGGCCGTCGAGACCGTTCACGATTATCGCGACGTTTTGTTTGGCGGCCATGCCCCTGAGCCCGACGATCACCTGCTGGGCGACGCCAGGCGCAAGATGAAGGAAATCGGCGCGGCCATCGGCATCGCCACCGACGGCGACGCCGACCGCTTCGGCATCGTCGACGGCGATGGCACTTTCATTCAACCGAATTACATCATCGCGCTCCTGCTGGACTACCTCGTCGAAACGCGCGGCTGGAAGAACGGCGTCGCCAAGAGCGTCGCCACCACCAACCTGATCAACGCCGTCGCAGAACACCACAAGGTTCCCCTGTATGAAACGCCGGTGGGCTTCAAATACATTGGCGAGCTGATTATTGCCGACAAGATCGCCATCGGCGGCGAAGAGTCGGCTGGACTCACGATTCGCGGACACGTTCCGGAAAAAGACGGTGTCATCGCAGGCCTTCTGGTTGCGGAAATGGTGGCCACGCGCGGCAAGAGCCTCGGCGTCCAGTTGAAGGAACTATTTGGCAAGGTTGGTTCCTTCTATCCCGTAAGAGAGAACTTCCGCTTGACCCCGGAGGTGAAAGCCAATTTCACTGAGAAGTTGAAGACCGATCCAACGGAGCTGAGCGGACGCAAGGTAGTTTCGGTCGTGCGCACCGACGGCCTCAAGCTGATCCTCGACGATGGGTCGTGGGTTTGCTACCGGCTATCCGGAACGGAGCCGGTGGTCAGGGCCTACACGGAAGCGCGCGACGAGAAAGACATGGAAGCCCTGAGCGCTGCCGCAAAAAAGTTTGTTCTGTCGTAGTTGCGAATTTTGTTTTGAGATTGAGGCTGGTGTGGCGGACGAGAAACTGGACGACCAGAAGAGCATCAAGGAGCCAGTCCCCGTCCCCGCGCGGCTTCTGGATTGGTTGCAGCGCGGCTGGCGGCCGGCCGGAACCCTTGTGGCCATCGGCCTCGCAGCCCTGCTCATGTGGCACGTGATCAACGGCAAACATGGCCTCTCCGTCTGGCAACAGAATCGCGCCGAAGACCGCGCGTTGCAGAAAGAGATCAAGGACGTCGAGCAGGAGAACGCGCAGCTCAAGCAGTCCATTGACCGCCTGAAGACCAACCCGGACGCCATCGAGCATGAAGCGCGCGAAAAGCTCCACTACGCCAAGCCCGGCGAAGTCATCTACACCCTCCCCGAGCCCACGCAGACCCAACCGGCCCTGCCTGGAAAATAAGAGTAGTTCACAAACAAAAAATGGGTGCCCCAGGTGCCTAGCCCTTGGGCACCTGGGATTGATCCCGATCGACCGAAACCGGGTGCCCCACCTTCACCGCAGCCTCATCGCGGTTAAGGTGGGATAGTTCTCTATCGATAGTTTTTTACCGTCCCGCAGCTACACATCAAAAATCAATATGTACCCGAACCGTCGGCACATATACCGGCCCACGATCCCGGTTGTACCCCGGATCGTCCACATACGATCCACCACCCATCGCATACAACCCGCGCCACACATGCGCGTTGTA
>Ga0302320_10031326_pt1 | contig 10093 bp, 6 predicted proteins | sample Bog_T0_3_FD_202130 | JGI IMG/M metagenome (GOLD analysis project Ga0302320, IMG submission 202130) | Peat permafrost microbial communities from Stordalen Mire near Abisko, Sweden - Bog_T0_3 | ecosystem: Environmental > Terrestrial > Soil > Wetlands > Peat | place: Sweden: Abisko, Stordalen Mire...
CGACGCTGCCGCTGGCCAACGCGCCGTTCTGATCGCCAATCTCCCAATAGAAGGGCGCAATCGCATTATTGCAGAGAGGATTGTCATTTGCCGTCTCTGTCGCGGCGTTGATGCTGTTGGTCGAAGGCAGCGTCGCGGTGACCACGGTCGATTGGCCGGGCGCGGCTGAAATACCGGTCGCCGCATCGGTGACGCCAATGGTCGAGGTGTCGCCCACCACCGCGCCCGGCACCACGGTAACCAGGCCGGTGCTGCCGACCGTGGCGATCGCCTGATTCGAGGAGGTGAACAATTCACCGGACGCAGGGAGGGTCTGCGTCGAGCCATTGTTATAAGTGCCGGTCACGGTCAATTGTTGGCTCGCGTTTGGCGCCAATTGAACGGCGAGCGGCGCCAGGGCAATCGACACCAGCGTCGGCGCGATTACGGTCACTACGCTGGAGGACGACGCCGAGGTGGAAATGCCGGTTTCCCTGTTGCGTGCTCCGATCGTCGCTGTCGATCCGACCGTAGCGCCCGCAGCCACCGATACGACACCGGCCGCACTCACTGTGGCAATCGCGGCGTTCGAGGATGAAAATGCTTGGGCGGCGGGTCTCAGCGCTCTAATGGCGCCATTTGAGAAGGTTCCACTAACCGTCAGCTGCTGCGTGGCGCCGGGGAATCCCGCGAATGTCTGGGGATACAGCGCAATGGACTTGAGCGTCGGCCTGCGGGCAGCGTCGCCGCTGTCCGCCGCGGTCGCATGAGGCGCCACCGTGGCCCACAGAATGAGCATACCGGCAGCAATAACCAACACTGAGACCGGGCTCCGCCGATCATTACTTGATGCTGAAACACACATTACGATCCCTCGGCGTTATGTTTTTATAGCTCGCGGAATATAGCTTGGCTACCCGTGAGCGTCACCCACCAAACCCATGGTCACCTGACATAATATTGCACGCGCAGGAACATCGGTTGGACGGAGATATCGATGCTTGAGTTGAGACCTAACTGCGAACGCTGCGACAAAGATTTGTCGCCGGACAGCACCGAGGTGCGCATCTGCTCGTTCGAATGCACTTTTTGCGCGGCCTGTGCAGACGGCCCGTTGCAGGGCAAATGCCCCAACTGTGGTGGCGAGCTTTGCGTTCGCCCGCGTCGCGCCGCTCATTTACTCTCGAAGCACCCGGCATCGACTCGGCGCGTCCACGCCGGCAACACAGCTACGTAACTGGTGCATGGCGCATGGGCATGTTCAGCGGTAGCCGTAAGCGATGCGATAGTAGTAGCGGCGGATGAGCTTGCCGTCGCGCATCAACACCCCCTCCCTGACCGGCTGCAGGCGCTCGACGCGCGATTCGATCGGCTCCCCGGCGAGCTCCAACGGGTCCCATGCGACGAGCAACAGCGTGCGGCCCACCTGTAACTCGGCCGGAAACCACTGTTCGTACATGAGACCGGCCTCGCCGAACAGATGTGCGCCCGATGTGACCTGCGCCGCCTGCAGCGGGTAGGGCGCATAGAAGGCCAATTCGCTGGCGATAACATAGCGATCCATGCCGACGATCAGCGGCGCGACGCCGTCCCGCGCAGCAATGTCGCCGGCGGTCTCGCCCACCTGCCGGCCCAAGTCCCGCCAGCCCACGGGGATCAACTCCACGTGCTTGCTGTAGCCAAGACCCGGAAGCCCGGCCGTGAGGTAGTACAGGCAGGCGCTCAACAGCAGCAGCACGGCGGCGATGGTCGGCGTCCAGGCGGCTTGAATCCAGCTGCGTTGGCCTGCGATGAGTTTGGGTGCTGAATGCACGATCCCGTGCGCCATCGCCGGCACCGCAGCGACCATTAGCGCGCCGGCCCAATCCAATTTCACTGCATGACGCAGGCTGAAGGCCACGAATACGGCGAACGGTGCAAGCACGGTAATGCGCACGAATCGCCATTGGGGCTGCTTATCCAAGGCCACGTCGGAGCCGCCTGCAGCGGGTTTGCGCCCGAATAACGCGACCGCCGTCGCGCACACGCCGGTCGGAGTAATCAGCAGGAGCGTGGCGGCGAGCAGCGTTTGCAGCGCGAATTTTGGAGTCTGCGCGAGGCGACGCGAGGTCTGGAATGCGAACGACACCCATTCGTGCCGGGCATTCCATAGGATCGTGGGCGAGAAAATCGCCAGGGCAAGCAGAGCGGCGGCATACGGCCTCCATTGCACCAACAGCCGGCGCGATCGCGGATCGAGCAGCATGAAAATCAGAACCGCCGGCGCAAGCAGACCAATCGAGTATTTCGACAGCAGACCGAATCCTAGGCACACGCCGGCCCACCACCAGGCAGAGGAGCGGGTGGCGAGGAGCGCGCGCTCGAGAAAGTACAGCGAAGCGGCCCAGGCCGCGGTAAGTGGCGCATCCGGTGTCATGAGCAATCCGGACATGAAGAAGAATGGCAGGGCTTGCATCAACACGGCCGCGACCAGTGCGCTTGGCTCGTCAAACAGGTGTTTGGTCAATCGATAGGCGAAGACGGATGCGATTATCCCGCAGCACAGGGCCCCGATCCGCACTCCGAAGGCCGAGTTGCCGAAGGCCGCGGTGCCAAGCCAGATCAGCCACGCGACCATCGGCGGGTGATCCAGATAGCCGATGTCCAGATGCTGCGAATAATTCCAGTAGTACGCCTCCTCCGGAAGGAGCTCGACCTGCCCGCAGTAGACCAGCCGCAGTACGAAGGCATAGGCAATGACCCCCAGGGCCAAGTCCCGCCATCGGGGTGTGCTGCCGATTCGCCAGGCGGTGGTCGATAGGCAGAACGCGTCGCCCGGCCGGGTGACCGCGGCGGCGGCGAGGATCGCAGGAAAGATGGCTAGTTGCGCCGGCCAGCCCCAAACCGTGGTCAGCAGCGAGAGCACGCCTCCGCGTAGGAACAGCGCGCATAGGCTCACCAGCGCCAGCCGGCCATGCAGCCGAAGATCGCCCGTTCGGCCGCTTGCCGCAAGCGGCGCGCGGATTCTCACGAAATAATTTAGCGCCGTGGCGGCGGCAAACCCGGCAATCTGCGCCCGACCCACGCCGGCGCCGCCGGCGATGGCCGCATAGAATACCAACAGGTCGGCAATCGGCGGCATCGCGGATTTGTAATCGGCGCTGCGCGCGGGTTGGGCTATCACGGGCGTTCGAATACCTGCGCAAAGGCGAAATGTACAGGCACCGCCGCCGATACCTTGACGGCTCCTGACTTTGCACGACAAAGTACACTCTGTCGCTAGTCGACCGCAAGCGCCCAAGCGCCGGCATCGCCGAAAGGGCATCATGACCTGCCCGGGACCCGAGAGCAACGGCGTGGGCCGGCGCGAATATTGGCGGCAACGGCGTGCCGTGCGGTATCTTTGCGCATAACTCTAATAGAGCACATCGGCAATGAGTCTCGTCGAACAACAACACGCGCCTGCGCCTTGGCCGGATGAGGCCAGCGAGGCGGCGCACGCCCTCGAGCGCTGCGGGCCGGAATTGTCGATCATCGTTCCGACCTTCAATGAGCGCGGGAACGTCGCCGAGCTCGTGCACAGACTCAGGCGTTGCCTTGCGCAGCGTTCCTGGGAAGTCATCTTCGTCGATGATGATTCGCCGGACGGCACGGCCGATCTGGTGCGGGCAATTGCGGCGCAAGATGCCAACGTGCGTTGCATCCAGAGAATAGGGCGCCGCGGCTTATCCTCGGCCTGCGTCGAGGGTATGCTCGCGACTTCGGCGCCTTATCTGGCGGTCATCGATGCCGATCTACAGCACGATGAGCGGCTGCTGCCGAGCATGCTGGACACACTCAAGCAAGGCGACGTGGAGATCGTGGTGGCCAGCCGCTACGCGCCCGGCGGCGACATCGGCGATTGGGACGCCTCGCGCGCGCGCATCAGCCGTCTGGCCACGCGCTTCAGCCGAGTGTTGGTCCCGGTGGAATTGACCGATCCGATGAGCGGCTTTTTCATGATGCGCCGCGCGGTTTTCACCAGTTCGCTGCGCAAGCTCTCGGCGATTGGCTTCAAGATCCTGAGCGACATCTTCGCCTCCTCCCCAAAAGCGCTGCGCTTCCACGAGCTGGCCTACCGGTTCAGGCCGCGCAACGCCGGCGAGAGCAAGCTCGATTCGGTGATCGCGTGGGACTACGCCATGCTGCTGCTCGACAAATCGATCGGCCGTCTGGTGCCGGTGCGGTTCCTGGCCTTCTCGATAGTCGGCACCCTTGGGGTGGCCGTGCACTTCGCCGTGCTCACAGTGCTGCTGCAAGGGCTGCATCGAACCTTCGTCGTGAGCCAGGCGAGCGCCGTGCTGTGCGCCATGACCTTCAACTTCGCCGTCAACAATGTCCTCACTTATCGTGATATGCGCTTGCACGGCGCGAAATGGCTGCGTGGCTGGCTATCCTTCGTTCTGGCCTGCAGCATCGGCGGCCTCGCGAATGTCGGCCTGGCTTCCTGGCTGTATCGATCGGATCATGAATGGGTCCCGGCAGCGATCTCCGGCATCCTGGTCGGTGCGGTCTGGAATTATGCCGCTACCAGGATTTTCACCTGGGGCCGCCCCCTTCGATAAACGAACTCGCGTATAAAGGCAAAATGCCCGACCCACTGACAGCAATGCTGGCCGAGCGCCCTTGGCTGTTGGCCGACGGCGCCACCGGCACGAATCTATTTGAGCGCGGACTGCAGTCGGGGGATGCGCCGGAGCTTTGGAACGCCGATCATCCGCAGCGCATCGCCGAGCTGGCGCGGGCCTTCGTTGCGGCCGGAGCAGACATTCTGCTGACCAATAGTTTCGGCGGCACGCGCTATCGATTGCAGCTGCACAAGGCCGAGGATCGGGTTGCGGAGTTGAATGAGAAAGCCGCCCGCATCGCCCGCAGCGAAGCCGAGCGCGCCGATCGTGCGGTGCTCATCGCGGGCAGCATCGGCCCGACTGGGGAAATCCTCGAGCCATTGGGTCCCTTGAGCATCGATGCCGCCCGCGACGCCTTTGCCGAGCAAGCGCAGGCTCTCGCCCGTGGGGGCGCCGATTTCATCTGGATCGAGACCATGTCCTCGGTCGAGGAGACCGAAGCGGCCATCGCCGGCGCGCGCGCGACCGCTCTACCGATCGTCGCCACTTTGAGCTTCGATACCAACGGCCGAACCATGATGGGCGTCACGCCGTTCGATCTGGCCGGCTTGCATCGACGCAACGGGCTGGCCGCCTGCGGCAGCAATTGCGGCACCGGTCCCTCGGAGGTGATCGCCTGCATCGTCAATCTTGCCACCGCATCGGAGCCATCGGCCATTCTCGTGGCGAAGGCGAACTGCGGCATTCCGCAATACATCGACGGCGCCATCCGCTTCAACGGCACGCCGGAGTTGATGGCGAAATACGCCTGCCTTGCGTGGGATGCCGGAGCGCGCATCATCGGCGGGTGTTGCGGCACGACCCCTGAAACCTTGCGCGCCATGCGCCAGGCGCTGGCGGCTCATGTGCGCCAGCCTAAGCCGGATTTGGCGGCAATCGAAGCGATGCTGGGCCCCATTTCGACCGGCGCCACGGCGCAATTGCGCGGCGAGCTGAGCCGGGAAGCCGGGGCGGCTGCGAATGCGACGCTGCGGCGTGCCGGGCGCCGCGGCGCTCGCGCGCAGAATTCCGAACGCGAATCCGGCAATTAAGGGTATTTGTTCTCGACCACGTCGCGCACCAGATGCGTGTCGTACACCAGCACGATGGACGCAATGTGGCCGCTCGCGGGGTCGAAGTTGAACACGTCCGCGCATTCGAAGGAGACCTTCGAGCCGTCCTTCAACTGCCAATCGTACAGATAGTAGGCGACCGCGCGCGTGTGCCCTTCGGCGCTCACCAGCACATCATGTACCGTGAGCTTGCTGCTGTTGGAGGCACCGGCGACCTTGGTGACGTAGGCGCGCACCGGAATGCGGCCGAGGAAAGGCGATTGGACCCAGCCATCCGGCGTGAACAGCGCGGCTGCCTTATCGGCATCGCCGGCTTCCAAGGCCTTCAGATACTTGCGCACTGCTTGCTGCATGCCAGGCAACCATACAGCGGGGGCTGCGGTTTGCCAAGGCTCTAAGCGGGTCTGCAATCCGGTATGTTACGCAACACGGGCGAGTCGAGCCTTACAAGGACACTGAATGAGCGAGGATTTGGCCGAAAGCGGGCTATGGCTGGGCCTGGATACCGGGGGAACCTTCACGGATGCCGTGCTGCTGGCCGACGGCCGGCGGGTGATTGCCAGCGCCAAGGCACTGACGACTCCCTGGAATCTCGCATTCGGCATCAGCGAGGCGATACATTCCGTGCTTGGGAGCCTGCCCGCGGCGGAGCGGCGAGCGGTCAGCCTCGTCTCCGTGTCGACCACGCTTGCCACGAATGCCGTGGTCGAGAATCGCTTCAGCCCGGTCTGCACGCTGCTGATCGGCTTCGACGAGGCCATGGCGGAGCGCTCTGGTTTGCAGCGCCGCGGCACGGCCGGGGCAGTGGTCAGGATCCAGGGCGGTCACACCGCCACCGGCGAAGAGGCCGCTGCGCTGGACGAGGCCGCGGTCGAGCGCGCCGTGCGCGAGCATGCAAGCACCGTGGAAGCGTTCGCGGTGGCCGCGCATTTTTCCGTGCGCAATCCGCTGCACGAATTGCGCGCGCGAAAGATCATTCGCGCCTCCTCCCCGAAGCCGGTCACCTGCGCGCATGAACTGAGCTCGAAGCTCGACGCCCCGCGGCGCGCGCTCACCGCCGCGCTCAACGCGCGGCTCACTCCGCAAATCCGCCATCTGATCGAAGCACTGGCGCAGGTGCTGAAGGCCGAGTCGATCGCCGCCCCGCTGATGATCGTGAAGGGCGACGGCTCGCTGATGAAGGCGCAGATCGCGCTGGAATATCCGGTGGAGACCATCCTGTCGGGCCCGGCGGCCAGCGTCGTCGGGGCCGGATTCCTGACCGGCCTTGAAGACTTCGTGGTGTCGGACATGGGCGGCACCACCACCGATATTGCCATCGTCTCGGGCCGCCGGCCGGTCATCAATGCCGATGGCGCGCTGGTGGGCGCGTGGCGAACCATGGTCGAGGCGATCGACGTTCGTACCTGCGGCCTCGGCGGCGACAGCGAAGTGCAATTCGATCGGGAAGCGCGCTTAAGGGTCGGGCCGCGCAAGGCCATGCCTTTGTCGCTGATGGCGCAGCGCTTTCCGCCGGTGCTCAAGCGGTTGCAGTCGATCGCAGCGCTCGAGCGCCTTGCGGATCACCCGGCACATTTCGCCTTTCGCAATCCCGGCCGCGTGCCGCCGCCGCACTTATCGGCGCTGGAGCGCAGGACCTGGGACGGTTTGCAGCTGGACCCACGCCCCGTGTCCGAGGTGGTTCGCCACGCCTCCGGCCTCGAGGCCTTGCGCCGCCTCGCCGACGCCGGGCTCGTGACCATCGCCGCGTTTACTCCCACCGACGCCATGCACTTTCTGGACCGACAAAGCGGATGGTGCCGCGAAGCCGCCGAATGCGGCGCGCGCATCCTGGCGACCGAAGAACGAAATGCCCGCGCAGCACGCAGCGCATGCCCGCCGCAGGCCATCTGCGAGCGCACCTACGAGCATGTGGTGCGCGAATCCGGGCGCGCGCTGCTCGCCGCGGCGCTCGCCGTCGATCCCGGCCTCGAGATGCCCGGCCGTGGCTGGGGCGCGCTCGGCGATCGACTGATCGAGGATGCCGTCTGCGGCCGGCGCTTCTCGGCGTTGGTGGCGGCATCGCTCGAACTGTCGCGGCCGCTCGTCGCGATCGGCGCGCCGGTCGGCGTCTACTATCCGGAGGTTGCGCGCCGGCTGGGAGCCTCGCTGGCCATCCCGGAGCATGCGGCTGTCTGCAATGCAGTGGGCGCGGTGGCGGGGGTGGTGTCGCAGAGCGTCGAGATTCTGGTGAATCAGCCGTCGTTCCAGGTATTTCGCGTGCACGATCCGGCGGGAAGCCAAGACTATTCGGAGCCGGCGCCCGCGCTCGAGCATGCGCAGCGAGTGTCGCGCGAGCTTGCGCTCGCGGCGGCGCGCCGTGCCGGCGCAGCCGACCCACATGTGGAAACCAGCGTGACAGAAAGATTGGCGCACATCGATGCGGGAGCGGATTACCTAGCGGAGGCCGTGGCGCGCTCGACCGCGACCGGCCGGCCGCTGGTGAGTCACGCCCCTATCGATTAAAGGCATACCGAAAGGGCGACCTAGGACGGCACGCAGGGCGAGCCTTTCTTTATACTTCAGACAATGAAGCAACCTGATGAGACGCTCGGCCGGCGCGGCAGGCGACGCCCGGCAAATCCCGATGTCAGTCATGCCGTCTTCGACCGCACGCGGCCTTATCGGCATCTGCGCAATCCGTTCCAGCCCCTGAAGGTTTTCTCGGATGATCACGTCGCGGCGATCCACGATGCCGCTCTGTGCATGCTGGAAACACAGGGCATGAAGGTGCTGTCGGCCGATGCGCGCGAACTGTATCGAAAGGCCGGCGCCGAGGTCGACGATGCGACGCAGATCGTGCGCATCGGGCGCGAACTGATCGCCGCCTCGCTTGCCACCGCGCCGCGCGACATTACCTTGCACGCCGTCGACCCGCAACGCCACGTGCCGCTGTCGAACGGCTGCGTTGCCTTCGCGCCGACCTCGGGTCCGCCCAATATCATGGACACGGCCCGCGATCGGCGCGCCGGCACGCTCGAGGATTTCTGCAACCTGATCAAGTTGTGCCAGAGCTTCGAGGTCATTCACGTGCTCGGCGGCGCCACCGAGCCGCAGGACATTCCGGTCCACATCCGCCATCTGCACGTGACCCGCGCGCAGCTCATGCTCTGCGACAAGATTCCCTTCATATTTTCGCGCGGCCATGCCCAGGTGGCCGACAACTTCGAACTCATCCGCCTCGCGCATGGCATCTCGCCCGAGGAATTCCGCTCGCGCCCCTACACCTACACCATCATCAACACCAACTCGCCGCTGCAGCTCGATGTCCCCATGGCCGACGGCATCATCGACTTCGCGGCCGCGGGCCAGGTGTTGATCATCACGCCATTCACCCTGGCCGGAGCGATGGCGCCGGTGACGATCGCGGGCGCGCTGACCTTGGCGCACGCGGAAGCCCTCGCGGGACTGACACTGGCGCAAATCGTCAGGCCCGGCGCTCCGATCGTGTACGGCAGCTTCACCTCCAATGTCGACATGAAATCGGGGTCTCCGGCATTCGGCACGCCGGAATACGTCAAGGCCTCATTCGGCGCCGGCCAGATGGCGCGCTTTCTAGGGCTTCCCTGGCGCTCCTCGAATGCGACCGCATCGAACACGCCGGATGCGCAGTCCGCCTACGAATCGCAGATGAGCCTGTGGGGTGCATTGATGGGCGGCTGCAATTTCATTCTGCACGCGGCCGGCTGGCTCGAAAGCGGGCTGACCACGTCGTACGAAAAATTCATTCTGGACATCGAGATGCTGCAGATGTTCGCCGAAGTGTTTCAGCCGGTGGGCGCCGAGGCATCCGACATTGCCTTGGACGCAGTGGCCGAAGTCGGAGCCGGCGGCCATTTCTTCGGCTGCGCACACACGATGGAGCGGTATCGAAGCGCCTTTTATGCGCCCTTGGTGTCCGACTGGCGAAATTCCGGCGCCTGGGCGGACGACGGATCGAAGACCGCGACCGAACGCGCCACCGGCATCTGGCAGAGCACGTTGCAGCGCTTCGTTGCGCCGCCACGCGATCCGGCGGTGGTCGAGGCGCTGAACGCCTATGTCGAACGCCGCATTGCCGAGGGCGGCGCGCCCCCGGTCACGTGATCGTGTCGCATCCGGATAAGTCGCCGTCGCGATATCACAAGTATAAACGGCGCCCGGGACTTACCATGGAACACTCAAATGACCTGTAAGGTACCGTGCCTGCTCGAAAAATATTCGGTGGAGGAGTAGATGTCCGAGCCCAATGATGGCGAATTCGACTTAAGCAGTCTCAACGATGAAGAGCTGGCGGAACAGGTTCACGATGATCTCTACAACGGCCTGAAGAGCGAGGTCGAAGAAGCGACCCGCATCTTCCTCAAGCGAGGATGGTCGGCCGAGCGCGTGTTGAAC
>Ga0302320_10031327_pt1 | contig 10093 bp, 7 predicted proteins | sample Bog_T0_3_FD_202130 | JGI IMG/M metagenome (GOLD analysis project Ga0302320, IMG submission 202130) | Peat permafrost microbial communities from Stordalen Mire near Abisko, Sweden - Bog_T0_3 | ecosystem: Environmental > Terrestrial > Soil > Wetlands > Peat | place: Sweden: Abisko, Stordalen Mire...
TCGAAGGATCCTTGGTATCCGCCGCCGTTCGGTACAATGCGAAGAGATCGGGGATCGCGCCAACAAAATGAAAGCCGTAGCCGTTTATCCCGCCACGCACGCCGTCGACATTATCGATATCGCCGAGCCGCGCATCGCGGCTCCGGCCCAGGTAAAACTGCGCATGCTGGAAGTGGGCGTATGCGGCACCGATAAGGAGATCTGCGCTTTCGCTTACGGCACGCCGCCGCCCGGAGCCGATCATTTCGTGCTGGGCCACGAATCGTTGGGCGAAGTGGTGGAAGCGGGGCCCGCAGTGGCGGATCTGCATGTGGGCGACCTGGTGGTGAGCACCGTGCGCCTGCCTTGCCCCGACCCCCAATGCGCGCCCTGCCGCGCGGGGCACTACGATTTCTGCATGACGGGCGATTACCGCGAGCACGGCATCAAGGATCTGGATGGTTTCATGACCGAATTCGTGGTCGAAGACCGCAGCAATCTGCATCCGGTCGCGCGCGAGCTTGTGGACGTGGCGGTGCTCGTGGAACCGCTGACCATCGCGGAGAAGGCGCTCATCGAGGTGCGCGAAATTCAGAAGCGCCTGCATTGGGACGGGGGGCCGCAACGCGCCGTGGTGCTGGGCGCGGGGCCCGTGGGACTGCTGGGCGCGATGGCGCTGGTGAATGCGGGCTTCGATACCACCGTATATTCGATGTCGCCCAAGCCCAATGCCGGGGCGGCGGTGGCGGAAGCCATTGGCGCGCGCTACATTTCATCCCAACAGACGCCCATCGACCAGATGGCCGAACAGGTGGGCAACATCGACCTCATCTACGAAGCCGCGGGCGCGCCGCAATTCGCGTTTGAAGTGCTGAAACGGTTGGGGCCCAACGGCATGTATGTTTTCACCGGCGTGCCGCGCGCCGAAGCGCCCGTAGAGTTCGATACCGAGCCGATCATGTATAATCTGGTGCTGAAGAACCAAGTGATGCTGGGGGTGGTGAATGCAGGCCCGCAAGCGTTCGACAATGCGGTGCGCGATATCGGCGTTTTCGCCGCGCGCTGGCCGGAGGCTCTGCGCTCCATGATCACCGGCCGTTATCCCATGGAAGCTTTTCGCGATCCGGTGATGGGCAAGGCCGGCGGCATCAAGAACGTGATTCGCATTGCGCAGGCCGCGCCGGCAGGGCGTTCGTGATCGCCGAACTGGCGCGCCTCGCCGAGGACCAGAGCCGCGAGAAAAACTGGAAGCGCTGGGGACCCTATCTTTCCGAGCGGCAATGGGGCACCGTGCGCGAGGACTACTCGGCCAACGGCGCATGCTGGGATTATTTTCCGCACGATCACGCGCGCAGCCGCACCTATCGCTGGGGCGAGGACGGGCTGCTGGGCATCTGCGACCGTGAAGGGCGTCTGTGCTTCTCGGTGGCGCTGTGGAATGGCCGCGACCATATCTTGAAAGAACGGTTCTTCGGGCTCACCAACAGCGAAGGCAATCACGGCGAGGATGTGAAGGAGTGCTACTACTACCTGGATTCCACGCCCACGCACTCCTATCTGAAGGCGCTCTACAAGTATCCCCAAGCGGCCTTTCCCTATGCGCGATTGCTCGAAGAGAACCGCGCCCGCAGCCGCGAGCAGCCGGAGTTCGAGCTGGAAGACACCGGCATCTTCGACGAGCAGCGCTACTTCGATATATTCGTCGAGTATGCCAAGGCCGGTCCCGACGATCTCGCCATTAAGATCACCGCGGTCAATCGCGGTCCGGAACGCGCCGCGCTGGTGCTGCTGCCCACGTTGTGGTTCCGCAATACGTGGTCGTGGGGCCGCACCGGCGAAGGCTATTGGCCCAAGCCCAGCATGAGCCGCGCGGGCGAAACGGCGGTATGGGCGGAGCATGCCTCGCTGGGCAAATACCGTCTGGACGCGCCGGGAGCGAGCGAACTGCTCTTCACCGAAAATGAAACGAATACCGAGCGTTTGTTCGGCGCAAAGAATGCCGTTCCTTATGTAAAGGACGCCTTCCACCATTACGTGGTCGAGGGGCGCAAGGACAGCGTGAACCCGCGGGGCGAGGGCGTGAAAGCGGCCGCGCTCTACCCGCTCGAACTGGACCCGGGGGCCAGCGCAACTATCCACTTGCGGCTGGCGGCCGATGGCGCCGGCCCGGCGTCCGATGCCGACCGGTTATTCGAGCAGCGCCGTGGGGAGGCCGATGAGTTTTATGGCACGTGGCTGAGCGACGGCTACACCAACGAGTCGCGGCGCATCGCGCGCCAGGCTTACGCGGGCCTGTTGTGGACCAAGCAGTTTTATCATTATGGGGTGTCCCAGTGGCTGGAAGGCGACCCTTCGCAACCGCCGCCCCCCCCCGGCCGGGAGAACGGACGCAACCACGATTGGAAGCACCTCTACAATCGCGATGTCGTCTCGATGCCCGATAACTGGGAATACCCGTGGTACGCCGCCTGGGACTTGGCCTTCCACATGATTCCATTCGCCAAGCTCGATCCAAACTTCGCCAAGGAGCAGTTGGTGCTGCTGTTGCGCGAGTGGTACATGCATCCGAACGGGCAGGTGCCGGCCTATGAATTTTCCTTCGGCGACGTGAACCCGCCGGTGCACGCCTGGGCATGCTGGCGCGTGTATAAGATGACCGGCCCGCGCGGCGGACGCGATCGCGTCTTTCTGGGACGGGTCTTTCAGAAGCTGCTGATCAACTTCACCTGGTGGGTGAACCGCAAAGACGTGGAGGGTCTCAATATTTTCTCTGGGGGATTCCTGGGGCTGGACAACATCGGCGTGTTTGATCGTTCGCAGCCCTTGCCCGGCAACGTGAAACTGGAACAGGCGGATGGCACCGCCTGGATGGCGTCCTACTGCCTGACCATGCTTTCGATGGCTCTCGAACTGGCCGACGAAGATCCCGAGTACGAGGATGTGGCTTCCAAATTCTTCGAGCACTTCGTAGCCATTGCCAGCGCGATGAACTCACTCGGCGGCACGGGCCTGTGGGATGAGACCGACGGATTCTATTACGATCAACTCCGTGTAGACCACACGGCCGTGCCGCTGCGGGTGCGGTCGGCGGTCGGACTGATGCCGCTGGTGGCGGTGGAAGTGCTGGACTACGAAATCATCGCGCGCCTGCCCGGCTTCCGCAAACGGATGGACTGGTTCCTCGAGAATCGCAAGGATTTGTGCGAACAGATTTCTTATATGGAACAGGACGATTCCAACGGGCACACGCACAGGCTGTTGGGCATTCCGTCGCTGGGGCGATTGTTGCGGGTGCTGAAATATATGCTGGACGAGAACGAGTTCCTCTCGCCTTATGGCATCCGTTCGCTGTCCAAGTTCCATCAAGAGCATCCTTTCGTTCTGCAAACAGACGGCACGGAGCAGCGCGTGGATTATGAGCCGGCTGAATCGACCAGCGGCACTTTCGGGGGCAACTCCAATTGGCGCGGGCCGATTTGGTTTCCGGCGAATTATCTCTGGGTGGAGGCGCTCGAACGATATCACCACTTCTATGGCGATCACCTGCGCGTGGAATGCCCTACCGGCTCCGGGCACATGATGAATTTGAAGGAAGTGGCCGGAGAGATCATGTCGCGCCTGGCGCGCTTGTTCCTGCCGGGAGAAGACGGGAGCGCCCCGTGGCAGAGCAGCCCGCATTATGCGCAAGATCCCAACTGGCGGGAGCTGACGTTGTTTAACGAATTCTTCCATGGCGACAACGGACGCGGACTGGGGGCCAGCCATCAGACTGGTTGGACATCGCTGGTGGTGCGATGTCTGGAGGATATGGCCAAGCGGAATGCGGAGTGAATTGCGCAAAATCGATGCATGCAAGCGTCACTAGGGAGCGGCATGCGCTTTGAATTCGCCACAGCCGCCCGTATCGTCTTCGGACGGGGGACGGTGCGCGAGGTTCCGGCGGCCGCAGCGGAGATGGGCCGCCGGCCTTTTGTGGTCGCGCGGCGCACGGCCGATTTGGACCGCCTGGGGATGACCGGGGAGAAATTCCCGATTCATTTTCCGGTGCATGGGGAGCCTGGTATCGACGTGGTGCGCGAGGGTGCGCAACGGTCGCGCGACGCGGGCTGCGACCTGGTCGTCGCCATCGGCGGCGGCAGCGCGATTGACGCGGGCAAGGCCATCGCAGCACTGCTTACGAACGGCGGCGATCCACTGGATTATCTGGAGGTGGTGGGGCAAGGCCGGCCACTGTCACGGCCGGCGGCGCCCTGCATTGCGATCCCCACCACGGCGGGAACAGGGGCGGAGGTGACGCGCAACGCGGTGCTGGCTGGCGCGCATGGCGTGAAAGCCAGTATGCGCAGTCCACTGATGCTGCCGGCGCTTGCGGTGGTGGATCCCGACCTGACCCTGGACCTGCCGCCAGGGCTGACGGCCAGCACCGGTCTGGACGCTCTCACGCAACTGATCGAAGCGTATGTTTCGCGCCGCGCCAATGCCATCACCGATCTCTACTGCGTGGAAGGCATTCGGCTGGCGGCAGGCGCGCTGCGGCATTGCTGGCGAGACGGCCGGGATATCGCGGGACGCACCAACATGTCTTTCGCCAGTTTGCTGGGCGGACTGGCGCTGGCCAATGCCGGCCTGGGCGCTGTGCACGGATTCGCGGCGCCGGTCGGCGGCATGTTCGACGCCCCGCACGGCGCCGTTTGCGCGGCGCTGCTGCCGCATGCCATGCGCGTGAATATTGCCGCGCTCCGCGCCGCAAGCCCTCCAGAGTCCCAAATGGACAGTCTGCCGCGTTACGCCACCGTCGCGCGCATCCTGACCGGCGACGCATCCGCCACCCCCGAAGACGGAACGGATTGGGTGGCCTCCCTATGCCGCGACCTGGAAATACAGCCGCTGCGCGCCTTTGGAGTGCGCGAGGCGGACGTTCCCGAACTGGTGGAGAAATCCGCCCGCGCCAGCAGCATGCGAGCCAATCCTATGGTGCTGACCCGCGAACAACTGAAGGAGTTGCTGAGCAGTGCGCTGTGACCCGGGGCCGCTGATCGAAATGGAGCGCGTCTCCGTGATGCGCGGCGAAAAGATGGTTCTGCACGATGTCAGCCTGCGCATCGGCGCGGGCGAACACGCGGCGATTCTCGGTCCCAACGGCTGCGGCAAATCCACCCTGATCAAAACCATCACGCGCGAGTGCTACCCGCTCGCTCAGCCCGATACCACTGTGACCATCCTGGGCCAGCGTGTGTGGGACGTCGTCAGCCTGCGCAGCATGATGGGCATCGTATCGAACGACCTGATGACGCAATGTACGCGTGAGATCACTGGCCTTGAGATCGTGCTCTCCGGCTTCTTTTCGAGCATCGGCATCTGGCCGAATCATCATGTGACGGATCGGCAACGCCGCAAAGCCGCTGACGTTCTGCGGTTTCTCGAAGCCGCGCATCTCAGTGAGAAGCCGGTGGAGGAGATGTCGTCGGGAGAAGCCAGACGGATGCTGATCGGTCGCGCCCTGGTGAACGACCCCAAGGCTCTGCTGCTCGATGAGCCCTCCACCAGTCTCGATCTCTTCGCCCAGCACGAACTGCGCGAAAGCGTTCGAAAGCTGGCCAAAGCGGGAGTCGGGATCGTGCTGGTCACGCACCATTTGTCCGATATCATTCCCGAAATCGACCGCATCATCATGATGAGCGGCGGCGAGATTATGGCCGACGGTCCCAAGGACGAGTTGCTCACCGCGGCATCGCTGGCCGAACTATTCGGCGTGAAGGCCGAACTGGCGCGACGCGACGGTTATTATCACTTGTGGTAGAACACATGCGGGAATCGAGAGAGCGCGAACCGAGATGGCCGGCACTGGCGGCGGGCCTTGGTATCGGTGTCTTGTTTTATCTGATGCCGGATCCTCTGACCGCAGGGCCGCGTTGGCTGCCGCTTTTACTGATTGCCGCCATGCTGATTCCTGCCAGCGTCTTCCACAGGGCCGGACGCCATCAGTTGAATGACATCTTCGCGTATTCCGGGCTCGTGATCACCACTCTTGCTCTGATTTCGTCGCTTACGCTGCTGATTCTGCGACTGCCGAAGCATCTGGATCCCCCCGGCGCGTTGTTGCGGGCAGCCGCCGAACTGTGGGTGAGCAATGTGCTGGTCTTCGCGTCCTGGTACTGGCGGCTCGATGGCGGCGGACCTAACGAGCGCGACCGTCGCCACACTCATCAGGCGGGGGCCTTCCTGTTTCCCCAAATGACGCTGAGCGAGGAATTGCGAAAAGAACTGGGCCAGCACCCCTGGAATCCGGGATTTGTCGATTACCTGTTCCTTGCGTTCAACACCAGCACGGCCTTTTCGCCGACCGACGTTCCGGTGCTATCCCGCTGGGCCAAGGTCATGATGATTGTGCAATCGAGCATCTCGCTGGCGGCGATCGCGCTGTTGGCGGCCCGCGCAGTCAATATACTGTGACCGGCCTATTTGAGATACTGGTCGGCCAGTTCCTGGTACTCCGAAGGTGTCACAAGCTGAAAACGGATTTCGAGCGAACTGAACTTGCGGATCTCTCCGTGCATGGCGTCGTCGGGGATCTCGGAGCCAGCCACGTACAGTTCCCCCGCCGCAATGCGGAACGGTAACACGTGCCACTTCAGTGAGACGTCGGAGGGCAATGAACGAGTAACTGCCACGGAAACTGACGAAGGCTCGGGTTTTCCCATGGGCAGATTATTCTGCAGCGCCAATGCGGCATAAAGATCGGACTCCGTGATCAGGCCCAGATGGAGCAGATGTTCCCCGAGGCGTCGCGTCGGAGGCTGCGAGGCCAGGGCAGCCTCCAACTGGGCAGGCACGATCCATTGTCCGCCGGCCAGAATCTCACCCAGACGTTTCCGGTCCGTTAGCAAAGACGTCCGGTTGGGATAGGCGTGGTCCGTCTTCGCCCAACGCAGCGGCTTGCCGCGGAGTTTGGCCGATGTATAAGTGGAAATTGCCCGGCAGGTAGCGAGACAGTTGATCCAGTTGCCCGCGACCATCCGCAAGGGTGCGGCGAGTGCGAACGGCCAGCCATAGATGCGCGAGCAACATCCAATCCGGATCAGCGTGTGCAGCACCTGCAGGGACAGGCCTGCGACCGAAGCGGCTGCCAGCCACGCTGCCTCATGACCCAGACCCCAGGGGCGATGTGCCGTGATCGCCCACGCCAGCGTTGCCGCGCCATAAACGAAGAACACGTTGGTCAGCGGGCCGACCAGATTGTTGACTACGCTTTTGCGGTCGCGCCAGAACCAATACAGGTATTGCATCGTTTCGCGAAAGTCATGGAACTCCCAGGATTGAAGCGAGATTCCCGTGATCCACCGCGAACGCTGCCGTATCGCCGGAGAGAACCGGCGAGGAAAGAACTCACGCGTTGCAATGGCGCGCCCATGGCGAACCTGAACCGGAACGAACTTCTGGCTGAGCCCGAGCCGCGCAATTCGGAAGCCGTTCTCGTAATCTTCGGTAAGGCAACCCGGTTCGAAGATCCGATTGGCATGGGCGGCGGCCAGCATCTCCAGCGCGCGCCGCGAGAAGCCGGTGCCGACGCCGCTCGAAGGAATGAAGCCGCCGAGGTAAGCCCGAGCCATCATGTCCTTGTGCTGGTATTCGCAGAACTCGTCGCAGTAGACGCCGTGCGAGACTTCCCGCAGGGGCGTGGGCAACGCCAGCACCGGGATTTGCACCATGTCGTGCCACTGCGCGTAGTAGTTAATCCAGGTGAGAGCATCCGGGTCCATGAGGTCTTCGGCGTCATGGGTGAGGATCATGTCGAACTTCAGGCCATGTTCTTCTTCATGGAGCATCATGCGTTGATAGATCCAGTTCAGGCAATCGGCTTTCGAAGTGGGGCCATCATGGGGGCAGACGGAAAGATGAACGTTGGAATGACGCTTCATGGCTTCGCGAACGGCTGTCACGGTAGGGCCGTCGTTTGGATAAGCGCCGACGAAAAAGTCGAAGCGGGGATAGTGCAGCCGCGTGACATTGTTGTCGATCATCTTCTGTATGACACGATGCTCTTTCCAGACGGCGACAAAGACCGCCATGCGCCGTGCCGGCGCTGCGGCGAGCTCTTCGTCGGTGGGGGCTTTGTGGTCGGGGTGCGTGGAAGATCGATGCCGGAGCCATGCGAGGGCGGCGGCGACGTCGATAATGCAATCGTCGAGGCCGTTCAGCAGAATCCAGAATGCAAGCGGCGTTAGTAGCAGCGCTACCCAGTGATCCAATTTGGCATCCGTACTAAGAGTAGTGGCGGGATGCCGGAAAAATCTCACATTTATTTTGGATTCTGAGACAACCGCCGGATCAGAGGATCGCGCCACCCGATTGGATTCCCTGCCGAGCCAGTCCAATTGCCATTCGATCCAGGGCCTCCCGGTGTATCTGGCAGACGCGGCTCTCCCTTACCCCGAGCCGCTCGCCTATTTCCCGAAGCGTAAGTTCAGCGTCGTAATAAAGGTCCACTACGAGTCTGTGCCGGGGCGACAGTCTACCCATTGCTTTGGCCAGGCTCTTCCTGACTTGGCTTTGGATTGCCAGACCCGCCGGGTCGCAGTCGGCACGCGCCGGAATCTCCCGTCCCGCGCCGTCGGAACTGCCGAACGGTCGGAGGCGAGCGGATGTTCGCGACACCACCGCGATTTCCCGTGCAATTTCCCGCCAATGCGCAGGCTTCACACCAAGGCCGCGGGCGATCTCATCGTCCGTTGGCAGACAACCATGAGCGCCGCTGAAATCCGACGAGAACTTTTCATAGCGCTTCCACCACGTTCGCATTCGCCGGGATACTCGATCTTCATCGCGCAGTCCGTCCAGAATCGCGCCGCGTATTCGATACTTCGCGAAGGTGGAGAAGTTAGCGTGTTGAGCAGGCTCGTACCGGCTTGCGGCGGAGATGAGTCCCAGTACTCCGCTATTTATCAGGTCGTCACATTCCACGTCGGGAGGCATATTGAGACACATGCGCGTCGCGATGCGCCGGACCAGAGGGAGGAACTGGATGATGAGGTCGTCCCGAACCCGATTCCGGTTTTCCGGACAGTCTCCGCCGGTGACCAGTGCCAAGCCTGGGTGCCGCCCAGGATTCGGAGTGGAAGTCAGACAAGCGGTCTCGGTAAGAGCGAACAGAGTAACACCTTCCCCGAAGGAGCCGATTGATTCTCCGGAGCGCGACTTCTGTAACGCCCAGAGTCACGCGGGAATCGGTCTCATACACCTCATCGGAAGAGTCGACAAGGGCGACGAGCGGGCGTATTGCCCTGATCTGCGTCAGTAACAGGATGAGTAATCTGTCGGTATTTGTCTGTAGAATGAGTGGTATAGTGATATTGCCTTATTGGCAGTGGGTCCATTCCTTTATCGACATATGAGACGGATATTGGTTGTTGATGACCACCCCTTGATGCGAGAAGGCCTGAAACGTGTCATTTTCAGTTCTTTTCCCCATTGGTCTGTGGGTGAAGCCTCGAATGGTTCAGAGACCATGAGCGCGATCTGGAATCAGACATGGGATCTTGTACTGCTCGACCTTTCCATTCCGGGAAAGAACGGACTGGAACTTCTCAAAGAGATCAGGGAACAAAGACCGAAGCTTCCTGTCCTCATTCTGAGCATGCACCCCGAAGAGCAGTTCTCTACGCGCGCTTTGCGGGCGGGTGCCTCGGGGTACCTCTCCAAGTCGGCGCCTTCAGACACTCTGCTGGAAGCGATTCGGCAGTTGATGAGGGGCGGTAAATTCATTACCAGTAAGGTCGCGGAGATGCTGGCTAACAACCTTACTGAGGATTCATCGCAGCCCGTTCACGAACGGCTATCGGACCGCGAACTGAATGTACTGCTCAGCATCGGCCGCGGACAAAGTGTCGGGGATATTGCCCGGACGTTGAATCTGAGTGTAAAGACCGTCAGTACTTACCGGGCTCGAGTTCGCGTCAAAACCGGCCTCCGCAACAACGCGGAGATGGTTCAGTACGTGATTCGCAATAACCTGGTGGAGTGGCTGCCGAATTGATAGCCGACGGGTTCCCCTGGTGCAGGCAATTAAGTTGGCTTTCGTTGCAAGGCAGTCCGATAAGTATGTACTTACCAGGGT
>Ga0302320_10031328_pt1 | contig 10093 bp, 12 predicted proteins | sample Bog_T0_3_FD_202130 | JGI IMG/M metagenome (GOLD analysis project Ga0302320, IMG submission 202130) | Peat permafrost microbial communities from Stordalen Mire near Abisko, Sweden - Bog_T0_3 | ecosystem: Environmental > Terrestrial > Soil > Wetlands > Peat | place: Sweden: Abisko, Stordalen Mire...
CGGAAAGCTATGAAAAAAATAACGCGTCTAAATCAAAAAAAACGTTTTTTAAGGGATTTTTTTCCATGGTGTCTTAAAAATTTTGAGTAACTCCTTCCTGTAGGCCTGAGTTGCAAGATCCATTGGAGAGGAGTTGAATGGTGAAAGGGTAGGGAGATTTGCTAATACAAAAATTATTTGAAAAAGAGAAGCCTTTAAATATAATTGAAAATGGAATGTCATGAAAAAAAAAATTTCGAAACGTTTTGGTATTCATTCTTTATCATTTACGATTTATTTCATATTTTTATCTTTTAATTCTTTAATAATTCTGTTTTTAATCTTTAAATTTTTAAATGCCTTTTTGAATTTCAAATTCCTTTTAGAGAAAACATTGTTAGACGCTTTGATTTTCCTTATATTATACTCCATTTTTCTCTTAATCCATGCAAGGACTTCAGTGTAATTATGTTTTGGGAAGTAATGTTTAAACAGATACATTTTTTCAAAACCCATGAAATCCTCAATTTTTTCATTATTTTTTGAATTTAGAGATTTCGAACTTTTATATTCTTTGTTGTTTTTTTCATTAAAAATGAACTCTTCATAATTTTTTTTTGATAAATTGGATAAATTTGTAATGTTTGATGTTTGATTTTTGAGATTGCTTCTCTGTTTAAATCCAATACTTTTATTTTTCTGATAATTGTCAGGATCTTCATCAAAGGTTTGCTTTTCGTCGGGTTCTGGTTGAGCCAAACATGATTTATTTTTATTGGGATCTCTGACATTTTCATTGTTCTCTGGTTGATGGGAAAATGATTTATTTTTTTTAAGATCTCTGACATTTTCATTGTTTAGTTCAGTTTTTGACAAAGAATCCATTTCGAAAAGGACCTGGCTGAAGTTGGGATCTGAGTTATTTGGTAGTGAATCGTAATCCTCAGACTTTTGGCTTTTTAAACTAGTTTTTTTTTGGAGAGCTCTCAGTTTTTGCCATATGAAATGATCCATAGTGATCTTTTTCCTCACAAATGGGGTTCTTTTCTGAGGAAGAGAATAATTGTATTTGGAAAAAATGAATTTTTTTGAATGAAATGAATTGATGAGAGGACAGTCGAAAAAAGAATGCTTATTTTCTCCACAGGAATAGCATGATTCATGATATAATGATGAGAAATTCCTAGATAAGATAATTTGGTCTTTAATAGTATGATATTGTTCCTAAAGAATTAATTAAAAAAAAAAAAAAATTATATGAAAATTTTACTAAATCCTCGGGAAAAGAGTTAATTAGATTTTCGAAATCTTTGAGATAAATCACAAATGCTGAAGAATATGTGAGACTTTTGGCTGTAAAGCATCGCTGTTTTTTTGTGAAAAATTCACAATCTCCAAGAATTTCTCCTTCCTTTTTGGAATTAATATTTAATATTATTGTATTTTTTTAATATAGGATATTAACCTTAAAAGATTTTATACAAAATTCCTTTGATTTTTCATTATTTTTCGAAACATTTAATGAAACCTCTCCTCTTTGAATTAAATAAATGGCCAAATTTTCTTGTTCCCCTTGCTTAATAAAAAGCATTAAATATTCTAAATGAAAATAAATTTCACGTTATAAATTATTGAATCAGGATCAAAATGAATCGGCTTCATTAAAGAAAAAACTTTGTGCAGAAAGGGCCTTGAAAAATTCTTTGCAAAAACAGGGCAAGAAAAAAGAATTTTCCCATAAGTTTGGATGAGAATTTTCTCTTTTAAATTATTCGTCAATTTATAGAAAATTTCTTTTTCCTTTTGCGAAGCAAGGTTTTCTTCTATTTCAAGGAAATAATAAAAATATTTCTTGATTTGGAGTTGAGTATCGAAATCTATTTTATTCTTTTTCAAAAACCGATTGAGAATGTGCAAATTTTCCCTTTTAAAAATGAAAATTTTATCTAAAAAACTATAAAAAAATTACTTTTTTGACATTTCTTCTTTTTCTAAATCCTGGAAAATCGTTGCAATACAAGTCAAAGAATATCCGAAGAAAATCGAACCCAAAACGATCACCCCCATCGAAAACAAATATTCATATTCATTTTGAGGTGTAATATCTCCATATCCGATAGTTGCGATTGTTACAAAGGCCCAATATATTGAGACTTCATATTGAACAAACATTGATTTATCCATAAATCCCCTAACTTCAAGCCAATTTTCAGGGTTTTGACTCCAATACGCTAATGATAACCAAATACAGGCAATTATATGGGCCAGAAACAGCATTTTTACGAATAGTTTAAATAAAGAAATCATGGCTTCAATTTTTTGATCAAAATTGAGAATTTCTTCGAAATTCAACAACAATTTATTTAAAATATTTAAAGAAAAAGAGCAATTTTATCAATACTTCATATTGGTAAGGCAAATTCCCTAAACTTTCAAATAACAAACTGATAATCCCGCAACAATCATAAACAAAATCTGACTTTAAATAATTAAGAATGATGGTTTTTTTATCAAGAGTTTGTGATCCATTAATGAAATATCCAGCATTAAATTTTTGAACGATATCTAAAGCGAAAAAACCAATTATTCCCCTAATCCAACTACGATAAAATAAAATGAAAGTTGTGTAACTTCCGAAATTATATTCCAAACAAAGACATAAATTCAAAATGTAGAAATGTGCCAAACAGAGACACATTATGAAGAAGTCCCAACCTATTTTTAATTTACTATTGGGAATGATCAACGGGAATTTTAATTGGAGGAAAAACCAAAGTATGGACTCTGCAATGTAATTTTGACACAAATGGCCTCTTGATTTGTGTTTTGATGGCTAAGGAAAATAAAGAAAAAAGAAAAAGAAAAATTAATTACTTGATTGGCATTTTTGTTGCAATTTTCTTTGAAGTCCTCTTGGAAAATGCCCATATGAAACTCACGTAATTTCTTGAAATTCCGACTACCCAAAGAACTGACCATATTTTCTGCCCACTTCTTTACTTTGACCATTACTTTCAAATTTTTCCCATCTAAACAGCAAAATTTTACTCATAAAAACAATAAAAAAATTACAATTTTCCATTGGTTCATTGCTGGCATTCTGCTGAGATGAAATCAGAGGGTGTGAATTTGGATTTAATGCCATGAATGGAGAAGGTGGTGATGAGCAAATGGAATCGTCTTTTTTTTGACTGCTTATCTCCCGAAAAGATGGATATAAATCAACCCCAGGATGTGATTTGTGCATGATTATTAGCTTAGTTCTAAAAATAATTTTGATGGGGAAATTGGGTTAAAATTTTGTTTTTAATTAATTATAAGCTTTGGTGTTTTAATCTAAAATCAAAAATGCATTTTTCTTTAATAAAATAAAAATTTCGATTTTTAAATAACATTAATCGATAATTGATGAGTTGACAAAACTGTCAAGTGAAAAAGTGGATGGGTCGGGGCTCTGGTTTTCCGCTTGACCGCGCTTGCTTGATCCTCTTAAAGCATTGAATCAAGCATATACTTGCAAAAAAAAACTCCACCAAAGGACTCAAATTAAATTAATAAAAGAAAAATAAACAAAACATAAATAAATAATATTATTTTGTTTAATATTTTGTAAAAAAATTCAGAATTTTTTTTTCAATCAATAATTTTTGAAATATTGTTTTCATTTTTTTTATGTAAATTTAATATTTATCTTTAGGCTGGAACACATTGGGAATAATATTGACTTGAAGCCTTGCAAACAGGACAAGCGCATTGGGTTGGACCAGTCCAGCCTTGCCCGCCACATTGTCCATATGGAGCAGCACCAGTGGTAGGACATGAGGGAGTTGGAGTTGGGGTAGGAGTTGGAGTTGGAGTCGGGGTTGGGGTAGGAGTTGGAGTTGGAGTTGGGGTTGGAGTTGGAGTTGGAGTTGGAGTTGGAGTTGGGGTGCTGGTGCTGTAAGTTGAATTCAAAACACCAACTTTAATATTTGAGTATTTGACTGAAGCAGTAGGATATTTGCTTTCAACATCTGAGGGAACACCAGTGGATGTCGCACAAGGTCCTCTTAGAGCTCCTTTCTGAGTTGGTGCAGTCGGTGGATCAGTGCTGTCAAGCCATAACATATTAGATGAATAATCATCCCATAGACTCATAACTAACACCATTCCTTTATCCATGGACTTACCCATTTGAGCCAATCCTCCCAAACTCGAAAATGAGTTCGTTTCATTAAAAAGTTTTTTTTGGGCGGCGCAATTACTATCTGTAATTGAGTTATATGTTCCTAATCCATTGACATTGGTATTTGGACTTTTAATGACTTTTCCATTTTGAACAAATAGTCTTCTGATCTCTGAAAGGGTTCCACTGTCTGTTCCATCTGAAGTGAGGAATTGAGTTACAACAGTAAAAGGTTGGGTAGAATCTACAGTGTATGATGATCCAGGTCCATAGAAATTTGGATTACCCATTCTGTATGGATTGTAATCACAACCATCTTTGTCACATACACCAGAATATCTTTCTCCAGCACCATTCGCGCAAGAGGATCCTGAGCATTGAGTTTGGGTTAGAGGAGTACAAGGATGAGGTGTCACAGCCCATGCCTGGCTATTTGCTTCCCAAATATCCATTTCAGGACAACAAGAACCATATTGTCCAGTTCCTGAATTTGCGTTGTTGGCACTTGCTCCCCAATTAAGTACATTGGCTTGTCCATCGATAAATTTGATATCTTGTGGACATTGGGCATCGCAATATCCAAGACCATAAGCAGCTCCTGCATTACCATAAGCTGATTTTCCTCCATCTTGATTCATAGCTACAAAATAAAGAGCTCCATTCAGGCCACATGGTAATCCTGCAACATCGACATCAAAACTGAATTCTCTGTTCTTTAATTTGAACATGAAATAATTGTTGTCATCTTGCATCAAATAGGTTCTGATGCCCACATTGGTGCCATATTGTCCATAAGTCACAAAACCGATGTTCAAATCACTGCCTGTTGATGAACTTGTTCCATAAGGGTTCGACCATTGGGATTGGGAAATCCCCTCAATCACACAATTCGTTGTACAAGCTGCAGGCGTGCTACAATATTGACTGTTCCATGTATTTCCTGTGTAGCAGTTAGTAGATCCACCGTTATTGTGAAGCCATCTCCAATTGGAGTCGATTGTGACCTTAGCATTGACCGAACTGCAAGTGTTAGCAGCAGTGCATTGCTGAACAGTTAATGGCAAATGGTATTCGGGACTCTGATTTCCAGCACTTTGGGTGAGGGTTTGAAAAAAGATCAGAAATAATGAAAGGAAGAGGAGGATTTTCATTTTATTTGTTTTATAAACTAGAAAGGTTTGAAATGCTATTTATATCAAACATTAAATTTTATTTAGCTTTTTATTTTTGAAATAAAAATGTATAAAAATGTTTGTGTTTAGTCACTTCAAGAAAAATGATTTTTTTTATTTGAGATTTTTTCTAAGAAAATTTTCAAAATGTTTTTAGTTTTGGATTTATGTCATATTGTCTTTTTCAAATTCTTTAATAATTCTGTTTACAATCTTTAAATTTTTGAATTTCAAATTCCTTTTACTTCGGACATTTAAATGGAATTTTGTTCATTTTCAGTTTAAAAAAAATAAAAATTGGATCAGAAGAATTAATAAATATAATAAATTTTGTGAAAAACTATTCTCAGGGGGAGGGTTTTTAATTTTCTTAATTTCAAATTTGAATTTTGTGAATTTCAAGATAAATACTGAATCCATATAATTTGATTTCAGAAATTTTTTTCAATAAACAAATTTTTTCAAAAAATCAAATATAAAATATTAAAAAAACCATTTGAATTTCCCACCTTTTAATTTCGACCAAATGAATCAGTCTCGTGCCCTCAAAACCAAAAAGCTGATGCAGTTTAAAATAGTTCTTCTCGATGTTGAGCCGGCAATATGGAGAAGAATCCAAGTCCCTCAGAACTTCACTTTTCAGCAATTTCATATGGCCATCCAAGATGCCATGGGTTGGTTTGATCATCATCTTCATAGTTTCTCAATTCCTGACTCAAAAAACCTCGGACAAACCATTGAAATTGGCCTTCCAAATGAGCAATTTTGTGAAGACAACATCAAAGATGAAACCTCGTATTTGATTAAGAATTGTTTCAAAGACATGGTCACCAAAATAGATTATCAATATGATTTCGGTGACAGCTGGGAGCATGAAATCATTTATGAAGGTCTTCATAATGCAAAATCCAAAGGCCCAATTTGCATTGGTGGGAAAAATCCCTGCCCACCTGAAGATATTGGAGGGAGTTGTGGGTTTATGGAATTTTTGGATGTGATGAGGGATCCAGACAATGACGAATATGAAGAAAACGATAGCTGGTATAAGAATGGGAGAAACGGATGCAATGGCAAGAGCTTCAAATTAGGGAAGTTTAATAAAAACAGAGTAAAATTTAGAAAGTCAAGAAGGGGATGCAATTATTGAAGAAATTTTGACAAATTTCTAAAAAAATTAGAAAAAATTGGAAAAATATTGAATTTTTTTAATTTTTTAAAATTTTCTCTTTTAAATTTTTAATTATTTAATCATTTAGACTTCCTCTTTATGTTTACTATCTTCATCTTTTATTTCATCTTCTTCCTCGTTTTCTTTTCTATCTTTAACCGCATCCATATCTTCAAAACCCAAAATCTCATCAATCAAAGCTTCCGCCTCAATCACATCAGGCAACAAATCTTCAGGATTTCCTTCCCCGCATAAGGAATTCAAAGATTCTAAACAAAAATTATATAATTTCCCTTAAATTTCTTGACCTTTTATGTCCAATAAACTCATTTTTTCTCCTTCTTTCTGCAAAATTTCCAAAAACCTCTCTTTAGTCAAAGTTTTGGTTTCTTTATTCTCTTCTGAACCAATGATCACGTTCAAAGCATCCTCTATTTGGCTTTTTACAATACTATAAGCCGGTCTATGATTCACGAAGAGTTTCACAAACATATTGAGATCCAATTCTTTCACATGTTGTCCATTTTCATATTTAGAAAATTTGATCTCATTATTCATATTTTCAACTTCTTGAGAACTGGGGTAATATCCTAAAGCTCTCATCATCTCACAGATTGATTCCAATGGCACTTTACCATCTAATTTTCGAGCCTTGGTAGTATGCTCATCCTTGGCTCTAATTTGAGAATAATAAAAGAAATCCTTAAGATCTCTATAGGTTTGACCATTAGGTCCTCCTTCTAAGAAGTGAGGGAAAGGATCTTCATCACCATAAATATCTTTATCTTTTTTGCAAAATAATAAAAAATAAGTTTAAAGAATTAAATTACTAAAGAAATTTTTCTCTAAAGCAGCTACATCGATGTACCAAATATTAATCGCAAGATCATCTGACCCACTGGTGAACAGATATTTTCCATCAGAAGTCGCTGAAATAGCCGTGATTTTCTCAGGATGTGCTATCAAACCCATTGTATTGTTTGGATTACCTTCCAATGGCAATTTTATGATCCCCACTATCTTTTCTTTCGTGCTATAAGCCAAATAATTATCCGTGTATTGAGACTTGATGCTTGATGGGTTCAGCACTATCATTTTATTGATCGGATGACCGTAAGAGGGTCCCAAGCAAGTTTTTTTGCAAACTAAGAGAAAGACCCTGTAGAAAAAATTTTCATTTTAAATTAATTTTACTTTTTGTGCCGTTGGACATGATTTGCCACAATCTGACCTTATATTCATCATTAACTGTTAGCAGGCAATCTTCTTTATAGATATTGATTGGGTACCAAACACAACTACAAGGATTGGCTTCTTGTTCAATTTGTGTGACTGAAACCACTCTCAATCCATCTTGTGTGCTATTATGGACATCATATTCAATCAACTTTTTATCTTCTGCAATTGAAAACAAACGCAATTTGATTTCACCTTTGTCACTTAAAGATTCCCCGAATGAAATTGAGCGTAATGGCAACAGATGTGCTCTGACCTTCCCAGAAAAGATCCATTCTTTCGGTTGGGTCGGGTCCAGATATTTATGGTCAATTTTGAACAAGCAAACTGACAAATCTTCGTTCATCGTGGCTAGATGCTTCGAGTCGCTTGCAAAGACTTGGAAATTTATTTTTGGTTTCGCTTTGTTGTCGTTTTCATAGATCAGAAGGTAACTTTGCTGCCAATCGGGCTTTTCATAATCGTAAATGTAGAAATATAGACTGCCGATTCTAGTGGCCACAGCTAAATATTTGCCATCGGGACTATAATCAATGCAAGTTGGAGTCTCAAATGATTCAAAGGTTCTCAAAGTTTGTAATGTATTTCCCTTTTCATGGAAATCCCATTCATAAATCGTGCCATTTTCACAGGTTATTGCCAAAGTGTTAGAATTCGGTCGAACTGCAATCCAAATGATAGGTGAAACTATTGATCTCATCAAAAGGGTTCCTCTTTTGTTATCTTTATCAATTTCCTCGAACAAATTCCCTTTGAGGATCATGATTTTGGCCTCAAGATCCACCACAATGAATTCTGGACAATCAAAAGGCTCGTTATCCTTATCTTCTTTCTCCATTCCTGTTGCAACCAATTTCATCGATTCGCTTCGGTCATTTAACGGATCATTGGCAAATGATATGCTAGTTATAGAATTTATGTCGATGTCTTCGAACCACGAAATGATTCTATATTGGAAATCATAGAATCTGATTGATCCATTGGAAGCACCGACCACCAAATACGGCCCTTGAATTTTGAGGATGTTTATTGATGCAGTGCCTTTCTTTTGGGCAGTTTCTGATTTGTTGGAGGTGTTCATCAGGTTCACTAATTTGATCTTACGTCTTTCTTCAGGCTGTGAAAAGTTCTCCATGATCAAACTAATGTCCCACACAACAATATGACCATCATGACATCCTGTCACTGCTTGTGCGGTCCCTGGAATGAAAACAGTTTGCGTGAAATATTTTTTGATTGGAAGTGGACTATAGAACTCGAACCCAACTACGTTGAGCTCCCAACTCCAAAAAAGAAGTCGTCTAAAAATTAAAAAAATTAAAAAAAATTTGCAAAATGGTGGATCACTTTCGACCAGTTGTGCAAAATTCTTTGGTGTTGGTCTGGTTGAAAATAATGTGATATTGATAATCGTGGATTCGAGGATCCAACATACACGTAACATTAGGCTTCTTCTCTTGGGTCCAATCCCATAATGAAACCGTTTGCAAATTATCTGTCGATTCCTAAAATTGTTTAGATTTTTCTCATAAACTTTAAAAATATAATATTTTTTACTTCTTTACTAATTGTGACAATATATTGCCCATCTGGAGTGATGTCTACAGACTCCGTTCCGAAAGGATGAGGGCTTTTTTAGAAAAAAATCAAAATTATGGAAAGTTTCAAAAATTATTTAAATTTACTCAAAAATCGTTTTCTTAGGAGTCCCAGTCTTGACATCCCAAATCACAAGCATTGAATCAGGTCCTTTGTCAGCCGTTACAATGAGATCTTCATCCACGCAATATGCTGAGGCCGTGATTTTATTACACTTTTTTTAAAAAATTTGGAAGATTTAAGAAAAAGAAGTGTACGTGGCCTTGTAATAAACGTTGGGTGTTGTTGCCATAATCATAAATGACACCAGTATGAGCCGATGCGTAAAAGATCTCACGACGGTTGCGGTTGGTTAAATTATGGGTTCCGTTGACCAAACTATAATTGAAACCGATTGTCCATTTGAGATTCTATTGGGAAATTTTTTTTTTAAAAAAAGTTTCTTTATTACCAAAGCGTTCAATCCCTCTGCGTCTTCAGTTGTTTCATTCAATTGTCCAGGCTTGAAGTCATATTGATTTTCGGCTATCATTTTTGATTTTACGAATTTTGTAACAGAATTTGTTAATTTTATAATTTTTTTGAGATTTTTAACTCTATAAAAAAAAAAAAAAAAATCAAAACAAAAATGATCATTGATTTATAAAAACTTTTAAATTAGCAAAGGCCGTCTGTCCACAAAAAAAAAAAAAAAAAAAAAAAAAATTAGTATATTTATAAAAAGATTTTTTATTGTTATAATTTAACCTTTATTTTTTATAATATAGAAAATAA
>Ga0302320_10031330_pt1 | contig 10091 bp, 7 predicted proteins | sample Bog_T0_3_FD_202130 | JGI IMG/M metagenome (GOLD analysis project Ga0302320, IMG submission 202130) | Peat permafrost microbial communities from Stordalen Mire near Abisko, Sweden - Bog_T0_3 | ecosystem: Environmental > Terrestrial > Soil > Wetlands > Peat | place: Sweden: Abisko, Stordalen Mire...
TTCGACGATCTGCATGTCGATGCGCCTACGCTGCGCACTGGGCCGGTCCACGTAACGGTCAACGTGACTAATACCGGCACGGTGGCGGGCGATGAGGTTGCCCAGCTCTATGTTCGCGAAGACGTAAGCAGCGTGGAAACTCCGGAGCGCGCGCTCAAGGGCTTTTCCCGCATAACCCTGCAACCCGGCGAGACGAAGCCGGTTGCGTTCGAAGTGCCGCAAGACGAGCTTGCCGTCTGGAATGCCGAAAAGAAATGGGTGGTCGAGCCTGGGGCTTACACAGTGTGGGTTGGCGAGTCATCGCAAGCAACTCTAACCGCGAAGTTCATGCTGCGCTGAAGATGCATGATCCTGCCTCGGCCTTCAAATCGAGCCAGCCTGATTCACAGGCAGCGGCGTAACCGGGATGCGCAACGCGGTGTTGAATCGCGGAAAGAACTCGAAGGCCGCGGCAACCGCTGTGAGCTCGATCAACTCATCTGCAGTGAAATGCGCGCTCACTGCGGCAAACGCCGCGTCGTCTATGGCATGGCCGGAAACATGGAGCAGACTGGCGTAACGAAAGCCGGCCTTTTCCTTTTCCGTAAATGGCCCGCTCTCAAAACTGTCGTAGCTTCCCACCTGTTCCGGCGTCGCGCCGCGTTGCAAGGCAAGACAGCGATGCGCACTAATGCAGTATTCGCAATCATTCAGCGAAGCGACGCGCGTAGCGATCAGCTCCTTGTACCAGCCCACCAGCGCGCCTTCGCCCATAAGCGGTTTGAGCAACGCGGCAATGCCCAGTGCCAGCGACGGAACATTTGCAAGCGCCTTGAACATGTTGGGCACACAACCGCGATCCGTTAGCAACCTGTCGTAGAGTGCGGCCGCCTCAGCGGTGACTTCCTCCCGCTCCAGCAGGGGCACGCGAGCTTCCACAGACGATGCAGTAGTCATAGAAATCTCCAATCCCATTCCTCGCCAGTTTAAATCCGAAGCTTGTGCGCGCGTTCCCAAAATCAAACCAGCGCAGAAACTGGGAACGGTGGAACGTCAAACTCCGGGTCTCGCCCGATTTCCGATTGAGTGCTTGTCCGGGGCGGCTTACCGTCCAGTCAGGACAAAAATGGCAACGCAAGCGACGGCAATAAAAGCACCACTGGGCCTCACCGGCAGGTTGACCGAGATAGCACTCGGTTACCAGCGGATGCTTGCCGCAGATCCGCGCCACCCGCAGGCACTCGTTGGAATAAGCCTGGTTGCGCTGGCGAGCCGGCAGCTTGAGGCGGCAGTGAATATGGCGTGGGCTGCCGTCGAAGTGGCGCCCCGCATGGGGGTGGCATGGGTTGCTCTGGGGCAGGCATTGAAGGCCAGTGATCGTATCGACGAGGCAGAATCCGCTTACACAGGGGCTCTCCGCCTGGACGGAATGAACGAGCTTGCCCGGCTAGGTCTGGGCGAGCTCAAGATCGGCGCTGGGCGCCCCGAAGAAGCCATTTTTGAATTTGAGCTTGCCCTGCGGCGCAAGCCTGCGTTGGTTGCGGCGCATCTTGGCCTGGGAAACGCGCTGGCCGTTTTGGGCCGCAATCAGGAGGCCTTCGAGCGCTATGAAAAGGCGCTTCAATTTCATCCGCGCCTGCCCGAGGCAGAATTTGCCGCCGGCTTTGTTCTTGCTCGCCTGGGAAGGACAAAGGAAGCCGAGACCCGTTACCGGCGCGCCCTGGTCCAACGGCCGGACTTTGCCGCGGCTTGGATGAACTTGGGCTCCCTATTGCGTGAGCAGGGCCGTGAAGTCTATGCCGAGGCCGCGTTGCTCAGGGCCGTCGAACTGCGCCCCGACCTGGTTGCCGGCTGGATCAATCTGGCCATGCTGGAACGGGAACGCGAGCGTCCGGCCGTGGCCGAATTGCATTTGCGCAAAGCCTTTGCCATGAACACAGAACAGGTGGAAACGCACATTGCCTGGTGCCAGTTTCGCGCCTCGCAACAGGACCTGGCCGGAGCATGGGGCTGGCTGCGCTGGGCTAGGTCGCGAGATCCCGAACAGGCGGAGGGGCTCAACATGCAGGGAATTCTGCTTCACACCGAGGGACGATTCTCGGAGGCTTCGGAAGCCTTTGATCGAGCTGAAGCAATGGGACACAATGCCGCGGCTTCGAATCGCGGCAACTCGCTCTTGGATATGGGCCGCATGGGCGAGGCTTTGAAGGCCCATGAAACGGCGGTCGCGCGTGATCCCGCCCATCCCGGCGCACGCTACAATCTGGCCCTCACGCAGCTTCGATTGGGCGATTGGGAGCGGGGCTGGCCTGGATACGAGGCCCGCTGGCGTTTCCGTGAGGTGCACCGCCATCCTCGAACCTTCAGCCAGCCGCGATGGCACGGGGAGCCTCTCGAAGGCCGCCGTATTCTGCTGCACGCGGAGCAAGGACTGGGAGACACGATCCAATTCTGCCGCTACGCGACCATGGTGGCCGCGCGTGGCGGATACGTCCTTCTCGAGGTACAGGCGCCGGTCGAGCGCTTAGTGGGGTCGCTGCCCGCTGTACGCGCCGGCTGTGCGCAGACCGCGTTGCTGGGCGCAAAACTGCCTGATTTTGACCTTGAATGCCCGCTATTGAGCCTGCCGGCCGTGTTTGGGACCACCGTCGACACGGTCCCCTTGACAGGAGCGTATCTGGGCGCCGATCGGGAAAGGGCGCTGGAAAGGCAAATGAAAACCCCTTATGTCCGGCCCAACTTGCGCCTTGGGGAGCGGCCTTTGCGGGTAGGATTTGCGTGGGCCGGCAACCCAAAATACAAGGCCGATGGGCAACGATCCATGTCCCTCCAAACCTTGCTTCCGCTGCTGCGCATGCAAGGCGTCAACTGGATCTCGCTGCAAAAAGGTTCGGCAGCAGAGCAACTGACCGACTTGCCGAGCGATCTCTTTGTCTGGGACAGCTCGAGGGACGACCGCGATCTTGCAGAAACAGCAGCTCTTATCGCTACGCTCGATCTGGTAATCACGACTGACACCTGCATCGCCCACCTGGCAGGCGCTATGGGGAAACCGGTCTGGATTCTGCTTCCTCATTTGGGAGACTGGCGCTGGATGCAGGATATTGAGACGACGCCCTGGTATCCGACGGCACGGCTATTGCGCCAGCAAACTGCCGGCGATTGGAGCGAAGTTATGAGCCTTGTCATCAGGGAACTTGGTGGCGTCGTTCAAATTCAGGGGAAAGACCGCATATGCCCTGATTTTGCGCCTCGGACATGGTCTCCAGCTAATTAACGGATATTTGGAAATTGCCCTTGGGCCCGAATTCCGCTTGCGCCGCAAAGTCCATCACTCCGCATCCTTCTTCAATCTTGCGGCCACTCGCAACGCATCCTCCACTGCCTGCGCTGCCCGCCGCTCGCGCGACTCGGCGCTCTGGTAATGGAAGATGCCCAGCAGATGGTTGCGTCGGCGCACCACGCTCATAGCCTCCCAACCCACACGCGCCGATGGTTGCCGCTGAAAAGCAGCCTTCAGAATTGGCGGCGGATCCTTCGGGTCCAGCTCCGCTTCCATCGCCAGAAGGAGCCACTCGGCGATCTTCTCCGCACGCCGCTCGCGCGATTCGCCCGCTTTGGCCTCGCTCACCAGCGCTCCAATCACCCTGCGCATGTAGTAGTTCAGCCCATCAAACCACTTGCGAAGCCTGCGGTCACCCTTCAAGGCCTTGGCCAGTTCCGGAGGTATCTCGGCGGGCCGTTCCTCCAGGTCAGGCTCCAGCCGAATTTTCACTTTCGACCCGACCGTCGCCTTGGCCGCCGCCTGCATCTTTTTGTTCACCAGCAGGAAGTGTCCCCCGCTCGCATCCCCCATCAGCGCGGTGCGAAAAGCAAGGCCCGCAATCTCCCCGCGCACGCGCACGCCCTTGCGCACCGGCCAAGCCTTTGCGACGTCAAATGGGATGCGCGCCACTACCCAGCCAAGGCCATTCTGCAAAGGCTCCAGCACTGCGGTGAAAGTCTTCGCGGCGGACGTGCTCATAGACTTTTCAGGATTTCTGTTTGAGATTCACGAATAGGAGCAAGTATAGCCGGAGAATCTTTGCGCCCGACCTGTTTTCGCGCTAATCCTCCGCGAGTCTCCGACTCAAGCGTTCACCCAGTGGTACTCTGGGATGCGAATCCACTCGGAGCATTGAACGTGAATGAGCTAAAGAAGAGTGTGACCAAACTCCGATTAATTCAATTCGCAATGATCGCCGGTGTATCGATGTTCGGGTGGGTGGCTGAGATGGCTCACCATCCCGGCAGCAACAGTTGGACATTCCGGGACTGGGTTGTCGCCGCTTTTGCTCTGTCGATTGTTTTCACGGGGTCAAACTTCCGCACCCGAATGCTCGCCCGTGCTACAACTTTGCTGGCGAAGGACACCTCCGATCCGAGGGCCCTCAAGCAGTGGGAGGCCGCGCAAATAATTGGGATGGCATTTGCGGATAATATCGCGCTCTGGGGGCTGCTTATACGCATGGTCCTTGGGGGTGCGTTTTGGCAAGCATCCCTTTTTTATTTGGTAAGTCTGGCTCTGCTGTTCTATTGGACACCCCGCCTGCCAGCGGAAAGTTGACCTTCGGTAAGGTTTTCTCATTTTCTCAAATCAAGCTACTAGGCAACCGTGTTCAAAGAGGACCAATCCAAATTTTGGATCGGTCGCTGGCGACCCTCATGTAATCACCGAGAGGTTTGGCAAATTGCAATTATCAATTCCATCCTTGACCGCACGAGCCCATCTTAGCGCTTAGGCACGCACCACCGCGCCAAGCGCCAATCCACTACACTATCTATATGGAAGTTCTTTACGGAGTGCACTCGGTTGAGGAGGCGCTCAAAGCCGGCAAGCGTCGTTTTGACCATGTGCTGGTGGCCCGCGAACGGGACGATTTGCGGCTGGAAAAGCTGGTCGCGGCTCTTCGCCAGGCAGGCATCCGCGTTCGCCAGGAATCTCGCGACCAGTTGTCGGTGATGGCCAAGTCGCCCGCCCATCAAGGCATAGTCGCGATGGTTCGCGCCCAGGAATCTCTCTCGATTGAGGACCTTTACGCCCCAGACGCGGCCAATCCAACAGCGCGCCGCCTGCTTCTGGCCCTCGACGGCGTAGAAGATCCGCAAAACCTTGGCGCTCTTCTCCGCGTGGCCGACGGCGCCGGCGTCGACGGCGTCATACTTACCGAGCGGCGCTCCGCGCCTTTGAGCCCGGTTGCTGTCAAGGCGAGCGCAGGCGCATCCGAGCATCTCCGCATCGCCCGCGTCGTCAATCTCGTCCGCGCCCTCGAAGACCTGAAGGAGCAAAACATCTGGGTCATCGGCCTCGACGAGCGTGGCCAGCGCGACTACGACCAGTTCGACCTGACCGGCGATTGCGTGCTCGTCCTCGGCCGGGAAGGCGCAGGCCTCCACGACCTGGTCCGCAAAACCTGTGACTACCTGCTGCGGATTCCCATGGCGGGCGGCGTGAGCTCTCTCAACGTCTCAGCAGCGGGAGCGGTTGTGCTCTACGAAGCCTTTCGTCAGCGCCGCAATGCCGCCGCAGGCGCTTCCCCCAGCCGCCACTCCCCGTCTAAACCAAAGAAGCAGAAAGGCTTGGGTTCATGAAGTATTCACCCGCCGGCTTGATTTTTCTGGCCGCTGCCGGCATAGCGGTCGCGTCCGCGCAGACCACTCCTTCCACTCCGTCAGCTCCCGGACAAGCCGTTCCAACAGCCCAGGCCTCTCAAACTCCGGAGCCCGCCAAGCCCGCCGGCAAGGTCATCCTCTCCCGGTCCACAGACGAAAACGGCCAAGTCTCGAGCCAGGCAAGCCCTGCCTCCACACCTGTAAAAATGGCCGACGCTCCCACCGCCGTCGACGCCGAGCGCCAGGCTATCACCTTTACGGACTTCGACATGGACGTGCACCTCCGTCCCGCAGATCAGCACATTGCCGTCCGGGCGCTGGTCACTGTCCGCAATGACGGCAACAAGCCACTCGCCCACATCCCCCTCCAGATCTCGTCCTCGCTCGACTGGGAGCGCATTCGCATCCTCGCCCCCGGTGCTCCGGTAAAGGACGTAACCTTCCCCGTCGCGATCCTCAATAGCGACGCCGATCACACCGGCCAGCTTCACGAAGCCGCCGTCCCTCTAGCTAAGCCGCTTGCCGTCGGCGCAACCCTCCAACTCGACGTGACCTACTCCGGCGCGATTGCCCCTAACGCCCAGCGTCTGCTTGTTATTGGCACTCCTGACGACGTGGCTCTGCACTCCGATTGGGACCGCATCGGCGTCGACTTCACTGGCTTGCGCGGCTTCGGCAACGTAGTCTGGTATCCCGTCTCCAGCGTTCCGGTTATCCTTGGCGATGGAGCGCGGCTCTTCGACGAAATCGGCGATCACAAGCTGCGCATGGCTGGAGCCCACTTCCGCCTGCGCCTTACCGTCGAGTTTCCCCACGGCCGCGCTCCCTCGGTCGCGCTCATCAACGGCCATCTTGCACCGCTCGCCGTCACGGAATCCGCCGGTCCGGACGCGGAAGTCTCCGGCGTAGCAACTGCGGACAATGGCGGCGAAACCCTTGGCTATGAAGCGCCTAGCCTTTTCGTAGCTATTCGCACCCCGAAAAATGCCGCCAACACCATGATCTGGGTGCTTCCCGACGACGAATCCTCAGTCCCCGCCTGGTCCGACGCCGCCGCAGCCGTAACTCCGTTCCTCCAGGGCTGGCTCGGTCAGCGTCCCCGCTCCCAGCTCACGCTGCTAGACCTGCCCGACGCCCAGGATGCCCCCTACGAAACGGGCTCCTTGCTCGCCGCAGCGGTCCGTACCGCCAGTCCCGAGCAACTCACCGGTATCCTCGCACACGCCCTCACCCACGCCTGGATGGAATCCCCGCGCGCCTGGCTCTCGGAGGGCGTCGCTCACTTCATGGGGACTCTTTGGATAGAGAAGCAGCGCGGCCGCGACCAGGCTCTCGGCACCCTCGAGGCCTCCCGAGCCGCCCTCGCTCTCGCCGAGCCGGATAGCCCCGGCCAAAGCGTAGGCCAGCCCCTGGCCGAGGCCATCTCGCCCGTCTACTACCGCACCAAGGCCACGTATGTCTTTTGGATGCTGCGCGCCCTCTGTGGCGACGCAACCCTTTCCGCCGCCCTCCGCGCCTACGATCCCAAGGCCGACGTAAGCCCTGGTTACGGCCACGATACCGGTCCCGGCACATTTCAAAAGCTACTCGAACAGGCCGGCACACGTGGCGACCTTTCCTGGTTCTTCAACGACTGGGTCAACGCCGACAAAGGCCTGCCCGACCTGACCATCTCCAACGTTTTCCCCACTGCCGAACAGGCCGGAAACTGGCTGGTTACCGTCGACGTAGCCAACAACGGCTTCGCTTCCGTAGAGGTCCCGGTAACCGTTCGGTCCAATGAAAACTCCGTAACCCAGCGCGTAATCGTTCCCGCCCGCGGCAAATCTCCCCAGCGCTTGTTAATTCTCGGCAAGCCCCTTGAAGTCCAGGTGAACGACGGCACCATTCCTGAAAACGACTCCACAGTCCACATCACCAGGCTCGACCAGGCAGGCCAAAGCTCCTCCAGCCAGACCAAACTGCCTGCGGCGCCGCCTGCCACGCCTCAGCCCTAAGGCGACAGGATTTTCGCCTTTTGCAGGATCGAAACCTGGCTGTCACCTTCTGTTAACGATCGACAGCTAGTGTGGGAATCGTTTCCCCTTTGCCCGCAACCCCTTTGCGGACAAACCGCAAGAACCACTCGTTATCACTTCAGAGGACGGTCCGCCATGATTCGCAAGTTACTCTTTTCCGCGGCTGCGGCTGCTTTGGCTCTGGCCATCGCTGGCTGCTCGAGCACAAACAATACTGCCGGCACGACACCCCCGACTACTCCCCCAGCCACACCAGCGCTTGGACAGCCCGTCACTCCCATCACCCATCTCATCGTGATCTTTGGCGAAAACATCTCTTACGACCACTACTACGGGACCTATCCCAAGATCGCCTACGCCGCGGCTAACCCGGCCAATGCGAATGAGATCGACCAGACCAACTTCTCCGCGACCGCAACAGCCCCGGCCAACAACAATCTGGTCGCCCCGTTGAATCCCAGCACCTGGGCTCCGTTGGCAAGCCCCACGCTGCTCACTGCCAACCCCAACGCGCCAACCGGCTCAGGGGCGACATTTAACGGCGCCAACGCAGTCAATCCCTTCCTGCTCTGGAACGACCAGGCCGCTACGGCCGACCAGAATCACTCCGCCAAGCCGGAACAGGTTGCCTATGACAACGGCGCGGTGGATCAGTTCCCCGGCTCGACAGGTTCGACGGCCTCGGTCCCGGCGTCCGTCTCCAGCGATAGCCCTGCAGATCTCACCAAGGGCCAGGTCATGGGCTACTTCGACGGCACCACCGTCACAGCCCTGTGGAACTACTCGCAGGCTTATTCGATGAATGACAACGCCTACACCTCGCAGTTTGGTCCTTCAACCCCTGGAGCCATCAACCTGATCTCAGGTCAAACCAACGGCCTTTCGGCAACGCTCAATCTGATACCCGGCACGACTGGCGTGCAGCCCGGTCAGTGCACGCCGAGCGCCACCAACTCCTGCACCACCAGTGCCGGCACTGCCGTACCCGATGGCAACGGAGGCTTTACGCTTGTGGGCGACGCCGATCCCATTGGCGATGTATGCTCCACGGGAACCGTCGAAGTGTCTATGGCCGGCAAAAACATCGGCGATCTGTTGAACGCACAGAACGTCACCTGGGGCTGGTTCATGGGGGGGTTCAACCTAACCGCCCAGCCCAACTCCAATGGCAGCTACGGCTGCAACCGCAACACTCCCGGAACCCAGGGAAACTACGAGACCGATCCGGATTACATCCAGCACCATCAGCCGTTCCAGTACTACAAAAGTACGCAGAACCTGAAGCACCTGCGGCCCAGTTCGGAAACGGCCATCGGCTACACGAATATACCGGGAACCAGCACGCCCGATCCCGCCAACCACCAGTACGATACCAGCGACTTCTTCGCCGCCCTGAACCTCAATAACCTGCCCTCGGTCTCCTTCCTCAAGGCTCCTGGATACGCGGATGGCCATCCTGGCTACTCCGATCCGATCGATGAGCAGCGCTTTATCGTGCAGGTGCTGAATGCCGTCATGAATAGCCAGGAATGGGCTTCGACGGCCATCATCATCACCTATGACGACTCCGACGGCTGGTACGACCACCAGATGCCGCCCATCGTTAACCCCTCCAGCAGCTCTCTCGTCGACGCACTGGGTGGCACAGGCGTCTGCACCGGCGTGACCGGCGCTGCCTCGCAACAGGGCATCACCACGCCCACCACTCCGTTGCTCGGCAATGACGGCAACCCTGCCCTGGGCCGTTGCGGTTACGGCACGCGAATCCCGTTTGTCGTTATCTCGCCCTTCGCAAAAGCTAACTACATCGACCACACGCTCCTCGATCAGAGTTCTGTAATCCGCTTCATTGAGGACAACTGGCTCGGCGGACAAAGAATTCAACAAGGCGGCTCGTACGACACCATCGCCGGGTCAATTGAAGGCATGTTCACCTTCAAAGCCACCAACCCGGACGTTATAGATTCCCAGAAGAGGATGCTGGTGCTTGACCCTTTCACCGGCAGAAAACAGGGCCAACGATAGCTCCTTAATCGAGTAAGCTAATGAAGTAACGGGCTTCCGCACATTTCTCAAAGCGAGGGATGTTCGGAAGCCCACACCTTTCTTACTATCTTTCGGCTCAAGTACTATTTATCTCATCGGAAACGACGAACACTCTTGGACACTACGCGTAGAAAGCTCTTGATCGAAGCCGGCCGCTGTGCCGCTGCATTAGCCGCATCGCAAATCGGCGTTCTCAACGCAGCTGGCCTTCAATCCCCGCAGCAGCCCGGCCCGGCGCACACGCACGCCATGCCCGCCATGGATCATCCTTCCGCACCTGTCGCTGCAATCCCCGTCCATCGCCCTCTTCGCGTCGATCGCCTGGAGAAGTTCGTCGATCCTCTTCCTATCCCGCCCGTAGCTCGTCCTGTTGGCACCCGCACCTCTCCGGATGCC
>Ga0302320_10031332_pt1 | contig 10091 bp, 8 predicted proteins | sample Bog_T0_3_FD_202130 | JGI IMG/M metagenome (GOLD analysis project Ga0302320, IMG submission 202130) | Peat permafrost microbial communities from Stordalen Mire near Abisko, Sweden - Bog_T0_3 | ecosystem: Environmental > Terrestrial > Soil > Wetlands > Peat | place: Sweden: Abisko, Stordalen Mire...
CGAGCGGCGTCCGTCATCGGCGAAGAGGTCGGCGAAGGCCTCGTCGGGAAAGAGCCGGTCCCGCTCTCGGTGCAAGAACGCGTAGATCGAGTCCTTGGCGAGCGTCTTTTCACAGAACTCGCTCATGCCATCGAGCAGACTGGCGTGTCTGTCAGCCACTCCGAGGGTCATCGGTCGCTCCTCACGAAGAGTTACACCGATGTAATTATCCCTCATCCCGGACCAGATCGCGAATCCTCAAAAGAGCGAAAGACACCACGCACCTAGGTCCTTTACGCAGCTCTAAAGGCGCGCCAGCCAGGACGGCATTAAAGACGAGCCAGGAGGCACCCACCAGTGCCGCCAGGCGTTCTCCCTCGGCTCGGTCTATGGGCTGCTGCTCGTAGCGCGCCGCGATCGCCGGAGCGCCAAACTGCGTGGTGGTGTTGCCGGCTGTGCGCTCTATGGCCTCGAACTGCTCTGCCGCATTGATCGGGAAGCGGATGCCCGCTTGCCTGCTGACCTGTGCGTAGCGGCCGCAATAGGCGGCGAGCGTCGTTAGGGCGTCCTCCTCATTTCGACCCGATCGGCACCAGCCTGGCCATTCGAGGGCGGAGGCGAAGGCCCGGCGGGAAACGATCTCGACGCATATCAAGGTGCTCACGCCGAGAGTAAACCACGCCCATGTCGGGTCTTTGGCCCAGAGGCGCCACCAAAGGCGCGGCCGTAGGCACCGAGCGGGGACAATCGGTGCGCGCCGTATTGTCGGCGAGATGACCGATCGTCCCCCGGCTACTCCTGGTGCGCCTTATGTAACGGATCTGCGCGAGGAGGAGATCGAGAAGAAGGAGATCGAGGTGGTCGCGGACAACTATTCGAGCTTGCTCGCCCGCCAGCGGGCCGAGGTCACCGACAAGCTCTTTTCGGCCGTCCGTCGCCTGGGTTGGTCGGCGGACCGGCTCGTGGCGGACAGGCAACGCCGCCTGCGTGAGATGCTCAGCTTCGCGGCCGAGCACTCTAAGTTCCACGCCGAACGCCTTGCTGGCGTCGATCTTGACAGCTTCACCGAGGCGGACCTTCCGTCGTTGCCCATCATGACCAAGGCTGACCTGATGGAGAACTTCGATCGGATAACGACCGACCCCGATCTCAGCCTGGAGCTCGTGAGCGCGCATGTCGACAAGCTCAAAGATGACGAGTACCTGCTCGACAAGTACAGGGTCGTCGCCACGAGCGGGACGACCGGTGTCAGGGCGCTGTTCGTCTACGGCTGGGACGACTGGGTGAATCTGGTGCTCATCGTCACCCGTTGGAGGGGTCGGGACGGCGACAGCCTCCCGCTCGAGGCGCCGGTGGGCTCGCTCTTTGCTCTCGACGCGAAGTATCTCTCCGGTGCCCTGCACGCCTTTTCCAGGGGCATGTCCGGGGGCGGAGCCCCTCTGGTGACGCATCTGCCGGCGACTTTGCCGCTTCCTCAGATCGTGGCTGGTCTCAACCTCGCCCAACCTTTGGTGCTGCAGGGATACCCGAGCGCTGTCCATCTGCTGGCGCGCGAGGCGGTGGCGGGTCGTCTCGTCATCACCCCGAAGCGGGTCGCGACTTGTGGCGAGCAGCTGACCGCCGAAGTGCGCGCCGTGGTCGCGCAAGCCTGGGGTGTCGACGTCTACGACTACTGGGGCTGTTCGGAGGGCGTGTACGCCTTTCCTTGCGCGGCGGGTGCCGCCATGCACCTGCCCGACGATCTTGTCATCCTCGAGCCGGTTGACCGTGATGGCAATGTCGTAGCGCCCGGCCAGCCTGCAGCCAAGGTGCTTTTGACCAATCTCTACAACCTGACCCAGCCTCTCGTGCGCTATGAGATCACCGATGGCATGACTGTCGTTCCCGGGATCTGCGAGTGCGGGTGCGCCCATCGTCGCATCACTGGTCTCGCCGGGCGGACCGACACCTTGTTTGTCTATGGGGAGGGCGTTGCCGTCAACCAACTGGGGATGAGTGGCGTTTTCCTCAGCGACCCTGACGTCGTCGAGTTCCAGGTGACCCAGACGCCCTTTGGCGCGGACGTCTTTGTTGTTACCAACAAGCCTTGTGACTCAGGCGCCCTCACAGACCGGCTCGTCGAGCTGATGACCAACGCGGGCTTGTCTGATCCGGTGGTCACCGTCTGCGAGATTGCCTCGCTCGATCGCCTCTTTTCGGGCAAGCTGCGCCGGTTCCAGCCGCTGTAACTGCCCGTCGGCCTCGTACCAGCGCCGCCTAAAGGTCACTTGGCGTTTGGAAAGAAAAGGCCGAGCAGGCCCAGGCGGACATAGAGCTCTTTTGAGAGAAGGTTTCGCGGCCTTAGTGCGCGATGAGGACCGGCTGTGTTCGCCCGGCACGATACTTGCGCAATAGCGTGCCAGGCCCGCCGGCAGGCTCGCTTGGTCGCTTAGCGGCTCGTGTGGTCCAGCCAGATTTGGACCCGAAGCACCATAAGTTTCCCTCGGGTCGCGTCCCCATGTAGCGTCGCCAGAGTGACCGATTCCGCAGAGATTCTCCTTCGGGCAGCACAGTTGGCAGACGAGGATCTTTTCCCGGGTGCGCTCGAGACAGACGCCAGTCGGGAAGTGCCTTTAGAAAGGCTCGAGGCGCTGAGCGCCGCGGGCTTTTACGGCCTGTTCGGGCCGGCCGAAGCCGGTGGGCTCGAAGCCGATCCTTTGACTGGCGCAGAGGTGACCGAGATCCTCGCCGGCGCCTGCCTCACGACTGCCCTCGTGTGGACTCAGCACCACAGCGCGGTCGTCGCCGTGGCGAGCTGCGAGTCCGAGGAGCTGCGCGCTGAGTGGCTCGCTCCTCTTTGTCAAGGCGACCGGCGGGCGGGCGTAGCCTTCGCCGGCTTGCGGCGACCCGGACCGCCCATCTTGACAGCAAGCCGTTCGGCGGACGGCTGGGTCCTTAACGGCGTCGCCCCCTGGGTGAGCGGGTGGGGTCGGATCGACGTCGTGCACACGGCGGCCCGCGACGCTGAGGGCAACGTGGTGTGGCTGCTCGTCGACGCCGTCGAATCGACAACACTTGAGATCGAGCGGCTGGAACTGGCGGCTATGAACGCCAGCGCGACGGTCAGGGTCCGGTTCCATGACCACGTCGTCGACCCTGCTCGCCTAACTATGGTCGAGCCTTTTAAGGCCTGGGTCGAGCGCGACGGTGCGGGACTGTGGCGCAACGGGTCGTTCTCGATTGGCCTCGCTCGGCGTTGCTCGTTGCTCTTAAGCTCCGACCTCCTCGAGGACGAGATCGCCGCCTGTCGAAGTCTGCTCCTCGCATCGGGGCCCGACACCGTCGTCGAAGCACGGGCCCGGGCGACCGAGCTCGCTGTGCGCGCAGCCTCGGCACTCGTGGTCGCAGGGGGAGGACGCTCAATCCTCGCCAGTGAGCACGCGCAGCGCCTGGCCCGCGAAGCCATGTTCCTCCTCGTGCTCGCCCAGACGCCCACCCTGCGCGCCGCGCAGCTACGACGGTTCCGGGAGATCTCTGCGGCGGCGGCTAGTAGCCATTCCGGCGGCCTCGTCGACTAAGAGCATTCACGGACCGAGTGAGGCCGCTAAAGGTGGCGGGGGCGCCAAGTGCGGCAATGCCGGCTCTCGGCGCCCCCGCCACCGAAGTACCCAGCGTTTGACCCCCCGGTAGCGTCGGGCACGGCCTCGCTCCATGAGATCCTCGTGAAGAGGAAATACGGTATTCGCCGATCGAAGTGCCGTCAATAGGATTTTTGCTGACGGCCGCAAGATCAAGAGGCGGTGCTCGCCCAGATGGTGCAGCGGTCCGCCCAGCGTGGTTGCCGGGCGGGACCAATCCGGAGAGACCGATCTCGTGGTGAATAAGTGGGTTGGTCTTGCGAAAGACCGTTGTGCTTGTTGTCCTTGGGGTGAGGTTCGCGGCGCGCGGGCCGAGCGACCTGGTGGCGGCATCGACGGCCAGGGCGAATGGCGCGCCCTCGTGCTCTTATGCGGTCATCGGCCTGATCTTTATCAAAAAGGCTTGCTGACGATAGCCACCGACAGTCCCGCCTGCGAGCCGTGGTTCGTGAACATCGCCCCGTCGAATAAGAAGGGATATGAGAGCGGCGAGCGGCAGGCTCTGAGACCTCAGGAGAACTGCGGCTCCAGGGAGAGAATTGCTTCCAGGGCTTCGGCGGGGATGGGATGTGAGAAGAAGGAACCCTGGCCGAAGCGGCACTGCTCTTTTTGCAAGGTCGCCAGCTGCCAGCCCTGCTCGATCCCCTCGGCGAACGTTTCGATGCCGAGGCCGCGGCAGCGCTCCAAGAGGGCGTGAATCGAGCCGATGGCGTCCGGCGAGTCCGACATGGCGGCGACGAACGATTCGTGGAGCTTGATGGCACCGATCGGGAGTCGGTCGAGGTGGTCCAAAGACGAGTAGATCCCGAAGCCATCGGCTGCGACGAGGATGCCGAGTGACCTGAGCTCGCGAAGCCGGCGTTTGACAGCCCCCGAAGCCCTCGCCAAGCAGGGTTCTTCGACATCGATGATGAGCGAGGTGGGCTCTAGTGACGCAACGGCGAGCATCTGGCCGAGCTGGTCGACGAAGTCCTCCGCTTCGAGCTGTTGAGCCGAGATGTTGACAGACATCATCATGTTGTGGCCGAGGCGGCGCCACGCTACGGCCTGCCGGCACGCCTGCTTCAACACCCACGACCCGACCGCAACGGCCATCTCGGTGTCTTCGAGCACTGGCCCGAAGTACTCCGGGTCGACGACGCCCCGGACCGGATGGCGCCAGCGGAGATGGGCCTCCACGCCCCAGACGCCGACGCTGTCGAGCTCGAACACCGGTTGATAGACGAGGAAGAACTGGTTCTCCTGCAGTGCCTCGCGCAGGTCCGTCTCGAGCTCGAGGCGCTCCATGGCCGCCGTCTTCATCGCAGGCTTGAAGCGGACATGGCAGTTGCGCCCCCGCGCCTTGGCCTGGCAAAGGGCGACCGCTGCATCGCGAAGCAAGTCGTCCGGCTCGTCGCGTTCGTTCGTGGCGATCCCGATGCTGGCCGTGATGGACACTGGGATGTTGTCGAAGCCCTCGACCCGGAAGGGCTCCCTCAAAGAGTCGAGGAGCCGCTCGGCGAGAAGCTCAGGCCCTCCAGAAAGTGACAGTCCGTCGGCCAAGATAGCGAATTCATCACCGCTCGGGCGGCCAATCGTGTCACAGGCGCGCAAGACACCCGTGAGGCGCCCGGCAACTGCTTTCAGGAGCTGGTCCCCGGCTTCTTGGCCGAGCTTGTCGTTGATAGCCCTGAAGTTGTCCAGGTTGACGATCAAAACGGCGACGAGGTGGCGGTCGCGCTGGGCCCGCAGCAGGATCTGCTCGAGACGGTCGCGGATGAGCGTCCGGTCGGGGAGGTAGGTGAGGGCGTCGTGGCCAATGCGGTGACAGTCTAGGGCGGCGCCGCGGTCGGCCTCCTTGTGGGTCGACAGGGCGAAGATCACCCCATCGACGTAGAGCGGTTGCCCGTCGGGTCCCGCCACGGTGCGACCCTGCTCTGCGACCCAACGGTAGTAGCCGGTCGCATCAGCGATCCGGTACTCGACTGAGAAGGAACCTTCGCGTCGCAGATCCTCTCGGACCAGCTCTCGGACACGGGCGCGGTCCTCGACGGAGATGACTGAGTCGAAACTGCGGCCACTTCTGTTTGTGAACTCGATGGTCGGATAGCCGGTCAGTATCTCGATGTGGTCGCTTATGAAGAGCATCGTCCGGGGTTCTGCGTAAAGGCGGCGGTAGACGGCGCCTGGGATGTTGAGGACGAGGGACCGGAGCCTCTCTGCGCTCTCGCGTTCTTGCTCCTCGGCGCCCCCCGCCGGCGGGTCCACCATCGAGGAGTTGTTCATCAAAAGAATTGTCGACGCCAACTGCACGAACTTGACCAGAAACAGCCGACGATTCCCGAAGTTCGCCCTCGCTATATCGCGCCAGGCGACCCAATGGGCCAGCGGCCGACGCCGCCGCTTTCGAGCAAGAAGCTCGTGAGGTTCCGATCGGCGTGCTCCGAGCGCCAGGCGAGCATTGACGAGGCGTTGGCGAGAACCTGCTCGCAGTCGTCTAGTTCGGTCCTCCACGTCGGATCGGCAGCGAGGTCGAAGCAGATCCACGAGCCGTCCCCAAACTGCACATAAGCAGCCTTCTCGGACCGCCTCACGGTCAGGTTCTGCTGCTCGAGGCGCCTGTCTTTTGGCCAGGAGAAGGCGGCCTCGGGAAGGCTGAGAAACCTCCAGTCGAATTCCCAGGTAGCCGCCGAGCGCCACCAATTCGGCGACCGGCCCTCCAGGAAGGAGGTGAGAGGCAAGCCGTCGCACTGGGCCGGTATCTCGAGGCCGAGCGCCTCACAGATAGTGGGGAAGATGTCGACGTTCTCGGTGAAAGCGTCGACGACGGTCCCATGGGCGTGCGCGAGCCGCGGGTCGCGCACGATGCCAAGAACGCGGTAGCTCTCCTCGAAGTAGCCCAGCTTGCCCATAAGGCCGTGGTCCGCGAGCTGGTCTCCGTGGTCGGACGTCACGATCACGAAGGTGTCGTCCCACTGGCCTAGGCGTTGCAGGGTTTCGAAGACGCGGCCGAGCTGGGCGTCGACGTCGCCGATCATCCCGTAGTACTGCGCCCGAAGCTTGCGGATCTCGCCTTCGTCTTTTGGCGCGGCCGCTTGTGGCGTACGGAGGGCTTCCTCATGGAAACTGTGCAGGGGCCAAGCCGTGACAGGCATGTCCACCTCGTCAGGGTCGACAGCTGTGGCAAAGCGGCCCGCGGCAGCGTACGGGGGATGGGGTCGCAGATAGCTCAGATGGGCGAACCAGGGCTCGTCCTTGTGTTCCAGCCAGGCGATATAGCGATCGGTGAGGAAGGAGGACACGCCAACGTGCTCGGGCCTGTCGGGCTCTGTCGACAGAGCCCCTTCGGCTTGCGATGGGACGTCGTAACCGAGGTCACGGAGCCATTCGATCCAAACTGCGTGATCGGCCGCGAGGTCGAGTCCCACGGTGAAGCCAGGGAGCAGCCCCTCGTAGCTGGAAAGGCGCGGGTCGTCGCGCGATTTGACCGTGCGTGGATCGACTCCTTGGTCTGTGTAGCCGAAAAGAGTGGGATCGAGCCCGGCCCGCCGGGCCGCACGGGCGAGATTGTCTAGTCGGTCGTCAAGGGGGGTGCCGTTGGCGACCACCCGATTGTTCATCTGATAGGTGCCCGTATAGAGACAGGCCCTCCCTGGAGAGCAGGGCGCAGCTTGGCTGTAATGGTGATTGAGCCGAACGCTGGCATCAGCCAAGCGGTCGAGGTTCGGCGTGCGGGCCAGGCGATGGCCTGCATCCGAAAGGCAGTCGCCGCGAAACTGATCCAGTGTCACCAACAGCAGGTTCACTAGGCCTCCAGGACGAGCTGGGCAGCTTCGCCCAGATCACGGGCACGGAGCGTACCTCTTGGCGCTTTTGTAAAGGGTACTGGTGGGAAAAAGCCCGACAGTTCGTGACGGGGCCTCTCTTGCGGGCGCTGCCCAGGACCGTCAAGTGGACTTTGAGCCTTGACGAAAAGGCTATAAGGGGACTTGAGGCGACGCCGCACGAGGTGAAAAGGAGGTATTGAGCGAACCATTCTTGCCAACCCACAACTTTCGACCGACCCTGACGCCGCCAGGCCCCTGTCTGGTACAAGCCTGTGGGAGACCTCCGACAGGCTGGATTGAGACGCCCCGGGTGTCGCCGAGCTACGTCGGCACCTCCGCCGGCTGCCGGCGGGGGATCTGTGAGCATCGCCCTCCAGATCTGGCCACGACCGAGGTGATCGGCTACGAGGCGCTCGCGCGCTTTGCCAGAGTGGGATCGATCACGCCGCGGCAGTGTTTCGCCGAGGCGGCCGCGCTCGGCTTGTTGCATGAGTCCAAGATGGCAGCGGTCGACCTGGAGCTAACCCACGGGATCGATCCCGAGACCGTGGCCGAAGACGCATACGACGAGGTGAGCAAGACGAGGACGCAAGGCCCTGTAAGAGTTGGGCGTTCAAGCAGGCCAGGCTATCTTTTCGGCCGACAGGAATCTGTCGGCGATCAGGTGTCCTGTCACCTTTGCTGGCGACGGTGCCTTTGTTGCAATTGTCTCGGCGACAAACCTTCTCTTGCTTCAGGCGTTCCCATCCAGTAACTATCTGGAAATAGAATCTTGAACGGCACGAGCCGGACATCGGAGCGAGAGGGGCCGTGGAAGTCAGCAGCTGGAACGGCGCAGAGACGGTCCGGAGCACTGTTGCTCTGGAGCCTTTGTCGCGCGCCGAGGTTTGCCCCGACGCCTCGGAGGCCCGTTTTACTGTCTCTGTGCTGGCCGAGAAGACGGGGACGCCAGTGCCGACGATCCACCACTACCGTCATCTCGGCCTGTTGCCAGAGGTCACCGAGCTCGCCTCCAACCGCTTTTTGTACGACGAAGGCCATGTCGAGGCGCTCAATGTCATACGCCTGCTGCGTGAGCAGAGGAACCTGCCCTTAGAGGCCATCCGGGAGATGTTGCCCGAGCTGCTCGCCTTCGATCGCCAAGGCGACTTCTCGCAGGAGACCTGGGACGAGGTGATCGTCGCCTATCTGGAGCGATCAGGCCCCGCCGTCGTCTCGGCTCGGCTCGTAGCGGCCGCACGTGAGGCATTTGCCCAGTACGGCTACGCCGGGGTGAACGTCGCGGACATCTGCAGCGCCGCCGATGTAGCTAAAGGCACCTTCTACAGGTACTTCGATTCCAAGGAAGCCATCTTTCTTGCCGCCGCCCGTTCGACTGTCGACGCCGTCGGAGAGCAGCTTGACGAGCTCCCGGCCCCGATGAGCGAGCATCAGGCGATCGAGAAGCTGAAGCTGCTCCTTGGCCCCATGGCCCCTTTGCTCTTGGAAGTGGCTACTGGAGAGTTGCGCCGCCAGCCCAATCTCGTCGGTGTCGTCGGCGTGATCACCGCTGGCCTCGCGAGCCGCGTCGTGCCGAGGCTCCGGACGAGAGGCAAGGCCGCGAGACCGGCTGCCAGGCGGGTCGTAGACGCGGCAATGGTCGGGCTGCTCCGTCCGACCCTTGAGTCGGCCAGTTCATCGCAGTCTTCTTCCTCCTGATTTCTCATTGGGCGCCCGGCTCTGGTTGCCGGGACGCCTTCGCTCTTAACCAGCAGGTGGAAACCTGATTCACGCCCGCCGAGACAGTGGCGCCGGGGTGCGTTTTGGGCACCTGGTCGTCGCCGCCGGCAGCGGCATCCCTTGACGGGATGGCCCGCGCACGTATAACAAAGGTGGAACTGGTAGTCATCGGCGCTTCGCGAAGGAGTAGATCGATGGTTGTCTATTGGATCAGGCTGATCCCTCGGAGGGAGCTTCGACTTGCCTGAACGGCTCGTGACTGAAACCGACCTCCCCTTCGGAGGCGACTTCGACGCGCCCGAGACCTTGGCCACAAAGGCGGCCAAGGAAAATTTCCCTGTCGCCTCACATCTTCTGCCCCGCGAAGCCAGGGAGAGCCTGATGGCCATATACGGCTTCGCCCGCCTCACGGACGACCTCGGGGACGAGGCCGAGGGTGACCGGTTGGCACTCTTGGACTGGCTGGAGGCCGATCTCGAACGGGCGGCGACCGGCAAGGCCACCCACCCCGTCCTCCAGCAGCTGACGCCGGTGATCCGCGGACTTCATCTGAGCCTCGAGCCGTTCAGCCAGCTGATCGAGGCCAACCGCATGGACCAACGGGTCACCCACTACGAGAGCTTCGGCGACCTCGTCGAGTACTGCATGCTGTCGGCCGCACCTGTGGGTCGTCTCGTGCTGGCCGTGTTCAAGCTCTCGAGCCCCCAAAGGGTCGAGCTATCCGACAAGGTCTGCATCGGCCTGCAGCTCGTGGAGCACCTGCAGGACATAGGAGAGGACGCAGCTAAAGGCCGCGTCTACATGCCGGCCGAGGACTTAAGGCGCGCCGGATGTGACGAGGGCGACCTGTCGGCAAAGAGCGCTTCGCAAGCTCTGCGCCAGCTCGTGGCAATCGAGGTATCTCGCGCCCGCGACCTGCTCAGTGCCGGCCTGCCGCTCGCAAGGACGCTCCCGCCGCGTGCAAGGGTCG
>Ga0302320_10031334_pt1 | contig 10091 bp, 8 predicted proteins | sample Bog_T0_3_FD_202130 | JGI IMG/M metagenome (GOLD analysis project Ga0302320, IMG submission 202130) | Peat permafrost microbial communities from Stordalen Mire near Abisko, Sweden - Bog_T0_3 | ecosystem: Environmental > Terrestrial > Soil > Wetlands > Peat | place: Sweden: Abisko, Stordalen Mire...
AGGCAGATCCGCGACTGCGACTACTTCATGGCACTCGTCTCGGCGCAAACCGAGGCCAGGCACGAGGGCTACTTTCGAAGAGAGTGGAGACTGGCCGTCGAGCGCACCCTCGATATGGCCGACGATCACACGTTTCTGCTGCCGGTTGCGATCGATGACACCGATCAGGCGGGAGCGCGAGTTCCGGAGAAATTTCTCGCGGTACAGTGGCTGAGGGTCCCGCGCGGCGAACCTACGCCCGCTCTGCAGGCCATGTGCCGCCGACTCGTCTCGGGTGAGCCGGCGGCGCCTACGGCCGCCAAGAAGCCGCCGGCGCGGCCGACCGAGCCTCGTACCGCCAAGCTTGATCCCCGATATCCGGAATTTCCGCGGGAAGAGCCGGGTCAGAGGATGCGATTCTGGCTGAGGGTGGTCGGTTGGGCGATTCGGTCCGGCTGGGGTTTTTTCAATCAACTCCCCCGATGGATAAGGATCGTGGTCTATATCTGGGTGGCGGTCATCCTTCTTTCCAAAGGTTGCACACCGGGAGGACACCATCGTTCCGCCGATCTCTCGCCCGCGGCTGCGCAGAAACTCAAAGCCATCTCGGATCAATATCAGGGCAGCACCAACAAGGCCGATGTCGCGAAGCTGGGCATGCAGATTGCCCGGGAGTTCTCCGACGATGCCGAGGAGAGCGCGCAGCACAGCGCGATGCTGGCGATACCGTTCACGGCGCCCCCGGGCGACGCGGCGGCCGAAAAGCTCGCCGACGCCACGTTTGCGCAGGTGTATGGAAGAATTTCCATATCCCATTCCGGACGCATCGGTTTGAGCAAGGATCCTCTCCCCTCCCGCGACCTGGATGCGGCGCTCGAACGCGGACGGTCGAACCACTCGAACTACGTTCTCATCGGCAACGTCGAGAACGAGGGAGCCGCGCAGGCGCTCACGATCAAGATGGCCGCCGTGTCGGACGGTTTGGTGGTGTGGTCGAAAGCTTATCCCGCGCAGGGCGCGGACCCTGCCAAAATCGCCTCCGAAGTGGATTCCAAAGTCCCGTCGCTGGAAGACGATTGATTGAAGCTGAACTGAAGTGGCAGTAAACAGTCTAGGTGCGGTGTGCACAAAAAAATACCCGAAAAAGGCCTCCCAAAGAGTCGCGGCGATGATGAATTGCACCGTTCCCTTGGTGCTCGCCGCCTCGATCGCGTGCTCGGGCGCGGACTGCGCGAACGCCATGACCCAGCCCGTTGAGTGGCATGCGGCCGCAATCCACGGCCACAGGATCTCCTATGCCGTGAGCGGCACCGGCCCGACGCTCGTGTTGCTGCACGGCGGGGGCGACTCCGGCGAACATTCCTTCGAGCGCCAACTTGACGTATTTGCCGAGCGCCACCACATCGTCGCGCCGGACCAGGTCGGCCAAGGACGCACTCCCGATGTGCCGGGGCCCTTGAGCTATACGGCCATGATGCAGGACACGGCCGCGTTGCTCGAGCGCCTCAAGCTCAAGCACGTCGACGTCGTCGGCTTCAGCGACGGCGGCATTCTCGCGCTCATGCTCGCCATCCGGCATCCCGAGCTCGTGCGCCGGCTGGTGATCAGCGGCGTCAACATTTCTCCCGAGGGCCTGACCGCGGAAAACCTGGAGGGGCTGCGGGCCGGAGAAACTCCAAAGCCGAAGACGATCGACGAGAAACTCGCGCACCTGTGGCTCACGTCTCCGACGGAAGGCGAGCTCAGTCTCGAGTTGCTGTCGAAGATCACGCAGCCTGTGCTCGTGATCTCAGGCGACCGCGATGCCATCACCCTCGAGCATACTCTGCAGATTTTTCACGCGCTCCCGGATGCGGAGCTGTGCGTGCTGCCGGGGACGGATCACGGCACTTTCTCCGGACGGCCGCAATGGCTAAACCCGATCATCAGCGATTTCCTGAATCGCGCACAAAGCATCGCCGCGACCGTGCGCTAGCGCAATCCCAATCATGACCGTCAAAGACACCACCTTCCATAAGCTTAGGCGGCGCACGCCGCGTCAGAAGCGCTCTCAAATCCTGTATGACAAGATCATCACGACCGCCAAGACGCTGTTCAAGCAGCATGGCTACGCTTACGTGAGCACCAATAGGATCGCGGAAAAGGCCAACATCAGCATCGGCTCCCTGTATCAGTATTTCGCCAATCGGGAGTCCATCGCCCTGGCCGTGTACGAAGATGCGTGTTCCAAAGCCGCCTTGACCATGAAGCGCAAGACGCTCGAGAGCCTGAGCGCCACGTTCGAGGACTCGGTCCCGGAACTCACCGGTTGGGTGTTCGAAGTATTCGAGAAGGACCGTTATGCCTTGCTGCAGCTCATCAATGAGGTACCGGAACTGCGCAAAACGGCGCAGCCCTTCTCCTTCGACACTCTCATTCAACGAACGACCCAGATGTTCTTCGAGCAGCACTTTGCGCAGGTCGAGCCGGCGGTCGTTGCACGCAAATCCTACGTCGTCGACAAATGCGTCATCGCGGTGATCAGCAAATATCTCGACGAACGCCCGGACTTCTTGAACAAGAGTCAAGTCGTCTCCGAGATCACCGAATTCGTTCTGCGCTACTCCGGGACACTCTCTTCGGCGCGCAGCGCATCGGAAACTCCCGTCGGCGCCTAGCGTTCAACCATGCCCATTGCACTTCGCCAGTTTGTCGGCGTCGAAGGACTGCCCCGGACCGCCGTAGGCCGTGAGTGCACCTGTCTGGCGCTCCAAGGCGTGGCACGAGCGGACCGAGGATGGATTTTCGGGCACCGAAACGAGAACGCAGGCCGTACCTTCGCACCGCCAGATATTGCCGACGGCGATGAACTCCTTTTTTGCGGCCAGCGGCTCGGCCAGCGTGGCGGTGTAGCCGCTGGTTTGCGCGCTTCCGACGGTGCTCATCAGCAGCGCCGCGGCTGCCATCGACATCGAGTATTTCACGGTGACTCCTTGTTTCTTTGAATCCATTGTATTATGAGCAAATGCTCATATTAAACTCGCAATTTATCCGCTGCTGAAAGAGCCTACCGCCATTGAAAGCGTGTCCCTCACGGTTGATAATTCACGCATGACCCGGCAGTCTGGCTCCATCACCGGCGGTTGCCTTTGCGGCGCGATTCGCTACGCGGCCGACGGGCAGCCGCGCTACGCGGGCTTCTGCTATTGCGCCGACTGCCGTAAAGCTTCAGGCTCGGGATACGTACCGTTCCTGGGGTTTGCAAGCAACGCGGTGCGCTTCAGCGGCGACGCGCGTCAATTCGTCTCCCGGTCGGCCGCGGGAACCGACGCCGTCAGAAACTTTTGTCCCGTCTGCGGCAGTCTCGTGTTCGGCGGGAGGGTCGGTGAGGACCTTGAACACACGATATACGCCGGCAGCCTCGACGACCCCTCGCATTTTGAGCCTCGCATAGCCATCTTTGCACGCGACCGTCCGGCGTGGGCGGATATCCCGCCCGGACTCACCGTGTACGAACGCCTGCCAAATTGACGCCGCGCCGATGACGAATCGCTCGGCGGGCGACGCCGTCTCCCCGGCGCTTCATTCGGAGGTGCGCGGTTTTTTCGGCGCCCTGCACGCGCCGGGCACGCAGAGCATCACCGATGCATGCGATCTATGCGTATCGCCGGATGGCCGTTCGGCCGCATTCACCGCCAGCGTTTTTTTGGATCTGAACAGCGCCCCCGTGACGCGGATCGGCATGCTCGCGCTCGACACGGGGACGCTCGAGATCCGATTCGCGGCGGATGCAGCTCAGGCTTTGTACAGCGGCGATCGATTGCCGCGCTATTCTCCCGATGGCCGCCGGGTGGCATTTCTGTCGGACCGCGGGGAGCGCGGCAATTTTCAACTGTACGTCGCCGACATCGCGCACAACCGGGTCGAGGAGTTCCCTGCGCTCGACGGCGTGATCGAGTCGCTCGCGTGGTCTCCCGGCGGCTCCCGGCTGTTGCTGGGCGTGGCCGGCTTTGGCGCAGACATGGCGGGAGCCCAAGGGGGCGCGACCACTCTGCGAAAGTCCCGCGGGTCGCCCGACTGGTTTCCGACCGTCGATACCGGCGACGCGGACAACTTGTGGCGCAGCGCTTACGTCGTCGATCTCAATACGCGTCGATGCCACCGGGCGAGCCCCCTTAAACTGAATATCTGGGAGAGCGTCTGGCTCAAGGAGTCGCAGCTCGCGGCCATCGTTTCGGACTCCCATGGCGAAGGATCGTGGTACTCCGCCCGGCTCGTGACGATCGACGTCGCGAGCACGGCGGTGCGCAACCGGTATGTGCCGCAGGATCAGATCGGCTGCCCGGCAGTCTCACCGCAAGGCCGTTATGCGTCGGTGATCGAGGCGGTATGCAGCGATCGTCTCATCGTCTGCGGGACGGTTCAGATCTTGAGTCTCGAGACGGGCGAGGTCCGTCGGCTGAACACGGGGAATGTCGATGTGACCCAGGCGAGCTGGCGGGATGAGGAGACCGTGGTGTTCGTCGGGCACCGCGGGCTCGAAACCGTGTTGGGCACCGCGAACGTCACGGACGATCGCGTGAGCGAGCACTGGGCCAGTCTCGAGCGCACCATCGGAGCCTGGTATCCAAGCGTTGCTCTCATGGCAAATGACGCAGTTCTCGCAGTGGGCGAAGCTTATGCGGTGCCTCCAGAGATCGCGCGCATCGATCGAGCCGGCTACCGTGCCGTTCGCTCGCTGGGGACGCCCGCGAGCGCTGCGCCGGAGTTCAACACCGCTAACATCGAGCCGATCGCCTGGAAGGCCCGCGATGGCCTGGAGATGCAAGGCTGGCTGGTGAAGCCGCCGGGGATGGGACCCTTTCCCGTGGTGATGGACATTCACGGGGGCCCGGTATGGGCCTGCCGCAACCGTTGGCAGGGACGCCTGCGCGGCGCCAAGGTGCTCGCGGATCGAGGGATCGCCTCCTTCTATCCGAATCCGCGCGGCAGCAGCGGGCGCGGCAGCGAATTCGCGCGCCTGGTCAAAGGCGACATGGGCGGCGAGGACACCTACGATTATTTGAGCGCCATGGATGCACTTGCGGCCCGCGGCATTGCCGACCCCGCCCGCCTCGGCGTCACCGGCATCAGCTACGGCGGATTCATGTCCGCCTGGCTCGTGACCCAGGACGCACGGTTCGCCGCGGCGGTTCCGATCTCGCCGGTCTCGAACTGGTACAGCCAACACCATACATCGCAGATTCCGTTCTTCGACGCGCTGTTTTTGGACGGCAAGCCGTTGGCGCCGGACGGCTTGTACTTCAAGCGCAGCCCATTGATGAGCGCCCATCGCGTCAGCACACCGGTGCTGCAATTGACCGGAGCCTGTGACCAAAACACGCCGCCCACTCAAGCGCTGGAGTTTCACCGTGCGCTCCTGGAACGGGGGGTGCGCTCCGTGCTTGCCACCTACCCGACCTCGGGCCACGGCATTCGCGGATTCCCGGAGGTCATCGACGCCACGGCGCGTTACGTGGCCTGGTTTATCGAGCACTTCGAACAGGAGATTGCATGACATCCTCGGCGAAATTCATTCTTGCGGCTTCTTTGATCTTGGGCGCAGCCGGGACCGCCGATGCGCAGCATGCGGATTCCGTCATCATCATCCGCGCCGCTCGGCTCATCGACGGACGCGGTGCAGAGCCCTTGGCGCCCGCCATGGTGCGGGTCGAGGGGGAGAAAATCACCGCTGTCGCATCGTCCCTCCCGGTGCCGTCGGGCGCACGCGTGATCAACTTGGGCGACGCAACGATCCTGCCGGGCTTTATCGATCTTCACACCCATCTCACCGGCCGAAGCGACGTGCATTGGGAGGATGCCCTGACCAAGACCACGCCTCCGGAAGAGGCGTTATGGGGCGCGCACTGGGCCTTGGTTACGCTCCTCGCCGGATTCACAACGGTGCGGGACATGGGGCCCAACTGGCCCTATACCGACGTTGCCCTGCGCAATGCCATCGACGCCGGGGCCGTGCCCGGGCCGCGCATGCTCGTGGCCGGCGCGTACGTGTCCTCGACCGGCGGCGCCGGAGATGCCTCGCAATTCTCCCCCTATGTGCAAGTTCCCCTGGTCCACAACCTCGCCGACGGGCCGGAAGAGATCACCAAGGCGGTACGCACCAATTTCAAGAATGGCGCGGACTTCATCAAGATACTGGCAACCGGCGCAGTACTCTCGAAGGGCATACAGCCTGGAGCACAGCAATACTCCGAAGAGGAAATGCGCGCGGCGGTGATCGAAGCGCGGCGCTGGGGGCGCGACGTCGCGGCGCACGCTCACGGCACGGACGGCATCAAGGCCGCGATCCGCGCCGGAGTCCACACCATCGACCACGGCTCCGGCCTCGATGACGAGGCGGTGGCCATGCTGAAGGCCCAACCGAGCACTTACTACGTGCCCACGTTGGCGCTGATGGCGGCGAACCTCGATGAGTCCGGACCGACCGTCGTTCCCCCGGCGGAAATGGAGCGCATGCGCAAGATTCGCGCGATGGCCGAGGGCGCGTTTCGCCGCGCATTGGCCGCCGGGCTTCCGATCGGGTTCGGCACCGATGCTCCGGTGATCGCACACGGCAGGAATGCGCGGGAATTTCGCACGCGGGTGGGCCTTGGCGAGAAACCGATGGCATCGCTTGTATCCGCCACGCGCATAAACTCAGAGATTATTCATTGGCAGGATCGGGTCGGAACCGTGGAGGCGGGAAAGCTGGCTGATCTGGTGGCGGTGCCGGGCAACCCGCTGGCCGACATCACCGCGACGGAGCGCGTCGGCTTCGTCATGAAAGGCGGGATCGTCTACAAGGACGAATCAGCTTCGCGCAAATGAACCGAGGATACGACGAACGACTTGCTCATCGCCAATTCGATGGATTCCTCCGTCGGGTAACGATTCGGCCCGAACCGCGCCGGTTGCCAACGGCGCGGATCGACGAACGGCGTTCGCTCGAGTACCAAATCGGAGAGGAGGCGCCCCAAACCCGGACCGTGGGTCACCCCGCTCTCGTTGTCGCCTCCGGCCACCAGAATCGACGGATGTCCGGGCAACGCGCCCACGATGAAATTGTGATCGGGCGTGTAGCACGGAACACCCTGCGTCCACGACACGACGCTTGAATCCCGCAGCGGCGGAAAGATCGTCTCCAGTGAGTTCCTCTGGTGGGAGAGGAGGCTGTCGAGCATTTGCGGATAGTGCGGCCGCCCCGGCGCCAGTGCTTCGCCGGGGGACTCCAGCCGATAAAGCGGCGCATAGCCTTGCACCGAGCCCCAGGTCACGCCGCCAAAGCACTCGCGCAGCCACAATCTCAATTCCCGGCACTGGATGGTCGGCAGCGGCGAGGGCATCCGTCGATCGTCCGTGACGATTCTCGTGGCGAGAATCCGCAGCAGTGGCAATCGCCACCCAATCATCGCCAGCAGCTCGTTGTTCCAAGCACCGGCTGCGATCACCAGCACATCGGCATCGAAGCGGCCGTGGTCGGTGGCAATGAGAACTCCAGTGGTCCGCTCATCGATGGCAATGACTTTCGTGCCGACCTTGAGGTCGCCGCCGAGTTGCCGAATTTGATCGGCAAGCACCATCGTTGCCAGTCCGGTTTCGATCTGGATCCCGTGGGGATTCAACACGCCGCCGAAAACCTGCCGCGGATCGACGAGACCGCGCATGACATCGCCGACCTCGGCCGCCGACAATCGGCGCGTTTCGCGTGGCGCGAGCGGCGAGTCGAGCACCGGGCGCGCGAATCGCTCGAAGCCTTCTTCCGTGAGCGACAACTGCAGGCTGCCGGAAGGCTGAAAGCCGATTTTGCCGTTCAAACCATGAAGCTCGCGGTAAAAATCCAGGCCATATTGCTGAAGTGCGAGACCCTCTTCACCCAGCTCCGGCAGGAAGCCCGCGGACCAATGGGAAACAAATCCCGCTCCGGCGCCGGTGGTGGCCGCACCCGGCGCGAGGGCGTCGATCAAGGTCAATGACCCGACGCCGGACCGCAACAGATGAAGCGCCGCGCTGCAGCCGATGATCCCCGCCCCGATCACGGCGACGCGGAGTGATCCGGACACCGCCGACTCAGCCATCGAGGAGACGGTCGACGATGGCGTCCGCCGCCTGCTCGGCCGTGAGCCTGCTCGTATCGATGCGAATTTCAGGTGCACTCGGGGGCTCGTAAGCGCTGTCGATGCCGGTGAAGTTTGCGAGCTCGCCGGCACGCGCTTTCTTGTACAGCCCCTTGACGTCGCGCTTTTCCGCCTCCGCCAGGGCGGTATCCACGTATACCTCGATGAACTCGCCCTGTGTGATCATGTCGCGAACCATCTTGCGCTCCGCGCGGAACGGGGAAATGAACGCGGCTATCACGATGAGGCCGGCATCGGTCATGAGCTTTGCAACTTCACCGACCCGCCGGATGTTCTCCACGCGGTCCGCATTCGTGAATCCGAGGTCCTTGTTCAGTCCATGACGAACGTTGTCGCCGTCGAGCAGGAAGGTATGCCGATTCATCCGGTGCAGCTTCTTTTCGACCAGGTTCGCGATGGTCGATTTGCCGGCGCCCGACAGGCCCGTGAACCAGAGCACCGCGGGCTTCTGATTCTTCAGCCGGGCACGCGATTCACGGCTGATATCGAGCGCCTGCCAATGAATATTTTGGCTGCGGCGCAATGAGAAGTGAATCATGCCGGCCGCTATGGTCGCGTTCGTCAGTTTGTCGATCAGGATGAACGCGCCGAGGTCGCGGTTATCCGCATAGGGCTCGAACACAATCGGCCTGTCGGTGGACAGGTTCACGACGCCGATGGCATTGAGTTCCAGCGTCTTTGCCGCCAGATGCTCCAGCGTGTTGATGTTGACCTGATATTTCGGGGCCTGGATGTTCGCAGTGACCGTTTGCGTTGCCAGCTTGAGCCAATACGGCCGCCCTGGAAGCAGCGGCTCATCGGCCATCCAGACCAAGGTCGCCTCGAATTGATCGGCGACCTGTGCCGGCGCGTCAGCGGCCACCAGCACATCGCCCCGCGAGCAATCGATTTCGTCCGCCAGGCAAATCGTCACCGCCTGCGCCGCCACGGCCCGCGGCAGGTTGCCGTCGAACGTCGCGATACGGCTCACGCGCGAGGTCTTGCCGGACGGCAGCACGCGTACCCCGTCGCCCACGGAGATCGCACCCGCGGAAATAAGCCCTGCAAAGCCGCGGAAATCCAGGTTCGGCCGATTGACCCACTGGACCGGCATGCGAAAGGGCCGGCTCTGATCTTCAGCCGCGTCGAGCTCCACCGACTCCAGATGCTCGATCAGCGACGGCCCGGCGTACCAATCCATCCTGCCCGAGCGTTTGGCGATGTTGTCCCCCGCCAGGCCTGAAATCGGCAGCGCCGCGAAATCGGCGATTCCGATGCTCTGGGCAAATTGCCGGTAGTCTGCAACGATGCGATCGAAAACGCTCCGATCGTAGCCGACAAGGTCCATCTTGTTGACCGCCAGAACGATATTGCGGATACCGATGAGATGGGCCAGGTAGGAATGTCGTCTGGTTTGCGTGAGCACGCCTTTGCGCGCATCGATCAATATCACGGCAAGGTCCGCGGTCGACGCGCCGGTGACCATGTTGCGGGTGTACTGCTCGTGCCCCGGAGTATCGGCGACGATGAATTTTCGCCGGTCGGTCGAGAAGAATCGGTACGCCACATCGATGGTGATGCCCTGTTCCCGCTCCGCGGCCAGGCCGTCGACCAAGAGCGCGAAGTCGATGTTCTGCCCCTGAGTGCCGACCCGTTTGGAGTCCGCCTCGAGCGCCGCGAGCTGATCCTCGAAGATCATTTTCGAATCGAACAGCAGCCGCCCGATCAGGGTCGATTTGCCGTCATCGACGCTGCCGCAGGTGATGAAACGCAGCAGGCTCTTGTGCCGATGCTGCGCCAGGTACGCATCGATGTCCTGCGATATCAACTCGTGCGCCTGGTAGCTGCTCTCGCCGGCGGTGCTCATCAGAAGTAGCCCTCCTGCTTCTTCTTTTCCATGCTTGCGCCCTGATCGTGATCGATCGCCCGCCCCTGCCGCTCCGAGGTGGTGGTCAGAAGCATTTCCTTGATGATGTCGGT
>Ga0302320_10031335_pt1 | contig 10090 bp, 7 predicted proteins | sample Bog_T0_3_FD_202130 | JGI IMG/M metagenome (GOLD analysis project Ga0302320, IMG submission 202130) | Peat permafrost microbial communities from Stordalen Mire near Abisko, Sweden - Bog_T0_3 | ecosystem: Environmental > Terrestrial > Soil > Wetlands > Peat | place: Sweden: Abisko, Stordalen Mire...
CGCGAGCTGCTCACCTGGGGGCCGGGCAACTTCCGTTCGCCCAGCAACCCCCTCTACTTCGACGCGGGCCGCACCGATCCCCTGCGCGACGTGCCGGGCGTCGACCTGGCGCGCCTCACCTGGACCCAGGGCCCCCTCACCCTGATGCTCGCCCGGGAGCAGGACGCGGGCCACCTGGACCCGGCCGTGACCCCGGAGCGGGTGACCCTGGGCCGGATGGATCTGCGCGGGCGGAGCACCCAGTTCAGCGTCATCGCGGCGTCCCCGGTGTGGGGCGCGCCCTTCTTCGGCAGCTTCGCCCAGGCCACCCTGGGGGAGGCCTGGCTGGTCTACGGGGAGCTCGGCTCGGGCCGGCGCCCCGAGGCCCTGGCCGTGGATCCCGCGCCCCTGGGCCCGCCGTTCCTGGCGCTGGCCCCCTCCCCCCGCGAGACCACCACCCTGCTGGGCGCCACCTACACCCTGCGGAGCGGCCAGACCCTGGGGCTGGAGTGGGTGCATGACGGCCACGGCTATGGCGCCGCGGGCGAGCGGCAGTACTTCGCCCGCGCCGCCCTCACCGCGAACCAGGACCTGGCCGCGCCGGACACGCCCCTGGCGCCGCTGCAGCTGGCCGGCCTGGGGCAGGGCATCGGCCAGGCCCCCGCGCTGCTGGGCCGGGACTACGGCTCCCTTCTGTGGCAGAGCAACCTGCAGGAGACCGGGCACTACTGGCGCCTGATGTGGACCGCCAACTTCCAGGACCGCGGCAGCCAGGTCCTGGCCTACGGGGAGAAGAGCCTTTCGCCCCGCTTCACCGCCTTCGCCGCCCTGAACTTCGGCCTGGGCGGCGTGAACACCGAGTTCGGCAACCTCTCCCGGGCCTCGCTGACGCTGGGGATGAAATGTTTTGTGTTCTGAGGCCGCGCCATTCCACCTAAACTGGCTGTCAAATGCTGATCCACCGCAACTTCGACAAATTCGCAGGCCACTGCCTGGTGGTGGCCGCCGGGAACGTCCTCATCGGCGTGCTGCTGAGGGTGGTGGGCTTCGGCGGTTCACTGGGCGTGAACATCGTCTACGCCGAGTGCATCGGCCTCTGCATCTTCGGCCTGATCTACGTAGTGTTCGCCCTTACCGCCCGGGGCAGCGTCCTGCGCCTGGCGCTGCTGCTGGCGGCCATCGCCCTGGGCGGCACCGTCGGCCAGGTCGCGGCGAACCTGCTGACCCGTTCCAGCCCGCAGCTGCTCCCGGACTACTTCCTGAAATCGGAATTCATCGGCCTGTTCTTCGGGGCCATCGGCGCCACCGCCATGTTCCTGCGGGAGCGCTACTGGGATCTCGAGGCCCGGCGCATGGAGGCCGAGAAGCGCGGGGTCGAGGCCCAGCTGCGACTGCTGCAGGCGCAGATCGAGCCGCATTTCCTGTTCAACACCCTGGCCAACCTGGCCGGCCTGATCGAGGTCGACCCGAAGCTGGCCGGCCACCTGCTGGAGGCCCTGAACCGCTACCTGCGCGCCAGCCTCCAGCGCACCCGGGCCGAGGGGGGCACCCTGGGCGACGAGCTGGACCTGCTGGAGGCCTACCTGGAGGTGTTCAGGATCCGGCTGGGGCCGCGGCTGGACTACAGCTTCGCGGTGGCGCCGGAGCTGCGCGCCCTGCCGTTCCCGCCCATGCTGCTGCAGCCCCTGGTGGAAAACGCCATCCGGCACGGGATCGAGCCGAAGGTGTCCGGCGGGCACGTGGCCATCGCCGCGGCGCGCGGCGGCGGCAGACTGGTGCTGACGGTGCGGGACACCGGATGCGGGCTCGGCGACACGCCGGGCGGCGGGTTCGGCCTGGGCAACGTCCGGGCGCGGCTGGCCGCCCTGTTCGGCGACGCCGGCTCGCTGGAGATCGCGCAATGCCAGGAGGGCGGCGTCCTGGCCACCCTGAGGCTGCCGTCATGAGCGAATCCCGTCCCACCGCCCTGCTGGCCGACGACGAGCCCCACCTGGTGGCCCACCTGGCCCAGCGCCTGGCCGCGCTCTGGCCGGAGCTGCGCATCGCCGGCACGGCCGCCAACGGTCTGGAGGCCCTGGAGCGCATCCAGGATCTGCGGCCCCACATGGCCTTCCTGGATATCCGCATGCCCGGCCTTTCCGGCCTGGAAGTGGCGGCCCGGCTCACCGTGCCCTGCCGGCTGGTGTTCGTCACCGCCTTCGACCAGTTCGCGGTGGAAGCCTTCGAGCGCGAGGCGGTGGACTACCTGCTCAAGCCGGTGGATGACGAGCGGCTGGGCCGGACCCTGGCGCGCCTGCGCACCAGCCTGGCCGCGCCGCCGCCGGAAGACCTGCTGGCCCGGCTGCGGGACCTGCTGGCCACCGCCCCGGGCCTCGGTCCGCTGCGCTGGATCAAGGCCCAGGCGGGCCAGACCGTGCGGCTGGTGGCGGTGGACGAGGTCCACTACTTCCAGGCCAGCGACAAGTACACCAGCGTCGTCACCCGCGACGCCGAGCTGCTGATCCGCACCCCCATCAAGGACCTGGCCGGGCAGCTGGACCCCGACCAGTTCTGGCAGATCCACCGGAGCACCCTGGTGAACGTGCGCCAGATCGCCGGAGTCAAGCACGACGCCGTGGGGCGGCTGACCCTGCATCTGAAGAACAGGCCGGAAACGCTGCAGGTGAGCCGGGGCTATGCGCACCTGTTCAGGCAGGACTAGTAGAAACTATTCGGAATGCCAGCCATGCTGATGGAATCCATCAGAAGGAAACATCATGTTCTGGCTCGAACTGACAGTGGTTCTCGGCTGCATCATCCTTGGCACCAGGCTGAGCGGGATCGGAATCGGCCTGGCAGGAGGCCTGGGGCTGATGATCCTGGTGTTCGGGTTCAAGCTGCAGCCGAGTTCCCCGCCCATCGATGTGATGCTGATCATCATGGCGATCATCACGATGGTTTCAGCCATGCACGCCGCGGGGGAAATGGACTTCCTACCTCGGACCTGACGGTGGAACTGCTGGATCAGATGGCGAGGGAGATCCTCGGGCGCCCGCTTGAACTCCCGGAAGCCTCTTTGCGCCGTGCGCTCTCTCCTGCTGAAAACGTCGCCATCCGGTCCATCATCGGCGGCCCGGCGCCCCAGCAGGTCCTCCGAAGCGTCAAGGCGGGCCGTGAAAGGCTTGCCGTCGATGCAGCGTGGTGGGAAGCGAAAAAGCACGGGCTCGAGACGGCCCGGCAGCGCCTCGACCAGGCCGCCAGGGAACTCTAGGCTACCCCTCCGCCGGCAGCCGCAGGTGCACCTGGGTGCCGTGCCCGACCTTGCTCTCGATGTTCATCAGCCCCTTGTGCGCCATGAGGATGCGGTGGCTCACCGCCAGCCCCAGCCCGGTCCCCCCGCCGAAGGTGGTGTAGAAGGGGTCGAATATCCTGGACAGGGCCGCGGCGGCGATGCCGCAGCCATTGTCTTCCAGGGTGACCCGCCAGTGCGGCCGGCCTTCGATGGTCTCGGGGACGGCGGACAGGGACAGCCTGGCGCCGGCCACGCCGTCCATGGAGCGCAGGGCGTTCTGCAGCAGGTTCACGCCCACCTGGCGCAGCAGGCCGGGGTCGGCGAACCAGGCCGCCTCGGCCGGCACCCGGTTCTGCCAGGCGACGTCTTCCGGCAGGTTGCTGCCCTGGCGCACGCCCTCCCAGAACTCGGCCAGGGCGAAGGTCTCGGGTTTGGGGGCGATGTCCCGGCTGAAGGTGAGGGTGTTGGTGACCAGGGTGTTCAGGCGCTGGACGCTGGTCTGGATGTGCTGGGCCAGCTCCACCTGGGCCGGCTGGGACTGGAGGTCCTCCACCAGCATCCCGGCGAACAGGGAAAGGCTTCCCAGGGGGTTGCGGATCTCGTGGGCCAGCTCCGCCGCCATGAGCCCCATGGCCTGGAGACGCTCTTCCCGGGTGGCCTGCTGGGCGCGCAGGTGGGCCTCGGTGATGTCGCGCAGGGTGATGATCTGGCCGGATCCGGTGGGGCGGTTCTCCTGTTCCAGGAAACGCTCGCGGCCGCCGGGATCGGTGAACTGGCGGATGCCGGCCGGAGCCCCCAGCTCCCAGGGCGGCGGGCACTGGTCGGTGAACTGGCCGGGGAGGCCCTCGGGCCGGTTGGTGAAGCGCACCCCGCCGTCTTCGCCCAGGACCCAGATGGCGAAGGGGACGGTCTCCAGCACGGTCTGCAGCTCGTCCTGGAGCCGGCCCAGCTGGCCCTGGAGCGACTCATAGCGCTGCTGGAGCTGCTCCGAGGCCTGGGTGAAGGCGGCGAAGGCCTCCATCAGCTGCTGGGGTTCGGGGACGACGGCCACGGCGGGTTCTCGGGGAAGGCTCAGGACGACCGGCGGGAGTTGACGATCTGCTGCAGCGCGGTGCGGTCCCGGTGCCAGGGCTCGGCGGCCACCAGCTCGAACAGGGCCTCCGAGGCCGCGGGGGTGCCCAGGGCCAGCAGGGCCCTGCAGGCGGCGAGCCTCACCGCCAGGGGCTCGGCGGTGGTGAACAGCCGCCCCTTGCGTCCGGCGATCTCCACCAGGGCCTGGATGGAGCGGGGGTCGCCGATCTGGCCGATGGTCTCGGCCGCCTTGACCCGCATGGGCTCCAGGTTGCGCCGGTCCATGGCGTAGGCGGCCAGGGTGGAGACCGACTGGGCCGCCCGCACCTGGACGAGGGCGAACATGATCTCCGACTGGGTCTCGGGCTCCACCTGGGGGAAGGCCGCCAGCAGGGGCGTCATCGACAGGGGGCCGCCCAGCTTCCACAGGGCCCGCACCGCGGCCCGGTTCACCCGCGCGTCCGGGTGGGAGAGGCAGCGGACGACCGCATCCAGGGCGCCCGCGTCGCCCATGTCGGACAGCAGGTTCAGTGCGTTGCGCACCAGGTACCAGGCGGGGGATTCCAGCCCTTCGTAGACCGCCGGCAGGGCCAGCTCGCCCATGCTGCGGATGCCGTCCAGCAGCCGTCCGCGGCGCTTGCGCTCGGGCTCGGCGCCCAGCGCCTCCACCAGGAAGCGGGCCGCGGGCAGGCCCACGGCGTCCATATAGGGGATCAGCTCGCCCATCATGGTTTCCGGGCTGGCCGTGTGCAGCAGCTCGGTCACCCTGGCCAGGCAGGCGGGGCGGGCCAGTTCCTCCCAGAGGCTGGCCAGGGCCGACTCCCGCCAGTCCTGCCGGGCCTCCTGGAAGGCGACCAGCCCGGACAGCTCCTGGAGCAGGGCCAGGGCCTGGCCGGGCTCGCCCCGGTTCACCTGGCTGGCCACCACCACCCCCAGCGCCTCGGCGCTGCAGCGGTGGATGTGGGCCATGGGCTCCCAGCCGAAATGGGCGGTGAGGGCCACGATGATCGGGCCCTCGGCCTCGATGGGCAGGCCCGGGTCCTCCATCCAGCGGGCGACGCCGGTGAGGGTCTGGGCGGCCATCTCGCGGCGCGAGACGTCGTCCGAGCTGAGCCCCGCGATGATCTGGTCGACCAGGGCCAGCAGGCCCTCGATCCGGCCTTCGTCCAGCAGCCGCTTGAGGAACCGCAGCCGCTGGTCCAGGGTGATCTGCCAGAGGCGCCCCTGTTCCTGGGCCTGCCTGAGCTTCTCCTCCATGGACTGGTTCTCCCAGTCCAGCTGCTGGATCAGTTCCTGCAGCCGCGCGATCTGCTCCGGGGCAAAGCCCTTCTCGCGCAGCTCGGCCTCCAGCGCGGCCAGCATGGACTGCTGCTGGGGCGCGTAGCGCAGGGTCTCGAACATGGCGTCGCGCACCGGCTCCCAGGGCCCGTCGCTGCCCATCAGTCCGGTGGAGGCGTGGCTGAAGGCTTCGGTGGCCAGGGACTGGAAGCCCATGCGCATGCCCGCGTGGCCCTGGGGCAGGGAGTCCAGGCCCGCCACCACCGCCATCAGCTTTTCCGGGGCCAGGCTCAGCAGGGCCCGGCGCAGGCCCTCCACCTGGCTGGCCGGAGGGTAGTTCTCGCCCATGCCGAAGCTCAGGGGGGTCCCGCCCAGGAAGCCCAGGTGCGCGGGCTCGAAGGAGCCCTCCAGCAGGGGCTTGTGGGGAATCAGCTGCAGCTGCTCCTCCCACTGGTCGGTGAGGATGTCCAGGCTGAAGGTCGGCTGCGGGGGCGGGGCCTGGGGGGCGGCGCTCAGGGAGGCGGCCAGGGCCTCCAGGGCCGCCTTCAGGGCGGGATCATCCGCCTGGTCGGGCTTGTCCTTGCCCGTGGCGGCGGTGTCGCCGCCGGTGATCTCGTCGCTGCCTTCGCCTTCGCGCACTTCCTTGTAGACCGTCTGGCTCAGCTGGATGTGCGGCAGAGTCTTGGTGGCGAAGATCGCGGCGGCGCCCCCCGCCGCTTCGATCTTGGCCGGCTTGAGGATGAGGATGGCCAGGACTTCGGCCAGCTCCGGGCCGGTCACCCCGCGCTGGAAGATGATGCCGCTGATCTGGCGCTCGGTGAGCTGGCGGGCCATGGCGGTCAGGTGCAGGTGCTTGCCTTCGAACGGGGCCCCGTCCAGGAACAGCCGGCCGTTGGAGGCGGCGATATGGATGCTGGGCCTGGTGGTCAGCCATTCGTTCATCTGGTCGTTCAGGGCCTGGATGGAGGACACGGCCCGGGGATGGCTCGCCGTGTACATGAGCTGGGTCTTGAGGGCCAACTGGAGACTCTGCACCAGATCCAGGAAGTCGCTCATGACGGGGTGGACTCCATGGGGTCGGCCCACTCCCGCTTCAGCTGCTGGTAGTGGGCGGTGATGAAGGCGACCCGGCGGTCGGCTTCCTTGCGGGCGGGCTTGGTGTTCATGGACGCGGCGATGACCCGGGCGCGCTGCAGCCATGCCCGGCCGCGCTGGAGGATGCCCGCGGTGTCCACCGGCTCGAAGGCGCCGGCGATGCAGGCGAAATGGATGAGGCTGGCAGCGCCGATCTTGCTCAGCTTGTCGGCGTCCCACAGGCAGGCGGTCTCCACCGGCTCCAGCCTGGTGTCGCGCTTGAGCCCCACGTGGTGCTCGATGGCGTGGCGCACGGCGGGGATCTTGTCGGCGGGGAAATCGGTGTCGGCCAGGATCCCCTCCACCGCGGCGGAGGCGTCCCGGGCGTGGGTGTCCCTGGACCTGGCGTTGTTCAGGAACTTGCGGCAGTCGTGGAGCCATGCGGCGCACTCCACGATGTCCAGGTCGGCCCCGGCCAGCGGCGCCAGCCAGCGGGCCAGCTTCACCGTGGCCAGGGTGTGCTCGAACCGGTAGTCGAAGACCGGGCGCGGCCCGTCCGGCCCCGGATGGGAGATGCCCCAGAAGCGGACGGCGTCCGCTTCGGTGTGGGCCCTGAGGGCCGCCTCGCATGCTTCGCGCCAGTGGATCATTTAGACGATTCTCGCACATACGCCTTCAGGGCGGCAGCAGTCTTGCGAATCTCCTCGTACATGGCCCGGTCGTTCCAGGGCGGGCAGGCCCGGCCCAGGCACTGCACCAGGGGCGCGAGGTTCCCGGCCGGGGCCTTGTCCAGGATGCGCACCGCCTCCAGGGCCAGGCGCGCCTCCAGCGCCAGCACCTGCTCCAGGGCGTCCACCGCGCGCCAGAGCTTGCGCGCGGCGATGGGGCCCATGCTCACGTGGTCCTCCTTGCCGGCGCTGGTGGGGATGGAGTCCACGCAGGCGGGGTGGGCCAGGCCCTTCATCTCCGAGACCAGGGCCGCGGAGGTGACGTGGGCCATCATGAAGCCGGATTCCAGCCCGCCCTGGCGGGTGAGGAAGGCCGGCAGGTCGGAGTAGGCCGGGTTGACCATGCGCTCCTGGCGCCGCTCGGAGATGCTGGCCAGGTCGCAGATGGCGATGGCCAGCAGGTCGCAGGCGAACGCGGGGTACTGGCCGTGGAAGTTGCCGCCGCTCCTGCTTTCCTGGGTGTCGGTGAAGATCATGGGGTTGTCGGTGGCGCTGTTCAGCTCCCGCTCCAGGATGGCGGCGGCGAAGTCCAGGGCGTCCCGGACCACCCCGTGCACCTGGGGCAGGCAGCGCAGGGAGTAGGCGTCCTGGACCCGGTGGCAGTCCTTGTGGCTTTCGCAGATCTCGCTGGTGGCGCCCAGGATCTCGCGCATGTGGGCGGCCACCAGGATCTGCCCGGGGTGGGGCCGGGCCTGGTGGATGCGCGGGTCGAAGGCCGCCCGGGTGCCCTGCAGGGCCTCCAGGGACAGCGCCCCGATCTCGTCGGCCAGGGGAACCAGGTCCAGCAGCCGGGCCACGGCCAGGTTGCCGATGGCGGTGATGACCTGGGTGCCGTTGATGAGCGCCAGGCCCTCCTTGGCCTCCAGGACGATGGGGACCAGCCCGGCCCGGGCCAGGGCCTGGCCGCCGGGCTGGGTCCCGGTCCCGTCCCAGGCCTCGCCTTCGCCCACCAGCATCAGGGCCATGTGCGCCAGCGGGGCCAGGTCGCCCGACGCGCCCACGCTGCCTTGGCTGGGGATCACCGGCAGCACCCCGCGGTTCAGGCAGTCGGTGAGCAGCTGGACGGCCTCGGGCCGGATGCCGGAATGGGCCTTGAGCAGGCAGTTGATGCGGGCGGCCATCAGGGCCCGGGTCTGGTCCTGGGGCAGGGGCTCGCCCACCCCGGCGGCGTGGCTGCGGATGAGATTGAGCTGCAGCTGGGCCAGCTGCCCGGGGGGGATGACCACGGTGGCGAACTGGCCGAAGCCGGTGTTGATGCCGTAGACCGTCCGGCCCTCGTCCAGGATCCGCTGGATCACTTTGCGGTTCTCCACCACCCGGGCCATGGCCGCGGGTTCCAGGGCGACGCCCTCGCCCAGGGCGATCCGCGCCAGGGCCCTGGCATCCAGGCCGGTTCCGGACAGAACGATCATGGCTTCTCCAACCGCGGCAGGGCCGCGTGCACGGGTCTTGATTTCAACGAAAGGCTACTGATATGACTGTGAGTGGACCGCGCGGTCGCTGTGCTCCCTCTCCGTCCCCCCATGGAGTCTGGTCAGACCGCCTCGTCCTGGACCACCCTGGGGGTGCGGATCACGCTGAGGGCCAGCAGCAGGGCGAGGCAGATGCAGGCCGAGGCCCACATGTAGGGGGCGGCGTAGCCGCGCCGGGCGAAGGTCAGGCTGCCCACCAGCGGCCCGGCGATGCGGCCCAGGCCCTGCATGGCCTGGAGCACGCCGAACAGCGCGCCCTGCTCGTCCGGGGGGGTGAGCTGGCTGGCCAGGGCCGCGGTGGCGGTGTTGTTCATGCCCTGGCCCCAGGCGATGGGGATCATCAGCAGCACGAAGGGCCACTTCCAGGGGGCGAAGGCGATGAAGGGCAGGGCCGCGGCCAGCATGAGCAGGCCGGCGAACTGGGCGATGCGCTCGGGCAGGAACTTGACCACCAGCCGCACCAGCCCGCCCTGGTAGACGGAGATCAGGATGCCCAGGGGAAGGAACAGCATGAAGCCCACCTCCCGCTCGCCCAGGCCGAACCGGGTGTTGGCCAGGAGGGAGAAGGTGCCTTCCATCATGGCGAAGCCGGTCATGGCCAGCAGCGCGATGCCCATGATCTGGGGCATGCCGGGGCGCTTCAGGGCCCGCACCACGGCGTGGCTGCGGTTGACCCGGGCGTGGGTCTTGGCGGAGGGGTTGAGGGTCTCGGGCAGCCACACCAGCACCAGCATGGCGGCGGTGAAGGAGAGCCCGGCGGCCACCAGGAACGGCAGGTACCAGCCGTGGCTGGCCTGGAGCCGGTGGCTGACGTCCAGCCCCGACAGGATCCCGGCCATGGCCGGGCCGAACACGAAGCCCAGGCCGAAGGCGGCGCCGATCATGCCCAGCACCTTGGAGCGCTCCTTGGGCGAGGAGGAGTCGGCCATGGCCGCCTGGGCCACGGAGATGCTGCCGCCGGTGAAGCCCCCGAACAGCCGGGACGCCAGCACCCAGCCGATGCTGCCGGCGGTGCCCAGCACCAGGTAGGAGGCGCAGGTGCCCAGGAGGGACACCAGCAGCACCGGGCGGCGCCCGACCAGGTCGGAGAACCGGCCCAGGATCGGCCCGGCGAAGAACTGGGCCAGGGAGAACAGCACCATGGTGGCGCCGGCCCAGAACACCCCGGGGTCGCCCAGGCCCAGGCTCTGGTTGACCCAGGCCATCCAGGGCGCGGG
>Ga0302320_10031337_pt1 | contig 10090 bp, 7 predicted proteins | sample Bog_T0_3_FD_202130 | JGI IMG/M metagenome (GOLD analysis project Ga0302320, IMG submission 202130) | Peat permafrost microbial communities from Stordalen Mire near Abisko, Sweden - Bog_T0_3 | ecosystem: Environmental > Terrestrial > Soil > Wetlands > Peat | place: Sweden: Abisko, Stordalen Mire...
GAAAAGTGGCCCTGTATTTTCTGTTCTTGGTGCTTTGGCGCGCGGGCGCCGGGGTGATCAACGGCCAGGGATTCGAAGCGATCGCTCTCGCCTGCGGCTTCATGGCACTTTTGGGGGCGATCGCCGTCGGAGTATTGTGCCTGCTCGCCTACGCCAGCACGCGTGCGACGATCTATAGCGTCACCACCCGGCGTGTCCTGATTCGCCATGGGGTGGCGGTACAGATGACCCTGAATATTCCTTTCCGGTTCATCGAGTCGGCAGGGCTCAGGCTTTACTCCGACGGCACCGGCGACATCTCCCTGGGTATCGATCGCAAAGAGCGCATCGGCTATTTGATCACCTGGCCGCATCTTCGAGCATGGCAACTCACGCGCCCGCAGCCCAGCTTTCGCTCCCTCGCAGACTCGCGCGAAGCGGCCGACTTGCTCAGCGCCGCATTGGCCGCCGAAGCCGGAGCCGCCCCCGTGCGGATGGACTATGAGGCCGCGCCGAGCCTGGGGCCGCGGACGGCGGCTGCCGCGTAAGCCATGAGCGCATCGCCCACCCCGATGACGGTCGACCGGACGCTCCCGCGCGGAGCCCTCGCGGGAGCGGCGCTCCTCGTCCTCCTATCGTTGGCGCTCGTGGGCATTGCCCGGCTCACGGGCTTCAAGCCCGCGGCACCCGCGGCCAGCACGGCTGTCGCAAGTTTCGATCTTCGTTTCGAGGACCGCTCAGATGGTTCGGTATTGATTTACACGAGCTCGGACGGCCGGCTGGTCGACACGCTCGCGCCGGGAACCAACGGATTCGTTCGCGGCGTGCTGCGGGGGGTGGTCCGCGAACGGCGCGCCGAACACATCGGCGAGTCGCCGCCCTTCCGCCTCACGCGATGGGCGGACGGCCGCCTGTCGCTCGATGATCCATCGACCGGACGGCATGTCGATCTGGAGGTCTTCGGCCCCACCAACGCGGCGGCGTTCGCCGCCATCCTGATCGCGAGCGGTCAGCCAAAGGACAAGTCATGATCGATGAAAATCCAAGTGTGAATTCGGTCGGGGACGCCACCCGAAAAGCCGAACAGAACTCGTTGCTCAGCCCGCGTTTCTACACGACCGATTTCGACGCGTTGGAGCGCGTGGATATCGATAGCGTACGCACGGAGTGGCAGCAAATGATGGACGAGTTCCGGCTTGACATCAACGCCGACCACTTCGAACGCAATGCGCAATTCGACGCCGAGGTGAGGAAGTTATCCCCCGAACTGCACCAGGAGTTCCTGGACTTCCTCATCAGCTCCGTGACCGCGGAGTTCTCCGGCTGCGTTCTGTACAGCGACATCAAAAGACGGGTGAAAAACCCGGACCTTCGCGAGCTGATGGGTTTCATGGCGCGCGACGAGGCGCGCCATGCCGGCTTCATCAATCAGGCGCTCAAGGATTTCGGGGTCGGCGTGGACCTGGGCTTCTTGAGGCGCGACAAGAAATACACGCACTTTCGGCCCAAGTTCATTTATTACGCCACTTATCTCTCGGAAAAGATTGGCTATGCCCGCTACATCACGATCTATCGGCACCTTCAACGGCACCCGGACAAGCGCTTCCACCCGATATTTCGTTGGTTCGAGCGCTGGTGCAACGATGAATTCCGGCACGGAGAGGCGTTTGCGCTGCTGATGCGTGCGAATCCGCGGTTGCTGCGAGGGCACAACAAGCTTTGGATCCGCTTCTTCCTGCTGGCCGTGTTTGCAACCATGTACGTGCGCGACCACAATCGCCCGCTGATGCACGAAGCGTTCGGCATGGACCCGACCGAATACGATTTCACCGTATTTCGCATCACCACCGAAATATCCAAGCAGGTATTTCCGGTCTGCCTGGATCTGGATCACCCCGCATTTCATCGAGGCCTGGAGCGGCTGAGAAAGATCGCCGCCGGAGCCGCCGCCGCCAAGACTCAGGGCGGGCTGGCCGGAGCGCTCAAGCGGGTGGGTTGGGGCGTCCTCGCAGTTGCGGTATTTGTGCGCCTGTACTGCCTGCCGGTGCAGCGGCACGCCCTGCCGTCGACGGTGCGGACCGCGCCTGCGTGGTGATATGACCGATTTCGCCCTGGGCGCCGTATTCGCGGTCCTCATCTGGTGGTTCACCACGGGAATCATTTTATGGCTCGACGGCCTGCCCACGAGCACGTTTCGTTGGAGCATGGGTGCGGCGACGGTGCTCGCGCTCGCCAGCTTGGTGGAAATGCGCGCCAGCGCTTTCGATGCCACGCTCGCCGGCGCGTACACGGCCTTCACCTGTTCCGTCGCCATTTGGGGATGGCTGGAAATGAGCTTCTTGATGGGCTACATCACCGGACCGCGAAAGCAGGCGTGCCGCTCCCCCTGCTCGGGTTGGCGGCACTTCGTACATGGCGCCGAAACGGTCATCTATAACGAGATCGCCATCGTGGCCGGCGCGGCACTGGTGTTCACCGTCACCGCGGGCACACCCAATCGACTCGCGTTATGGACCTTCCTGATTCTTTGGGGCATGCGCCTGAGCGCCAAGCTCAATCTGTTTCTCGGGGTGCCGAACCTCGGCGAGAATATGCTCCCGGCCCACCTCGCATATCTCAAGGGCTTTTTGAAGAAGGGTCCGATCAACCTGCTGTTCCCCTGCTCGGTTGTGGCCTCAACGATGGTGATCGTTCTGCTTGCGGAGCGGTACTCGGTTGCGGACGGCGTGTTTCAAAAAACTTCCTATGCCTTGTTGACCAGCCTGCTCGCGCTCGCCGTATTGGAGCATTGGTTCATGGTGATTCCGCTGCCGAGCGAGAAGCTCTGGAACTGGGCCTTGAAGCGGCAGCGTTCGACTTGCGCCGCGGGGCTGCTGCAGGCCGCTCGCCCCGGGCGGTTGCCGACTTCGCCTCATGTGCCGGCATCGATAACAGACGAGCCGTATTGACCAGCGCCATGTGAGTCAACGCCTGCGGGAAATTTCCGAGCATCTTGCGGGTGCGAGGATCGTATTCCTCGGATAAAAGGCCGACGTCATTGCGAATCGCCAACAGCCGCTCGAACAGCGCCTCGGCTTGCGCCCGCCGCCCCGACAAGGCATAGCAGTCGGCGAGCCAGAACGAACACGGTAAAAATGCCCCCTCGCCCGCCGGCAGCGCATCGACGCCGGAGCGGGTCGAATAGCGCAGAACCAATCCCTCGACGACGAGCTCGCGCTCCACGGCGGCAATGGTGCCGAGCACCCGCGGGTCGTCGGCAGGCAGAAACCCCACTTGCGGAATGAGCAGCAGGCTTGCATCCATGTGCGGCGATTCATAGGACTGCACGAAGGCGTTTTTGCGCTTGTTGAACCCCTTCTCGCACACCTGCGCGTGGATCTCGTCGCGCACCCGGCGCCACCGGCGCAGCGGACCCCCGAGAGAGTCCCGCTCGGCGTCTTTTATGACCCGGTCGAATGCAACCCATGCCATGACCTTCGAGTGGGTGAAGTGTCTCTGCGGGCCGCGAATCTCCCAGATCCCGTCATCGGGCAGCTCCCAGTGCGATTCGAGAAACTCGAGCAGTGCGGTCTGCAGGCGCCACGCGGCGTGATCCGGATCCAAGCCGCTGATGCGCGCGAGATGAAGGGTATCCATGACTTCGCCGTACACATCGAGCTGGAATTGCTTCGACGCGGCATTGCCCACCCGCACCGGTGCCGCACCCTGGTAACCCGGCAGCCATGGAATCTGAGTCTCATCGAGCCGCCTCTCACCGGTGACTGCATAGAGAATCTGCAAATCCCTGGGGGACCCCGCCACCGCCCGCAGCAGCCACTCGCGCCACTCGGTCGCCTCCTTGACGTATCCGGCGAGCAACAGCGCGTTCAAGGTGAATGTGGCATCGCGCAGCCAACAGTATCGGTAGTCCCAGTTGCGCACCCCCTGCGGTCTCTCCGGCAGGGACGTCGTCGGCGCTGCAATGATTCCGCCGGTGGGTTTGTACTGCAGCGCCTTCAAGGTGATCAGCGAGCGCATCGTTGCTTCCCGCCATCGGCCTTTGAGCTTGCAGCGCCGCGACCAGCGATGCCACAGAAACTCGGTGCGCCTGAACTCCTTCTTCGTGTCGACCGAAGGCATGGTCTTCAGATGCGAGGGCCTGTAGTTGAGGGAGAACCACTCACGCCGCCCCTTGGCCACCGTGAAGCTCGCCACGGTTTTCATATTCTCGCCCTCGACCGGAACCGAGGAGGTGAGCTCCAGCGTGTCCGATCCGGCCGTGATCAACAGCACTTTTCCGGCGCGGCGCACCCACGGAACGATCGACCCGTAGTCGAAGCGCACGATGAGTTCCATGTCCAACCGGACCTTGCCGCTCAGCCCCTCCACGATTCGAACCACGTCCCAGCGTTTGTCCGACACGGGCATGAAGTCCGTGAGGCGCACGACCCCGGACGCGGTCGCGAACTCGGTCTCGAGCATGAGCGTGCGGTCGCGATAGCGACGTTTCACCGATTTGATGGCGGCGCCTGGAGCGATCTTCCAGCGGCCGTGCTCCGGCGTCCCCAGGAGGGCCGCGAAACACGCGGCGGAATCGAAGCGTGGGAAGCACAGCCAATCCATCGATCCGTCGGCCCCCACCAGCGCTGCGGTATGGCAGTCCCCGATCAGCGCGTAATCTTCAATGGGCAGGGGCATCGGGCTTTTCCAAGAGCTGTACGTGGGAGCCGCGTTCGAACGCGAAGGCGCGCGTGAACTCGGCGCCAAGCAGGAATATTTGTGCGGAATAATAAATCCACAACAGCAGCACGATGAGCGAGCCCGCCGCCCCGTAGGCGCCGCTGAAGGAGCTGCGCCCGAGATACAAGCCGATGAAATATTTGCCTGAAACGAACAGAAAGGCCGTCACGGCTGCGCCGATCCAGGTGTCGCGCCAGGCAATCTTCTCCTGTGGAACATATTTGTAGATCATGGCGAACAGCAGGACGGTCAGCCCAAAGCTCACCGTCAAGTCGAGCATGCGAAGTATGACCTGCAGTTGCGCAAAGCGCGCCTCCAGCCAGCCGCCGAACGCGGCAAGAACAGCGCTCGCGATGAGCGATACCAAAAGCAAAAATCCCACCCCCAATACCATCCCAAAAGACAGCAGCCGGGAGCGCACCATCACCCACCAAGCCCGCGCGGTCTTGCGCACCGGAGTACCCCAGATCACATCCAGCGCATGCTGGAGTTCGCCGAAGACACTCGTGGCGCCGACCAGCAAGGTTACGATCCCAAGCGCGGCCGCAATTCCTTTCTTATCGCTGTAGTGGGCGCTGTCCAGCAGATTGCGCAACGCCTGCGCGCCGGCATCGCCGGTAAGTTCCTGAAGCTGCGCGAGCAGATCCGTCTCGGCGGTGTGGGCTCCGAACAAATATCCGGCGATCGCCAGGGCGATGATGAGAATGGGGGCAACGGAAAAGAGCGTGTAGAAAGCGAGCGCCGCGCCCATGCTCGACGCATTATGCTCCAGCCAGGCCGATACCGATGTCGCGACGATCGAGCCGATGTCTCGAATCTCGCCGCGCAGGCCTGTCCTCACCGACGCAAGTTTCGCCGGGCTCTCTCGATCGCCTCATTGGGGTTGGTCGGATCGTCGGGATCGTTCTTGAACCCCCCCGGCCGCGACACGCTCGGCTGCCTGCTCTCCTCGACGGCCTTGCGCTCGTCAGGGTCCGGGTGCTGGTCATCGTGACTTGGACCGTGATCGCTCGGCGGGATTGTCGGGGTCTTGGCCATGATTCGCTCCTGCAATGCCTGTACTCATGAGCCTAAGGTGACTCACCCCCCTCGCACAGTCCGAAAGGACGCCATGAACGGTAGGTGTGCGCCGACATTCACCGGTTTTCGCCCAACGGCGCGCTCGACTCTTGGATTGCCCAACCGGCTCCGAGCGCCTTGTATACCGCGATGAGCGAGGTCGCGGCATCCGTGCGGCTCTGGGAAAGCAGCAGCTCGGCGCTCAACGCGGTGCGCTCGGCATCGAGCACCTCGAGGAAATCGATCAACCCACCTTCGAATCGCTGCTGCGCCAATGATGCTGCCTTGTCGCTCGCAGCCGCCGCGATCCGCAAAGCCTCGCGGCGCGACTGCGACCGTCCATAGCTGATCAATGCTCCTTCGGTGTCCTCGAGGGCGCCGAGCACCGCACCCTGGTAGTGCGCCAGAGCCGCATCGGTTTGGGCCCGGGCCGCTCCGATGCGCGCGCGCACCCGGCCAAGGTCGAACGCAGCCCACGAGATGCTCGGGCCCATCGAGTAGAACCGCGCCTCGCTCTGCCCAAAATCCCCGAAAGTCGCCGCCGAATAACCCACGTCGCCCGTCAAAGTCACTTTGGGGAACAGGTCGGCGACGGCGACGCCCACCCGCGCAGTGGCGCCCGCCAACTGGCGTTCGGCCACGCGCACATCCGGGCGATGGCGCAACAGCTGCTCCGGTGTGCCGATCGAGCTCAAGGGCGGCAGCGCGGGCGCCGCCGCCGGCGGCGACAGCGTGCCCGTGAGCGCGGTCGGCGGCCGCCCCGTCAATACGCTCAGTCGATAGATCGTGGTGGCGATGGAAGCTTCGAGCGTCGGGATGGAGGCCAGGGTGGTCTGCCACTGTGCTTCGGCACGCGCAGTGTCCAATTCGTTGCCTCTTCCGGCCTCGAGGCGGGTGCGCGTCAGTTTCAGGGAGTTGAACTGATTGTCGGCATTGCGTCGGGTGAGACTCAATTGATCCTGCAGACCGCGCAAAATGAAGTAGTCGCGTGCCACCTCGGCGATCACGCTCACACGCGCATCGCGCAGCGTCGCCTCGCTCGCCCCGACGTCGGCTCGCGCGGCCTCGACATTGCGCCTCACCCGGCCGAACAAATCGAGCTCCCACAGGCCATCGAATCCTGCTTGTGCGGTGTCGAACTTGCGCTCTTCGAAGGAATAGCCGGGCAGTTGCTGTTGCGAGTCGAGATTGTGGGTGTAGCCTGCCGCGAGCGTCACGGTCGGAAATTGGTCAAACCCCGTCAATCGACGGACTGCGCGCGCGGCCTGCAAGTTTGCGGTTGCCGCCGCGAGGTCGCGGTTGTGCGCCACCGCATCCTCGATCAACTGTGTGAGCAGCGAGTCATCGAATCCGGTCCAATAGCGCTCGACCGGATCTCCCGCCGAGAATCCCGGCTCGGCGGCATTCGAGAAGCTCTGATCGACCGGGGTGTCGGGTCTGCGATAATTGGGGCCGACCGCGCAGCCAGTGGTCAATGCCACGGCCGCGACCGCCGCCGCGGTCCATGGTCCGCCTGAACTACGCATTGCGCGGCTCCTCGTCGATGGCCGAATAGCCGAGGGGCGCTCCCATGCGCGAAGGCCGTTGCCGCGCAAGCCACATCTCGATGGTCACGAAGAACACCGGTGTCAGGAACAGTCCGAAGCTGGTCACTCCCAGCATCCCGGCGAATACCGCGATGCCGATCGCCTGACGCATCTCGCTGCCCGCCCCGCTGGCAATCACCAGCGGAATGACGCCCATGATGAACGCGAACGAGGTCATGAGAATGGGGCGCAGACGCAGCCGGCAGGCTTCGATTGCGGCATCCACGGGAGCGAGCCCGTGCTCGACCCGCTCGCGCGCAAACTCGACTATCAGGATCGCGTTTTTGCACGCCAGCCCGACCAGCACGATGAATCCGATTTGCGTCAACACATTGTTGTCGGATCCCTTGAGCCATACCCCCGCCATGGCGGACAACAGGCACATGGGCACGATCAGGATCACCGCCAGCGGGAGCGCCCAGCTCTCGTACTGCGCCGACAGAATCAAGAACACCAGCATGACGCAGATGGGAAACACCAGCAGGGCCGTGTTGCCGGCGGATTTTTGTTGAAAGGTGAGGTCTGTCCACTCATAGCCGAACCCGTTCGGCAGCGTGTCCTTGAGCACGCGCTCCATGGCGGCCGTTGCCTGGTCGGAGGAGACCCCCGGTGCCCCCTGGCTGTTGATGTCGGCGGCGAGATAGACGTTGTAATGCGAGACGCGATCCGGACCTGACTCGAAGTGCACGTCGGCGACGGCACCCATGGGCACCATGTCGCCGTTCAAATTGCGCATCTTGAGATTCGCGATGTCCTCGGGTTGGTTGCGGAACTGCGCCTCGGCCTGCGCGTAGACCCGGTAAGTGCGTCCGAAACGGTTGAAGTCGTTGATATAGACCGATCCGAGGTAGGCCTGCAATGTGTCGAATACGCTCGAAAGCGGAACCGACTCGCGCTTCGCCTTCACGCGATCCACATCGGCAAACAGTTGCGGCACGGTGTTTTGAAACGTCGTGTACGTGGCGTAGGGGTTCAGCGCATGCTGCTGGCGCGCCTTTTCAAGGACCTCGTTGGTGACCCGCGCGAGTTCGTCATATCCGTGCGCCCCCCGGTCCTGAATGAACAGCTTGAATCCGCCGGTATTGCCCAGTCCCTGAACCGGCGGAGGCGGCACCGCGAAGATCACCGCGTCTTGGATGGCGCCGAATTTCTTGTTGAGGGCACCCGCGATGGCCGCGGCCGAAAGCTCCCTGCTGCGACGCTCCTCGAACGGCTTCAAGGGAAAAAAGCACACCGCCGCGTTGCTCAGATTGACGAATCCCTGGACCGACAGCCCGGAGAAACCGATGACATGGTCGACACCTGGCGTCTGCTTGGCAATTTCCGAAATCTGCCGAACCACCCGCTCGGTTCGATCGAGCGAAGCTGCGTCCGGCAATTGAACGATGCCCACAAGGTATTGCTTGTCCTGCGCGGGAATGAACCCGCCGGGTACCACGTGGAAAATGCCCCAGGTACCGATCAGCAGTGCGGCAAAAATGACCAGCACCGTCCCGCGAATCGCCGTGATGCGGGATACCCCCCGTCCGTAGCGCTGCGAAGAGCGCTCGAATATGCGGTTGAACCACCCAAAAAAGCCGCCGAGCAGGCGGTTTATGCCGCGCTGGAACACGTCGGGGGGTGCATTGCGCGGCTTGAGCAGCAACGCCGCCAACGCCGGCGACAGGGTGAGCGAATTGAAAGTCGAAATGATGGTGCTCGCCGCGATGGTGATTCCGAACTGACGGTAAAATTGCCCGGTCAGGCCGCTCACGAAGGCGACCGGAATGAAAACCGCGCATAGCACCAACATGATGGAAATGATGGGCCGCGTCACCTCGCCCATCGCCGCATGCGCGGCCGCGACCGGATTCAGCCCGTCCTCGATCTTGCGTTCGATGTTTTCCACCACCACGATGGCGTCGTCGACGACGATGCCGGTGGCGAGAACCAGCCCGAACAATGTGAGGGAATTGATCGAGAATCCTGCGGCCAGCAGCGCCGCCATGGTGCCGATGATGGCCACGGGCACCGCGACCAAGGGTATGACGCTCGCGCGCCAGGTCTGCAGGAACACGACCACCACCAGCACGACGAGCAGGACCGCCTCGAACAACGTGTGCACCACCGCTTCGATGGAGCTGCGCACGAACACCGTCGGGTCGTAGTCGATTTCGTAGCTCACACCCTGCGGAAAATTCTTCGCAAGCTCCTTCATCGCGGCGCGCACCGACGTCGACAAGTCGAGTGCGTTTGCCCCCGGAAGCTGGAACACGGGAATCGCAACCGCCGGACCCCCGTCGAGCATGCTGCGCAGTGCATAGTTGTCGGGGCCGAGCTCGAGCCTTGCGACATCGCGCAGGTACGTCGCCTCGCCGTTGGCGCCGTTTTTGACCACGATGTTCCCGAACTCTTGCTCGGTCTGCAGCCGCCCCTGGGCGTTGACGATGTATTGAAATTGGGTGCCGGGAAGCGCCGGCTGGCCGCCGATCTGTCCGGCGGCGACCTGCACATTCTGTTCTCGCACCGCCGCGAGTACTTCGTCGACGTCCATGTTGCGCGCGGCGATCTTTCCCGGATCGAGCCACAGCCGCATGGCATAGTCGCCCGATCCGAATACCTCGACGTCCCCCGCACCGTGCAGACGCGCGAGCACGTCACGGATCTGAATGACCGCGTAATTGCGCAAATACAGCGAGTCATAGCGCCCGTCGACCGAACGCAGGAACACCACCATGGTCAGATCCGGCGAGCGCTTCTGGGTCACC
>Ga0302320_10031338_pt1 | contig 10090 bp, 6 predicted proteins | sample Bog_T0_3_FD_202130 | JGI IMG/M metagenome (GOLD analysis project Ga0302320, IMG submission 202130) | Peat permafrost microbial communities from Stordalen Mire near Abisko, Sweden - Bog_T0_3 | ecosystem: Environmental > Terrestrial > Soil > Wetlands > Peat | place: Sweden: Abisko, Stordalen Mire...
TGAATCGATGTCATAACATCTCCTTTATTTCTCACCCAGTGGCAACTGCTGGCTAATGCAATGAAAAGACCCGCCCCCTTTTAAAATCGCATCTGCCTTCAATCCGATCGTACGTCTATCTGGAAAAATCCTTGAAATCCTCTCCAGGGCTTTTTCATCAAACCGAGAACCATAGATGGGAACCACCACAGTAAAGTTGCTGATATAGAAATTCATGTAACTTGCTGGAATAGGCTGCCCCTGCTCACCTAAGATGCAGCCGGGAGAAGGAATACAAACCACTCTCAGTGGGTTTCCTTGGGCGTCCGTTGAACCTTCCAAGTCAGCCTTAATTTGCAGCAGCGTCTGTGCATTGGGATCATCCCCAAAACTGGGTGAAACACTAGGTTCCATACAAACAACCGTACTGGGAGCTACAAAACGTGCAATATTATCCACGTGGCCATCCGTGTGATCATTGAGCAATCCGTGATTCAGCCAAATTACTTTTTTGATTCCTAAGGATTGATCCAATTCCTGCTCGATTGCAACCTGACTCAAATGGGGATTTCGATTCGGATTGAGCAAGCACTGCTTCGTACTCAAAGCGGTTCCCAATCCATCCACATCAATCGACCCCCCTTCTAACACCCAGTTTTGACTCAATGAAGCGATCCCAGATTTTTTCAACAGAATTTGTGCAATCCTCCCACTTACCGAGGGATCAAATTCTAAAAGGTATTTATTCCCCCAACCATTGAATTGAAAACACTGGCTGACAAGTTCATTTTTCCAGTTTCTTACAAAAAGCGGAGCAGTATCACGCAACCAAATATCGCCAAAAGGAACGTCATGAAATTCTACAGGCAAGCCAGAAAGCGCTTTCTCAGCTTCCCTCTTGGCTTGGTCAAAGGGCACCAATACCTGAAGCTTTTCCCTAGGCTTTCCACAAGCCGGAGCGGCTCCAGGAGGAACCCAAGCAATGGCCTGACACAGGGCTATAAACTGTTCTTGCACATAGGGCAGCTGCTCTCTCCAAAGATCTAAATGCGAAGGCCAAGCAAGCCAGCATGCTTGATGAGGTTCCCATTCGGCAGGAAACCGGAATGATTCTTTTGAAGGTGCCATAGTGTAAAATGTCTTACCCTCTTATGGCTTGCTTGAAAAGTAGTTCTTACTCTTTCTTAGGGTGAAAGAAATTTTTTTAATCGGATAAGCTCAGATCACAGAGAATAGGGCTCAGGAGGATGGGATCCAGACTTCTGGCTCCAGGGACCGGGGACCAGGCTCCTGAAACCATGGTACCTGATTCCAGGAGCCCAGAAACCTGCTCACCTAACCCTGAAGTCCCGAGCCCCGGAAATTCACTGAAGATCTTTGAGGTCGGTTCAGCACTGATAATTTCTGGAATTATATAGGTAGAATGCAGATCTTCTGGAGTCGGTCATGCCAGGGAACAGGATTCTGGTTCCCTTGGTACCTGGCTCAAGGAGAGCCAGGTACCAAGGGAACCAGAATCCTGTGTACAGATTTCCCGAATCCAGGTGCCTGAATCCAGAAGCCTAGCCTATCTGACTATAAAGGTTTCTTTCATCCTTACTCTTTCTTAATGATCGACACAGTTCCCGCAATCAGATCATGGAGAGCTCTTTTTTCAGGCTGAAACGCTGCCATCAAAAACCCCGCTCCCATGGGCAGGTAAGAAACGAAGTACCCCAGGCACCGAATCATCGACTGGTTAAAACTCACAGCATTGACGGAATCCTGACTGACAACATAAACTCGAAAAGGGCGCTTGCCGAGCGTGGTTCCAAAACGAAAGGTCGCATAAGTGTAGTAAACTAAAGAAAGGCCTCCTCGAATGACCACAAAAAGGATTTGAAGCACAAAAGGATCAAATAGCTCAAAAAAGGAAATCCCCGCTAAAGAAGCCGAAGCCTGCATGAGTACCTTGATCCAATAGACAGCGCCCAGAAGCATCAACAAAAACAAACCAGATACACAATCCAATATCAGGCTATCTATAAAATCCGCGACAGCTCGAATCCAAAATCCAGCATAGTGTATTTGTTTATCCATTTCACTCGCTCCTTAAAATGGCGGGCCAATAAAGAATTGGAAGCAAGGACTCTGCTCACCCGCCTTTTGAGCAAATGGGAAACCCCATTCAAATCGTAGCGGACCGATGGGAGAAAACCAGCGTAGCCCAAAACCAGCATCCGTGCGAATCACAAAAGGATCTGAATTCGCGCCCGAAGGCCAATGATCCCAAGCATTCCCAACATCAAAGAATACAACAAGCTTGATCCCAGCTTCTTTGAGAAGAGGATACTCGAGTTCAAACAAAGAGAAAGCCTCAATATTGCCCCCAATGGGCTGAGGAATCAGAGCACCCGAACCATCGGTAGCAACAATCGGAGCAGCCTGTGGACCTAACAAGAAAATCTGGTATCCCTTCATATTATTGGGACCTCCCAGATAGAATTTCTGAGAAGGAGGCGTAGCCTTCCCTCCATAGCCCGCCACTTGACCAAACTCAATATTATTTCGAAAAACCAAATCTCCAATAACTCGGTGATAAAATCGATTATTGGCAACCCACTTGACGAACTGAAGATCCCCCCCTAAACCGGCTACTTCGGTTGAAAAGCTCTGGTAGTTACCACCGGTGGTTTCAAAACGGTTGTTGCGCTTATCCCGGACTATACTAAACGTCACGCTAGAAAGAAGTCCGGAATCTGCCTGGATAAGCGACGGATCAATCGAAGTACCTGGATAGGGATTGAGATCTTGAATTCCCTCCATTTTATAAGTCATCAGCGCATTGGTAAACTCGGCAATGGGGTGTCCCACTCTCAGATCAAAACCGTTTTTCTGAGTAATCCACCGATAGGGAATTGGCATTTTAATGTGATAAAGATCAAAACCTGTTACCCACCGAGAATCGAACGTATAGGGTTCAGAAAAACCTAAGTTAAAACTTTGGGAGATCTGCTGAATCGAGTACTGGGCAGCCAAACTGAGAGTTTGACCCCGTCCAAGAAAGTTGATCTCAGAAACCTGCGTAGTAAAGAAGAACCCTTGATAACTTCCATAACCAGCTCCCAAAGTAATGGTACCTGTGGAGCGCTCTTTCACGGTAATTTCGACATTCAAAACATCGGGTTTATCTTTGGGTGAGACGGTGTTGAAAGCCACTTCACCTGGAGAAAAATACCCTAAGCGTTCGACAGCCTCGCGAGACTGCCGCATTTTGGTTCCACTATACAGTTCCCCTTCATGAATTCTGAGTTCCCTGCGGATGACCTTGTCATAGGTTTTAGTATTATTATAGACATTGATCTCACCAAAATAGACTAAGTTTCCCTTTTCAAAAGAATAGTCAATATCCACTGTTTTGGTGTCATCATGAATGTTCATTTTAGGAATCACATTCACGAAAGCATATCCGAGGTCCTGATACTTCTCTGTCAAATGCTGAATGTCAGTATTCCGCTTTGAAATGCTGAATGTCACATCCGAGGGAAGCGAAAGCTCACTCTGTAATTCGTCTTTTGGAAACAGCAAGTCCCCACTAAAATCAAGGCTTCCCATTTTATAAGGTTCGCCTTCGTCCACGTAGATCGAGATAAAGAGCCATTTTTTATCATCGCTAATCGTGACAACGGGATTGTCATACTTGAATTTCACAAATCCGTGATCCAAGTACCAATAGGTCAACCGCTGTAAGTCCTGTTTAAAAGCCGATTCCTTAAAATTACCTGACCCGCTCAGGAAAGAAAAAGGTCCCCCTTCACGCGTCTCGCCTAAAACCACTTTTAATTGCTCATCACTAAAGTGCTTGTTGTTCAGAAATGTGATCTTCTTTATCTGTACCTTTTCGTAATCATTAATTCTATAAGTCAGCTCAACTTCGTCTGCTCCCCGCTGCTGAACTTCGAAAGAAACTTTAGCGAGATAGAAACCTTTTTCTTCATAGTGCCGCTGAATCCGGACGACATCTTCTTTGACTTTATTAATATCGAGAATGGACCATTCCTTAACTTTAACCACATCCTTGAGATCGCTGGCCCCAAGCTTCTCATTGCCTTCAAAATTCAGCTGAGCAATCACAGGCCGTTCACGAACCACAAATATCAAATTCACTTGAGTGGGTCCTGCAGGTTCGCTTTGAACTGCAATATCATCAAAGTGACCTAAATTAAAAACAGACTGTATATCTGAACGAATTTGATCTCGTCTTAAAACGTTCCCGGGTTTGGTTCCAATCTTAGCCAACACCGCTTCTTTCTCAATCCTTTTGAGCCCCTCGATAGCGACCTCACTCACCACTTTTCCAAAATAAAGTTCGTCGTTTTGAGCCAGCGGCGGCGCTGGAGTTGAAGGTGCTGCCACCACAGAAGTAGCAGCAGGGGATGCCACAGGAGACGAAGCAGTGATAGCAGCTGGTCCCTGAGCTGCCTGCACCACCCCTCCCCCAGAGATGGATAAAAATATTCCAAAATTAATAAAAAAACTGAATAGAAACACTTCTCTCACCGTGCGGTTAGGGAAACGATTATGTCGATGCCAGTCACGGCGATGTCTAAATAAAAACCTGGGAACGATCACTAGCACCTATGTCTAGTGTGAGCAACAACTGACTGTCAAGGAATTCCCTGAACTTTTATAGACTTCAAGCTACGGATCAATTCTAGCAGCGCTGGGATATCCACTGGTTTAGCAAGATGGCCATTGCATCCCACCTCTTGACAACGTCTGATTTCTTCTGGCATTGCGTGAGCGGTCAGTGCGATGATGGGAACTGGGTAGCCCAAAGCACGAAGTTTTTCTGTAGCTTGATACCCATCAAGCTTTGGCATACGAATATCCATGAGAACTATGTCGTATTCCTTTGCTTTTGCCAGCATCAAAGCTTCTTCTCCATTATTGGCAATATCGATGATTCCACCTGCTGCCCCGAGTTTGCTTTTTACCAGCAGTTGGTTGTCTTCTAGGTCTTCAGCCAGCAATATTCTTAGTCCGTCAATTCGAGTGAAGGGGTTTTGCACTGGTTCGCACGATGGGACAGACTGGGCGGGATGCATTGCATATTTTGCTCCTTCAAGTGCAATCGTCACTTCAAACACACTTCCTTTTCCTAGCTTGCTTTTTACAAGAACGACATCACCACCTAATGCCTGGGCGAGCTTTCGGGAGACAGCCAAACCAAGACCCGTTCCCCCGTATTTACGGGTGATCGAGGCATCAGCCTGAGTAAATGGTTGAAACAGCCGACTAGCCTGGGTATCAGAAATACCGATTCCGGTATCCTCCACTACTACCTGAAGTTTCGTATCGCATTTGACAGTTACCTTGACTTCACCAGCCTCCGTAAACTTAATCGCATTACTCATGATATTTAAGAGAATTTGCTTAAGTCGAATAGGATCGGTCACGAAGGTCTGCGGAAGCGGTTGCTCAAGCCTCATCAAAAACAAGAGCGCTTTTTCTTTGGCTTTATATTGCATCATAACACTCACGTCAGAAATGAGCTCGGAGAGATGGGTCTCAACCCTTTCGGATTTGAGTTCCCCCGCTTCAATTTTGGAAAGATCCAAAATTTCATCAATCAGGTGAACCAGATGCCGACCATTCCGCCGAATACGGTGGGCATAATCTGTTTTCTGAAGGCTATTGAGACCCGGACTGGTTAAAAGGTCGGAAAATCCTATAATCACATTTAAGGGGGTTCTAATTTCATGGCTCATCATCGCAAGAAACTGGCTTTTTGCAATATTTGCTGCCTCTGCTGCCTTACCTTCAAGCACTGCCTTCTCCGCTTGCTTGATCCGATCAATGTCGGTACAGATACAAAACCATTTTAAAATGCACCCCTTGTCATCCTGTATAGGCATCCCACATACCAGCCACCAATGAAAACTGCCATCTTTGCGGCGCAGACGCGCTTCAATAGTATAAGGTGTCCCACTTTTTATCGACTGAGCCCATAACTCTTGCACTTTTAACAGGTAATCAGGATGGATCGTTCGAATCCAGCCATCACCGGCACTCTCTTGCAGGGTTTGTCCCGTATAATCCACCCAGTGTTGATTGACATAAAAAATTTGACCGTCAGGTCGGCTCATACACACCAGTTGAGGCATCGCTTCAGCCAACATCCGAAAATTTTTTTCACTTTGCATCAGGGCTGCTTCCGCAGCTTTCCGTTCGGTAATATCTTCACTAAAGATGATGATTCCACCGACATTGCCATCAGCACTTCTCCAAGGTCTAACCTCCCAGCGAAGGTAGCAAAGGCTTCCATCCTCTAGTAAAAATTTATCTTCGTCTGATTTTTCGATTGCCCCTCTTAAACACCTGCGATGAATTTCTTTCCACCTTTCTGGAATTTTAGGAAAAATTTCATAATGGCTGCGCCCGATAATGGGCTGTTTGCCCAATTTAAAGTCAGTTACCCATCGATGGCTAACACTAATGTAGCGCATCTGCTGATCGAACATCGCAATTGCAACAGGTGCATGATCCACAAACATGCTGATCAGCGAACCCTCTTGAAGTTCCAACTCCGTTTGCTTGAGTTCCGTGATGTCCCTAACAAATCCAATAAATTGCTCTTCTCCCGTGGGTTTGACATGGAGTTTTCCTTGAGCCTCGATCCAGCGAATGATGCCGTCAGCTCTGCAAATGCGATGTTTAAAGTGCCATTGTGTTTTGGTAGCTAACGCATTGCCAAATTTCGCATCAAATTCTGCACGATCCTCCTCCACGACATGAGCACGGGCCATCTCATAGGTCCACTCTGGCAAAAGGGTCGAGTAACCAAAAATTTGATCGTGCTTCAAGGAACGCCATGCACGTTTCGTTTGGGTATCTAAAGTCCATAGCCCCAACTCACAGACTTCCAACGCATAAGCAAGGTGGGCTTGATCTGTCCCAGAGAATTGCAATAGATCCTTTGACATAACTGATACAACCTAAATACTAGTTAAACAAACTGACCATCTTTCATCACTAGCACTCGATGCATCTTATTGGCAAGAGTCTGGTCATGGGTCACCAGCAAGATAGATACTCCGGTTGCTTGATTTAAACGACCCAGAAGTTCCATGACATGATTGCGATTGGTTGAGTCTAAATTCCCGGTGAGTTCGTCGGCAAGCAAAAGTTTGGGGCGCAAGATCACAGAACGAGCAATAGCCACTCGCTGTTGCTCCCCTCCAGAAAGCTCGCTGGGCCGATGCTCTAATCGATGACTCAGACCGACAAACTCCAGTAACCCTCGAGCCTGCTTTTCAGAAACCTGACGACCATGTCCTGCGATCAAAGCAGGCATCATCACATTTTCAAGTGCAGAGAATTCTGGCAAGAGATAATGAAACTGGAATACAAATCCCAGAGTTCGGTTTCGAAAACTCGAAAGTTCTTTTTCCGTGTATTTAAATATGTCTTGTTGCTTTTGCCCATAAAAGACATGGCCCCCACTGGGAGCCTCAAGCGTCCCTAGAATATGCAACAAAGTGCTCTTACCCACCCCAGAGGCGCCAGTAATAGCAACCATCTCCCCAGGAGAAATCGCAAGATCAACCCCACGAACCACCTCAATTTCCTTTTTACCCTTGAAAAAGGACTTTTTTATTTTTTCCGCACGCAATAAACAAGACGAGGAGTTCATCTGGCTACTCATATCTTAAACCTTCCAACGGCGAACGGCGAGAAACCTGCAAAGCAGGATAGAGCGTGGCCACAAAGGCAATCACCATTGCAACTCCTGCAATCCATCCAATCTCTAACCAACGCACGACCACAGGTAAAAAGCCAATCGCATAAATATCAGAAGGGAGTTGAATCCAGTGAGTTTTTTCCAAAACCCAACTTAAGCCTAAACCAAAAACAATACCTAGCGTTGTACCCACGGTACCAATTCCCAACCCTAAAAAACAAAAAAGTTGAAAACTCTGCGCAGGCCGAAACCCCATTGCCTTGAGAATCGCTATTTCCTTTGTTTTATCGTGAATCATCATCATCAATGTACTCACGACATTGAAAGCAGCAACGATAATAATCACCGTCAATAGGATTGCAATCACGGCCTTTTCTAGCTTAATAGCGTAAAAAAGGTTCTTATTGAGCTGACTCCAATCCTTGGCTCGAAAGGGATAATCAAAACTCTGCGTCAGACGATCCGAAGCTCGCCTGCTATCAGACCCTGTTTCTAACTTCATGTTAAAGTTAGTCACCTTGCCGGGTTGATCCAAAAACTTTTGAACAGCAGCCAAGCTCATAAAAATAAATTTAGAGTCATAGTCATACATACCCATACGGACAAGTCCAACCACTCGAACCTTGACACTTTTTGGCGCTGCATCCGCTCCGCCGGTAAAAGGTGCAATCACCCGAATTTCATCACCTATTCGAGCTCTAATCTTCTCAGCTATGACAGATCCTAAAGAAATTTCATCTTCTGCTTGAGGCAATCGCCCCGATACAATTCGTCGAGGAATTTCAGTAACAGTCCCAATCCGAGCAAGATCAATCCCCTGCAAAACAGCACCTGACACCCCTGCAGGACCTGAAACCATTAATTCGGCTACGAAGGAAGCAGTGATCGCTTTTACCTGGGGAACCACCTTCTTCACTTCAGCTTCGACTACATCTGGATCCCTCAGCGGATCTCCACGTGAATAAAGGAGCAAATCCCCATTCATACTGGTGATGACACGCGTTAACTCTCCTTCAAAACCATTGATCACACTAGTTACCACGGTAAGGGACATCACCCCCAAAGCCACACCAATGACAGAAACCCAAGAAATAAAAGACAAAAACCCATCTGAGGCTTTTGAAAGTAAAAATTTAAAAGCAAGCGTAGGAATTAAAGAATTACGGATGTCCATCAGCGTTTTTTGATCCTTCGGTGTGCAAAGGTCTCATGAGAGGAAATAATATTACATCACGAATACTGGGTGAATCTGTAAATAGCATCACCAACCGATCAATCCCAATCCCACATCCCGCCGCAGGAGGCATCCCATACTCCAGCGCTGTCACATAGTCAGAATCCATATCACAGGCCTCTTCATTTCCTGCACTTTTAGCCTGAACTTGGGCTTCAAACCGAAGCTTCTGATCCACGGGGTCGTTCAGTTCAGAAAAGGCATTAGCCATTTCACGACCAAAGACATAAAGCTCAAATCGATCCACAAGAAAGGGGTCTTTCTCATTTTTTCTGGAAAGAGGAGAAACATCTAGTGGATAATGGGTAACAAACGTAGGCTGCACTAGCTTGGACTCAACCATTTCATCAAAAATGACCATCATCAACCCACCCGTGGAGTCCTGGGGATCCATCGAAAGACCTTTTTTCTTTCCATAGCTTAAAAGGTGCTCTTTGGATCTCAGAAGGGACCGATCTTTAAAGTCTGTGTACTGAATAATGGCATCTTCCACTGAAATCCGATTCCACTTGCCAGACAAATCAATGGTTGTTCCTTGATAATTTATCTTCTGACTTCCTAAAACATTCTCGCCTAAACGCTGAAAAAGACTCTCCACCGTGCCCATCAAATCCTCATAGGTGGCATAGGATTGATAAAACTCCAACATGGTGAACTCAGGATTATGTTTGATGGAAATCCCTTCATTCCTAAAATTCCGATTGATTTCAAAAACTCTTTCAAAACCTCCCACCACTAAGCGCTTGAGGTAGAGTTCAGGAGCAATCCTCATAAAAAGCGTCATATCTAAGGTATTATGATGCGTGGTAAAGGGCCTAGCATTCGCCCCCCCAGCAATCGGATGCATCATAGGAGTTTCTACTTCAATAAAATCTCTTTCAACAAAAAATCGGCGCAATTCCTCGACAATCTGAGAACGTTTCTTAAAAGTATCTCGAGTCGTAGGGCTGACAATCAAATCCAAATACCTTTGACGGTATTTGATCTCCACGTCTGCAATTCCGTGAAATTTTTCTGGCAAGGGTCTCAGCGACTTCGTCACCAGCTGCAGAGCGTGACAATGAATGGAAAGCTCACCGGTTTTTGTTTTAAAGACCGTACCTTGAGCAAAAACAAGATCCCCTAAATCTAGTTCTTTGTAGAGGGCGTAAGCT
>Ga0302320_10031339_pt1 | contig 10090 bp, 8 predicted proteins | sample Bog_T0_3_FD_202130 | JGI IMG/M metagenome (GOLD analysis project Ga0302320, IMG submission 202130) | Peat permafrost microbial communities from Stordalen Mire near Abisko, Sweden - Bog_T0_3 | ecosystem: Environmental > Terrestrial > Soil > Wetlands > Peat | place: Sweden: Abisko, Stordalen Mire...
ACCAATTCAAGGCCGTCTATAAGCCTCCGATCTTGCGGATCGACGCATGGGATGAAGCTGGTATACCCCGAGCGGCCTATATCAAGGCGCTGATGGAAACTCAATTGTCCTGTCCGGAGGGGGCCCCGCTCGGGACTCGCCCTAGGCTGCCTCCCGCTCCGCCCGATCCCTGCGATCCGGATACTGAGTCGCCCCACCCAGGCGCAGCATCAACTCCGCGCCCCGGCCGAAGCGGATGAAGGCTTCGGCCGGCAGTTCGCCGTGTCCGTTCGTCCAGCGCAGACGATCGGCCGGTTCGTAGTTATGGAACCCCACCGTCAGCCGTGGGTCATCGGCATCAAGCAGCATGAACTTCGCCCCCTGGCGCGCCGTCACCTGCCGTAACGCCACGCCTAGCGGTCGCGGGTCGCGGACGATCCCAAGCGCCGCCGGGACGCCGGTGAGGGAGGCGACGACCAGGCTCTGTGGGCGGGACGGCAGGCGGAACCCATAAAGCGAACCGCGCTGATACAAAGGATCGACACGCGCGCCGTCGACGATAAGATGCAGATCAGGATCGTCCGTCAGCGGCGGGAGTGCGCGAGGTCCCGCCCGGTCGAGTAGCCGCCGCCATGCCGCATCAACCACGGGACCGCCGGTCAGCACCGGGGCGCACGGCGCCTGAGGCGGCAGATCCCGCCCGGAGCAGGCATTCTGAAACAACCATCGATTGCCGTCGTCCCGGAAACTTTCGGCCGGCGCGCCGTTGGCCAGCAGAATGTCGTGGCTGTCCAGTTCGACGTGATAGATTTCAACTTCCTGCGCCCGGTCGTCCCAGAGGATCGTCTGGTAATTCACCAGGAATTCCACCGGGATCAGCACCTCATCGATATACAGCGAGTGAGCTTTGGTCACATGCAGATCCTGGGTCGGCACATCGTCCGCCAGTGCGCCCCTGCGCACGATCACCGGCGTCGCGGCGCTGCGCTTGCCTCGCGTGGCAAGCACTTTGCCCGTGCCGATCCACTGCACCGCGCGCGGCCCGTTATGCGCGGTCAGCACCATGTCGCCGATCTTCAGCTTCTCCACCGCCACCGGCCCGGTGGGCGTCCCGATTAAGGTGCCGACACAGAAACAAATTACGTCGACCGAGCTGGTCGACACCCCGCTGGTGCTGGGGCCGTCGTTGATGGCCCAGTCGATCGTGCGGACCGACTCGACGGCGCTGGTGGTTGCATATTTGACTGACTCCAGCGCCGCCTGGTAGTTCGCGAGTGTCGTGGTTCCGGTCAATGTCAGCGTACCGCCGCTGACTGCGCCGGTGATGCCGTTCTGACTGGCGAACTGCAACGTGTCGCCGGCTTGATCGTTGCTGATTGTCACCGTCGCGCCGGTCAGGTTGCCGCCGCTGTCGGTATCCGCGACGGTGACCCCCGCGTCCAGCGCGACCGCCGCGCCCGTGTAGGTCACTGTTCCGCTTGCGGTTACCGAACCCGCGACATGTGCCTCGTTCAAGGTGCTGGTTACCGCGGCACTGGTGGCTGTACCGTCGTTTACCGACCAGGATATCGTTCGGCTGGTGTGGCTGCCACCCGCGGTCGGGTCGGTATTGGCTGGATTGGTGCTGTAGGCCACCGATTCCAGCGCCGCTTGATAGGCCGCGACGCTTGCGACGCCGCTCAGCGTCAACGTGCCGCCGCTGAAGCCGGAGGTCAGGCCGCCCGGCGTGCCGACGGTCAGCGTATCACCGGTCTGGAACCCGCCGATGACCGCCGTCGCGCTCGCCAGCGTTGAACTTGCCGACTCGGCGACGGTCAGTCCGCTGTCCAGCAATACCGCCGACCCGCCACCTGTGAAGGTGGCCGTCGTCCCGGCCACGACCGTCGCGCGCGCCACGACATCGACCGTGCTCGTCGCAGTCGGGCTCGTTATGACACCGTCGTTTACCGTCCAGTCGATCGTGCGAGCCCCGAGGCTGCCGGTCGAGCTGAATTTCACCGAGTCCAGAACGGTCTGGTAGTCTGCAAGCGTATCCGCACCCGACAACGTCAAGGTCCTGGTGGCGGCGGCGTAGGTTGCGGCTATCGAGGTGCCCGTGGTGGTTGCAGACAATCCATCGCTTGCCGTGCCATTCGTGATGACGACGGTGGCGCCCGCCAGGCCCTGACCGTCGGAGTTGGAGACCGTGGGCGTCGAGCCGATCGCCGTCGCGGCAACACCTTGGATATACGACGCGGTCCCGCTGGCGGTGACCGTTGGCGTGGACAGGAGGACGAGGCCGGTTGGAAAGGAGTCCGGCGTCCCGCCCGTATCGAGTGTACCGTTCGTGGATATGGTTGTCAGGGCTGTCGAGTTGGTCGCCGACAGGCTGCCCTTCTGGATCGCCTGGGTCGCTTCGTCGGTGACGTAAAAAATGCCATTTTGCGGATCGATCGTGATGCTCTGCGGACGACCCGCATGAGATCCCGAATACAATGTCCGGAGTGAACCCGTTGTCAGCGCGATCGAACTGCCGGAACCCGTGTACTGAATGCTGTCGATGAAACTGTCGGCCGTCCCGGTGTTGTTGGGGGTTGAGCTGCCATCGAAGGCGGTGAAGTACAATGTTTTTGTCGCGGTGTTGACGGCAACGCCCGACAGGAGCGAGCTGTAGCCGGAGAGCAATCCGGAAACGGTCGATCCCAACTGCGAATTCAGCACGTTTGCGGTGCTGCCTGACAGGCTGCCCACGTCCAGGTTGTTATTGAACAAGTTTGTTGAGTCCGTGAAGAACACCGCATTGTCGGGAACGTCCAGCGCCAGATCTTGCGGGATCAGTGCGCCCGACACCACGTTGGTGGCGGTGCCGCCATTGACGCTGATCTTGTAGATCCCGCCCTGACCGGACAGCGGATTCAGGCTTGAATCGAAAGCAGCCTCTGCAAAGTAGAGTTCGCCGGCGGGTTGGTTCAGCGCAAGCCCATCCAGCTCCCAGTAATCGCCGCTGCTGTTTATGCCTGTGACGTCGATGCCCGGCATGGTGTAGATGACTGTCGGATTGCCCCCCGAAAGGTTGCCGGCAAATATCTCGTTCACAGGGGGATTGTAGACGGTGAAGAAATATTTACCGAGCGGGGCATTGACAGCGAGACCGTAAAGCTGGTCGGCGTTCGCTCCGAGCATGCTGTTGCTGTCGTCGACGATATCCTTCGCGCCGCCGGTGACACCGAACTGTTCGACACCCGTCCCGCCCAGATTGGTCAGGTTGTATGCGTTCAATACGTCAAACAACTGGTTGTCGGTCGTCGGTAACACGTCCGGGTAAGCAGCTTCGGCCGACGCGGTGAACGGAGCAACGACCGTGGCGTTGCCGACGTTGACATCCAGCGTCCAGCTGCCGCCGTCCGCCGCGGCCCCCACCAGATGCGACGATGCTGCGACGTTGGCGCCACCAGTCGCCGCCGACAACTGATCAAGGAATGATACGCCGGCCGGATCCTGCGCCACGTCGCAGCCGTAGATCTGGATATCGCCGCCCGGTTGCAGCGCGGTCCCGATCGCGGCCAGCTCGCTTTGGTATTGTCCGATGGTGCTGGCGCTGAGGACGCCGCTGCCCAACGCGATCTGACCGTCCTGCCCATGCGCCACGATATCGATGGCGCCGAGGTTGCTGATATTGTGTGAGGCCAGATAGGCGCCAATCTGCTGCATGCCGTCGAGGTTCGCATTCAGAATGACAGCCCGCACCCCCGGCGCGACGCCGGCGGCCAGAAGTTGCGCATCCGGCACATCGCCCTCGATGAACACGATCTGCCGGATCGGCTGACCGTTTGAGTCTCCGGCGCCGCCTTGCGTCACATCAGCGTTGTCCGGATCCAGGTCAAGCGCCGCGGCGGCGGCCACGAGGTTGAACGTTCCGTCCCCCTGCGCGTCGCCTTGCCCGAACGCTTCTGGACGCCGGTCGGCCCCATGACGGCGATGCTCGAACTTGTCCATTCTACGGCGTCCTCCGGAAGTCATTGTAGCGACGTGACGGTCGAGATAACGCCGGTGGTCCCTCTGTCGAAGGCCAGTGCCCGGCGTTAGGCGGGATTCCGTAATCTACGTGATACGGTAACGAAACCATATCAGGATTTTCGAGGATAAATAAACAGAATATCGCTGCGAAAGCCTCTTGATCTCATTCCGGAGCTGGCCTAGGATCGTATCAGAAGACGGCTCAAGTGGTTGACTGGTTAAGTGGTTTCATGGGCAATCCGATTAACGTCCTGATGATGCCCGGTCGCTGACTGTATCTATATAGACATGTACTCAAGATCTCCTTGAGCGACACGAACTGACACGTAACCCGGGCTGCCGGGCAGGGGAAGGAGAAACACCATGGGACAGCCCTTCGTCGGACAGGTCATCGCTGTAGGCTTCAATTTCGCGCCACCGGGCTGGCTGCCGTGTGATGGCTCGGTTGTGCCAATTTCTGAGTATGAGGTGCTATTCACTTTGCTCGGCACCACCTACGGCGGCAACGGCAGCACCACGTTCGGCCTGCCCGATCTGCGTGGCCGGTCGCCGGTCAATGCCGGCCAGGGCAATGGACTTTCGAACCATGTCTTAGGACAGATCGCCGGGACCGAAAATGTCACCCTGACAGGCAGCCAGATCGGCGGCCACAGCCACGCGTTGATGGCATCAGCGCGGACAGGCACCATCTCAACGCCGGGCAACGGTGTCGCTATCGCGACGGTTGAAGCCCCGAACATCAGTGTTTTTGGTCCACCACCGGCCACGACCGCGCTGGCCGCGGGTGCAGTTGGGCTTGCCGGGGGAAGCCAGCCCCACGAGAACCGCCAGCCCTTCCTGACCGTCAACTATATCATCAGCTGCCTTGGGATTTATCCCTCGCAGAGCTGACTGTCGCACACGCCGGGAGACACCCTTATGTCGGAACCCTTCCTCGGGCAGATCACCGTATTTCCCTATAACTTCGCACCGATGGGCTGGGCGGACTGCGCCGGCCAGCTTCTGCCCATCTCCCAGTACACCGCACTGTTTTCATTGCTGGGCACCCAGTACGGCGGCAACGGCCAGACGAATTTCGCGCTGCCCAACCTGCAGGGTGCGGTGCCCGTTGGGCAGGGTCCGCAGCCAGGCGGGTCGACCTATGTCATCGGTGAAACCGGGGGTGCGGAGACTGTCACACTCACAACCGGCTCGATGCCGGCTCATACCCATGCACTGAATGCCACCACGGCTCCCGCGACAGTCAATTTGCCAAGCGGCCAGTTGCTCGCAACCGCGCTGAAAGGCAATCCGATCAGCGGGGACAAGGGAGAGATCTTTAACGCGGCGCCACCCGATACCGGTTTGACGCCGGGGTCGATCCAATTCGCCGGCGGTTCGCAGCCGCACAACAACACGCAGCCGTTCCTGGTGCTGCGGTACTGCATCGCCCTGACGGGCATCTTTCCGTCACGGGGCTAGGCTCGGCAGATCAAACTGCAATGAAACCGTAACCAGCGGCGGCCGGGAAAAACGATGCCGGCGGCGAACCTTGGGAGCAACTGACAATGGCTGAACCGTATCTTGGTCAGATCGAGGCCTTCGCTTTCGGTTACGCACCGCGCGGATGGGCGATCTGTGCCGGACAAACGCTGCCGATCAATCAGAACGCCGCCCTGTTCGCTTTGATCGGGACGACCTACGGCGGCAACGGCGTATCGACATTCATGCTGCCGGACCTGCGCAGCCGTCTCGCCATGGGCCAGGGAAACGGCGCGGGGCTGACCTCACGCTCGATCGGTGAGGTCGGCGGCGAAGAGAATCATACACTGCTCATGACCGAGACACCGAGCCACACCCATCTGGCCATGGCCGCGGCGAAACCTGCCACCAACACCAACACCAATGCGCCTGGGAATGCGGTTGTGCTCGCCCAGACCGTCGGCAAGGCGGCCAATGGCACGTTCCTTCTTTCGCTCTACGCGTCCGATCCCACCCCCGGCCAGCCGATGGCGGCCGCGGCAATCGGCACCACGGGCGGTCAGGCGCACAGCAACCTGATGCCGTACAACACGCTTAATTTCTGTATCGCTCTCTCGGGAATCTTCCCATCGCGCAACTGACGGCCGGCGCGATCGTCAGTTGAACACCGCCTGATACGCCTGCCGGTCGCGCTCGGTTGTGTGAATCGGCATTACGTAAAGGTCTGCAACGGCATCCCCTTCGATCTGCGCGTGATAATATCCCTCGGGGAGAACAGCGCCCGGCGGACCATGGAAAATCAACGTGAACGGCGTCCGATCCGCAACGGCCGCCGGATAGGCCTGCTTCACGTCAACCGTCGCCAGCCGCAGAACGACTTGCTGGTCCTCGAATGTGAAGCACTTGCCGACGAATGGAGCGAAATCCTGGTGCTGCGACAATGCGGCCATGGCGAGGCTGGTCCTTTCCCGACAGTTCCATCCGGACAGGCTCAGCGTTTAGAACATGATCGCGCACCGCAGCCAGCGTTTCGTCTGCGTCCGTCCCGGTTCGGGCGCCGGCCACGGCTGACCAGCTATCGGCAACGGACGGGTGAACGCCAGCCATGACGGTGTGGCTCGAAACGACCTCTGGAACGTTTGCTTTGCGCCCGGAACAGCCGCACGATTCCAGTTTCCTGTACACCCTGTTTCGCAGCCACATGGCCCCTTGTATCGCGGCCATGCCGGTCGACGACGCCGTGAAGGAGTCGCTGCTGCGGATGCAGTTCCGGTCACAGACAATGACCTATGCTGCCCAGTTCGCCGGCGCCCGGTTCGATATTCTGGAGCGCGACGGCACGCCGTTCGGCCGGCTGATCGTCCACGAGGCGGCGGGCGTTGCGACCTTCGTCGATTTCGCTCTCATGCCCGACATGCGCGGCGCCGGCATCGGCACAGCCGTGATTATGCGCATCTTGGACTGGGTGGCCGAACGCTGCCCCATTGTTCGCGTCAGTGTCATCGCGAGCAACGAGGCGTCGCTGCGCATGACCCGCCGCGTCGGCTTCGTCCAGGTCGGAGAGGTCCCGCCTTTCGTGCAACTGGAATGGCGACGCCCCCAGCCTTCCGTTGGAACACCTGTCGTTGCAACCGGAGCGGCGGCGAAGCCGTCTCCCTGACCGCGCGGCCGGGCCGAACGCTTCGTCACAGGGAAAGCCGCAGCCATGACGGGGACTTTGGGGACCGTGACGGGTGGGGCCTCGACCTCGATTTCCGCACGGTCAATCACGGCTCGTTCGGGTTAACCCCCCGCTTCGTGGGCGCGGCCCTGGGTTCATTCCTCAGACGCGCCCGGCACTGGCCGCGGTCGCCCATCTCCGCCTACAGTCTTTTTAGAGTGCCGTCCGGAGGGAAACCACAACCATGACCGTCGAATTCATCGGCATGATCCACCACCGCGAGGCGTCCGAGATCATCGCTCCACCGCCTGTCGTCATGGACCGCGGCTACATCCGCGACTTCGCCCAGGCGGCGGAGAACGGCGGCTTCGACAAGGTCCTGGTCGGCTATTTCTCTGACGGGCCGGACGGCTTCCTGATCGCCGCCGCCGCTGCCGCTCACACGGAGAAGCTTGGTTTTCTTGTCGCCCACCGGCCCGGCTTTGTCGCCCCCACTTTGGCGGCGCGGAAATTCGCCACGCTGGACCAGATCACGGGTGGACGAGCGGCGATCCACGTCATCACCGGTGGCGACGACACCGATCAGTTCCGCGACGGCGATACCCTGGCCAAGGACGACCGCTACGCCCGCACTGACGAATACGTCTCGGTCCTGAAGCGCATCTGGACCGAACCCGGCCCCACCGTCGACCACGAGGGCCGGTTCTATCGTTTCGCCGGTGCCTCCACCGCGCAGCGCTGCGTGCAGGCGCCGCGCATCCCGATCTATTTCGGCGGCGCCTCCGACGCCGCCATCGCCGTCAGCGCCAAACACGCCGACGTTTATGCGCTGTGGGGCGAAACCCACGATCAGGTGCGCGAAATCACCGGCCGCCTGCGTGCCGAGGCCGCAAAGCTCGGCCGCACCGTTCGTGTCAGCTTGTCGCTGCGCCCCATTCTCGCCCCGACCGAGGACGAAGCCTGGGCGCACGCCGAAACCATTAAGCAAAAAATCATTGAACGCCGTGCCGCCAGCGGCCTGGGCCCCAGGAACCCCGCCAACGAGGGCTCGAAACGTCTGCTCGCCGCCGCCGCCGAGGGCGAGCGTCTCGACGAGCGCCTGTGGATGGGCGCGGCCCTGCTGACCGGTGCCAGCGGCAATTCCACCAGCCTCGTTGGCACCCCGCGGCAGGTCGCCGAGGCCTTGGTAGAATACTACGACCTCGGCGTCACCACCTTCCTGATCCGCGGCTTCAACCCCTTGTCCGACAACATCGCATACGGCCGCGACCTGCTGCCGCTGACCAGGAAACTAATCGCCGAGCGGACCGCCGCTCGCGCGGCATAAGCCCGTGACATGCGAGCAGCCCGTCCCGACCGGCTACCCTTTTTCGTAGTTGGCGTGCTTCTAGCTCTTACGACTTGCGGCAAAACCGGACATCTGGCCGAGGTGACGTACAAACCCGGCGCGTCCGATACCTGATCAGATGGTGCGCGACCCACAAGCGACGTCCCCCGGCTTGCGCCTTTCGCCATAAAGCCGGACTCTCCCCCCAGACGGGAGACAGCGCGTGGACATCAACCAACCGAACACAATCTGGGCGCCGCCGCTCAACCCAGCGGTCCCGCGCGGCCTGTGCACAGACTGCGGCATCTCCCGCACCGACGAGCCGAAGCGTTGCGGCAAGGCCTGCCAGTTCATCAAGCCCGATTATACCACGCTCGAAGCCCGCACCCACGGCCGCACCCGCGACCCGGCACGCCCCGATGAGACCCATTTCGGCCCGTTCCGCCGCATGCTTCGAGCCGCCATGGTCGCACCGCGAAAAGGCGCCCAATGGACCGGCATCGCCACACGCATCGCCGAACGGCTGCTGGAAACCAACGCTGTCGACGCCGTGCTCTGCATGGCCCCTGACCCCGCCGACCGCTGGCGCCCGGTTCCCGTCCTCGTCACCGACCCCGCCGGTCTCGCGCACTGTCGAGGCATGCGTATGGGTTACGCACCCCTCCTCGCCCTGCTCGATCCGGCCCGCCAGCAAGGCTACAAACGCCTCGCCATCATCGGGATCCCCTGCCAGGTTTACGCCCTGCGCGCGCTCGAACAGGAATACGGGTTCGAGCGTCTGTACGTCATCGGCACCCCCTGTTCCGACAACACCACCACCGAACATTTTCACCAGTTCCTCGCCTTGCTCGCAGCGGACCCGGACACCATCACCTACCTGGAATTCCGCGCCGACTATCATGTGGAACTGCGCTTCTCCGACGGGCGCACCAAGGAAGTCCCGTTTTTGCAACTCCCGATATCAAAGCTTCCGCCGGACTTCTTCCCGATGACCTGCCGCACCTGCGTCGACTACACCAACGTGCTGGCCGACATCACCGTTGGCTACATGGGCGGCCAGGGTGAACAGTGGCTGCTGGTTCGCAACGAACGCGGCGAGGAGTTGCTGGCCTTGCTGGGTAACGAAATCCGCACCGCCGAACCCGGCAGCGCCGGCAAGCGGAAGGGCCCGGTCGCCGGGTTCATGAAGAACACCGAACGCGCCGCCGGTGGGCTGCCGCTGCGCACCATGCCAAACTGGGCACGCCCCATCGTCGGCTGGCTGATGCCCCGGATCGGCCCGCGCGGGCTGGAGTTCGCGCGCGCCCGGGTCGAAATGAAAGCGGTCGAAACCGTGATCCACTTGCGCCGAGCCTACCCGAAGCGCTTGCGCACGATGGTGCCCGATCACGTCTGGGCGCTCGTGAAGCCTTATGGCCTGACGCGGGACGTCGATTAGCCCGACACGACTCCAGCCCGGGGTGACGCTGCTCCGGCCGTTAATTTTCTTTTAATTATTGACTACTATCGTAAACACCTGGCGCCACTACGCGAGGACTCCGATGTTTGACCAGGACCGTTTCATCGCCGACACAGAAATTGCTGCCCGCGACGGAGGCCAACACGCCGTACGGGACGTCGTGTCCCGGGCGGTCGCCGACCCGGTCCGCCTGATCGCAGCACTCGGG
>Ga0302320_10031340_pt1 | contig 10090 bp, 7 predicted proteins | sample Bog_T0_3_FD_202130 | JGI IMG/M metagenome (GOLD analysis project Ga0302320, IMG submission 202130) | Peat permafrost microbial communities from Stordalen Mire near Abisko, Sweden - Bog_T0_3 | ecosystem: Environmental > Terrestrial > Soil > Wetlands > Peat | place: Sweden: Abisko, Stordalen Mire...
TCGACGCCCAAGCCTGGGCGCGTGCCTCGTATCGTCCGACGCCAACAATTATCGAAGCTGCACGGTCTCTCTATGCGCAGCACTCCGTTGAAGCCATTGCTCGTTTCGATGCTGGTGCTCAAAATCTGCACACGACAACCAAGCGTATCGAGGAATTGGTGGATGAGGCGCGCAGCACTGGACAGAAGTTCATTTGTTTTGTGACCGGTGTTCCCGGCGCAGGAAAAACTTTGGTGGGATTAAACATCGCCACGCAGCGGCGCGATGAGAAAGCACCTACGCACGCCGTCTTCCTGTCGGGCAATGGACCGCTCGTTGCCGTTTTGCGCGAGGCATTGACTCGGGATGAATACCTCCGGCTGAAAGCTAGTAACAAGAAGGTCACTAAGAAAAAAATTGCGACTCCGGTGAAAGCTTTCATTCAAAACGTTCACCACTTCCGTGATGCAGGGCTGACAGACGAGAAAGCACCGCCGCCGGAACACGTCGTCATCTTCGATGAAGCGCAGCGGGCTTGGAATTCGCAGATGACGGCTAACTTCATGAAGCGGAAGAAGGGTCGCTCGGGCTTTACCCAATCCGAGCCGGAGTTTCTGATTTCCTACATGGATCGCCATCAAGATTGGGCGGTAATAATTTGTCTGGTTGGTGGCGGTCAAGAGATCAACACCGGCGAAGCTGGTATCTCAGCTTGGTTGAATGCCGTGATTGAACATTTCCCCCAGTGGAAGATGTTTATCTCCTCGCGACTGCAAGACAGCGAGTATGCCGCTAATAATACCCTCGAAAGCGCTCAACACTGCGCCCAGACCCATCAGGAAGATTCTCTGCATCTCGCCGTATCGATGAGGTCGTTCCGCGCAGAGAATGTCTCGGCGTTCGTGAAGGCGTTGCTCGACTGTGAGAAGGACATCGCCCGGCAAACGTTTGCCCAACTTCGCAATCGCTTTCCCATTGTCCTCGCACGGGACTTGGATAGAGCCAAAGCATGGGTTCGCTCGAAAGCGCGCGGCACAGAGCGTTACGGCTTACTGGCGTCGTCCAAAGCAATGCGCCTCAAACCACATGCCATTGACATTCGTATAGACGTCAACCCGGTGCATTACTTCCTAAATGATCGCGACGATGTTCGCTCCAGTTACTATCTCGAAGACGCGGCCACGGAGTTTCAAGTGCAAGGGTTGGAACTCGATTGGACGTGTGTTACGTGGGACGCCGATTATCGCTTTAATGGCAAGGCTTGGAATTATCACGACTTCCGGGGCTCACGCTGGTGTAACATCAATAATTCTGACAACCGTAACTATTTGCGGAATGCCTATCGTGTGTTGCTCACCCGCGCACGACAGGGCATGGTGGTTTTTGTTCCACCGGGCAGTGCGAGCGACCCGACGCGTTCGCCGGGGTTCTATGATTCGACCTTCAATTACTTGAAGGAGCTTGGAATTCCAGAGCTGGCGTGAGTTCGCGGACTGGGCGTCAATTCCCGTCCCGTTGCGCACCCAAACAGAATTCGACGGGGTTCCCCGCCTGCGATAAGATGTTCATGCGTGAAAATGGAATCGCCACAGACGGTTGAACCGGATGTCCGGCAAAATGCCGCGGCCACCGGCCTGCTCGTCAAGGGCATGACGTGCGGCAATTGCGCGCGGCACGTCACCGAGGCGATCCAGGGCGTGGCCGGCGTGCGCAGCGCCTCCGTCTCGCTCGAAAACAAAAATGCCACGGTGCGCTGGAATCCCGGCGCGACGGCCAACATCCCCGCCGTCATCGAGGCCGTGAAAGCTGCCGGCTACGAGGCGAAGGAAATCCCGGCGGATGCCGGCAGCGCAAGCTCCGGGGAAGCCAAACGCAAGAGCTGGCAATGGAATCTGGTCCTCGGCATCGCCGTCACCGTGCTTTTGATGATTGGCGAATGGGTCTTCGGTCTCGCCATGACGCCGTGGTTCCAATGGCTTTCGTTCGCGCTCGCGGGCGCGGTGCAGGTTTTTGCCGGCGCGCCATTTTATCGCGGTGCGTGGAACCAGCTCAAGATCGGCAGTTCCAACATGGACACGCTGGTCGCGCTCGGCTCCACGACGGCGTTCGGCTACAGCGCGTGGGCGTTGCTGGCGGGCATCGGCGGCCACGTTTATTTCATGGAGGCGGCGGCCATCATCTCGGTGGTCAGCTTCGGCCACTGGATCGAGGCCCGCGTGAGCGACAAGGCGGGCGGCGCGTTGAAATCGCTGCTCAACCTCGCGCCGCAAACGGCAAGACGAGTTGGGAGTTCGGAGTTGGGAGTTCGGAGTTTGGCGGGTAGTTTCGATTTGAGGACGGCTTCGTTTTCAAAATCGGAAATCGGAAATCGGAAATCGGAAATTGAAACGGATGTTCCCGTTTCCGAATTGCAGATCGGCGACCGCGTCGTGCTCAAGCCCGGCGACCGCGTGCCGGTGGACGGCGTGGTGGTGGAAGGCGAGTCGGCGATTGACGAGGCGATGCTCACTGGCGAATCCGCCCCCGCCGACAAGAAATCCGGCGGCGACCTGTTCGCCGGCACGGTGAATCTGAACGGACGCCTCGTGATGCGCGTGACAGCCACCGGCGAAACCACCGCGCTCGCGCACATTATCGCCGCCGTCCAGCGCGCCCAGACCAGCCGCGCCGACATCCAGCGCCTCGGCGACCGCGTGAGCAGCGTGTTCGTGCCGATCGTCGTCGCGGTTGCGATTGGCGCCGCGCTTTGGTGGGGGCTTGCGCCGGCATCGGCGGGCCATGTTCACGACTGGCTCGCGCAATTTCTCTGGCACTCGCATCTGCCGATGGGCGCGGGAACGGCCTTGATGATCGCCGCCGCAGTCTTGATTGTGGCCTGTCCCTGCGCGATGGGCCTGGCCACGCCGGCGGCAATCATGGCCGGCGCGAACGCCGCCGCGCGTCGCGGCATCTTGATCCGCGACGGTGTGGCGCTGGAAAAGGCCGGAAAAATCACGGCAGTCATTTTCGACAAGACCGGCACGCTGACGATTGGCAAGCCGGAGGTGGCGGCAAGTTGGAGTTCAAGCTTCAGCTTGTTCGGGGACACGCTAAAGCGTGAACTCCAACTTAATTCCGCACTCGCTGCTTCGTTGGCACGTTCTTCCACCCACCCCATCAGCCAGGCCATCGCCAAAATCTCCGCAGAGAAAACTGAATTAGCCGATTGGCAGGAGATTCGCGGCAATGGCGTTGAAGCCAAACTCTCAACCATCAACTCTCAACCATCAACCGGCCTCGTCCGCCTCGGCTCGCTGCGGTGGTTGAAGGAATCGGGCGTGGATTTGGCGGCGGGTGAAAAATTTATTGCCGAATGGTCGGGTCAGGGCGCGACGATTGTCGGCCTCGCATCGGATAGCAAATTGCTCGGCCTTTTCGCCGTCCGCGATGCGTTGAAACCGAACGCGGCGAATGTCGTCGAGCAGCTTCAGCGGCAGGGATTGAAAGCTTATCTGGTCACCGGCGACAATTTGCTCACCGCCGCGAGCATCGCCAAGCTGGCCGGCATCGCAGCGGAGAATGTCTTCGCCGAGGTGCGGCCGGAGCAGAAGGCGGAGTTCGTGAAGAAATTGCAGGCGCAGGGCGAACGTGTGGCATTCGTGGGTGACGGCATCAACGATGCGCCGGCACTGACGCAGGCCGACCTCGGCATCGCCGTGAGCCGCGCCAGCGACGTGGCGCGCGAGGCGGCGGACATCATCCTGCTGAAATCGGAAATTGAGGCCGTGCCGGAGGCGCTGGGCCTGGCGCGGGCGACGTTGCGGACGATCAAGCAGAATTTGTTCTGGGCATTTTTTTACAATGCGCTCGGCGTGCCGCTGGCCGCGATGGGCTTCATCAGCCCGATTTTCTGCGCGGCGGCGATGGGCTGCTCGGATTTGATCGTGATCGGCAACGCCCTGCGCCTGCTGCGCTGGCGCAAATGAAATCGGATTCAACAAAAGTATTTCTGACCGCCGAGTGGCGATGAGTCCGATTATGAACGAAACCAATCCAACCGGCTGGATCCTTTACGACGATTCCTGCGGCATCTGCCGTCGGTGGGTTCCGTTTTGGGAAGGCACCCTGCGGAAACGCGGATTTGAAATTGCTCCATTACAAGCCGATTGGGTCAGGGAAAAATTAAGTCTGAACGAAAACGATTTATTGCAGGATTTACGTCTCCTGCTTGCAAATGGCGAGCAACTCCAAGGTGCCAACACTTATCGTTACGCGATGAAACGAATCTGGTGGGCCTACCCAGTTTATCTTTTTTCCATCGCACCGCTTGGCAGAGGCATTTTCGACTGGAGTTACCGGAAATTTGCCACGCACCGTCACCGAATTTCTAACGCCTGCAAAATGCCCGGCAAGATTGACGCTTAGCCCTGCGGTCGCGACTCCATCCAGCGGATGGCGTAGTGCACGAGGTCGTGGGGGGTTTTCAGATCCAGCTTTTTCTTGAGGTTCGCGCGATGGACGTCGATGGTTTTCACGCTCAAATGCAGGATCTCGGCGATGTCCCGCGTGCCCTTGCCGCGCCCGATCAGCTCGAACACTTCCAATTCGCGGTCGGAAAGCCGGTGCACGGGTGCCTTCGCCATTGCCGAGTGGTTGCCTGAAAAACTTTCCAGGATGCGCGCAGATATTTTTTCGCTCACATAAACCTGCCCGGCCAGCACCTGGCGGATGGCCTGCAAAAACTTTTTGCCGCCCTCCTGTTTCATGATGTAGCCGCGGGCGCCGGCCCGCAGCACGCGCTCGGCATAGAGCAGTTCGTCGTGCATCGAGACGACCAGCACCGGCAGGCCGGGTTTCAGCGCCAGGATGTCCTTGATGAGTTCCACGCCGTTTTTATCCGGCAGCGAGATGTCTAGCAGGATCAAATCGAAGCTCCGACCGGTGACGACTTGGAGGGCCTGACTGGCGTTGTCGGCCTCGGCGCAAACCTTCAGGTCCGGCTCGTTGTCAATCAACTGCGTCAGGCCGGTGCGCATCATCGGGTGGTCGTCCACGATGAGCAGTTGTTTGCGGGGTGTTTTGGCCATGTGATTTATTTTTTGTGCGCGGGCCTGTTGGGAACGGAACAAATCACGCTGGTGCCGCCGGCGGGATTGCGTTCGATGGTCAGCGTGCCATCCATCATTCCGGCGCGGGATTTCATGATACGCAGGCCCATGCCTTTTGACTTTGCACCGTTTTTGGGAAACCCCCTGCCGTTGTCGCTCACCTTCAGATGAACGCGCCTGGGATCGGCGCGGAACTGGATGTCAATCCGCCCGGCCTTGCCGTGCTTGATGGCATTGGACACGGCCTCCTGCGCCAGCCGGAAAAGGTGCGTGGCGATGGCATGGTTTGGCAGCGACACGCGCAAGTCGCCGTCGAAACGGCATTTGACGTTGAACATTTTTTCCGTGTTCACCGCCAGTTCGTGGAGCGCCGAGCCAAGCCCCTCGGATTCCAGCGTGACCGGCGAGAGGCCGCGCGCCAGCGAACGCGTCTGGCTGATGGCTTCGCGGACATTTTTAGCGATGTCGCCGGCGCGCTTCGCGGCGTCCTTGGACTGCGGCGACAATTTTTGCTCCAGCACCTGGCTCATCATTTCGATGCCGGCAAGATGCTGGCAAAGGCCATCGTGCAAATCGTGACCGATGCGCCGCTGTTCGCGGTCGCTGATTTCGAGAATTTCCCGTTCGAGCCGTTTGCGCCCGGTGATGTCGCGAGCCACCTTGGAGGCGCCGATGATTTTGCCTTCGGAGTCGCGAATGGGGGAGATGGTCACCGAAATATCAATCAACTTCCCGTCCTTGCGACGCCGGAGAGTCTCGTAATGGTCAACGGATTCGCCCCGCCTGATTTTTTCCAAAATCTCCGGCTCTTCATTCTTCCGGTCCGGCGGGATGAGGACTGAAATGGGCTTGCCGACCATCTCTCTTCGCGCGTAACCGAAGACCGATTCAGCGCCCTTGTTCCAACTGGTGACATTGCCCTCCAGCGTCTTGCCGATGATGGCATCGTCCGACGATTCCACCAGCGCCGCGTAATGCAGGAGCGCCTTTTCCGCCTCCTTGCGCTCCGTGATGTCGCGGATGAAGCCGGTGAACAGCCGCCGCTTAGCCAGCCGCACTTCGCTCACGGACAAATCCATCGGGAAAATGGTGCCGTCCTTGCGCCGGCCGGAAACTTCGCGCCCGATGCCGATGATCCTGGCATGGCCGGTGTGGCGGTAATCGGAGAGATAGGAATCGTGACGCTCGTGATGTGGTGAAGGCATCAGGACGCTGATGTTTTTCCCGATGATTTCGGCAGCCTTGAAACCGAAAATCCGCTCTGCTGCCAGATTGAAAGACTCGACAATCCCGCGTTCGTCAATCGTGATGATGCCCTCCACCGCCGTTTCCAGGATCGCGCGCAGGCGTTCCGCGCTATCGCGCAGGGCGGACGCGGCGCGCTCGCGTTGCGTCCGGGTTCGAGTGGCGTGTTTGGACTTGAGCTTCTCAATCCAAGCCAGCAACTCCACCTTTGACATTTTCCGGTAGTCCTTCATTTCCCAGATAAAGGAAATATCGGGAAAATTGTCGCCGCTGCCAATCTCAATCCGGCTGCCAACGGCACGCCGGAGTCGTCGGTGCTCGCGAGTTTTGGCCATGACCGGCGCTCAAGGCATGAGCAACTGCGCGCGATAGTCCGTGGGGGACTGGCCGGCGATCTTCTTGAAGACGCGGTTGAAATGCGTCAGCGACTGGAAGCCGACTTCAAACCCGATCTCGCTGATGCGCAGATTGGGGTTGAGCAGCAGGTTTTGCGCGCGCTCTATGCGGACGCGCGTGAGATAGTCCGTGAAATTGATGCCCGCGGCCTTTTTGAACATCTTGCAAAAATAGAAGGCGCTCATGTTCACCGCCTTGGCCACGGTGCCGAGCGAAACCTTTTCGGCCTGATGCTCGCGGATGTATTCTTTGGCCTTCTTGATGACCGGCATTTCGGCATTTTCCTGCTGGATGATCACCTGATTGCTCACGATTGCCAGATGCTGGGCAAAAATCGTCAGCAATTTTACCGTAGATTCGTGTTGTGCTGCCGTGACGACCTTGCCTGCAAAATAGGCCTTCTGCAACACGTTCCGATTTACATCAACGCCCCACTCCGCAACCAGTTTGGCGGCGCGGGCAAACTGGGCCTTGCCCGGTTTCTTGCGGAAAAGCTGGCCGGTCTGCAAGAACCCGATCAATTTGTCGCTCAACCGCACCGGCACGGCGGTGTCGCACAGTCCGACCGGACACATGACGGTTCCCGGTTCGTGGGCCGCCTTTTCGCAGAGCCGTTCCTGCACCTGCAAGCAACCGGCGCACGCGCGGCTCTTCTGCGCCATCAACGCGCAAAACGGATTTTCGTTTCGCTTGGTGTGATGGGGCAACTGCCAGGTTTCCACCGGCTGCAATGCCACCGGCAGCCCGGTCAAGTTGGTGAACGCCTGTTCGTATTCCCGGTAGATCTTTGAGTTGACCAGCGCCGCGATCAGGGCGCGGTTGCCGGTTCCATTGCCTTGCTCGCTAGGGGCGGCAAGAGAGGTCTTGTAACGCGCAGCAACTCCGTTTCCCGGAGCGGCGGCGCTCACATTGCGCGACGGGATTTGCAGCGGCGCGGCAAAATTCCGGCGAAACCGGGTCCGGGGCGATTGGATGACCGCATCCTGTCCAACAAATGTTGTTTGCATGAGAGCAATTTAAGCTAAGTGGCTGACCGCAACAATTGGTGGGTTACCTGATTGTGTAATGGTGTAATCTGTTATCAACCTAGGGAAAACCCCTAGCCGCCATTGCTTCTCCGTTTCGCGCGCCGCGAGGTTTCCTGCGTATAAAATCCCCGCCAGCCTTCTGTTTGACTCAGTTTTCCAAACCGTCCGGCCTCACAGGGGCAGGCAAAGATAAATACCACAGGTGGCAATCGCGCCGCCAGCGTAACGAACCAGCCGTGCCGAGGCAAACCGTCTAGCGAGCAGGCCGAGCCCGATTCCCAGAAGATGCAGGCTCGCGGTGGCCGCAACAAAGCCCAAACCGTAAGCCAGGCCGGAGGCTGAAGCGGGCATCTCCGCACCATGCGCATAACCATGAAATATCGCAAATACGCCAACAAGCACCGCGCTCACCGGCAACGGCAGGCGGACCGCCGCGGCAATCAAAACCCCCAGCACCAGCACGGACGCCGCAATGCCCGGTTCGACGAATGGAACCGGAACCGCTGCCATGCCCAGCGCTCCGCCCATGATCATCACCGACACAAACACCGACGGCACGAGCCACAGAGCGCGTCCGCCGCGTTGTGCCGCCCAAAGCCCGACGGCCACCATCGCGCAAATGTGGTCGAGGCCGGAGAGCGGATGCGCCAGCCCGTTGGCAAAACCGTGGGTGTGGCCTGGAATGCCAGGATGCGCTTGCGCCAGCGTCGGCAGGAGAATAAAAACCAGCAACGGAAACAGGCGCAAGCAAAACGGAGTTGTCGGTGCGAACTTTTTCATGCCTCATTCATAACTTTACAATCAGAGAATGTCAATCTGTGTTTCAAATATTAATAAGAAATTAATTATTGAAATAATGGTTTCCAGAAAATATAATCCACAGCCCAATTCAAAGGTTTCTGAAAATGGAGATTCAATCCTGGTTTTGTCTCGTCGCGCCGACGTGTTGAAAATGTTCACGATCCCTTTTCGAATGGCACCGCGCAAAACCTGCGCAGCGCGGATGGCGGGTCGAGCATCAATTGCGCAGCGGGATTTTCATTTTCACGGATAAAGGCGGATTTTCGCGCTGGCACGGCCCCTGCTTGAATTGGCTCGCAACCAATGGACAGCGCGAGCGCGTTGTTCCGGGACAAAGCAAAATTAACAAACCAACCAAACAGGAAATTCAATGAAAGTTAAAAATCTATTAATAGTCTGCGGTGCCTCTGCTGCGCTGATGTTGAACGCCGGTAGCATCTTCGCTCAAAATGGCGGCGGTGGTGGTGGCGGGGGCTTTGGCGGAGGCGGTGGTGGTTTTGGCGGTGGCCGCAATTTCGATCCGGCGCAAATGCAACAGCGCATAATGGATAACATCCGCACCCAGTTGAATTTCACCAATGATGCCGACTGGAGCGCTGTCCAGCCGCTGGTCCAAAAAGTGGTGGACGCACGCACGGCTGTGGGTTTTGGCGGCGGCATGCGCGGAATGTTCGGCGGCCGCAACCGCAGCGGCGGCGGCGGTGGCGGCGGAAATAACCCGTTCAACCAGCCGAATCCGGATCGGGACGCCTTGCAGCAGGCTCTTGATGACAATGCGCCCGCCGGTCAAATCCAGGCGCTGCTCGCAAAATACCAGGCTTCACAAAAGACCAAGCAAGCCGCGCTGGCTACAGCCCAAACCAATCTCCGCGCAGTGCTCACGGTTCCGCAAGAGGCCCAGGCAACTTTGCTGGGATTGCTCGAATAAACTAAAACGCAAATGAGAAGCTGACGTTTCCGTTATGATTGAATCCGCCGTCCAAGATTCCCCGGTGAAGCAGTTGCTTGAGCGCATGGTTGTCGCCAAGCAACTGTCTTCCATTGACGCCAAGGCTTTGGCTGGCATGAAATCCTCCGTCCAAACCGAGGAGGACGTGCTGCGCTGGCTTGCCCAGGAATACGGCCTGTCGTTCACGACATTGGATGACGTTGATCCGGACCGTCAGCTTCTCTCCCTTTTTCCCGCGCGCATTTTGCTGAAGGAGGAACTGCTTCCGCTCAAACGCCTCAACGGCACGGTGGAAGTCGCCACCAGCCGCCTCTTCGCCACGCATGGCCTTGATGCCCTGAAAGCCATGACCGGCTTGAACCTTACGCCGGTGCTCGCCTCCAGCGAAGCCATCCAGCGCGAGATCAAAAAACGCCTCGGCGTCGGCGCGGACACCATCGGCACGCTCGACGAGGAAAAAGGTTTCCAGGTCGTTGACGAAAACGCCGAGGACACCAATTTGGATGAAGCCGCCGAGGACGAAGCTTCAATCATCCGCTTCGTCAACCAGGTGTTGAAGGACGCCATCGAGCTGCGCGCGTCGGACATACACCTCGAACCGTTCG